>JAAUXT010124950.1_pt1 | contig 11338 bp, 11 predicted proteins | sample 7278171 | NCBI WGS metagenome assembly JAAUXT01 (sample SAMN14350112, study PRJNA611818) | marine sediment metagenome | isolation source: surface marine sediment (1.8m) | place: French Polynesia: Moorea | collected 2018-08 | reverse complement strand
TGGAGGTGCTCAGATTAACTCAGGAGTAGAAAAGGTCGCTCAGCCACCCTCGTGCTTGATACTGAGATGAACCTTGGCACGATACTCCTGGATCTCACCCGCATCATTGAGGGTTACATCGAGCCTGGAGACCTCGGCAACACGCATATGCCGCAATGAATGACCGGCGTCATCCACGGCGTTCTTGACAGCATCTTCCCAACTGTTCGGGCTTGTGCCTATCACGTCGATGATTTTGTAGGTACTCATGGTTTTGCCTCCGTTAGCCTTATGGTTTTGCCCGGGCCTCGATCAAGACCCCTTGGACTGGCTCCTTGCGCCGAGTATCAGCCGTGGCCGAACCCGTCTTCGGGAGTCCAGGCCCTTATAATTATTATCACAATTTGGCTGGTATTTCATTGATCCAGGACAAGATACTGGAATTTTTTTTAGGATAATAGAGCATAGGGCATTGATCCGCGTTTGGGAGTATCGAAGAAAAATGCTCGGCAACGGCACGACGGTTGTTGATTGTTGCCCGAGGATCGTTAGAATGGCGATACCCGACTGAACTCGCTTATCGGTATGGAGATCTAATTTGCTTGGCTAGCCATTCTCCCGGTGAGCATCCGGCAACTTTATGAGGTATTGATCAATATGGATGTCTTGGAACGTATACGCCAGCAGGTAGAATCAAATCCCGTCATAATCTACATGAAGGGTACACCCCACTTTCCCATGTGTGGGTTTTCCAGTCGGGCCGCCCAGGTGATGGCGGCGACCGAAGTACCGTTTGCTTATGTGAACGTATTGGAGGACCTGGAGATCTTCCAGAATCTTCCCCGCTATGCCGATTGGCCAACGTTTCCGCAGATCTACATCGATGGCGAGCTGGTGGGCGGTTGTGATATTACGCTCGAATTATACGCGAGCGGCGAGCTCAAGAATATGATGCAAGAGGCCACCAACAAAGCCGAGGCGGTGAAATCCGCCGAGTAGGTCCCAAGGGTCGGGAAGTTAGGGTGTGCTGTTCGTCCGCCGGGTTGGGCGGCAGCCGAACCCGGGCCTCGATCTAGCCCGGGTATTGGCTAAGGTACCCAGCCTCCCAAATTTTTCCAGCGGTTAACGATGTCGCAAAATAAATCCGCGGTGCGCTCGGCATCGTAGATCGCCGAATGGGCCTCGCCCTTATCCCAGGGTATACCGGCGGCACCCGCCGCCCTCGCCAAAACGGTCTGTCCATAGGCCAGGCCCGCCAGGGTCACCGTATCGAAGCAGCTGAAGGGATGAAAAGGGTTGCGCTTCAAATTATTGCGCGCCGCTGCCGCATTCACGAAACCCAAATCAAAATAGGCGTTGTGTCCTACCAGGATCGCCCGGGTGCACCTGGTGGCCTTTATCTCCCGCCGGACCTCCTTGAAAATCATGCCCAGGGCTTCGGTTTCCGATAAAGCGCCGCGAAAAGGATGATCAGGGTCGATACCCGTGACCGCCATGGACACCGGATTCAATTGGGCTCCGGGAAAAGGCTTGACATGGCAGGCGACCGTGTTGGCAGCATAAAGCGAGCCGGCGTCGTCCATGCGGATGATGACCGCGGCTATTTCCAACAGCGCGTCGGTCCTGCAGTTGACGCCACCGGTTTCCACATCCACAACGACGGGGAGGAAACTGCGGAACCGGTTGCTGATTTTGGATACGGGGGCGTTATAGTCATTCATGGTCCGGAGGATACCTGATGCAGGCCAAAAATGGCACCGGGTGATCAGGGTCTCCGTGATATGAATCCGGAAGCTATTCTCAAGACACGCCGTCAAACCATCCCTGTGGGCTCGACCGCGGCATCCCTGCCGCAGACGATCTTGACAACAGCTTCCGGATCTCCCGCACACGAATCTCAGTCTCCGTGGCCCGGCTCCGATGCAGCTGTGAAACCGGCGGTGTTCCTGCTTACCCAGCGTTGGCCATCCCGCAGCGATTCCTTTTTCCAAAAGGGAGCCTTGGACTTGAGATTCTCCATGATGAAGCGGCAGGCTTCGAACGCCGCGACCCGGTGTTCGGACCAGATGGCAACCAGGACGATGGGGTCCTCGGGGAACAGGTGTCCCACCCGGTGAATGAGTAACCCGTCCAGGAAATTCCAGCGGCAGCTGGCCTGCTCGACAATGTGCTCCAGATGCCGTTGGGTCATGGCCGGGTAATGTTCGAGTACCATGCTGGTAACGCTGTCGCCCTCGTTGCGGTCGCGCATGGTGCCGATGAAAATGGCGCTGGCGCCATACTTTCCGTGGATCGAGGGCAGGCTGTCCTGGTAGTTGGCCAGTTCCCGCAGGGGATCGAAGGGCGTCTCGCGAATGTCGATGCGCATGCTCAACCCCCGGTGACGGGCGGGAAGAAGGCCACCTCGTCGCCGTCCTGCACCGAGTGGTGCCAGTCCCGGTATTCCAGATTGACGGCGATCAGGGTATTCTCGGGCGCTGGTAGATCAGGACAAAGCCGGGACCAGACATCGGCCACGGTGAGCGCCTCGGAAGTCACCAGCTGATCTTCCCGCCGTCCCAGCAGCTCGCTCAGGCTGGCGAAGTACTTCACACGGATGGTCATGGCAGTGTCTCGATATGCAGATACGGATGCACGCTTAAACCTCTTTGGAGAATCTTACGAAAACTCATTCCAGGGTGGATTATACTCTGGATCTATAACCAGAAACGAGAAGGTAGGTGCGATGAAAACGGGTACAGAGCTTGCGAAATTGGACGCCACAGCATTGGCGGAGCTCATCCGCCGTAAGGCGTTACAGCCCCTCGAGCTGGTGGAGACGACCATTGCCCACATCGAGTGTATCAATCCCGAGCTCAACGCCGTGGTCACTCCCCTGTACGAACAGGCCCTGGAGGCGGCACGCCAGCCCTTGCCCCCGGGGCCCTTTGCCGGGGTGCCGTTCTTGCTGAAGGATGGGCTCGGGAGCTGCGCCGGCGTACGCGAGACATCGGGCTCTCGCCTGCTGGGTGAACGAATCGCCGATCATGACAACGAACTGGTGCTGAGGTATCGGCGCGCCGGCCTGATTTTCCTCGGCAAAACTAATATGCCGGAGTTTGGATTACAGCCAACCACCGAACCGGAGCTGTTCGGTGCCACCCGCAATCCCTGGAATCCGGGGCTTACGCCGGGCGGCTCCAGTGGCGGCGCGGCGGCAGCCGTGGCCGCCGGGTTGGTCCCCATGGCCCATGCCAACGATGGGGGCGGTTCGATCCGGATACCGGCTTCCTGCTGCGGTGTGTTCGGACTCAAACCCACCCGGGCCCGTATCCCCCTCGGGCCCGATTTCGGCGATATCATGAGCGGCCTGGTGGTGCAGCATGCCGTAACTCGCTCGGTACGGGACAGCGCACTGCTGCTGGATGCGACCGCCGGCCCGGAAACGGGGGATCCCTACTGGGCGCCACCACCCCGGCGATCCTTCGTGGAGGAGACGAAAGCCGATCCCGGATGGCTTCGTATCGTCTTCAGCCGGTGTATTCCCGATGGCCCTGAGGTCCACGCCGATTGTGTTGCCGCGGTAGAGGACGCTGCTCGTTTGTGTGAGAGTCTAGGCCATACGGTGGAGGAAGCGGAGGCACCGTTCGACTATCACGCCACCAGTCACCTCTTCGCCGACATATGGGCGGCAGGTTGCGCCAACGCCCTGGAACTCATCGCCCGGGAAAGCGGACAGCGACCGTCCCCGGAACAGGTGGAGCCGCTCACCTGGGCGCTGTACGAGCGGGGCTCTCAGCTGAGCGCTCCCGATTACCTGGTGAGGATGAATGCCGTGCAACGGTTGGCCCGCCACGTGGTTCGCGTTCTTGATGATTACGATCTCTGGCTTACTCCGACCCTGGCCGAGCCGCCACCGCCGCTGGGCACCTTTGTGGCGTCCCCCGATGATCCCATGAAGGGTTTTCATCGGGCGGGGGTCTTCACGCCGTTTACGCCCATTTGCAATGTGACGGGGCAGCCGGCGATGTCGATTCCGTTGTACTGGAACCGAGACGGGTTGCCCATTGGCGCCCATTTCGTGGGGCGTTTCGGTGACGAGGCAACGCTGTTTCGGTTGGCAGCCCAGCTGGAGCAGGCCAGACCATGGATGGGACGGTGGCCGTCGTTATCGGTTATGGAGCGCGGGGATTCGCAGCATTAGGCTGCGAAACTCTCTGCTACGATGGACTTTATTATATTTTCGTTGTTCTCATACAAATTGTTATTAAATTTGTTATCAAATTTGTTATCAAATAAAGTAAAGGCCTTCTTAGCTAGGGTGTCGCGATCGGTGTGGTACAGTTTCTTGATAGCCTTTTTCAGATCTTCCACATTTTCTGGTTCATAGAAAATGGCCATATCATCTTTGATATACCATTGGATATTCTCCAGTCGGGGCAGAATAACCGGAATACCCATTTTGATATCTTCCAGCATTTTATGGGGTAGCATATAGTAATTGGTGCTGTAGGTTTTGCGGTTGGGTATTATGGCGCCTGACGCACCCTTGACCCAATCGGGAATAGCCTCGACGGGGATATAGGTGGGGGTAATATGAATAAAATCATTGGCATCCAATTCATTGATTTGATCGATCAGATTGTCCTTGAAATCACCGTCGCCTACGATATCGAATCGGATGTCATCTAGCTCGGATCTCAGGTCGCTGACCGCCTTGATCGCCAGATCCAACCCCAATCGATGGGCCAGGGTACCGTGGTAAACCAGCCTGAAGGTATCATTTCCCTGCGCTGGGCCTGTCCACTTGAACGCACCGAGGGGCAGGTTCATGAAAACATACACAGGTTTTTTTTTCGTCCCATTTTCCAGAATGTACCGCTTCTGGAACTCGTCGGCACAGAGTATGTAATGGGGAACTCGAGTAGCCCCTTTGAAAACAAAAAGCATGGTTTTATACAGAAAACCATGGGGTTCCAACTCATTAGGGGATTTTTTTGAAAACCAGACGGCCGGCGTTATATCCCTGACATCCCAGAGTATTTTCTTTCTGAAAAACCTGCCAACCCAACCAACGAAAACAAAATAATCAGGCATATTATGGATATGTATCAACCGAAGATTCTTGCAGGTAATACATTTTTTCAGTAACCAACCACTGGCGTAGAGAAAGAACAAAAAATGATAGAAGAGATGCAAAAATAAGGAATCTCCCTGATATTTAATCAGATAAGACGTGTGATAACGATTATCCGTCGTAGCATCCTGCGACTTTTTTGTTGCCGTATTCAGGATATGGGTTTCATAACCCAATTTCAGATAGATATCGGTTGAAGCTTTGATTCTCGCATCGGATTCCCAATCATAATACGAGATGATGGCGATTTGTTTTTTTTTTCCCCATAAAAAAGATGTCTCCCTGATTGCATATCGATCGTGCTGGGCATGATAACTGAAACCCGGGTCAGAGCGATACGGGAGCAAGTTCGATTGCTAGCGGTTCACAAAGCCGCGATTCGACGCGGGCGCAGAGCCGGGGTGCGCGAGAGCCCCCCAGCGCGGATTACATTCCCGCCGCCTGTCTTGGTTCCTGCTTATGGTCCTCCCCCCGGGCCCGCCGCCCGATCTCGTCCAACCCGTCTCCCAGGGTGGGCCGCGGCGCCTTGAAATAAACCCCGAGGGCCGGTGCCTCGATCTTGCCCGCCTCCGCCATCGCGGCCATGAGATCGGTGCTATCGTGCTCTTGCGGTAACTTCCGTACTGCCATGCCGAGATTCTGATAGGTCTTGCTGGTCTTGTCGAAGGTAACGCAGGGCGATAGTACGTGGAGGTAGGAAAAACCCCGGTGGGCAATGGCCTGTTCGATCAGCTCGACCAGATGATGCGGGTGCCCGGCGTAGGCTTGGCCGACCCAGCTGGCGCCGTAGGCGAGCACCATCATGAGCGGGTTCAGGGGCGTGTCCTGATTGGCGTAGGGCGAAGAGCTGGTGGTGAATTCCATCACCGAGGTGGGCGAGGTCTGCCCCTTGGTCAGGCCGTAGATGCCGTTGTCGAACAGAATGTAGGTGATATCCACGTTACGCCGAGCCGCGTGGGGAATATGGGCCCCACCGATGGCGAAACCGTCGCCATCGCCGCCGACGGCGATCACGGTGAGCTTTTCGTTGGCCACCTTGATGCCCGTCGCCACCGGCAGCAGCCGCCCGTGCAGGGTGTGAAAGCCATAGGTATCCACGAAGAACGGGAACCGGGAAGCACAGCCGATGCCCGATACCACCACCGTGTCCCGGGTGGCGATGGCAAGCCGCTTGAAGGCCATCGTGACGGCCTCGACGATGGCGAAGTAGCCACAGCCCGGACACCAGGTGGGCAGGGCCTTGGAGCGGTAGCCCAGACGTCCGTTCTGGTTGATTTCGGCGAGTTTTTCTTCCAGGTAGATGGGATCTTTCACGCTGCTCATTAGGCACTGCCTCCGATGATGCTCATGGGTTTCGCCGCTTGCGGTTGGCCGTTGGCCAGGCGCCGAATCTCCGCCAGGATATCCTCCACCCGCATGGGCGTACCGGTGACGCGATTGAGGCGGGTTACGGGACGACCGAGGGTGCCGCAGACCAGGTTGGCGAATTGTCCCTCGTAGTTGACCTCCGGCACCAGCACCACGCGACTGTCATCCATGAAGGCCGCCACCGGCTCGACGGGAAAGGGTGAGAGCATGACCACCTTCATGGCCGCGCAGCGAATACCCTCGTTGCGCGCCGTCAGCATCGCCTCCATGATTTCCCCGAAATTCGAGCCCCAGCCGAGGATACCCACGTCGATGCGACCGCCCTCGCCAAAGCGCTTACAGATGGTGAAATCCGGGTGTTCCAGGGCGGCCTTGAGTTTTTCGTGACGCTTCCGACTCATCAGGCTGTGCACCTCGGGCTGATCGTTGGGCCGGCCCAGGACGTTGTGTTCCAGGCCCGTGATGACATGCTGGCAGCCCTCGTCACCGGGCAGGGCCCGGGGGCTCACCCAGTCGTCGGTGATGGCGAAACGCTGGTAGGGTGCGTTCGGATCATGGCGGCCGACCCCCTTGTTGCAGTTCAGCTCGAAGGGGTGTGTCTCCGGAAACCCCACGGCCTCGAAGCGGTTGGAAAGATAAAGATCCAGCAGCACGATCACCGGCGTTTGATACTGCTCCGCCATTTCAAAGGCTTTACCGGCGCAGCGGTAACAGCCCTCCACATTGGTGGGCGCGATGACGATACGCTGGGCGTCGCCGGCGACGCCGAACACTGCCAAATTGAGATCCCCCTGCTCGGTCTTGGTGGGCATCCCGGTGCTGGGGCCGCCCCGCTGGGAGACGAAGACCACCATGGGTACCTCGGCAATGGTGGCCAGGCCCAGCATCTCCGTCATCAGGGCAAGCCCCGGTCCGGAGGTGGCGGTGGCGGCCCGAGCCCCGGTGTACCCGGCGCCGATGGCGGCGGCCACGGCCGAGATCTCATCCTCGGTCTGCAGCACCCGCGCGCCCCGTTGCGGCATCTCCACCGCCAGCCGCTCCAGGATCGAGGTGGCGGGCGTGATGGGGTAGCCGAAAAAGGTGTCGATACCGGCATCCAGGCAGCCGCGCACCACCGCGCCGTTACCGCTCATCATCATGACCTCGGTCCCCTGGCTGCGCCGGGGCGGTGGCCCGAGGGCGTTGAAGTCGTACTGGAAGGTGTCGACTCCGGCCTCGTAGCCCGCTTCGAAGGCGGCAATGTTGGCCTCGGTCAGGGAGGCGGGTTTGGTCTTGAACTTGGCGCGGATGGTGGTATGGAAGGCCTCGCGAGGCATGCCGTAGAGGCCGGCCAGAAATCCGATCACGACGATATTGCGGGACTTGGCGCTGCTGGTGGTGCGCTCGGATAACTCCCGCAGGCTGAGCCCGTAGGGGATGTGAGCCGGTGCCAGATGTCCGGAGATGTGGCCACCCTCGGGCACCGTGGCGATGGGGGTGTTCTCGTAGATGACCGCGCCGTAGTCGCAAACCTCCGGGACATGGGGAATGGTGTGACCATCGTCCAGGGAAATCAGGACGTCGGACTGCAGCTTGAGGGCGTAGACCTGATCGGAGGTGATGCGGGTGCGGGCGATGCACTTGCCGAACCCTCGGATTTCCGCCGGATACAGATCGAAGGCGATCACCTTATACCCAGCCAGGGCCATAGCGCGCTTGAAGATGTCACCGGCGGCGATGGTGCCATCACCGGCCGAGCCACAGATGGCGACCTGGAGGTCGGTGAGCGGTGGTTGCGATGGGCTCATCGGTTGCTCCTGGAATTACTACTAATTATATTCCCAGAACGGCGAGTGAATCTCACCCTGTCCGTTGATGGACAGCCGGGTTTCTTGAAACGTCTCCACGGCTTCGTGGCCGCCGGTCATGTTCACGGCCGCGATTCGACCCATCATCTTGACATTGTCCCAGCCATAGTAAAAGCGGTAATGATTTTTCTCCGGCGACCAGATCTGGCAGACATCGCCCGCCGCCCAGATGTGCTCGTTGGCGGTTTGTAGCTCCGGTTTGACCAGTAACCCCCGTTCGATATCAACGCCGGTGCCGACCATGAACTCCAGCGCCGGCATCAGGCCGTAGGCCGCGGTCACCACATCGCTGTAGAGGTCAGTGCCGTCGCTGAAAACGATCCGCCGGGCACGCATCCCGGGAGCACCGCCCTCGATGGCGGCAACCTGGCGGTCGTCCATAACCTGCAGGCCCATCTGTTCCAGGGCGGCGATGAACGCTGCCCGTTCTTCGGCGTGTACCTCGTGGGGCCAGAACAGCTGCTCGCTGGCCACGAGTATCACCTCGTGATCCGTCCGCGCCACGGTGCGCGCCATGTCCAGACCCTTCATGTCGCCGCCGAGCATCACCACCCGGCCACCGCCCTCGGGCAGCGAGCGGCGCATGCCCATGCCCCCCCGGAAGGTACTGAAATCGTGCAGCAGGTGGCGGTACTCGCGCAGATTCTCGGGCACGTAGCCGCCGCCGCCGCTGGCCACCAGGAGCTTGTCGTAATGGACCGACTCCTTGTGGTTCAGCATGACCAGTCGGCGCTCCGGGTCGAGGTGAGAGACCAGGGTATTGCGGCGCACGGTGATGCGCTGCTCGCGGTAGTACTCGGGCGAATGCACCAGCAACTGGCGCCAGTCGTGCACGTCCTCGAACACCCGCGGCAACTGATAGCGATTGATGAACAGCAGTTTACCCGCCGTGATGATGGTAATGCGACTGTCCGGGTCGTTTTGGCGCAGGTACCAGGCGGCTTCGTTGCCGGCAACGCCATTGCCGATGATCACATAATGCTGGCTGGTGTTCATGGGTGGTGTCGGTTGCCGCTTTAGACGTCCTGGTAGATCAACTCATTCTTGGTGATGGAGATACAGTGCGTCGGGCACACCTTGTAGCAGGCGCCGCAGCGGATGCACTCGTTGTTGTCGATCCAGATGGCGCCGACCTTGTTCCACTCCCGCGTCTCCTGGAGCTGGCCGTGGCTGCCATCCTCCTTGAGCTCGATGCCCTCCACCAGCTTGATGCAGTTGCGGGGGGCGACTTCGATGCAGGCGCGGCAGTAGATACAGTTGTCAACGTCGATCTCATAGCGCAGATAGCAGAGGTAGCAGCGCTTGGCCTCCTCGTAGGCGTGCTCCAGGTCGAGGCCCTGTTCGACCTCCCGGGTCAGGCCGCAAAAGCGTTCCGTCACCGGCGCGGTGGGCATTTCCTGGAGCGGGATGAAATCGAAGGCGCGTTCCCGCTGTGGCTCGTCAACGGCTTCTATCTTGACCACCTGCTTGCGCCGCACCCGTCCCATCAGCCACGCGTCCATGTGCAGGGCGATTTCGCGGCCGTGGCCCACGGCCTCGACGACGGTGCTCGGGCCGCTGACATAATCACCGGCGGCGAACAGTCCGTCCACCGAGGTCATGCCGTCCTCGCCGGTGCGGGCGTTACCCCAGCGGTCCAACTCCACGCTCCGGTCCAGAAAGTCGTTGACAGTCTTCTGGCCGATGGCGATCAGCAGGGTATCGCAGGGCTCCTCGAACGCCGAGCCCTCGATGGCGATGGCCTGGCGACGGCCGCCCTGGCGCCAGCCCCCCAGGCGGTTCTGGACGAAGCGCACCCCGCGCAGGTGACCGTCATCACCGATGATCAGCCCGACCGGGGTGCGCAGGCCGAGAATCTTGACGTTCTCGCGTTTGGCCTCGAAGATTTCCTCCCGGGTGACGGGAATATATTCCTCGGTGGTGCGGATGTGGATGGTGACCTCTTCGCCCCCCAACCGTCGTGCCACCCGGGCACAGTCCAGGGCGGTGAAGCCCGCGCCCACCACGGCGACGCGCTTGCCGACGCGCTTTTGGGCGCCCCGGTGCAGCTCCATCAGAAAATCCAGTCCGTACTCCACGCCGAGGATACCACGGGCGGGGTCTTCGCTCTCCGTCGTGCCTTCTAGCGGCAGGGGGAGGGCGGCCATGCAGCCGGTGGCCAGCAGCACGGCGTGGTAGTCCTGGAGCAACTGGCTGAGCGGGGTCTCGCCGGCGCCGTTACCGATACCGGCGCCGGTCTTGAGCTCGGCGCCCAGGCGCACGGCATTGCGGATCTCCATGGCGAGGATGTCCCGCGGCAGGCGGAACTCCGGAATGCCATAGGCGAGCATGCCACCGGCGTGCCGCTCGCGCTCGAACAGGGTCACGTCATGGCCCAGGGTGGTCAGATCGTGGGCGGCGGCGATCCCGGCGGGGCCCGCGCCGATGATGGCAGCCCGTTTGCCGGTGGGGGTGAACAGACTCTCGTTGATGCGGTGGTCCGTGGGTTTGAAATCGGCGGCGACGCGTTTGAGATGACAGATGGCCACCGGCTCGCCGTTGCCGGGCCAGCCATGGCGGCAGGCGTCCTCGCAGGGGCGGGAGCAGATCCGTCCGAGCACTCCGGGCAGCACGTTGGCGAGCCGGTTGAGCTCGTAGGAACGGCCGAAACGGCGCTCGCTGATCATGCGGATGTAGGCCGGTACATTGGTACCCGCCGGGCAGGCCGTTTGGCAGGGCACGTTCTCCTTGACCCAGCCCACATCGCGCGGGTCGCTGGAGTAGCGCACGGGCTTGATAACCCGTCGGCCGTAGGCATGGGTTTCGGAAAAGTCCTCGCCCTCGTCCAGATAAACCTTACGTACGACCTCCTCGGTCATTGGTTTTCCTCCTTCAGTATCTCATCAGCCGGTGCTTTGCCGACCGCACCCTTAACTATATAGTGCCTGACAGAAAACCTATTTTTGTAAATGAGAATTAGCGTATTTAAGGTCATTGATTCAAACGAATTAAGCACATTTGGCTATTTTAATAGATATCATTACAGCGA
>JAAUXT010084780.1_pt1 | contig 11339 bp, 8 predicted proteins | sample 7278171 | NCBI WGS metagenome assembly JAAUXT01 (sample SAMN14350112, study PRJNA611818) | marine sediment metagenome | isolation source: surface marine sediment (1.8m) | place: French Polynesia: Moorea | collected 2018-08 | reverse complement strand
TGGGGGTCTGGGGTCTGGGGTCTGGGGGTAGGGGGTTTGGGGGCAGAGGGAAGGGGGGTTGGGGAGGGGGAGGGGGCAGGGGACATTTCATCCACCTTGCCATATACTGCACTACCACATGGTTCTTCGCCCCAAACGGACTTCGCACAATGACAGAGTGCGGTGGGAAGCCGTCATCAGGGAGGGTTTCAGCTACTCTGTTACACGCATGTCAGTGTTCGCCGGGCGTGGATGACGGGGCCTGACAACGCGTAATTGTCTCTGTCCCAGACTCAGTTCACACCTCACTCCACTGTCGGGCGTCCCGCGTTCTTCGGCAGGTGGAACGAAATGAGGAGACACGGAAACTTCCATGCAGACACGGATGTCTGGCCATTTCAGGAAATGGCCAGGCATCCATGGGGTGAGAGCTCTAATGCTCTGCCTGGGGTCAGGCAGGTCTGGCTGTAGGGCTCATGCTCCTCACCTCATGCCTCCCCATTTCAATTCGTACATTGATATCAGTTGACACTGCTACTCATGCAGGGATTGTTCACCGTGTATCTGGGGTGCCTAGCCATTTCACTCCTGAGCTGAAATGGCCAAACAGCCGTGCCTCCTGATTTGGCGTGTCTGGCCATTTCGTTACACCGGATCGAGGTGGGCGGGTGGGGGGGATCCGACATCGCTAACGCCAGGCTCCAGACTGCAAGAGGCACAACAGCAGGGACAGCCAGGGTGCACAGACTTCTTCAGAAATGTCTCGTGTGAAAGTGGATAAAGCAGGTATTTTGCTTCTGCAGCTGAAGAGGATGGGCAGGGATTTTTTTTTTGCGGAAAGGGGGCCTCAAAGTTTTTGCTCGTGTTGAGCAGCGTGTGACGCATTGAAACCTTGAGCTGTACTGACGTTTTTATCTGCTCTGTGCTCCGTTGCAGAGCAATTTCACAAACTCAGAAGGACGGCTGCAACTGCAGGTGTTTGGCGTCTTACAGGAACCGTGCGCATGCGCACCACGCTGTGCGCAGGAAGGTTGGATATCCACTTCGAGATTTATATCCGGGCATCAAAGCGCCAACGATATTGGATGAGAAGGCACAGCCCGGGCGGGACCAGGCTCGGCGCCTGCGACGCCAGGAGGAATAAACCCTGTGATCCCAGACCCTCTGCCATCTGACCTTCAAAGCGTGCGCTATCGCTGTCAATTTATCACGAAACAAACATCCCAGCGAATGGGGCGGGGCCCCCCCCCCCCCCCCCCCCCCCCCCCGCCCCCCCCCCCCCACCCCCCCCCCCCCCCCCCGCCGGCCCCCCCGCCACGGTTCTCAGGCAAAACAGGGAAAGAATAGATGGAGAGAAGTCAGACAGCAAGGAGAGCTAGAGTCAGAGAAAGAGAAAGACACAGTGACAGTGACACAGGGAGGAAAAAGAAGAGAGAGACACCTTTAGAGACAGAGCAGGGAAGAGACAGGAGAAGCAGAGACAGTGAAAAAAACACAAAAGGAACCCCGCTTGGTCCGCCCCGCAATTTTTACAGCAAGTGGTGAGACGGGTGGGGAGGGGGTGGGCTGGGGAGGGTGGGGAGGGGAGTGGAAGGGGAAGTTTTCTCAGGATCAATTCCCGCAGAAGTGGGTAAAAAGGCTGCGGAAAGTTGATACAGAGTAAAGCGGAGAGAGAGCTGATGAATGGGTGGGAGGGGCGGAGCCAGGGAAGCGGAGGGAGTGAGAGCTGATGAATGGGTGGGAGGGGTGGAGCCAGGGGAAGCGAGGTTGGGGCGGGCGAGGCAGATCCGGGGTATGGGAGCCAGGCGGGTGGAGGGGCAGGAAATCGTTCTACAGGGGTGCGCCAAGGTGGTTGGGGGCGGGGTCAATCTCTGTGCAGGGGCAATAATGGTCGAGGTTTGGGGAGGGGGCGATGTCATAACCACAAGGATAAATTGTTGCTCCAATGCAGATTTGGGGCAGGGGTAGGTCGACGCCCTCCCCCCCACACCAGACCCTCTGAATCAGACCCATCTTCCGATGAACAGCGGAGACTGGGACTGAACAGCTGAAGGGCTTCTCTCACGAGCTTCGTTCACGATCGTCGGAAGAAGACTTCTCTCCAGGCGAGAGAGAGAGAGGGAGAGACAGAGCGAGGGAACATCATATTCTTGAGGTGTCTGGATTGTGGAAGGAGAGAGTTGAACCCTCGCTCTCTCTCTCCCTCTCTCTCTATTTTCTCGCTCTTCTCTCTCTCTCTTTGCCTCTCTTTCTCTCTCTCTCTTTCTCTCTATTTCCTTCCCTCTTCCCTCTCTCTCTCTCTCTCTCTCTCTCTCTCTCTCTCTCCACCCCATGCCCGAAGGCTTCAGAACTTTCTTCTTCCCACAGGGCGGTTGCTCTGTTTTCCTGAGCATTTTTTCGGCCACTTTCTCGTTTGACAAACCTGTGTTACAGGACCAGAGCACGACCAGGACCACAGCACGACGTCGGAAAATATTACAGGAAAAATCCTGGATCCTCCACCAAAAGAATCCCCCATTCCGAAACCCACCCACGTTGAATCTGCCTCTCCCCACCCTCCGACCCGATCCCCAGCTCCACCCCCCTCTCCTTCCCTTCCCTCCACCTCCCTCGCCCATTTACTCGTTCGGACATGTTTTTGTTTTAGGGAAATTTGATAAGTCAACAGCGCGGCGTCGCAGAGCACTCACGCGCATTACTCACTCGGTGCTCATTCATGCGTGAAGCTCACGAGGCCACGCGTAATGCATCATGCTTCACCGCCGGGACACCCCCCCTCCCTGCACCCCCCCCCCTTCCCGCCTACGGTGCACAGATCGATACAGTGAGATCGGGGGAGTGCGCACACGGGGTGCGTCACGAGAGGAGGCGAACTCCAACAGATATGGTGTGTGTACCAGTGTCTCTCTCGCTCCTTCTCCAGTCTTCTCTGTCTCTGCTTCTGTCTCTCTTTATCCAGTGCTCATTCCCAGTCTCTCTCTGTGTCTCGATCACTTTGTTTAGATTTCAGAACCTCTCTCTCCGATCTTTCTTGTTCTCTGCCACTGGGTTTATCGCAATGTCATTCATTTTGCCCTCTCTCTCTCTCTCTCTCTCTCTCTCTCTCTCTGTGTCTCTCTGTCTCTGTCTCTCTCTCTCTCTCTCTCTCTCTGTTCGTTTCTATCAATTTGCTTGTCTGTCACTCTGTTCTCTTCTTCTTTCTTTGCCTCTCTCATTTCTCGACTTTCTCTGTCTCTGTTTTTCCTCCTCTGTCTTCCTTTTCCTCTCTTGCTCTTTTCTTTGTCTCACAACTTGTGGTGACATTCGTCCGCACACCATGTTTCTCTGGCCTTGCTCAGGAGCCAGGTACGGTTCAGCCTCATCGCTGCCAGCCCCGCCCTGTCCCGCCCCGCCCCGCCCCGCCCCGCCCCGCCCCGCCCCGCCCCGCCTCACCCCACTCCCCTGCCACCCTGCCCACCCGAACCCACCTCACTCTCTCCAACCGGCATCACTCTGCCCCACCCCACTCTGCCTCGCCTCGCCCCACCCCACCCCGCCCTGCCCACACCCGTCCCGCTCACATCCACCCCGCCCACTCACCTCCGGTGCAGTTCCCCACACCTCCGAACCAGTTCTCGCCCCGGCAGGTCAGGAACCAGTTCTGGGTCCGCCCACCCCCATCCGACTCAAACCTACCCAGCCCTACCCCACCCTCCGCCCACACCCTCACCCACCCCGCCCACTCACCTCCAGTGCAGTTCCCCACATCTCCGAACCAGCTCTCGCCCCGGCAGGTCAGGAACCAGTTCTGGTTGGTCTCGTTGCAGCGCAGGAACAGGTGCTCCCCCTTCCGCTTCGCCCAGATGCCGCCAGAGGGCTCCAGGTCCGGGCACCCCGCGCCTACAGCCAACAAGAACAATGGTCAGTGTGGACACGCGTTACAGAAACAATCAGTGTTGGGACTTGCTGACCCTCCATTCAGAAATTCACGCTTCACGCAAGAGGCTTCAGCTGCGGGGACACCACTCTGAACTCGGAAACAAACAAGAACAGTGGTCAATGCAGACACACTCCCCACAACAAAAATATGGCGCACAAACTGCACTTGCAGCAAACAAGAGCGCTGACGAGCACAGACACGCGCTTTGACATCACGCGTGTCTCTCTGCTGACGTACAGTGATAACCTGCAATTCAAACTGCAGCAGGTCACAGAACAGAGGCTTGAGACGAGGGATTAACAGAGGGATTGACAGAGGGATTAAGCAGAGGGATTTAACAGGAAAATAATCCAGACACAAAGAGGGTCTGCGCTGTCTGTTTGTCGAGTGTTTGACACAGAAGCACTTACGGGAAATGAGTGTGGCTATTTTCGCCTCTTTTTGCCTCAAAGGAAGGAGGCCACCCTGATAATCCAGAGGGATTATGTTAATCCAGCGGACTCAGGAGGTGGACGCTTTTGGGATGGGATTTGGTTCTGGTGGGGAGTGGGGCTGGCGCATCATGGACCTCAGACTACAAATGCAAAGTTGATTGTTCATGAGGTTCACAATTCTGAAAGAAATTTTGACACCAATGTTGCGCCACAGAAGAGTGCCGGGATTGCACACAGTGGACAGGTCCACATTTTTTTTTTTGAGGGGGGAGAGAGAGCCGCCTCATCCCCGACCCCCCCCCCCAAGTGCCAGGGAAATGAACTGGTCGCTCGGATCAGGGAGGATTTTACACTTTCCTGAGTGGTCTGCGTCAAATCCGCGGATATAAGAGCTGCTGTTGTTGTCACACACGCACACACACGCACACACACACACATCACGCACACATGTGCGCACGCATAACCAATCACACACCAAACTGATGTGTAGATTTCCACATCATATTGAGTTGAGAAGGGTAATCCATGTGCTCCTGGTGCCGAAACCCCAAGAAAAGAACATGCACCTCTCCTCACTTGCCCTGTCTCCCTTTTGTGACAAGTCAAAAACACATTGTGACACTTGGTGAGAGACTCATGTCAACACTTCCACCTTACAACCCAAAATACCCAGCACACAAAGCTTTTCATTGTTGAGTGCTTCCAACATAATCCACGGGAAATTGTCCTCTATTTTGGTCTCACAGTTCAACGCAGTTTTGGCAGCAGGTGACAAATACTGTCACGGATTTGGAGCTCTCTGCAGGCGGAGGTCACAGAGGGGGAGCCAGGAAAAAATTGGCACGGGAAATCCTGAAGAGGGGGCAGATCCAGGGTGTGGTCTGTGCATGTGTGTATGTGTGTGTTTGTGTGTGTGTACATATGTGTGTATGTATGTGTGTATGTGTGTGCATGTGTGTATGCGTGTGTGTATGTGTGTGTATGTGTGCATGTGTGTATGTGTGTGTTTGTGTGTGTGTACATATGTGTGTATGTGTGTGTGTTTGTGTGTGTATGTATGTGTGTATGTGTGTGCATGTGTGTATGTGTGTGTGTTTGTGTGTGTATGTATGTGTGTATGTGTGTGTGCCCTGTTGTGGGGAGGATTCTGACCCTGAAACATGAGGCTTGAGTATGTAAAGTGAAAAGGAGGGGCCTCGTTTTGAGAATTCCAGGGGGCGAGGGATTGATGTGTGGCGGTCAGGTGACCCCTGGGCAGATCTAAGATCAAAGGGACGATCCCCGTAGGACTCGTATTCTAATTCTGTCTGCTGATCTTATCTCTTGTCAGGCTGAAACTGCATCATTCCCTGCACCTGCAAGAACAACTCCTGCGAGTTGTGGGACGGAACCAGGGCCCCTGATCCGCCCCCTCCCCCACCGTGGTGCACGAAGCCCCGAGACACAGGTCCTGCGTTCACCTTTGTTGAACTAGATCCTGGCTCCGCCCCTGGGTTAGGTTATGTATCCGCTCATGGTGGACCAGGTCTTGGATCCGCCCCTGGACCAGATCTCCTCCACACCCACAGATGAACTGCTGGATCTGCCCCTGCACCTTTTTGTTTAGCGGAGGAACATCCTTCCCTGATCCCAGATCAGCACGTGGTGCGCACCGGAGGCGTCGTGCGCTGAGTTACTGCGCGAGTTGGGACAGAGGACGCTGCGTCACGGCTGGGTTCACACTGGGTGCGGCGTGCGTTGTTTGGTGTCAATAGGGACTTTATGCATCGGCGTTTGATTCAAACGTCGCGCCACTCGTCGCATCGGGTGGAGAGTGGTGATTGGCCAGTGCCATGGAAACTGTGCATAACATCATCAATTTGTGTGCTCTTTTCGACGTTGGCGTTGACGCGACGTGCGCCTCAAACGCTGTGCATAAAGTCCCCATTGAGTGCCACGTCTTTTAGGCTTGGTTCATACTGAACGCACACGCGTTTCATCTGTGACCAAGTGAATGGACGTTGTATTGTGGTGACGTGGCACCCATTGACTCCAACAATATCGTCCATTTGGCCAGTTTGGCACACATGTACGAGGGAGGTCCACGAATTAGCGGTTTCTGTCCAATATTTTTGGGAGTTTCCGGTACTCTCGAAAAGATCGCTACTTCGTGGACAGAAACCGTCAATTCGTGGACCTCCCTCGTAAAAGGGAATGGCTCATACAGGAACCAGTAGAATGCTCCCTGTGGTCCGTATTCAATGACCCTTGAAGGCGCCTGCTTGGCTTCCCCCTGGGTACCCTGCATCTGCCTCCAGGTCCCCAAATCCTCACCCCTGGATCCTCACCCTGTGGACACCCCTGGATCCGCGGGTGTTGGCTTCCTCTCCCTGATCGCACTGGAGGAAATGAGCGGTTCTATCAAAGGCCCGGCCCTCGGCGCTTAGTCTGTGTTGTGGGGAGGAACGAGAGCATCAGCCTTGACATGAGGCCGCATCCCTGACACCAGGGGGAGTTCACACCGGTGACGTCACGCTCAGGTGACAGTGTATCAAAGTCCAGTTTTGTGATTTGCGCCTGGTACCCATTCGCAATGAAAATGGGGCTCAATTTTGTTCATATTTGGTCAAAAGATTTTGGCTTGGTGTAGCATTGTGCGGCAGGAAGGATTCAAATCACAGTACAAAAGAATGTTGTGTTTGAGTGGGTGATAATTGGTGCAAATCACGAGACCTCCCTGGAGGTATCCCACTCTCACGTATTTGTCTTTTCACGTCCATGAGCGTTGCTTCGTGAATGCGCTGTCTGTGACATAATTTCTTTCATTCAGAGGAAAATTGTGCTTGACACTCTGACGAAAAGGTCAAGCGTTGCACACGTAGTTTGCGACGCGTTCCGTGGTGTTTTTCTAAAGCGCATACGTGACCTCAGTTTGACTCCGCGATTCGTTCTTGCAGCGATCACGATTTATGTGTCACGCGTTGAGATGATGACCCATCCCATACGTGCACAGAGATACGTCAGTGACGTCAAAATTGCTTTCACGTCAAACGGTTGTTGCGCCATCTGGTGAACACCGCCAATTGACCTTCGCGGTGGCGCGTCGTGACGTTTGACATGTTCACAAGAAAAAGAACCAGTGAAACGCTCAGGCCAAGTTCAGAACAATGTTTTTGTGCGTCGTATCGCCAGGATGCACGAGGCATCCGGTGTGAACCCAACCTGACGTGCCCAGTGTGAACCAGACCTGACTCACTGGGTGTGAACTTGCCCCGATGCCCACAGTGTGAACCCGGCCTGACGCACCCGGTGTGAACCTGCCCTGACGCACCCAGTGTGAACCCGCCCTGACACACCTGGTGTGAACCCGGCCTGACACACCCGGTGTGAACCCAGCCCTGACGCACCCAGTGTGAACCCAGCCCTGATGCCCACAGTGTGAACCCAGCCCTGACGCACCCAGTGTGAACCCAGCCCTGATGCCCACAGTGTGAACCCAGCCCTGACGCACCCAGTGTGAACCCAGCCTGATGCACCCGGTGTGAACCCAGCCCTGATGCCCACAGTGTGAACCCAGCCCTGACACACCCAGTGTGAACCCAGCCCTGATGCACCCAGTGTGAACCCAGCCTGACGCACCTGGTGTGAACCCAGCCTGACGCACCTGGTGTGAACCCAACCTGAAGCACCCGGTGTGAACCCGGCCTGACGCACCCAGTGTGAACCCGCCCTGACGCACTCACTTTGACGCAAGGCCGCCGCCCTCTCTGACTCTGCCATGTTGCTGCGAGGCTTCAGTATGACGTTCATTTCAGACGTTTTCGCATCAATTGAGTGAATGGGCCCTGAAGCGTCAGATTCACCAAAGAATCTATTGTTCTTTCTGACGTGAAGCAAGCCAGAGACTGGGGGTTACACTGAATGCAACATTTCTGGGTCACATCGTGGGGAACTTCCAGTCGTGACCTTGAGCACGACATTGACCCCCCTTCAAGGTTCAGTGTCCTGACGGGGTGACACGTCCTGACCAAGACCCTGGATCCGCGCCTGGGCCTGTTGCCCACGTGAAACATCGCTTCTAATGCATGCCGTGCACAAAGCGTGACGCATCCAGGGTGAACCAGGCCTCCACTGTGCATTGAGTTCATTCTAGCGGAAGGATGTGGAAGATAAACCGTGACAAAAATAGACTGTGCAGACATGAATTATTAATTTAATGAATTGAATCAAATTTCATCAGTTGAGGTTTGTGAATTTGGATCATGATTCTTTTCCGCGTGTTTTGATTCTGTGGAAAGTGTGCAGCAATAAATCAAACATGAGAATAGGTGGCAATTTTAAACGGAAGTCGGAAAACACTTGTGCTCACTTTTGTTTTGAGACACAGACAGAAAAGGAAGCGGTTACGCCTCACAGACTACCCCTCACTCACGCACACACACACACACACACACACACACACATCTTGCCCTGTATCTGTCTCTCCTTCTCTGTCTCCCTCTCTGTCACTCTCACACGCCCCACTTCCACAGACACCCATGCACACCACACATGCACGCACACCTCACACGCGCACTGACACATACCTCACATCACACGCACGCACACCTCTCATCCACACACGCGTCTTTGTAAGTTTGCCCACGCACCTGACCCATCACCATTATCACACAATCACACAGTCACGTTGCACGCATACCTCCCACCCACACACGCACCTTTATACTTGATCAGAAAATGCGGCGTCCTCTCCCCCATCCGGAAGCCCAGCTCCAGCATCACGTGGTTTCCGGCGGCGGCGTACACCTCCGTCTCCCTCTGGCGGGAGGCGTCGCACACGTCGACGGCGGTCCGCTCCGACCCCTCGATGACGGAGAGCGTCACAGGGCACGACGCTGCGTCCAGCGCGACGTCGTCCCAGTCCAGCAGGGTCACCAGGTCAAAGGGGAGGAGAGACAGGGAGACGGTCTGACCCTGCTTCACCTGTGGGAAAGAGGGAGATTTGGTGAGCGTGCGTCGTGGTACGTGGCCATGTGACGTCATCAAAGTCCAGTGGCGTCACCACGCAAAGGGGAGTACGAACACAGTCTGTCCCTGCTTGACCTGTGAGGGAATTGGGAAGTTGCGTTGCGGTGTTATCGTAGCACATGGCAATGTGACGTCATCAAAGCCAGTGGCGTCACCAGGCGAAGGGGGGCAGGGAGAGGGAACCGGTTTGACCCCACATCCCCAGTGCGTAGGTCAGCGGCTACACAAGGAGGGAAATAGGGAGATTAGGGAAATGTGCGTCGTAGCCTGTGGCTATGTGACGTCATCCAAGTCAAGAAACTTCGTCAGGTCGAATGGGCAGAGAGCGAAGGAGGGAGACATTCTGTCTTTGTTTCACGTGGAACAAGCCGCGCGATCAGACAAGCGTCTGTCGTGGCCAGTGGAACGCGTTGGCGCACGCGTCAGACTTACTTCCGTCAGAATTCCTATTTCCGGAACGGGGGGGGGGCGTCTGGGACACTTTGGGTCTCTATTGATGTGTTCTCCTGCCTCATGGCCGGTAACACACCCTGACGCAAGCACAGTCGTCCCCTGTCCCAAGGTGCGTCATTGCACACAGCGGACCTGTCGTCCCTTCTGTTTCATCTGACATCAAGGACCCCACGTGGTCCGAATCAAAGATGGCGTCCCCGGCACCACGTGACAGCGACGCCTTTGATCTGCGCGCGCAACCGCGGAGGAGTCTGGACACGTGACACGCGTGACAGGCATCCAGGGGCCGGACGGCAGAGGGATCCAGGGGTCTGGGGTCTCCAGGGGTCTCCAAACGACTCTGCAAATTCGTTGAGCTGTGCAGGCCTGTGCGCCCCCCCCCCTCAATAAATTTGTTCTGTTGCACGGTGTGTTTTCAGTTAAAATTGGTCCCCTCTGGAGTGGGCTGGCTTGTGTGTGTGTGTGTGTGTGTGTGTGTGTGTGTGTGTGTGTGCAAGTGCGTGTGTGTATGCGTGTGTATGTGTGTATGTGTGTGTGCATGTGCGTGTGTGTATACATGCGTGTGTGTATGTATGTGTGTGTGTGTGGTTCTGGGGCCCTGACATCCAATTGATAATATCAGCATTTGAAAACTGGAAAAACTTGTGTTTCTTCAAATGGCAAGAAGCATTGTGAGGGACCCAAGCCCTTGGGAGTGTCATTCTGCTTGTGCGGACCCTCCCTTGACTGGAATCCTGGGCCGCCACCCTCCGTCGTGGAACAAACAGCCGGGCGAGATCAGGTCTTTTGTCAGGAGTCCCGACCCCCCCCCCCCCGGAGACCCTGTCACATCAAAGTGTACCCGGAGCGTCTCTCCCGCACCACGTGACACCACGTGACGCGGCCTCGCTTTGATCTGCCGCGTCGCGAGGCAGACACGTGACACGTGACGGGTGCGGACGCCTCTGGGGACGCGACGTAAGGACGCATCACGTGACCCTCTGTGTGGAGCATTTGTCTGAGGACGAGGCCCTTTGTCATCACACGGCGTTTGGTGCGTTGTTTGCCGGCAGATCTTCAGCGAGGCGTTGAACCTTGGGACAGTGACTTGGAATTCATCAATGAATCCATGGAGCGTGGAAGTTGGTTTCTGTTACGGTGGATGGAGTCCACACTCTGGGCCCCTTGAATCCGCCCCTTGGGGCTCTTCTGTTTGACGACGTGGACTGTGTGAACTACGCTCAGAGTGTGGGCGGGTTGGTGAGAACAGTGCTCAGGAATAAGAGGGATCTTGAGTGCAAATGGTGGCCTGGCCGGACCTTGGTCCGTGGTGCCCACTCAAGGGTACGAAAGATGTCTAGGCTTTAGAATGAGTTTTTGACCTTCAAGTCTTTATGGTTGGTTCTCACCTGGATGGACCTTAGCTCACTGGGTTCTCACCTGGGTGGACCTTGCCCCACTGGGTTCTCACCTGGATGGACCTTAGCTCACTGGGTTCTCACCTGGATGGACCTTAGCTCACTGGGTTCTCACCTGGATGGACCTTAGCTCACTGGGTTCTCACCTGG
>JAAUXT010055519.1_pt1 | contig 11341 bp, 13 predicted proteins | sample 7278171 | NCBI WGS metagenome assembly JAAUXT01 (sample SAMN14350112, study PRJNA611818) | marine sediment metagenome | isolation source: surface marine sediment (1.8m) | place: French Polynesia: Moorea | collected 2018-08 | reverse complement strand
TTCAGGGTCAGAATGCCAGTGTTGTGCATAAGCAGCGATTTCCAGTGTCACAATGTAACCGTCCAGGGCAGAAAGTGTACCATTCCTATAAAGTGCAACGATGCATTCTTACACGAATGGTGAGTTTTCACATGGGGTCAGAAGCACCCATCGAGCATTTTGGCATGGACGACCGTCGAGTGGAAAGTGCTGATAGGTAGTTTTGACTACCCTACCCTTCTGACACTCCGACAACGTGTTACATTTCCCCAAAAGGAGAGCACCGTCGAAAGCACTCAGCACACTACTTTACCCCACACGTGTTCTAGACTGCTTTTTGCGTCTTTGAAGTGTGTCATCTATTCATAGGGAGTACAGGGTGAAAACGTCTGTGAGGAAACACCCTCCCGAGGTGCACGTTTCAGGTGAGAGTTTTCAGGGCACGTTTTCACATTTGAAGGTGAGCTCGAACCTTGCGATTTGATCCAACCTGTACAAGGCGTTTCAAACTCTGCAATCTTTTTTGAATTTTGTTGAAATTGTGGCTTGGGCAAAAGTCAATGACGATTCCTGTTGTCTTCTGTACTTTTTGGCAAAAACGCACGAGTTTTGTGTCCAAGCGAAAACTTTTGATTGTGCATGACAGCCGAAGAATGCGTCACATCTTTTGAGTCTGAAGGATGTGACTAAATTTGTAATTTTGTTCGCGTTTCAAGAATCAGTCAACAGCAAAAATTCGGAACTGAAAGGGAAGCAAGTTAGCACGTCGTGCTTTGGCAAATCTTTTGTATTTGGGGCTTTGCCAGGCACTTGGGGTGGCTTCGATGTCTCAGTGCGTGCGTGTGATGCCATACAGGCTGCGATTTGGGTGTTTGCACACATGACTGATTTTGGCAAGTTTGAGGCACCACCCAGCAGCAACGCACCTGGTTGGGTTGTTTCGTGACGAGTGCTGTGCTTGCAGCATTGAATAGAAATGTGAGCTTAAAGATGTGTGCGTCAATTTAGGCGTGTCCACAATTTTTGTCCCGCACAAACTGAACTGATTTCGACGCTAACTCTGCCACTGAGAGCAGTTATTTCCAAAAGAAATTGGCATTGCCACTGCAAATGCCAAGCAAAGCAATAAGTTTTGTGATCCGCCTTGTGGGCAAGTGGCAAATGTTCTTTCAAAAATTGTTCACAGGATTCTGCCACCGTTTGATAACATTTCTATTATTTTCCTCACACTGGCACTTGTCCACACTCAGCCGCTCAGTTGTTCCTCACCCAAACTGGGAGAGAGCCAGCTCTGCCCAGATGACACTTGCTCGTTCGTTTGGTTCGGGAAACCCCTCACGGATGCTCATTAGGAGTCGCAATGAGAAACATGAAATGAGAATTGTGTGACTTTTGTCCCTTCAGAGATGCTTTCTCTCAGTTGCAGATCAGCAAACTCAGGGCTTGGGCAAACTGCTCACAAGAACCGGATCCAGTCTGAATGAAAAACGGACAAGGATTAAATTTTGGTTGTGATACATAACAACTCAGGCTGAGGATTTTGAAGTCCCATTTGTACTATGCTGTCCAAAGGGGAATACACTGTAGACACAGAAGAAATCCTGGGGACAGGATCCTTTGGTATTGTTCACAAAGCCAAAGACAACACTGACAAAGAAATAGCAGCAAAGAGAATTGACTTCACCAGCAAAACTGAAAAGAAATTTCCCCAAGTTGCAAGGGACTTGCAAAAGTTGACAAGCCTTTCTCATGTGAACATTGTAAGAATCTTTGAAGTGTTGGAAGAAAAGTCAACCATTTGGGTGTTCATGGAACTGTGTGACCATGGTGATTTAATTGATTACCTACAGGGGGATGAAGCATCACATCTTGTTTCAAACAGTGATAAGTTCAAGTTGATGATGGATATCGCCAAAGGAGTTGAGTATCTCCACAGCAAGAATATCATCCACAGGGATATCAAACCAGGCAACATTCTGATTGCAGGTTTCCCTGCCACTGCAAAGCTCTCTGATTTTGACTGCAGCAAGTTCTTTGAAGAAGACTACAACTCTTCCCTGATGAGTAGCAATGTGGGAACCCAAGCCTTCAAGGCCCCTGAGTTCTATTTGAGAACTGATACAAACAAGTTGGAGTACCACAGAAATGTGGATGTGTATGCCATGGGCCTCACATTTTTGGCAATGATCCAAAACCACAAATTCCTGATTCCCAAACTTGAGACCCCAAATGAGGCTGCAGAATGGCACTTTCCGTACACCATTGGCATGCTCATTGCGGAGAGGAAAAGGTATGGAGACACACCACTGCATGTTGTGAAGGTAGTGCAAGAACAGTTCGATGGTCACAAGTTATGGGGCGATGTGAGACGAGAGATCCTGAAAATGACGCATGAAGAGCCGAGTGAGAGAGCGTCAGCAGCAGAGGTGGTGCAAAGTCTGAAAAGAGTCAAAGTGCAGGTGAGAGAATCTTGCAGGAAAGGGGTATTTGTTGGGTTGGTATCTGCAACCGGACTGTTGAGTGATTCTCGTGTCAGTTTGAACACGCGGTATCACAACAGAAACGCACACTGCATGTTCATCTGTTTCAGCTTGTTTTGAACCACCTGACAACACGTGACTTGGACCACGTGACCCTGAGATTTGCTGTGATGCCTAGTGGACAGCACGTGTTCCTGGGTGGAACTCCAGACGAATCACCAAGGTTCCACTGCCACAAAGCCATGGAGTCGGGGGTGACCAAGGAACACACCCTCCCTGGCTTCTGTGAACATGACGTCATCAAGACCTTGCCTAGTACCTGTACTCATCACAATGATGCTGAAATTCTAGGGATCAGGGTCGGAAGCAGAGAGCTGTTGGCTGTGAGTTGTGGTACATGTCACTGCATTTCACTTCTGAACCTGGAGACTGGTGAGGTGTCTGTGGCATTTAATGATCCTGACCAACAGTCCTGGGGTGATGTGTGAGGGTGAGGCAGGTCAGATGTTTGCAATCACTAGTGATAGGTCTTCTATCCTTCACCTGGACTGTTCTACAGAACACTTCAAGCTGCTTCAAGTCATACCTGCAACCACCACTGCTGTCAAAGGCATGGCATACATCCCAGGACACAGACTGATCACTCTTAGTTAGGCATCATCAGAATCCAGTGGAGTCAGAGCTATTGCTGTTGACACAGGTAGAATGGTGTGGGAATGGAAGCAACTTGATTTGCATCAGCACCAGAACGCTATGCTGTACTATGCCCCACTGGACGTCATCTTCACAGCTGGATCACACGAGATCGCAGCACTGAACATGAGGGATGGTTCCGTGAAGGAGATCGAGGCTGTACCTGACGACCAGGGCTGCATCTCAGGTCTGTGTCTCATGGAGAATTGGCTCATTGCGTACTCCGACCAAACCAAGGAGATTTCGTACTTTGAGCTGTGCGCTGCCCCCAGTCAGACCTGCTGATCCTTGAAGAACCGACTCGCAACCGGGAAAGTTCAACCGGTCCTGTTGATACTCGCACGCAAAGTTCTGCAGTCCATGAAGGAGCAAGCTTCTACAATTCAAGATGGCCAAAGCAAATTTGTGAGGACTGTGGGTTCGCATTGAACAGGAGTAAGACAGAACTTTTCAAAAAGCTGTCACAGAAGTGGAAAATATTTGCAATTGAATGGAGAACTGTTTCCAACGCTTGCCTTGGTGTTTGAAGATTGTGACGGATTATTTTTTTTTTAGGGTAGTGTAACTTGTGTATCAAAAGGACAAATGTTTTCTGTGTAATGCGTCGTTTTTCGAGAAGAAGATTCGATTCGCCCGTGTTCTTCCTGAACGAGCCTTTGATTCAAGGGGTTTTGACGTTGGTGACGTCGTCATGTTTTCTTTGACGTTGACTGCAACTTTTTTGACATTGACTACAGGTTTGTTTTCACATTGGGATGATTGCAAGTTTGCAGTCATGACTTTGCTGCAGCCACTGCAACTTTGCAGTCAATGTCAAAAAATGGTCTGGACTGATTTTTGCTGACTTCAAAGCTGCTGCCAAGGTGTGCAGTGACTGCAAAAAGTTGAAGTTGACGTCAAAAGAACACGACGGCGTCACCAACGTGAAAACCGCCTCAGTGTTGGTTTTTGCCACATTGGCTCAATCACCAGGTCATTCGACAGACGCACTGACCTTGGGCATGTTCCATATTGACGTACGGCCAACCGTCAACGAAGTCGCGCGACCCTCCCCCCCCCCCCTGGGTTGGGCATGAGGCGAAGTGGGCGAAGTCAGCCATGTTGGGCGTGCTTCACTGGCCGCACAGGAGAAGCAAGACCACTGACACAGGTCTGCAACGCACAATGCTTGTTGCTCCTTTGTCAATAGATCTAAAGGATGCTGTTTCAATCTCCCCTCGAGTCTCTCGATTTAGCCAAAAATGACCCGAAGAAAAAAAATTCACGTGAAATGCCGCAGCAATGCTAGATTCCTTCGCTCAATGCTTCACTCCTGATTGGCGGAGCCCTGCACCTGAATCCTCATAGCTCTTCATCCCTACTCTCATGTGGGCACACCATCACAAGCGCATGTCCATTCCCTGACAATGCCTTCTTTTTAATCACCCATATGTGTGCAAGTATGTTATGCGCACTCAAGCATGAATCGCGCAGTGATGGCTGATGGCTGCTGGCTGCACAATAAAGACGGGTGTTTCAGGTGAGTGATGTGTTGATCTCGTTTTCTTTTGAAAGAAACAATGGGAGACAATGAATCAGAGACGACAATACTCAGGATTCAATGTATCTTCATCGGGGAGGAAACATGGCGCCGTTCTCGTGTTCGCGATCGCCTTTTTCACCTTGTGATGCCTCACTCAAACACGGTCAGATTCACAGAAATTTATGGCCCACATAGAGATTCAGACCGTGCATGAAGGTGAACGGTGGCCCAGCTCCATTTACCAGTGGCTTTATGCGGCGCAATTGGCCGAGATGACTGACATTGCTCTGCCTCCAACCCACGGCCACTTCGCTGGCTGTGAGCCTCACGCCTAAATAGAACACGCTCAGTGTGACGCGAAATCAGGGGCAGCGCTGTGAAAATAGAACTGCGTTTCTCTGCCCTTTTTGACGCATATATAGTTCAGGCGACAGAGGTGTGTTTTCCTGTCTTTGGGGACGGATCCCGAGGGAATGCAAGCCTGCTCCAGACCTCCGAAAATTTGATGTGGCACCAACCTCATGACATTTTCCAAACCTGCCCCAACCCGCGCACAATATATTCTTCCCAAAATGTTTTCAAAATAAGGTTTGTGAGTGGGAGGGAGAGGAATTTTCTGCAACAAAGTTTCCTTTCTCTGCGCGAGGTTGGGCGTGGAACTCGCGTTGTCAGGGTCGTGATTCTTGAACAGTTCTGGCCACCCGAAGCATCCTGCTTCCGGACTGTCAATCATGGAGTTCATCCGCTTTCGAGACGGTTCTGTTTTTTGAGTCCGGGAATCACAAAGCGCACATGTTTTCTTTCAGGTCAGGCTTCGCCATAACGATTTGATGTTGTGGACATAAAGGAGAGCTTGAAGCCCAGTGATTGAGTACGCAAATGTAAAGTTGTGCTGAATCACGTGGAACCATGCTGTGGAAGGCGGGATACATGGTGGACATTGACGAAATCCTGGGGAAGGGATCTTTTGGAGTCGTCCACAAAGCAAAGCACAACAATGGATCAGAACTTGCAGCAAAAAGAATTGACTTCACAGCAAAAACAAAGAGCAAAATTCCTCACATTGCAAGTGACTTGAAAAGGCTGATTGCACTTGATCACCAGAACATTGCAAGAATCTTTGAAGTGTTTGAGGAGAAGGCTACCATTTGGGTGTTTATGGAGCTGTGTAACCATGGTGACCTAATCAACTATCTGCAGCCAGAAGGCGCATCAAGTCCAATCACAGATGGAGAGAAGCTCAAGCTGATGCTGGACATTGCCAAAGGAGTTGACTTTCTACACAGCAAGAATGTTGTTCACAGAGACATCAAGCCAAGCAATATTCTTGTGTCAGGCTCTCCAGCCACTGTGAAACTGACTGACTTTGATCTCTGTAAGTTCTTGGATGAAGACTACAGCACTTCCCTTATGACCAGCAATGTTGGTACACATGCCTTCAAAGCTCCTGAGTTCTATCTCAGAACTGATGATTACAGATTGGAATATCACAGAAATGTAGATGTGTATGCCATGGGTCTCACCTTCCTGGCAATGATCCAAAACCATCCATTCTTGATTCCAAGGCTTGAAACCCCAAATGAAGCCTCAGAGTTGAGCACCACAGTTGGTCTGCTGATGTGGGAGAGGAAGAAGTATGGTGTGAAACCACTGGAAGTTGCAAAGTTGAAAGAGGGCACTGAATCAGAACCTCTCTGGAATGACCTGAGAGTGGAGATCCTGAAGATGACCCATGTGGAGCCCAGTGAGAGAGCATCTGCTCGAGAAGTTGTGCAGAACCTGCTGAGGCTGACATCAGATGAGGAAAAGTTGCTTCACAAAATGTCTGACCTGACGTTGGAGGTGAGTGTGTCTAGTTTGTGATTGTGTTGGCTGCTGAAGCAACTCAGGCAGTCATCGTTTGATACGCAACAGATAAAAATATTTGTGCTGTTTTTGACAAGAATAGACTGCACCCTGTGGTTGTAAATTGTGTTGGTGTACCTCGTCCAGAAAATATTCCAAGTTCTCCACAAACTTATGTTTCTGTACATTCTGCAAATTACTTTTGGCTTTTGATTTGGATTGTTTGCCTTGTCACCCTTTGTCAACCTCTGTCAACCCTTGCCATTGTTTTCGTTCAGACGAAGAGGAAGGCGATTACCCTCAACCATTTGGTGACACACGACAGAGGCATCACCAGTAACAGGTCCACAGTGATGCCCAGCGGGCTCCAGGTATTCTGGGACGCCACCACAGAGCTGTCCCCTCCTGCCTTCCGCTGCTACAGAGCCACAGGGTCAGGGCTCAGTTTGGAAACAACACTGCCTGGGATCTGCACACACAACACTCTGTTCAGTGCAAGGAGGAAAAAGCTGTTTGGTCTTTCAAGTAATAGCATCAAGGGAATCCTGGACATGAAGGTTGGTGGGAAGGAACTGTTGGCTGTGAGTTGCAGCAAGTGTCGCTCCATCTCACTTCTGAATCTTGTGACTGGGGACATCTCAAAAGCATTCTCTCATCCCAAACACAACCCCAGGATCATGTGTCAGGGGAAGCCTGGACAGATGTTTTGCAGCACCACTGACAGGTCTGTAATTCTCCAACTTGACTGTTCCTCGCAAAACATGGAGCTGGTTCAAGTCATCAAGAGACCCATGGGTCTCATCAGAGCTCTCACCTACATCCCTGAGCACAAACTGCTCACTGTCAGCTGGCCCTCAGATGAATCCAACACTGCTGCAAAGAAAGCCATTTCTGTGGACACCAAGAAAACAGTTTGGAAGGCAAAAGGAAAACCTGCAGATAGCTTGGCATATTGTGCCATGCTGGAGGTTCTGTTTGCTGCCATATCTGACAGAATTGTGGTGCTGGATGTGAAGAATGGTTCTGAAAAGGAGGTTCTGCCTCTACCAGGTGATGTGGGAGCCATCAGAGATCTGTGTATCCATGGTGACCAGCTCATTGCTTCTACATCGCAGAAAGTCATGTGCTTCAAGATCAGCACTGTTCACCACCAGCTATACATACCAAAGTGAAAGGTTCTCTCTGTTGTGTAATTGGGAGTCATTCAGAAATTTAGTTTGGACATGTATGACAAGACATGGTGTGACTCCAATCTTGGCACGTGGTCACTCGGCCTTGAGATAGCTTGATATCGAGCTGTGCGCCTTGTAATTAAGTGTGTTGAGAAGAGCCCAGTTCTGACTGGTTTTGTCTTTACTCTGGTACTCTGGGCAAAATCTATTGCAACTGCCACCCTGGCATCACAGGTATGGGTCACTCTGGCAAGGTGCAGGGAACATCTGCTTCAAAATTGGGAAGAAATCATGACCACCTTCAGCAGAGGGTCTGCTTGCACTCGGCCCTCGATGTGGTGTGTTGTTTCCAAAAAATAAGTGCCATTGGTTTGCAGCCAGGACACAAGTTTGAGGAACTTACCTTCTTTCATTTTGACAAGGATTTTCTCGGCACACAAACTTCTTTCTTTTCTACGACAAGCAGGCGTTTTGTCTGGACATCGTGTGTTTTTGATGTTTGTGTGTTTTCAGCTGCTTAGCCCCCATTGCACATGGTGTCTCAGGAATGATATCCTCCACTCACCAGACACACACGCGGATAGTGCTGCAGTGGAGGAGGGATCACCACTGTTTGCATGGCCAGTGGCTCTTGGTCAAATGTTTCCAAATGTAAATTTTCTGGATGTAGGAAACATGCACAAGGGATGAATGAAGTTGATGGTTGCAGAACTTTGAGGAGCTGAATGATGAAAGGGGACCTTGACATTGGGTGAAACCTGACCACTGCTCGTTATCCAAGCAAACAACATGTGTAATCGAACCGCTTTACTGCAACGTTCGAAGTTTCATTCAATCCCATATATACATATGTTCTTTCCCGCTTTCGATAATTGTGTGCTGGTGTGTTTGAATGAATTGTCAGTGTGTTGAATTTTTATGTGGTGATCCTGGACATGTAAAAAAAATGTGGATATCAAGTGTCTTGCTTCTGTAATGAGGGTTACCAGGGATGTGCAGTTCTCACTTCCTCCAGGAACCACCAACCTGCATGCCTTCAGGCTTTGCCTCATCTCAAATAAAATATTTGTGTGAATCAATGCTTGTATGTGAGATTCTTTGCCTCACACTCCATGACAATCCTGTCAGCATACATGACCCAGGCACAACAACATTTCATTCCAGGCAATTCTTCCTTTGTATCCCAGCAAAAAATTCAGTATGGAACACACTGACACGGGGCACACACTTGCATCAGCCTTGGAAATCCTGATTCTTGCTCCCCCTGTGATCTTCGTCTGTGTTCAGGAGCTTTCGTCAACGCGAAGTATTCACGTTTCTGGAACGAAATATCTGAAGCATGCTTTGCAAAGGTCAGCTGAGCAACAGCTTAATTGTGTGCAGCGACAATGAAATTTGTGTTGATGGAGTTGCAACATTTTCATGCAGCTGCAGCCCAGGTTTTATTGGTACAAACTGCACAAACAACATTGATGATTGTGCTGGCAACCCCTGTAAAATGGTGGAATTTGTCATGATGAAGTGGCTGGTTTCAACTGCATCTGCAACTCTGTGTTCATTGGGGAAACCTGTGAAGATACTGATGGTGTGTGGCTGGCTTTTCAAGAAGGAAAACTCCAACAGCTTTTGCTTTCCCCATTTAGGCTGGAAACAACAAATGTTTGTCATGAGAATAGCTGTTGTCTTGACTCTGACTTATCAGGCAACAAACACAGGACATTTTCTGAACAGCTGTCCCATTTGCAATCATTGCATTTTCAGTGGCCACACTGTTCTTGTTTCAGATTTGGGTGGTGTTGGAGTTCCCAGTGTGTATTTCCCCTTCAACACAGATGTGGGCATTGTATTGATGAATCAAGCTAAACTGACAATCAGTGGGAAGGTCTGCAAAGAATCTCACAAAAGAATATGTATCTTTGACAGTTGCTCAATTGGTGAATACAGCAGCAGCAAATGCAGCATGCAATTTCACCATTGTGTCACTTGTTATGTGGACTCTCATGAGGCCAAAATCTATTGAATGTTTCCAGGTGGGGCAAGGCATAGAAATGCTGCGTGGGACTGAAGATCATGTCATATTCCCTGACCTGTCTGCTGCCTGCATGACATTGGTTGAGCCATGCATTGCAACTGGTGGCTCATTGGCTGTCTGGATCTGCCTGATTGATTGTCCAAATTCAAATGTTACCTCACCTCTTACAGAAGTCTCAAAACAGGATTCTACATGAAATATCATCCAGATAGATACCTTGAGTAAGAACCCAGCCAAATGATGACTCACACCAGGAAAGGACACTCTAATGTACTTCCAAATGGGAAAAAAAACTTTCTTCCAGGACAGCTTTGGTGGCCCAAAACAGTCACAATCACCTGAACCATGGGGATATGGAATTGGAACAATGGCAGCATATTGCAGTTGTGCTTTCGGGCCTGGAAGCGTGTGGTACACTGATGGAGTCAACGTCTCTCATGATAATTCAACTGAGAACTCAGCACATCCACTTAGAGATGGGGAATACAGGCTGGAAAATATTTCATTGCTGAAGGTGCACCTGATCTCTGTTTTACAATGGGTACAGGCCTTTTCATACAGAGATGCGAGTGTCAAGAAAAAAGTGCCCTCCCCCATGGGTTGCACAAGGAAACACACAAGGGACTGCATTTCTTTCCGCCAGATCATTGACCACTGGGTTCATTTGACGCTACATTTTTTGCTCATCATGTGGTTTGGAAAACTAGATCTGTATTTGCTGCAACATTGTTGCAACTGGGGAAATTCTGCTTGATGTTGTTCTGTATGAAAAGACATGTGCGCTCTTGTTGTGTGACAAGGGAAATGGTGGGGAATGGCTGCTTCATTTTGGCCCACTTGGTTGTTTCTTCCTTTGACTGAAGGCTCATTTGATATCCAAAATATTTTCAGTGAGTAGTACCAAGTGTTGGTCATGCCAGGTGTGAATAAGAATCTCTCAGTGCTTGCAGCTGACCTTTGCCCACTTAGTATGAAAGTGATGAGTCTCAGTGTGAATCCCTGTGTCATGTGATTCCAGGTAACAATGGGAACCCCTGTAGTCTGAGGATGGACGAACTCACCTTCTGGAACAAGGCACTTTCTCCTAATGACGTCATCATAGCCATGAACCATGGCAACTGAAACCTGTACTAACAATATTTATGCGTGATTTAAATTGCAAGATTGTCACTAAAATACAGTTTATAACAGACAATATCAATGTCATACTGATCAATCCAGCGTTGTACCCTCGTGTTCTACTTGAGTCACCTTTCCAAAAAATGCAGCAGAAAACGCAGTCAGTGTGAATACAACGTGCGGCCACCGCTGCCACAAGTGGCGGACATGTCTTATCACCAGTGGGTTGGCAGAGTGAACACAACAGGTTTTCAAAATTTACTGCCCTGTTGAACTTGACATGCCGCAGAATAGACCAAGTTGCTCATTGACCACACACTATACATGTGGAGAAGGCACTCTCAGAACAGGGATCAGCCGGTGTGTGTGTTCCATGTACGCGTTGCGGCTGGCCGAGTTGGGCAAAAGTTTCAGTTGACTTCGCCCACTTGCCCCAATATCCAACCTGGGGGGGGGGGGAGTCGCGTTCATTCATTCATTCATTCATTCATTCATTCTG
>JAAUXT010011394.1_pt1 | contig 11343 bp, 17 predicted proteins | sample 7278171 | NCBI WGS metagenome assembly JAAUXT01 (sample SAMN14350112, study PRJNA611818) | marine sediment metagenome | isolation source: surface marine sediment (1.8m) | place: French Polynesia: Moorea | collected 2018-08 | reverse complement strand
TTTTTCTTTTTCTTTTTCTTTTTCTTTTTCTTTTTCTTTTTCTTTTTCTTTTTCTTTTTCTTTTTCTTTTTCTTTTCTTTTTCTTTCTTTTTCTTTTTCTTTTTCTTTTTCTTTTTCTTTTTTTTTCTTTTTCTTTTTCTTTTTCTTTCTTTTTCTTTTTCTTTTTCTTTCTTTTTCTTTCTTTTTCTCTCTCTTTCTCTTTCTCTTTCTCTCTCTTTCTCTTTCTCTTTCTTTCTCTTTCTCTTTCTCTCTCTCTCTCTTTCTCTCTCTCACACACACACAATGGTAAATGTAAGTTTTCGATCTGTCCCTTACCCCCCGGTGGGTGCGGCGATCTCCTCATAAGTTTGTTCTGCAGCAGACAGATACCCAGCCTTGACCACGCGACGCACCCGGTGTGAACTCAGCGTGACACCCCCGGTGTGAACACATGACGCATCCAGTGTGAATGCAGCGTGACGCACCCGGTGTGAACACGTGACGCACCCGGTGTGAACTCAGCATGACACCCTAGTGTGAACACATGACGCACCCAGTGTGAACTCAGCATGACACCCTGGTGTGAACACGTGATGCACCCGGTGTGAACTCAGCATGACACCCTGGTGTGAACATGTGACGCACCCGGTGTGAACTCAGCATGACACCCTGGTGTGAACACGTGACACACCCGGTGTGAACTCAGCATGACACCCTGGTGTGAACACATGACGCACCCGGTGTGAACGCACCCTGCACCCCGGCTCACCACGGCCTCACGATCGGAGACGGAACGAACCGAAGCTGTTGATCGATCGTCTCCGCCACACAACACGAATCCCAACGCTACACACAACAACACTTCCACACACAGCTCATGCATTTCCTATGGCACTGAATACAATATCTCCAGTTAGGCATTTTCCTGCACTGCAATACGCGGATAGGCGTCGGGACATCTGGTCATTATCATTGTGGTGCAGCTGGCGGAAGCCACTGTGTAAGGGAGGGACGGAACTGCTGGTTCTTCAGCGGTTTGAGTGGGGAAGGAGTAAACACTAGGGGTTGTGCTGGAAATGTGGTAGAGTGATACGAGATAGGACTCTGTGAAAGGGAATCACGGGAAGACTACAGGTGGGTTTGTGGAGAGAATCTCTGGGGTCTGCAAAGATCCAAAGAGAGGTGGCATGAGTGGGAGAAAGAGAAAAAGAAAGAATGAAAGAAAGGAAGAAGGAAAGAAAAGAGAAAAGAAAGAAAGAGAGAGAGTGAGTGAGAGAGTGTGTGTGTGTGTGTGTGTGTGTTTGTGTGCATGTGCGTGCGTGTGTGTGTGACGTGACACGACACATTGTGACGTGCGTGCGGAGGACGAGTGTTTGTGAACATTTGGAGAATCTTTCGGCGTTCGAGCCAATACTACGTTGGCACGTTTTGTAGAATCGTTCCGAGATGCAGAGATACAGGTGGCTTTGTTGATGTTGGAGAAACGCTCGAATGGCAAGACACGCAGGATGCGTCACGCGTGGCGTTCCGGTGCAAGGTCAATGACGCACGTCGCAATGGCACGGCACGCGTTGCTTGTGATGCAACGTTCCTTCACTCGCATCTGGTGACGCAACGCGAGACGCATCCAGCGTGAAACGGGCCTGAGCGACACAGATCAATAGAGACGTATTGAGTACTGCTGCTGCACGCTGTATCATCGGGAGACACGGGGAAACGTACCACAATAACAATAACAGTTCAACAGTTGTGTGCACAGCTCGTGTGTGCGTGGGTGTGTGTGATTTGTGTGTGTATGTGTGTTGTGTGTGTGTTAGTGAGTGTATGTGCCGATACGTGTGTGACTGTGTTCGACTGTGAAGGCAGTGTGCTTTTGCGTATGAGTGTGTGTGCATGTGTGTGAAGGCAGGAATGTGTGAGTGTGTGCGTGTGTGTGAATGTGAAGGCCGGTGTGTGTGTGGGCGAAGGCATAGGTGCCATCGGAGTATGAAAAATGGACGCCAAGTGAGCAAACGTGCCTTGGTCCCCAGCATTGAAGGGAAAATTGGGTTGAGGGACTTAGGGATTGAGCCCCTGGACTGTTGGGATGATTTTCAAATCACATCATGCACGTTACAAGATCAAAGCAAGAACGGGATTCTCGCGAGATTTCCCAAGTTCTGTGGCTGTTGTTGCTGCTGTTGCTGCTGAGGCTGTTTGTGTTGTTGTTGTTGTTGCTGCTGCTGGAGTCAGGAACCACACGTACACACGTGACACGCCATGGCTCTGTCAAGACTGGTGTGTGCATTCCAAGTGTGTGTTCTTATGCAATGAGTCACGACTGTCTGTTTGAGTTCTGAAAGATCCCAATCTTGCCCTCCTTTCCTGAACTGCATGCATGCAATGCGCATGCCAGACTCACAAGGCCAGGTACGCACAACTGGGTGAGGAACACGCTTGCGCAGACAGCGCTGCTCCCGGATTCTCCGCTGTTTGTGTGGAGAAACCCATCTGCAGATGTGGTAATGCTGATGCAGCGCCGTCCTGAAGGACTACAGTACATGTAACAGGTTTCTGTGTGAGAGGGGTGAGGTAGGGGCTCCAGCGGATCCAGGGTCGGGGTGGGGGAGTCCGTGTGCGTGTGTGTGAGTGTGGAGAGAGAGAGTGAGAGAGAGAGAGAGAGAGAGAGAGAGAGAAGGGCTGCAGCGTATCCAGGGCCGGGATGGGATGAGAGGAGACCGTGTGTGTGTGTGTGTGTGCGTGTGTGACACACACACACACACACATACAGAGGTGAGGGCTGCAGCAGACCGTGGATCAACATGGAGGGTGACTTTAGTCTCCAGCGGGTAGGGTGTGTGTGTGCGTGTGCGATACTCAGACACTCGATATTTTGCGAGTTAATTTCTTTCTGGTTGTGGGGGGGTCACCCGTGGATCCGCTGCATGAGGGAGCGCAGGGAGGATTTCTGAGCGCATATGTGGTGAGGTGAGGGAAGGAGCTCTGAGTCTCTCTCCTTTACACTGGCTGCACTTAAGAAAATGGGTTTCAGCCTGGAGGGAGTTTAGTTCCAGGCCGAACCAAATACTGTTGGAGGGAGAGAAGAGGAGTTCCTTGCTTGATGTTCTGAAGCTTTGGGGAGTGGGGCGTGTGGTGTTCGTTTTGACTTCTTCGGCTTGGCTTGTGCAGGGACATCAACAGGAACAAGCCAAATGGGGTGATTCTGAGAGAGTTAAAACTACTGTGTGGGGCTGTCAACTCATATCTGAAGAGAAAAGAAAGGGAAGAAGATGGAGGGAGGGCGAGAGAGAAGAACAGGACAGAGAGAGAAGGACAGAGGGAGGGAGGGAGGGAGAGAGACAGAGAGAGAAGAGAGAGAGAACCTCCAACCTGCAAGGCTGGTGGTGTGGTTCTATGCTGCAGGGACGCCTCTGTGCGAACCCTTCACGAACACTATCTGGCCAAGCTCAGATGCTGCAAGGCCGGCGCAACAGCTGCAGCTTCACGCTGCAAGGCCGGCGCTGCCTTTGCAGCCCTTTGCGCTGCAGGGACGGAGCTGCACCGACCACTCCTACCTTTCTCCCTCCCTCCCTGACATCTGCGGTTGATCGTAGAAGGGGCTCCTCCTCCTGTGGCTGCAAGGCCGGTGCGGCAACCCCAGCTTCACGCTGCAAGGACAGCGCTACGCTGACCCTCACTCCACACTGCAGGGACGGTGCTCCACCCACCACTCCTCCCACCCCTCCCTCCCTCCCTTACATCTGCGGTTGATTGCAGATGGGGCTCCTGTGACTGCAAGGACAGCGTCTTGTGATCATGCTGTGAGGACGGCGCTTCCTGAACGCTGCAGGGACGACGTTCCACTCACCACTAACATCTGCAGTTCATTACAGATGGGGCTGCTCCTGTGGCGCCAACAGATGATGAGTCAATGAGGCCGCGCGAGCCGGAGCCTTCTGGACCTGCAGCTGCAACTGCAGAAGGAGGAGGAGGGTGAAGGCAACAGCTGACTATCTCACACGCTACAAACAAACCGGACTCACAGAACCACTGCAGGTAAGTCCTTTGTGTTCAGTGCATGCAGCGGGAATGTTCTTGTGCTGTATGGGATCAGGCGGTGGATTGTCTGGTGCAGGGACAGAGAACAATGCCGTGTTCAGAGTACAGGTCTGTGAGAAGCCTCCACTCAGCACAACAAACTGGATACACACACACACACACACACACACTGACAGACAGACAAACAGACAGACAGACAGACAGACACGCACACACACGAACACACACACACACAAGCACACACACACCCCTGGCACGTACGATGAATGTTCACCCAGGCAGGGTCCAGCAGGATCCTTGGTCGACTATCTCAGCTGCAATGCACGATAGATACGAACAGAGCAGTTCTTGGATCAGACCTGCATGGATACACGCAGCATACGTCACACACTTGGAGAAGACAAGCAGGCAGAACGGTGTGTCTGTGAACATCAATGCACGTTGGATGAAGCAAGATAGCAACGTCTTTGTCCTCCAGGCCCCAAAAGATCTCACCGCCCCTGTCCCGCCAACGAAACAACCAGTGTCTGAGGCTTGACCCACATTTCCTGAGGAAAAGTCATTTTGCCCATTGGGGGTCGGACCCTGGACCCGCCCCCGCAGTACCCAGGGTCCCTCACTCAAATTCTCCTCACCAGCACTGACGCCGGTCCCGGGGCCGGCTCTTCCTGCGCCGCCGTCGTGTGACGGATTTATTGATCCTGCCTCCAATTCTCTATTCTGGGCTCGAAACGGTTCCTGTTCGCACTTCCCCCATTGATTTCTTTTTCTAATGCAGTTTAGATTGCATTCTCAAAATCTCTCTGCTGAGCAGGGGGTTGAGTGACTGACACTGGGCACGCTCACACGTGGTGCGTTCCAACCCAAGTGACAAGTGAGAACTTTAGAATACAGAGAACCCACGAGCAGTGACGCAACGCACGACGCATCCCGTGGGGAAAACCCTGATCAATTTGAAAAAAAAAACATCTCTGTTGGGGCTGGGTCACACTGGGTGCGTCTCCTCCACGAGTGGCGTTCCAACACAAACGCCAAGTGACGCCTGGATGCGTCGAGCGTGGCGTCCCTGGAGCGTTGGGATGACGTCAGAACGCAGCGCCTGTTGCCATGCGCAACAGACGTCTGCTTCTGTTTCACACTGGGTGCGTTTCAATTCAAGTCCGTTGAAACTTCTCTGAATACGACACAGCGTGCACCCGTGGGCTTGTACGTGCACTGACGCAACACCAACGCAGGACGCACCCAGTGAAATTTTTGAGACCTGCAGCAGAGTCCATGCAGGTTCTGAAAAATCTGCCGTTTCAAACAAGATGCGTCACGCATTGCGTCTCTGCACAAGGAAGTCAACACCTGTCAGCCAACCTGCGTCAACCTGGTGACGTCACGCCCATTTTACGTGCATGGACGCAACGCACGTGTCACATAGTGTGAAGACGGTATTCACCCCACGTCTGAGCTTTTCCCAGAGCTCCCGCGCTTTCCTCCCAATCCCACAAAATGAATTTTATGCCAATTCTCCCCCAGCAGCAGCGAGATGCAGCGAAATCAAATCAAATCAAATCGTCGCAATTTTCTGCGCAGAAAATGTCTCAGAAAATTGTTTTCACACAAAAGACCAAGTGAGAACAAGGAATTTTATGAACAGTTTATTTGGGGAACTGCCACCACAAACATGCAGTTCGTTCTCACAATTGTACAAATGTATGTGTGTGCGTGTGTGTACTATGTGTGTGGACAAGAATGATTGCTGGGGGCTGTATGTCAGCAAGATAGGCGGCGTCAACAAAATATACATTTCAAAATCAGCCTTGTCAACAAGTGAAAACACCCACGCGTGCACTCACAAAAGAACGCACACGTATTCACACAGACACACACACACACACACACTCCTTGTTTGTCTGCAGACCTGTGTGTGTGTCTGTGTGTCTGTGCGTCTGTCTGTGTGTCTGTCTGTCTGTCAACTCTTTCTGATCACGTACACATCTTCATCTCTTTTCGAACAAACGTCTCTCTGACGGTTTCCATGCCAACAGTGTTCCCCGCAGGTTTCCTTGACGACACGATGTTGGCGGATGACGACGTGCTCCAGCTTTTCTCCGCCGTCTTCAACAACGACCTGGCGACGCTACGCGACGTCGTGGCGCGGGGACTCGACCCGAAACATGTCCAGTTCGTCATACGTGAGTACAGCCTGACGCGCCTGCGCCGAACACCACCGTGACTCGAACACCCTGACTTCGCATGATTCGAACAGCCTGATCCCGCATGATTCGAACACCTGATTCAAGGCTTGATTGGAACACCCGACTGATTCGAACACCCTGGGACACGCCTGATCCGAACACTCAGGAGACCAGCCTGATTCGTACACCCAAGACATGCCTGATTCGAACATCCTGGACCACGCATGTTTCGAACACCAAGGACCCGCCTGAATTTGACATTCTGGACCACTCTGTCCTGGCCTGATTCGAACACCCTGGACCACGCACGTTTGTTTCGAACACCCGGTTGGTTTACACACCACACCCAGTTAGACCATCGTTTTCCCAAGCAATCTAAACACCAGGGCTTGAAAAACACAACAGGATCCGAACTGGTAGGGCGGGGCGTTGGATGGTGAAGGGACAAGACTCCAAACGCTAAAACAAGCAAACGTGAACACTGTACACAAATTCACGCTTCTGAAAAATGATGCAGACAGACCCTTGTCCCACTCCCTCCCCTGGGCGATCTGGTGGCTGCGCAAGGCCGAGCCCCACCTGGAGTCGGGCATGCCTGCCACTGGTGGACCCCCCCCACCGCACGCACGTCGAAATACCTGTAGCACCAGGTTAAGTCCCAACTGGGGTCTGGTGAGAGTGCTACTGTTGGACCCCTCTCCTCCCCCACCCGCGCGTAGAATGGTGGTGTTACCACCCACGCTGTCGGTTCGGCGTGTGTCTACACTGGTCAGTGTTCTTGTTCCAGAGACGGACGAGATCTGCATGTGTTCCGCGGCCTTTGAGAACCTGGGGCTCGACTTTCTCGAGGACTCGCTGCCCGCGTCTCTCGGTACCGCGTGGTCCTCGGCCAATCAGAACGTCGACTCGGGCTGCGTCTCCGAGAAGGACCAATCAGAAGAGCTCAACCTGCTCCCCATCTTCCATTGGCTGGAATCCGGCATGTGCGACCACGTGACTATAAGGAACCAATCAGATGACCTGATTATCTACGAAAGCGATGAATTCGACTACGAAAGCGACGATGACCTTGACAAGGAGCTTGACCTTGAGGTGTACGGGATCAAGGTCACTCCGCAGCCCTCTTTACCCGGTGATTTTACCCCGAAGTCCCCGGCTGTGATGTCCCCCTTTAGCCCCCACCTCCACCCACCGGAAGTGAACTACTACTCAGTGTCACCCGGATTAGGCAACCTCGCCTCATTGGACAGGACATACGACTCAAACCGGGAGCTGACGGAAGCGATGGATAAACTCGTGATCGGAGAGACAGAGTTCCCTGGTGGTGAGGGCGGCGGGAGGGACCTGCCCTCGGGACCCTTCCGCTGCGCCGCGCCCTGCCCCCCGGAGGACCTGCTGCCCTCTGGCGGCTGCAGCCCAGCCTATCTCACGGAGGGGGAGAGCCCGGACCCCGACCCGTCCGCCAGGTGAGGAGCGAGCCTCGTTCTGAAACCGGATGTGGATTGTTGATTGTGTGTATGTTGGGAACCAGTGCACGACTTCTAAGTGGAAACCTCCACGCTCCCAACTTTATCACCGAAAGAGTTAGTTGTCTCTCCACACCCCAACAGAAAAATAGCAATTCCAAGACCACGCGACCAACGTGGCTATGCTTCTGCTTGACGTCCGTAGTATACTGTGCGCTGTTTCTGCAGGAGGACGAGTAGTCTGGCTGATATTCTGGGCGCGGCGTCGGGGGAGACGCCGACGGGGCCGCCGGGGGCTCCGCGGGAGATCCCCGCCCCCGGCCCGGGAGGGTCGGCCGCCTCGCCGCTCGTCTCGCCCCTCCGCGCCGCCGCCGTCCACCCGCACCGCCCCGGGGGCGGGGAGGCCTGGGTGACCACCGTGGATCAACAGGTGGGGTATGGTGCTCACTGGGTGTGTCAAGGGGAGTGTGTGTTGACGTCAATAGGGTGACGACGCAGGGATGACGCAACGCGCATTGTGCGTGCGCGTGTGTGAGTGTGTGCGTGCGTGCGTGAGAGGGTGAGAGGGTGACGGAGAGCTGAGAGCGAGTCTCCCGCATAAAAACGATGCAATGGAGTTCAAAGCCCATCCATGAGTTGTATTTCTGCAGCAGGCAAAGCTGTAGTCGGGTCCGTTCCTCACGCCTCGTTTTCATCACGTGTTACAGGACGGCGTGACTCGACCTGGGGTTGGCGACCCCGACGTGAGCGTGAACGTGCTGTACGGTCACGTCAACGAGGTCATCGAGGCCGACGTCAAGTTCGCCGGGATGACGCCGCTTCACGTGGCCGCGTCCAGGTGCGCGCGCAGCGAGGGTCACACGGCGCATGCGTCAAGCATCGCGTCCGTGCACGCGGCCCCGCAGCGCCCTTGATGCAAAGGATGTGGCGCGTACACAACCCTGAGTCTCGGGTTCAATACTGGAAGCGTCGTGCGTCGCGTATCATGAGAACAGCGCCGTTTCACCCGCGGTTTTGCATGAGCTTCACGCATGCACGAGGCATCCTGCATTGGACTCGCCTCCACTGTATCCAGCGTTGGATACAAGTGCAGCAAGGTCATAATCATGCACTGGGTCACCCGTCAGAGAAAATCACATCATCAATTTTCGTGACTGATTGACAATTTCCATTTGCACAGAGGTCACGATGACATCCTAAAGTTCCTCATCAACCAGGGCTGCAACATCAACAGCGTTACCATGGACACGGCCGACACGCCGCTCCACCTCGCCGCCAGGTGGGGCCACGCCTCCACGCTCCAGCTGTTGCTTAGCAACGGCGCTGACGCCACCAAGAGCAACGGCGTTGGCAACTTGCCTTTGCAGCTCGCAATCGGTGAGTGTTCGCCTTGTTTCACTCTGGATGCGTCATGTATTGCGTCACATTTGTCGTACGTTTTCGCGCTCTGCGTGTGGTTAGCGACACCGCACCCCTGGATGCTCACAGAGTGCTTGCTTGCTTTAATGCTCTCTCTCTCTCTCTCTCTCTCTCTCTCTCTCTCTCTCTCTCTCTCTCTCTGACATCCCTTTGTCTCTTGTCTTCAGATTCCGGGAGCTCTGAGTGCGTGACCCTGCTCCTGGATCAGCTGGTGCAACCGGGAACGGAAGTAGTAGTGCACGCGGAGCAGGAAGAGACGAGTCACGTGGTGAGTCACGTGGCCCGGAAGTCGGCGCTGCTGCACTGCGTCGCGCAGGACCGCGCCGAGATGCTGCACGACATGGTCCAGAGGTTCTGCGTCCACGTTAACGACAGGTGAGCGATAATCGAGGTTTTCTGCAGTCCCACCAGAGGGCAGGGAGGCTCGACTTCGTCCTGACCCGAATCAAGCGAAGTCTCAACTTGACATGCAGCAAAAGTACAAGTTTGTCTGGGTGGTGTAAAATTTTGTGAGCTTGAGCTGCTGGCACAATGGATTCAGCGTGCATGTGGCCTGCTTTGCATTTGAGGCGAAAACCACTGAACATTGCGCATTGCAAATTGATTCGCTGCTGTCTACTTGTGTGAGGACAACAAAACATTTCGCTAAAGACCACTTGTACCAGTTCGCTTGGAAAGAAGTCTGGAAAGAAATCAGGTGGCCAGAATCTGAACCGGAAGTGACTGCGGTGTCTCCCCCTCGTGTCGCAGGTCGGAGGAGGACGGGTACGCGCTGCTGCACCACGCCGCGTCCTCCGGCGCCGCGTCCTGCGTCACGACGCTGCTGCGTCTCGGTGCTGACGTCAACGCCGCCAACAACGACGGCGAGGCGCCGCTCCACCTGGCGGCGCGGACCGGAAACGCCTCGGCGGCGCGCGCGTTGCTGGACGGCGGCGCATGCGCAGACGCGGCGGCTCCTGATTGGCTGATCGGAGACAACCAGACGCCGCTGATGGTGGCGGCGTATAACGGGCACTGTGATACTGTGAAGGAGCTGCTACCCCACTGTGATGTAAGGTGAGTCGATCTTGTCTCATCTGGGAAAAAAATTCCCGAAAACCTTTGGAAACTTCTTCACCAGGTGTCAAAAGATTCAACATTGGGTGACGATTCTTCGAGTCTGGAATGTTTCCTTACAATTGACTACGGGTCATGAGATGGCAAAGGTTTTGGGCGCTGACATATTTATGACTCGCACACACACACACACACACACACACACGCACACACACACAGCGAAAGTGATACACAGCGCCACCTGGTTGTACGGAGTTTTCTCCATCCCCACAGCTGTGTGAGTGAGTACAGTGACTCGGCGCTGCATTACGCCGCCGCCCGAGGTGGCGTTGCCACGGTGACGGCGTTGCTACGCGCCGGCGCCGCCGTCAACCTGCGCAACGTGTACGACGCGACGCCGCTGTGGAACTGCGCCGTTCACGTGGAGACGCTGAGAGCGATGCTGGAGGCGGGAGCCGCCACAGACGTGCCCAGTACAGGTGCGGGGCAGGGCAGGGCAGGGCAGGGCAGGGCAGGGCAGGGCAGGGCAGGACACTTGTGAATAATTTTTATCTGTCCCAAAACCTGGGTGGTCTCCAATCAGGTTCAATTCCTCTGCTTCCAGGCTACGCCTTGGACAAGAGCGCGTCGGCGGTCTACGACGCCGCCAGACTTCCGGTCGAGGTGGCGCTGCTGCAGGGTCGCCACGCATGCGCGCTGACCCTCCTACATCACGGCTGCCGCGTCTGCCCTGGACTCGCCGATCTCATGCAGACGGAAGAAGAACCAAAACCAGAATCCATCGAAATTGCGCGCGAAATTGGCGCGTTTCTTTCCGAGCCTCAATCCCTGCGATTTTTAGCCTTGAGTTTCGTGAGGGAGACGGTTGCGGAAAATAACGTGTGTTCAGTGCAGAAATTCAACGAGATTATCACTGGGTTACCAGTGCTTAGCAACGAGCTGAAACAAAAGCTTCGGGTTCAAATGCAATAGAATCGATTGATTTCTTTTGACGCGCGGTTCGTTCCACACGCAACGCGTACTCGTGCAGTTGGATGTGTTTGTGAGATGGTATTTTCACGGGTTCAGATTCATTTGAAAGTTTTTGATGGTCGCGGTAGCGGCCATCTAGGTCCCGCTGTTGGCTTAAAAACCCTTAGCATTCATGTGTGCGTCTGTCCACACTTTGGAATGTAACCTCCCCCCCCCAACCACTGGAC
>JAAUXT010002416.1_pt1 | contig 11343 bp, 15 predicted proteins | sample 7278171 | NCBI WGS metagenome assembly JAAUXT01 (sample SAMN14350112, study PRJNA611818) | marine sediment metagenome | isolation source: surface marine sediment (1.8m) | place: French Polynesia: Moorea | collected 2018-08 | reverse complement strand
CTCCTGTCTCACTCTCTTTTACACACACACACTCACACACCACACACACACACACACACACACACACACACACACAAACACTCCTTTTGGCGCATTGTGAAAAGAGGGTTTGAATCCATTTCAGCAAATGTCTTGACAATCACAGAAAATTGAAGACCTCTGCCAAAATTTCTGTGCGTACACACTGTCAGGCACTTACAACACAACTTCCCATGTGCATGCGTGTTGACCCTCCGCTCACACATCACGTGACCTGCGGTTTCCAGGCAGCGGCGTTCTCGACTCGATCGCGCGACGCACGCGCAACAAGGAGAAGGAGACGTCCGGGTCCGGGAGCGGCGGCTCGGCGGGGGAGAAGGCGAAGGAGCCGGGGGAGGCGGGGTCGCCCGCGCCCAGCGACGGGTCCGGCGGCGGCAGCGGCGGGCGGCGCGAGGAGGACGGCGGCGCGGCGGCGGCGGGGCCCGGGGAGCGCCGCGTCACCCGCTCGGCCTTCCGCTCACAGCAGCAGAAGGAGCACCCGAGTAAAGGTGAGGAGTGTGTGTGTGCGTGTGTGTGTGTAGAGGGGTGTGGGACTTTGAGGTGGCGTGAAAGGATGAGGAAGAGGTGGAGTGGGACAGTGGGAAATGTGTAAGTGTGAGTGAGGAACTGTGTGTGTGTGTGTGTGTGTGTGTGTGTGTGTGTGTGTGTGTGTGTGTGTCCCCCAACTGCCTCCGAAATCGTTTCCGCAAACACTCTCCCAGTCTCAGCTCTCAACCTCAGCATCTCTCCGTTTCAGACGAAACTGGCAGCAACTCCGGCGACTCCAGCAAAGACCGCGACAGCAACAGCGGCAACGGCAACAACCACCCGGCGGGCGGCGGCGGCGGCAACAACGGCAGCCGCAGCGGCAGCACGCACCCGGACGACATGAGCATGCACCCGCGCAAGCGCAAACTGCGGCCCCGAAGCGACGCGGGCGGTGACGTCACGGGGATGCCCCCCGCCCAGCCGGAGCGGCCGGATAACCCCTTCCAGCTCTACCTGCAGATCCGCAGACAGGTGAGTCATGTGGCCACGTGCACTGAGCGATAAAAAGGTAACGTGCTGCAGTGAGCGATAAAAGGGAGCGTGTTTTGTGTTGCCTTCCTCCGGAAGGCGCGTTTGGGTGGAAGCAGTGGAAGAGGATGCAGTTTCTACACCCGATCGCGCCCGCCCACCCCTCCGCCCAAGGTCACACCCACTCCCCGCCCATCTCTGATCTGTCTCTTCTCTCTGCAGATCGCGTGTCGGCGGAAGCAGTGGGAGGTGGTGCAGCCCAAGGCGCCGCAGGGATTCAAGGACTATCTGCTCGTCAACGGAAACTACGTGCTGCAGGGCAACACGGCCAGCCGCCTCGCCGCGCCCATGGTACGTACTGCCCACAAGCCCAAGGTCACACCCAGCGCCCGCCCAGAGCCACACCCAATTTCCTCCCAGGGTCACATGCAACCCCTCAGGGCCACACCCAACCCCCGCCAACGGTCACACCCAACCCACGCTCGGGGCCACACCCAGTGCCGCCCAGGGTCACGCTCATCCTTCTGCCCAATGTCACTCCCAACCTCCGCCCAGGGTCACACGTAACTCCCGCCCAGGGCCACACCCAACCTCTACCCAGGGCCACACCCAACCTCTACCCAGGGTAACACTCAACCTCCGCCCAGGGTCACACGTAACTCCCGCCCAGGGCCACACCCAACCTCTACCCAGGGTAACACTCAACCTCCGCCCAGGGTCACACGTAACTCCCGCCCAGGGCCACACCCAACCTCTACCCAGGGCCACACGTAACTCCCGCCCATTGTCAGTCCATCTCTCTCCACCCATGTTCAGTACCGGTAGTACTCTCTCCGCCCAGCCTCTACCCTTTTCTTTCTTCTCCAAATCTGCCCAACAGCGTGATGGGACCGCACGCATACCACCGACACGCACGCACACACGTACCCTATCGTGTTTTCCAGCTGTCTCCGCCCAACTGTGTGACGGGTCCGATGCGCGATCTGTTCATGGAGCAGGAGAAGGCTCGCTACCGCCTCCGGCTACAGCACGTCATCGAGCGGGTGAGCACGCATACCTCACACACACACACACACACACACACACACACACACACACTCGCTACCGCCTCCGGCTACAGCACGTGATAGAGCGGGTGAGCACGCGTGCCACACACTCATACACACACACGCACACACACACACACACACACACACACACACTCGCTCCTCGATACAGCAGTAGATTCTGCGCGTGCACGCATACCTCTCACACACACGCACTCTGTTGCAGGAGAAGCTGATGCTGTCGATAGAGCAGGAGATTCTGCGCGTGCACGGCCGCGCGGCGCGCGCGCTCGCGAACCAGGGGACGCCGCTGTCGTTCTGCGCCATCCTCAAGGACGAGGAGGTCTACAACGCCATCGGCGCCGACCAGGTCAGAAACATTCATTCATTCATTCATTCATTCATTCTTTCGTTCTTTCTTTCTTTCTTTCTTTTCTTTCTTTCTTTTTCTTTCTTTTTTTCTTTTCTTCTCTTTCTTTCTTTCTTTCTTTCTTTCTTTCTATTTTGCTGATCACTCTTTCTCTTCTTTCTTTACTTCCTTCCTTTCTTTTCCCACCGGTTCAATTCATCCCATCCTTCATTTGTCCTCCGTCCATCTGCCCATCTGTGCAGGAAAGAAGAACGTACTGCCCCATTCATTCATTCATTCATTCATTCATTCATTCATTCATTCATTCATTTTGTACAATCATTCATTCACTCAAAGATTTTATTACTTCATTCATTCATTCATTTCATTCATTCATTCACTCGTAGATTTCATTCATTCACTCTCATAGATTTCATTCATTCACTCCCAGAGATTTCATTCATTCATTCGTCCATTCACTCAAGGATTCTTTCTGTCCATCCCCGCAGGAGGAGAAGGATAAGAACGTTCGCTCTCGCTACAACGGGCGTCAGTTCCTGTCGTGGCTGCAGGACGTCGACGACAAGTACGAGAAGATCAAGGAGGCGCTGCTGCTGCGGCACCACCACGAGGCCGAGAGTCTACACGCCGTGCAGAAACTCGAGTGGACCTGGAAGGTACGTACCTCCCTCCTGTAACTCTCTCCTGTAACTCCCTCTTGTACCGCCCCGCAGTTCCCTCAAACGGCGTCATGACGTTACTGTTGAACGTCAATTTGTATTCGGCTCACATTTTGGCGTCGTCGCCTTCACGTGTCACGTGACGTGATCGTGTGATGACGTCACGGCATCACGTGACGACGGCGTTGTTGTGGCTGCAGGTGCAGGACCTGGCGGAGGCGCCGGCGGCGGCGGCGGCGCAGGGCGTCGACGACATCTGCGTCCCGATGGTGCAGGTCAGCGACGACTTCGACCTGCTTCCGGCGTGACCGCGCCACGTCGCGTCACGTCACGTAGCGTCACGTCATCTGCTTCACGCATCGTCACGTCGCCGCATCGCGTACTCTGGGCCCTGCTCTTTCGCGTTGCGTCACGTTTCACGTCGAGTCACGTCACGTCACATCATGACGTCACCAAACGGCGTTTTTCGGTGCGTGGTGTTTTGGGCTGCGTCGTGTCACGGAATACGTGGCGTCCCTGGAGACGCGTGCTGACCCTGTTGCTAGGATACCGCAGCGTGCAGTGCTGCCCTCCATCGGTGGTGTCAAAACGAACCTCGTGGAGTGTAGAGATGCGCCAGTGAAACTGACCACCAGGTGTCGCCACTGTGTTGGATTACGTGACACTCGTCTTGTGGAGTGAACAAGAACCACGTGAATTTTGGCGGGAGATTCGGCTGCACTGGGACACGCGTGCGTCAACACGCCGACGTCGCCAGGGAACTGTTGCCATAGCGACGCTACGCCGCACCAATCACGTGCTAGCATTCCATGACGTCATCACCTCGACTGCTGCTGCTGCTGTGTCACGTCATCCGTTGTTGCGTCACTCCTAAACAGATAAGATAAGAGATAAGAAAAATATCCTCAACAATAGTTGTGAACACATAACGCGGGACCTGTACGTGCCGCTGCAGACGGTAGTTTCTACGCTGAACGCAACGCACAAACTCGGGGGGAACGTAGCGGGGAGCGGTGCGCGCGCGTAGTGTGCGGGGCGGGGCTAATACAATCAGAAAATATCCTACACACACACACTCAACACACACACACACTTCTCGACACACGCACACACGCACCCACACAAACTCACCAAACACACACACACACACACACACCTGTCCACATACACGCGCACACACGTACCCAAAAATTTCTTCTATTTCTCTGCTTTGTGGAACGGGCACACACACACACACACACACACACACACACACACACACACAGAGTGGCGCCCCCTCGCACACTACGCACGCGCAGAGCGGAGCTGCGCACGCGCACACGAGTCGCGTCGCGTCGCCGGCGCGCCGGTCCAGCAGCCTGAGTCACGTCACTAGTCCGTTTGCTTCTACTTCAGTTGTTTTTAACGTGCACATACACGTGTATAGTTCTGTACAGATTTGCGTTACGTCGATGACGTCACAGCTGAATTGAGGACGTTGTGTCTGTTTCTCAAACCGCGGGACACAGTGTAACTTTAGTTGCTTCACTTAATTTTTCGTTCATTCATTCGAGTGTGTTTTTTTTCCTGCTGTATTTTGTTCGTTTGAAGCGTGCCTCTTGATTTGTTTGTCGGGGGGGGGGGGACACAGCATGTTTCTACATTGGATGCGTCTTGCGTTGCGTCCCTGTTTCACGTTTGGCGCAACGCCTGCTGAACTTGGCACAGTGACGCAAAGCATGACGCGTCCAGCGTGAACCCAGCCCTAACATAAGAAATTACAGGTGTTAGTTCGGCAGGGAAAAGTGCAGAATCTGATCTTTCGTCAAAAAGCGCGTTCGATTTGCGCGTCGCACGCACCGCGAGCATCGTAAGTTCGGCGCGTAATCGAACACACCCAATGGTACCTCGTTTTGGGCATTCATTCATGATTGTACTTTCACTGGATTGCACTTCACGTGTACTCATGACATTGGAAAAAGCCAGTACTTGTACCCGAGTATGTTCCCAAGTACTTCAGACGTTTAGCCGTATTTTTATGTTGGACCCAGCGCACAAAAGAGCACAAGATTTATGTTGATTTTGCTTTTATTTTTGAAACATTTTTATTTTGTGACGTGGTGGGGAGAGACGTGGGCGTTTTGGAGGCGTGGTAACTGGGCGTCGCTGGGTGACTGGGCGTCGCTGGGTGACTGGGCGTTGCCAAGGCGACGCGGCGCGACACAGCAGTTTGTGGGTTGCTCGGACGCACAAGACACTGTACACAAACATCACTAACCAACTGTCAAACCAACGCCTTTTCAAGGCCTGTTTCACGCTGCATGACGCGTCACGCGTTGCGTTCCTGTGCGGGTCAGTGGGCGTTGCGTCGCAGTGACCGTTGACGTGCACAGGGACGCAGCGCGTGACGCGTCCAGTGTGCCACGCTTTCGGATATCCAGCTTCTCTGATCTTCATCCATGTACAGATACAGTTTAGACCGTGGCGCGGTTGCCGTGGTGACGCACTGCGCGTCTCTATGACGTCACGTGACGCTTCACAAATATTCCCACGCGTCTCGGAACATTATTTGAGGCTGTTTCACAGTGAACGCGTCACGCGTTGTCCACCTTGACGCAGCTTGAGCCGGGAACACAACGCGTGACGCACGCACCATGAAACAGACCTCGGCGTCGATGGGCGCGTTCGATTCTCCGTGTTCACGTTGTGGACAACTGTCTATTGTTCGGGTAACAAGTATTACCAGGTCAAAAGGGTAAGCTACATGTACTACGTGTAAAACAGGTGTTCTGTGTGTGGCTACGTTTTGTAAAGCAACATACGCGTCGTGTATGGGTGTGGGCGTGGCTGTGTGGAGGGGGCGGATCCAGGGGGCGTCAGGGGCCCGACCCACCTGACCTTGAAAAAACGTGTACCCCACCCAGATTTTGCATGGCTGGCGCAAAATTTTCTTTTTGCCTGGAAATGTTTGAAATTGGACTTGGCGCACGAGGAGGAGGGTGTCCCGTCCTGGTTCCTCCCCCCCCCCCCCATCCAAAGGGTCAGTACAGATTCAACACGTTGTCAGGTGACAACCCAACGGAGGGAAGTTTGCGGTGGTGTGTGTGTGTTGGTTGCAGTGAGTGGGCAGTGCGGCTAAACTGTGTGTAGTGTGGGCGTCGCGTCGTCCGTCTATGTGCCGCAGCGGCTAAAGTGTTTTTACTGCTGCTGCTGGTCCGTTTTACGAGGGTTCGAGGGAGCAACGTTTTTTCTCGTTCACTTTTCATTCATTCTGTCTTGTTGTACATTCATTCATTCACTCATTCATTCATTCACTCACTCACTCATTCGTTCATGTTTTTGATATGCCGTGTAGTGAGGTGATCTGATGACATGAATTTTAAATTTGAAACTTCTAATGCCAAAGATGATTGTTGCTGTTGGCGCGATGTCAGTGTAAAACGCAGGTGTCAGGACTGTAGGGTTGCAGCTCTGTAGTTGTTGTACTGTAATATCGCCCACCCCACCCCCCCTCGCTGCACGCAGGTAACGGTTCAGATGGCGCCACAAGCGCAAACTTTTTTGACGATGAACCTTCCACTAAACAAACATTTCAATGTATCTCTCCATCACAAACTGATCTCAGCACTGTGACGTCATGAAATTGTGACGTCATGAAAAGAATTGTGACGCGTGGGAATTGTAGCTCTGCTGCCGTAGCGCACGGAGCATTCTTTGTAAGTCTTCTAGTTGCAGTAAGTTGACAGTTACGTGCAGGCACTGAATTCAGGGGCGTGAAAATACATTGTGATTTGGCGTGAAAATGGCGGATTAACTTGTGTGTTGGGTGTGGCACTACTTTCTTTGCGTGTGGGTGTGAAGTGGTTCTGTGTACAGGAAAAGTAGTGCGCGTGCGTGTACCTCTATTGTTGCCATGGTGATACGTGTACATACGTGTTATTGGTCAGAACAAGGCAGTTTCCATGGTTTTATTGGCACAAACGCTGCACCGGAAGGATTCGTTTCCATAGAAACTGAAGGGGTCAAAGAATGAAGTCTGTTTCACACTGGATGCGTCAAGCGCTGCGTCACAGACAGTGACGCATCCGGTGTGGACTGGGCTAGAGTGTACATACGTGAAGCATGCGCTTTCCTCTCCCTCACACACGTAACAAGTAGAGAGGTCTCACTGTCTGGGGGGAGGACGGGGGATTACTTCAATTCACGGTTCTTCCCCCCCCCGAAAATTAATTTGAACAACTTTGACAAAAGTGATACATTCTTCTTCATCTTCTTTCATTCGTTGCGAATAGATGTAAATATTTTTGGAAATTCTATATTTTAGAATTTTTTTGTGAAAAAAATAAACCAGAAAAAGCAGAAAAAAGACGCGAGACACTGTCGCCTCCGAGGGAGCGATGTCAGCTTCGCTCTGATTGGTTGGTTCTCCTCAGTGATTGTAAACGTTGTACATAGGAACGCTTGTGTTTCGTTGGATCACTTTTGAGAGCTGCTTGTACGTATTTGATTGGAGTTTGTGACTTTGCGAGGCTCCTGTTCATTGGTTCACCTGTTACCGTTGCTGGGAGACAGAGACGCGCGCGGCGCATGCGCGAGACGCTCCCGCGCGGCCGGCGTCGCGACGACAGCGCCACCGAGTATTCTGTAGCGTAGCAGCGTAGTGTGCTCAAGATTAACGCGGACTGAGAAGCGTAGCGTAGTGGACGACACGAGTCAAGTTCACAAACTAATTCGGAGAATAGATTTTGCGGCACAATTTCTAAATGGTGTTAAAATTTAACAATGGACGCGTTCGATTCGCGCGATTCAGATAAAATCGAAGCAGATAGTAATGCGTAGTTTTAGTGAGTAAGTAATGCGTGTACTGTGTGAACTTTTTGTACTTGTTGGCGTCGCGTGTGGACGCCGGCCGGCGGGGGCGCCACCGACTCTGTCGATCAGCGAATAAAATCCTGCAAACTAATTAAAAACACGAGTCTGAGAGTTCTTTGTGCGAGGTTCAATCAACATGCACTTTTATTTCCGTGTCTTGCACAGCGCGAAGAAGAGTTCGGACAGACACTGTCCCACTGCTAACAACAAGGTCAATGCAGAAAGACGCAAATGTGACAAAATAGCTTCCCTGTGAAGCGTGGGTGTATCCTGGAGAGAGATGCGTGCAAAAATTGCAGGCACATGTATTTCTGGATTTTCTGTTTTGCACATTCACGCACAGTTTGAATGCCAGCACCCAATCATATTCTGCATAGTTGAGTGGCATAGTCTCCCATAGCAACAAGAAATGCAGTCGAGCAGAGCGAGAATCGTCCCTTTGTATCCTGTACTCCAGCATACAACAATTGCAGCCAGCAAGACATAATCAACCCACTCACGCACGCACACACAAAAGAAAAAACTGAACACTGAAAAGTCACTCTTGGAAAAATGAGTCAACGTCCTGGACTTGTTCCGTAACAACATCGCGGGGGCCGGAAGGGTCCTGTTCGCGGGTTGTGTCCCCGTGCGGGGCCCGGGGAGGAGGAGGAAGCTGCTCGTGGAGTCTTTCGTCCTCCGCCAACTGTTCGTAGATTCCGGCGGCGTGGTTCGGGCCGCGCTCTACGAACACGTGGCCCTCCCACCGGCTCCGCGATATGCGCACACATATCCGGTGGCGCTGCGCTGGCGCTGTCCTCCGCACGGGAGCCGTCTGGGTCTGCGGGCGAGTGGCGCCCTGCTGCGGGGGCACCCGGTGCCAGGCCCCGGCGTCCGCCCGGTAGCGCCAGGCGGGGCCCACCGGCGGCACCCCCGGACCCCGGAGCAGCTCCCGCCGCAGGCACATCAGGATCTGCTGCACGCTGTTCTCTGCAAAAACGCAAAGAGAACGGGTCAATAGATGCACACGACTCCACCTGGTGATGGGGTGAGGGATGAAAATAACCCAGGGGGGACAAAAATTTGTCCCCGAAAACGTGAGCAAAATGTGAAATGACTGTCAGACCTTGCGGCTGATATTGTTTTCCCGCGTATCTGACTTTGCCGTACCAATTGTGCGCGTGTGACCCCCCTCCCCCCCACCTGCTGTGAGTTTTCTGTATCTTCTCCAACACACACATTTTTGGCATGCAGCTGATTTTCTACTTGCAAGTCCAAGTTTGACTGCGTGTTTCAAGTTGGTCTCTTTCCTACCCAAAAAAAATTTCGTCTGCACCAGCGAAAAATGCCGGTCGCACCACTTTCGTTCGTGGGCGAGAGATGTCCCCTCTGAAAACTGATGATAAGGAACGGCCTCACTCGCCCCCCGCCCAAAAAAAATATACCAACTGATCCTATTCTGGGTGAGAAACAACTGTGACCCCGGTGTAACAGGACCACATTTCAATCAGGACTACATTACACTGGTGGAATATTGTCCGGGACCATGCAGGCTCCACCCTGCTGGTACAGGCGGGATGCGGTCGGTCCTCAACATGACCACGTCGTGTGGTCCTGAAATTTCTGGACCACATCTCGCCGGCACAATGGGGTCCTGAGACACCGGAACATGTGGGCACTGTCGGGCCCCCTCCGGGGGGGGGGGGGTGTGAGGTCCGACCCCCCCGCCCCGATCACTGCCCAATGGCTTTCGGAAAGTGACACAACACCTTGATAAGATTTTGTCAAATGAGCGCTGATTTTTTTGACATTTCTTTGGCGAAAGATAGAAAATAAATATACATTGACAATGAAAACTTTGAGCATTTTGGATTGTTCCATTTGGTGGCTGGATGTTCAAAATGGCGTCCTTTTCGAAAACACACCGAGGATCTTGGTACAGGAGTCACCAAGAAAACACCAGTTCCAATTCCAGTTCAGTTTTTCTTCTGTCTCTGTCTGAGGTGGGGGGTCGCATTCAGATCCGACGGAGGAACTCAAAAATGCACGGAGACCGAGACCCAACCCGCGAAGCAGCGCGAAAAGCGAGGACTGTGTTTGTCGGACTGTTTTCTTTCTTTCGTTTTCTCGTCGTTTTCTTTCGTGGAAGACTCTTTGCACCAACGAACAAACTCTTCAATGCGGAAGTTCTCTCAACAGCTGAAGAACAGTGCACGGGCCAATCAGAATTTTCACAACATCCTGGAGATTCTTCACGTTCTTGAGCATGTGCAGAACAATATTTTCTTTCCAAGGAAAGTTTTTGCTCCAACTGAAGTATTTCAGATTTTTTTCTCCACTTTCTTGAACACGTGCACAAATGCGTTCGCGGAAAACAATTTTGTGTCTCCATTTGAAACATTTCAGATTTTTTTGTTTTGTCGAGCGCAAAAGTTATTTTTTCCTACAGGCGAAAAAAAACGTGGAACTTACCCATCTTTTTGCTGCTACTACTCCTGATGCTGCTGCTGTTGTTGTTGCTGCCTCTGCTGTTGCCGCTCTTCTTGCTGTTGCTGCTGCCGCCGCTGCTGCTGTTTCTCCTCTGCCCGTCTGTCTTCCTCCTTTTTCTCCGCGAGTTTTCTGTGCAGCCGAAGTGCGTGAAATCTCGACCACATGGCAGTCTGTGTCCGTTCAAAGTCTTGCTTTCAATGAATTTATCCGCTGTCCACCACAAAGTCGAAGTCAAGCTTTGTCTCCTTCCCAACTGAAGCCTTCACACGCTCAGTCGGAGAGTCCAAGGTCTGCAGTCCTTTCCCACGCGATATATACAACGTCGTGACGTCACACGCTGCGTTTTCAGGGACGCGCCGCGAGGTTCACGCGGATGGTAAACGCAGCTCAAACAAACTTCGCAGATTGCGTTCGCGGCTGAATCCAGTGACCAATGGCTGACTTCGCCCCTGGGAGGCCATTGGCTTTGGCCGTGATGATTCGAGGGTTGTTTGAACACGCCCCGTTTGCCCACCACACGTGATATGACGTCACCAAGTGTGAATGCGAATTGACTGAATACGCAAAGCGGATCCAGATTCAGGGATCATGGGGGCCACGCCCCACCGTTGGACATTGTGCTTTGCATCAATGACATGTGCCCCCTGTGTGGAAAATATGAATGTCAAGGCCCCCTCTGAATATTCATTTTCAACTATTTTTCAAATCTATTAAAGATGCACGGAGGTGTACCCCACCTAACCCCCGGGTTGAACCCTCCCACCCCACCCCCAACCCCCCCGGGTTGAACCCTCCCACCCCACCTCGCCCCAGGGTTGAACCCTCCCACCCCACCCCCAACCCCCCGGGTTGAACCCTCCCACCCCACCCCCAACCCCCAGGGTTGAACCCTCCCACCCCACCTAACCCCAGG
>JAAUXT010045892.1_pt1 | contig 11344 bp, 11 predicted proteins | sample 7278171 | NCBI WGS metagenome assembly JAAUXT01 (sample SAMN14350112, study PRJNA611818) | marine sediment metagenome | isolation source: surface marine sediment (1.8m) | place: French Polynesia: Moorea | collected 2018-08 | reverse complement strand
GGGTGGGTTGTGGGTTGGGGGTGGGGGGGGTGGGGTGGGGGTGTTGGTGGTTGTGGGGGGGGGGTTGGGGGGGTTGGGTGTGGGTGGGGGCGTGGGTGAGGGCGTGGGCGTGGGTGTGGGTGGTGGGCGAGAGCGTGGGCGTGGGTTTGGGCGTGGGGGTGAGGGTCAGCGACGCGTGACGCGTGACGCGTGCGGTGTGAACGCGGCCTGACGCGTCTCCTCTGAAAAACGAGAGCGGAATCGCCAAGGTCAATTTGCACGATGTCGAGTGGAGAAAAACGCGCGTTTCATTGCGGAGAAACTAATTTGCGTGGATCAGGGTATTTACTTTGTTTTTCTTCCCTCTGGGTGGATCCAGGGGTGTGTGACTTCTCCCTGCACCTATCAAACCCCTGGATAACACTGTGTCTCCGGCTACTTCTGCAAGTTCCACTGATCCGAGCTCGTCTTGATCGAATTCCTCCACACACGTCAACGAAATTTGCACGAAAGACTGAACCTGCAGTCATCTACGAGGGGTCTTGTGTTCACGTCTTGCACTTTGTGAAGAGTTTTCACATTGGGTGACGCGCGGTCGCTTTTTAAGCTGACGTCAAAAATTCCACCATTGGGTCGTAAATTTTGACGCCGACGTCAAGAAAACGACCGCGCGCTGCCAAAAGTGAAAACTGTCTGAGGATCAGCCAAGATGGCGTCAAGTGCGTGGACGTGTTCAGCTTTTCGCCTCAGACGGGCAGAAGAAACCCCAGGACCTGACCACACGTTCTGACGAGGGGTGTTTCACGTGTGTTTTGCTGGGTCATCTTTGTCCATCAGCTGAAGATCGTGTTCCTCATCTTAACCCAGAGCCAGTCGGCATCTTATCACAAATAACGATTCCGTCGGAGGAGTTGCGCTCTGCTGAGGTGACAATGGTCGCACCGTGGAATGTCTGGATCCTGTGGGGCGGAGTCAGATTCAGTCGATGGATCCGGTCATACAGCTGTGAAAACGTGACATGGAAGAAAATAATTAAAGATTTGCGCAAAGTTTGGGTGAGGGATGGACAAACCAAAGAGAGCCCAATGTCTTGCTCGACCCAATCTGGCCAAGTGCTGCGTCTCATGAGCTGATATTCCAGCAAAAACACTGGAACAGGTAGTTTTCAAAAATGAATTGCACTGCACAAAGTGCGCCCAAAGGCAAAATTGTGCGTGTGTGAGTGACCAAGTACACGTCAGCTTTTCCCCATTTGGTGGGCCAACCAACCTGAGCCCACTGGATCTGCCCCTGGTCCCACGGTCTCCGCCTCCAGATCCGCCTCTGCATCCGCCACAGCATCCGCCAATTAGGAGCATGCGCAGTGCGCGCTGCGTCCGTCCCACGCTGCAGCGCCGCGCTGCGTGCCTTCAGATGCAACAGGCTTCTCAGGTGTATGTTGACAAAGAGAGGGGCGCGCAAACCTCAGTCTGCGTCTCTGTTCTGGTTTGGCAGAGAGAGGGTGTAAACTCTCAGTCTGTGTCTCTGTACTGGTTTGACTGAGAGAGGGTGTGAAAACCTCAGTCTGCGTCTCTGTTCTGATTTGACTGATAGAGGGTGTGAAAACCTCAGTCTGCGTCCCTCACCTCCAACATAGACAGTCAATTCGAGTGTTCTTGTGTGTCATTGAGCCCGCTCCTGCAGGAAAATGAAAACGGCAACTGATGACACGCAAACGGAGACTGAGGCACGTGAGCCCCTCTCACCCCAAACTCAGGCGCACATGTTCTCTGTGTACGAGACCGTCATCATCGTCACACTGCCAACGCGCTCAAACAAACCGGCCCATGCAGAAAAACCCGGCCAGAACTTCTTGTTTGCACACACACGCGAGAGCTTTCCCACAGTAGCGGAGAGAAGTGCTCTCAAAACTCCAAAAGAGAACTTGGATATATTTTTACCTTGCTTGGGAAAATCTCACTGCTTTAGTCTGGAGTATGGAGAAACTGTGAGGATATTTGGTGTTTCTTTGCGGATCGCTGCCTGACGTGTGTGGCTGTGATTTAAATTTTTAAGGTGAGTGGATCTGCCATGCATGCATTTCGGACAAACGTGTGAATTTGACAGATTACGAGCACGAGTTGTGAACAATTCTCGCCTTTGCCAAAACGTCCACAAAGTTTTCTCACTGTTGTCCGGGGCACACAGTGCTTGAAACGGCCGTGCTTCTGTGTTTGTTTTCTCATAGATTGGGGGGGGGAGCGAATCCAGCGTGAGGGTGATCAAAAGGGCTGACCTCCACCTGTCCCAACTCTCCACTGAGGAAAATGTTGCATTAGGGCCTCGCTTGGCTTCACAAACTTTGTGGGGGACAAAGTTTGCTCGGTGATCCAGGGGTGTCCCCCACTGGATCCTCCCCCTGCCAACCACAACACAGGCAAAACAGGACAAAGAGCGCCCAGTCTGCATGTTGATGGCCAGGTGGTCCGTTTCTGTGGTCAGCCCGATTGACCCGGGGTCAGCCTGACTGACCACAATGCGCAGTCATCAACACGTGGCTTTCATCATGACCTGCTGAGCGACCTTCACCTTGGTGACCCGCTGCGGCGAACCGGGGGCCAGCGGAAATGTCAGGTTGTGTTGATTTTGCTGCAGTGGACCCGGTGCAACGAAATGGACAGACACCCCAACCAGGAGACATGGCGGGGGTGCCTCGTCATTTCAATTCTCACCTGAAATGACCAGACAAACATAAATCCACGGCTGTATAGCCTGTGTCAACTGATCTGTGTGTGTGTGTGTCTGTGTCTGTGTCTGTGTGTGTGTGTATGTGAAATGGCCAGACACCCCAAATGAGGAGGCATAGGTGTTTGGCCATTTGAGTTAACTTGAGGTGTGCAGGGCGAACAATCTCTGAATGGCTGTGGCTGTTGATACTCGTATCAATGTGTGAATTGAAATGAAGCACTTGTCAATTTTTTTTTGTGGGGGAGGGGGGGTCCCCATTTCGTTCCACTGGTGACAAAATGTCCGATGTTGAACCACAGGTAGAATCTGAGATTCAAAACTGGATTTGATGTCCTCGTTGGGGTGGGACCCCACCACGCAGTCAGGACCAGGCCGAACTGACCCTGGATCCGCTGGAGGTTCAAACAACAAGACAATTTTCTGCCATTCGTCATGCAAATTTATATTCTTCACAGAAGTTCCCTCAGGGAGCCGGTCACACTGAACTGTTGTCAAAAACTGTCGTTCACATTTAACACTCGTCAACTTTTTTGAGGCACAACTTGTTCCATGGTGAAATTGTTTTGACAAGGATCCAGGTGTGTGTGTGTGTGTGACCAGTTTGCGGGATGGCACAGGCATGAAAGTCTGAAAAGAAAGATTGAAGTGCAGATCATCCAAATCTCGGGATGAATTCTGGGGAACGAAAGACAAGCAGAACAGCGCGTCAATGGGCGAAAAGGGAAAGTGACCTTTGGATAGCGCCAGGTGTGTGCGTGTGTGTGTGTGTTTGTGTGTGTCTGTGTCTGTGTGTGTGTTTGTGTGTGTGTGTGTGTGCGCGCGGTGTGTCTGTGTGTGTTTGTGTGTGTGTCTGTGTCTGTGTGTGTTTGTGTCTGTGTGTGTCTGTGTGTGTGTGTGTGTGTGTGTGTGTCTGTGTGTGTCTGTGTGTGTATGCGTGTGTGTGACAGCGACAAATCTCCATCTTGCACGGAAATTTTCCAGACTAAAATGTTTGATCAGTGTGGAAATGTTCCCGTGGTGGGTGAGACACGCGCGTCTGGGAACTTTACGCTCCCGTTATGTTTGTTGCAGGTGAACGGCAGCGCAGCGCCCAGCCGGAATCCGCCTCGCCCACTCCACCCACCCACCCACACCCAGCTGACTGGGCGACCCATCTCCATTACTCAGCTTACCACGCCGCCCACGACTCGCCCACTGCTCTGCCCGCCCACTCACGCCACCGTCTCACTCTCGGAGGAGTCCGCCCACCCCAGTCTTCCTCGCCCGTCCCAGTCTCGCCCCACCCACCCAGTCCCGCACACCTGGTCTCGCCTCGCTCGCCCACTCAATCCAGTGCCGCCCACCCAGCCCAGTCCCGCCCACCTATTGTAGCCCCGCCCACCCCGCCCCGCCCGCCCACCCCGCCCATCCCCATGACAATGGACGCCATCGTGGGCGTCTTCACGTCGCTTCCGTCGACGCAGAAGCGGAAGGACGACGACTTCGCTGACCGGCTGTCGAACCGTCACAGCATCATCGTGCTGGTCGTGTTCGCGATCGTCGTGTCCATGCACCAGTACGTGGGAGACCCCATCAAGTGCTGGGCGCCTGTGCACTTCACAGGTACGACCGTGTTCTGCAGGTGTGTGTGTGTGTGTGTGTGTGTGAGTGTGTGTGCTGATATTTCTGTGTTGTAGAGGAGCCGGGGGTGGGGCCGGACCTCGCTGCCTAGTGTGTGTGTGTGTGTGTGTGTGTGTGTGTTTGTGTGTGTGTTCACTTCACATGTAGGACCGTGTTCTGGAGGAGTGTGTGTGTGTGTGTGTGTGTGAGGCATGCGTGCAAGCTGACATCTCTGATGTAGAAGAGCTTGGGGTGGGGCCGGACCGGACCTCGCCGCCCCAGCTCCGGACCCACCATACCTCCTCCTCTGTGTGTGTGTTTGTGTGTGTGTGTGTGGAGGGTCTGACCCCAGGGGTGAGTTCTGGGGGGTCCCACAGCAGACTCCACCTGCAGGTTGATGCCCACGACTCATTCCTGTGAGTTCAGAGTCTCGTTCAGGAGTGCACAGTTAAAGGCATGTCGGTTCGTCAGGGACTCTCGTACAAGGATGAAAACAACATCGCTACGAGGTCAGAGGGCTGCCCCCCGACTGGGTGTGTGTGTGTGTGTGTGTGTGTGTGCGTGTGTAGGTTCAATGTGACTTCTCAGGCCTGTTCGCCTTTGGCAGGAGGAGGTGCCATAAATCCGTGATCTCGCCATGAGTACTTGCTGACCTTTGACCTCACTGTACTCACTGCAGGTAGTCACGTGAAGTACGCCAACTCCTTCTGCTGGGTACGGAACACGTACTACCTGTCCTTCGAGGACGACATACCCAAGCCGCACGAGCAGCGTCGCGTCATACCCTACTACCAGTGGATACCCTTCATACTCGTCGCTCAGGTAGGAGCCACCAACATTGTTACGAGGTTCTATCATTTAATTCTGAGACTGGTCATGATCGGAACCTTCGCACATGTTGAAGCTCTTTGACACAGTTTCCACTGTTTCACAGTCTGCTTGGGTACAAATTGGGTCACATTGTGCAACAATTGCAGAAGGTTCCGATCATGACCATTCTTAGAATTAAATGATAGATCCTCGTACTTCTACCCCTGCCCATAACGAGGGCAAAGTCAGTGCCCATCAGCGTTAGTTTGAATGAAAAAGACACTGAAAGGGAAATTTACTTTTGTCAAAAGTACCAAATGTCTTTGTTGTTTGTCTTCGTCAAAGATCTTTCGGGTGATGTGGGCGGGGCCCCAAGTGTGGGGTCAGGGGTCCAGGTGTGGGGGGTCAGGGGTCCAGGTGTGTGGGGTCAGGGCCCCAAAGTGTGGGTCAGGGCCCCAAATGTAGGGGTCAGTGCCCCAAGTGTAAGGGCCAAGGCCCTAGGTGTGGGGTCAAAACCTGGTGTGTGGTCAAGGCCCCAAAGTGTGGGGTCAAGGGTCCAGGTGTGGGGTTGGGCCCCAAGCGTGGATGGGTCCAGTACGAGGCAGTTTCCACTTCTGGTAAGCGCTGCATGTTGACTTGGCATGCCAATTTGACCCCGTGCGACCCAGATGACAGTGCCAATCGATCGGCCAACACATTGACCCTGTTGGGGTCGTTACTCTGTACAAATGCAGAGGCATCAAAACCTCCCAAATGATGCCTGTTTTGGGACTTCTGCTCAAGTCTGCAAAATGAAGAGAGTCAGTGAGTTGGACGAAAAGTTGTTGCAAAGGATCAATCTTTTCTTTTGTTTCAAACTCAGCTGGAGCCACACCCAAGCAAGGGCAGCACTGGGGACTGTCTATGGACAAAATGCCATGAATGTGTCATCATCCAGGCATTGGTTCAAGAGTTTCAAAGATGGCAGAACTTCACTTGTGGACTTGCAACGTGCACCCAAAGACAAGACTGGCTGCTCTGATGCCAACATCCAAGCTGTGAGGACACTCATTGACACTGACCACTCGGTCACTTTTGCTTCAATCATGATGCAGACTGGATTTGCACAAACAACTGTCCACCGCATTGTCACCAAAGAGCTGAAACTCCGCCTGCGCTGTGCCAAGCTGCTTCCAGCCTTCTTGACTCCAAGACACATTGTGCAAAAAATCCAGCACAGCTCTGAAATGCTGCAGAGACTGAGGACACAGCCATCCTTCTTGAAGAAGGTTGTCACAATGGACGAGGCATGGTGCTATCAATACAATCCTCTGCTCAAAAGGCATGCCTCCCAGTGGTTGTCTCCAGGAGATGCAAGGCCAGTTCACCCCAGATGCACCATCTCAGTGAAAAAGATCATGTTAGTGGCATTTTTTGACTGGAAGGGTATGATCCACTTTGAATTCATCAAGGGCGGCACCATTGACACCCCACCTTTATCGGCATCCTCTCTCGCTACCATGAAGCCCTGAGAATGAAGAGGCCAAGGCAGAAGAAGTACCTACATATGGACAACACCCCAGCCCACGGATCTCATGATACCAAGTTGCACTTGCTCCTCACAGGATAAAGAACTCTCCCTCATCCCACCCTGTCTCCTGATCTTGCCCCCTCAGATTACTGGCTCTTTCCTAAGATCAAGCTCCCACACCGAGGCAGGCATTTCCCCTCTCTGGATGCTTTGCAGGCAGCTGTGACACAACAGATTGGACTCATCCCTCAAGCAGAATACAGGGAAACAATCCTGAGAAAATGGCCCATGAGATAGGCGAGATGCGTGCACTGGAATGGTGATTATTTCGAAGGGAGATGAGCGAACTTTGTTCTGACAGTGCCTGCTTTGTTTACTAACATTGCCTTCATTGTTGTTGTGCATGACTCTGTTTGAACAAAAGGATACCCATGTGTCCGGAAAATAAAGGTTAAATGCCTTATGCAATCAAGAAGTGCGTGTCATGATATCAACATGCAGCGCTTACCAGAAGTGGAAACTGCCTCGTAGAGGTTGGGGCCCGAGGAGAGCTTCCGCTGAATGTCGCATTCAGCGAGTTGTTCGTCTCCTCGCGGCCATGACTCACTTCCTCCAGCGGAAGGTGGGTGTGGAATCACTGCAGGACCGCAGCTCAAGGTGTGTGTGTGTGTGTGTTGGTGGGGGAATCCCAGGTGAGAGAGAGTGAGAGTGGTGCCAGCTGGGTGTCACCGAGACAGTTGTGTGAGTCGACGTTTGGATCGTGACTGCAATGTCGAGCAGTAGTTGGGGTCTGTGGACGACAGGCTGATCACACACATGTGATGGGAAAAATGGACTGTTACCGTATTCACCCAAGTATTTCACCTGCAGGCCATTTGGGAAAAAAAGCGCAGCCAATCAGAATACAGGGAGAGAGATGTTACGTCTTCAGTATCTGGAATCGAAATGATACTGATGCTTCTTCCCAGGTCATTTGTTCATGTGCCCTGGCCTGAGCATACAGGCTTATCACACACATGTGGAGCAAAAATGGACAGTTACCGTATTCACCCGTGTGTCAGTCGCACCCAAGTACAAGACACACCCCTCCTTGTGCCTTGTCTTTCCAGTGCTCTCATATTGGGTTTCATTAAATTGGCAGGAAATTCATACCCAAGAACAAGACGCACCCCTTGTTTGGGTGCTCAATTTCGGGACAAGAAGGTGCGTCAAATACACGAGTGGACACGGTGGAACAACGCGCTCAGTGGGTGCTGGGCTACAAAGAGAAGTGACGAGATTTTTTGTGGACGATTGGGGGGGGGGGGGCGGCGCTTTTCTGGGCTACGAAGAGAAGTGGACAACGAATGAGATGTTTTGTTGACGGTTGGGGGGGGAACTTTTCGTGAGTTCAAGAACTCTATGGAAACCTGAAGTTTCAAACCGGGCCATGACAGCTCGTTGAAAACAAGTACGACTCCCACGCAGATTTCTGATGCGAGCCAACGAGACTGCCAAAAGTTCCATGAGGGAGTGAAAAATGACATTCCACCGCGCACGTACGAGTATGACAGCAACATGTCTATTTCCGCAACAGTCCCTGTTCTTTCACTATGCATGACTGTGTCGTGTTTATTTGCTGAGTTCTGTGGGACAGACTTGCCTTTGTTTGCAAAAGTCAACACAGAGATAGAAACAGAAGATCCATGCATCCGTGTGTGGCTTCTGTCCAGCGGATCTAGGGGGCCCGGGGACCGGGCCCTGACCCCCCCCCCCCCACACACACAAATTAACAACCAGTTGAGGCAATCGAGCGTCAATCTGGATGTTGTCCAGTCAAATTTGTTGGCTGTTGGCTCTCTGGATCAAATGCGCTTGCCCCACGGGGTGGGGGGGTGTGGGGTGTGAAGGGTTCAGAATCATAAGTCTGCAACAAAATTGGCGAGAGATGTCCACATTGATCTGAGTGAGGTCGCGAGTCTTCAACTCGTGAGTGTTCTTGTTTCACGTCGAGGCGCATTGTCCCCCTGACCCCACGTCCCGGCTCCGCTGGAGCCTCTCAGTGAGTGATCACGGGTCCCCGGGGCGGAAGCATGTTGCGATCCCTGGTGTGTGCCGAGTTGACTCGAGCGTCTGTTGATCCTTCAGGGGAGAGGGACGTCTGGGGCCAGTGCACGAAAATTGATTTCTGGATGGACTCTTTCTTCTGTTACGCTTTCTGTGTTTCATTCATTCATTCATTCATTCATTCATTCATTCATTCATTCATTCTTTCTTTCTTACTTTCTTTCTTTCTTTCTTTCTTTCTTTCCTTCTTTCTTTCTATCTTTCTTTCTTTCTTCCTTCCTTTCCTTCTTTCTTTCTATCTTTCTTTCTGTCTGTCTTTCTTTCTTTCTTTCTTTCTTTCTTTCTTTCTTTCTTTTCTTTCTTTGCTTCCTTCCTTCTTGCTCTCTTTTTCGCTGGTCTCTGCAGACATGCAGACGAGGGCCAAAAATGGAGACACAGCACCCACGGCCAGTTTGCACCACTTGAAATATTGTTGCACTGTTGTCCTTCCCTCCCCTCCAATCGTACGTATTTCAGCATTCCTTGTCCCAGCATGTCTGTCTGTTTGTTTCTGTCCGTCTCTTTCTCTGTCCCGCTCTACAGACGGGGCCAAAAAAAATGGAGACACAGCACCCACGGCCATAGTTTGCACCAGCACTTGAAGTACTTTTGTACTGTTGTCACGTTGCCATGCTCTTGCCATGCGGCGGTGTCCAGTCTCACTCTCGCGGTGTCCAGCCTCACTCCCATGGTGTCCAGCCTCACTCTCGAGGTGTCCAGCCTCACTCTCACCGTGTCCAGCCTCACTCTTGCCATGTCCAGCCTCACTCTTGCAGTGTCCAGCCTCACTCTCACAGTGTCCAGCCTCACTCTCACAGTGTCCAGCCTCACTCCCGCGGTGTCCAGCCTCACTCCCGAGGTGTCCAGCCTCACTCTCGCCATGTCCAGCCTCACTCCCGCGGGTGCTGCCCGTCACGCCAGGTGTGTGGGGGTGCTGCGGTGTTGTGTCCGTGTCGGTGCATTGCTGGGTTCATGTTGTGTCTGGGTTGGACCCTGTGCGGGACATCTCAGACCTGTCTGTTTCACGCTGGACGACAGGTCCCTGCATACCAGAAAACAAGAGTGGGAAGAGCTTGGGGTTTTCACTCAGATGACGCGGTGTCAAAACTTTGACGAGACACCAGCAATTTGATGCTCTCCATCAATTGGGTGTCATCTCAAATTTGATGCCTGCGCATCAAAATTTTGATCCCAGCATAAAAAATCTGATGATGTGTGAAAACCCATTGTCTTTGCAGGGACATGGCTTGTCACATTTTCGTGTGTGTGTGTGTGTGTGTGTGTGTGTGTGTGTGTGTGTGTGTGTGTTTGTGCGTGTTTGTCCTCACCTGAATTCACCTGACGACAAAGTCTCATAAATTTGTCTCTCAGTTCAAAACAGAATTTGCATGTCCATCAAAGCGTTGCGCGTCTGAGTGAGTTCACAAAGGTCACGCACACACTCGAGGCGCGCACATTCATGTACGATGGATGAGCCTCACATGTGAAGTTGGTGACATGTGTGTTGTGGTCCCGAGGCGAGACTAGAAGCCTCGAATATCCCCAGGGGAGGAGTCAGAGTTGGAATGATGGGTGGAGTCAGAGTCAGACCGACGGGGGAACAGGGGCAGGTCCAGTGTTTTTCGTGTTCAGAAGGCTGACCGGACCCACGCGTTTGAAACATTTGGCGTGTAAAAGCGACAGTTGAAGAGGGGACATTTGTCTGTTCTGGTGGAGGGGCAAAGGCTTGTGTCAGACAGGTCTCCAAGTCATCCGTTTGCATGGGAATGTCGATGTTTTTACGGAAAACATTGCAGCCGACATCGCAAAGTGGGTTCTTTGGGGGTTATTTGTGGTGTGTGTGTGTGTGTGAGTGTGTGTGTGTGAGTGTGTGTGAGTGTGTGTGTGTGAGTGTGTGTGTGTGTGTGTGTGTGTGTGTGTGTGTGTTCCCCAGCCGCCCGCTCTCGTTCCGTTTGTGTGTCGGAGTTCAGGCAAAAGCATGCAGACTGTTGCTCTCTTTCGGGCAGTGTTCGCTGCCAACACAAACGTGTCAGCGGGAACAGTTTGTTCTGTCTTTCGGCTCCACTGGTAGGTCTGTGTGGTGGGTGAAACGCGTACGTTTTACAAGAAGTTTGAAAATTCACCCCTCCCCTCAAAAAATAGCAGATCTGGCGTATTCACAATGACGGGGAAATATCCGACCCGTTGTGGGACGCGATTCCGTCTTGAAAGCTTTTGTCAATTGTGAAATAAGAATCATTGTGCGCTCAAATACCCAAGGGGAGACGGTCCTCCCACCGTCTGCTCCTGTGTGTCGTGCAGAAAAGTAAATTCGCTGCCGCCCCCTGCAGAGCTGGGGCCACCTGGGGGTGGGCGGGTGAACCAAACACAGATGACGCGCGTGGTGGAGATTGAGCACACTCGACGCGCAACTTCCGGTTGCATTTTGCTTGTGTCACACATGCGTGTCCTGAATGAACAAGTTTTTTTGCTGATTCAAGGAGGATTCGCAGTAAACTGTGCGGAAAGCTTCCTTCGTTCCCATGGCGAGGAAATTGAGTGGGAAGGTGTTAATGGGGGGGGGGGGGGGGCGCCGGGTTGCCTCCGGGGGGGGGGGGGGGGTTGTTGGATTCTAAGCCACAATTTGGGTGGTTT
>JAAUXT010012677.1_pt1 | contig 11345 bp, 14 predicted proteins | sample 7278171 | NCBI WGS metagenome assembly JAAUXT01 (sample SAMN14350112, study PRJNA611818) | marine sediment metagenome | isolation source: surface marine sediment (1.8m) | place: French Polynesia: Moorea | collected 2018-08 | reverse complement strand
GCAGTGCGAAGTCCCATGCGCCGGTAATGTCGTCGATTCTTCCTTGTCCTCCTTGTCTTCTCTGCAGCGGGGTGTCCAGCACAGGGGGAGGGGGCTCTGGTTGGGGAGGGGGTCCAGTGGGGGAGGGGGCTGGGGGGAGGAGGAGGGGGGTTGGGGGAGGGGGAGGGGACAGGGGACATTTCATCAAAGCTACCATATACTGCACTATCACACGGTGCTTCGCCCTGAAGGGACTTCGCACAATTACACCGACAATACCGTGGCTACAATATCCGCAACTCGGATAATCCAGGGACCAGAGGGATTTGTGGGATCGCACCGAGAAACAATAACGAGACGAGCGTCGCAGGTCATCAGGGCATCGTGAATCACAGCGCAGCAACAATTGCAGATTTCTGCGTTCGATGGCGGATCCACGGGCCGCAGGCAGGATCTCTGCATCTTCTGACCGCAGTCTCAATACAAGTCCAATGTTTTTCTTGAAAAGATGCACAAAGAAGCAATGTTTGCGCATTTTGGACTTCAAGAACTTTGTATCCTGGTCAAAATTCTGCAACACCTGGGGGCCTTGAATCCCGACGCTCAAGGCGGACCCAGGCTAAAACAGTGCAGCGAGAACTGTACACGAGTGCCTGCATACAAGATCGTCGTGGGAAGTCCAAGCATACCGCTTTGCAAAATTCTCTCCATCCGATTCTCACCTGTCCTCGTTGCGCGTGCACTTGCAGGTGAGATCGTGGCCATCTCGATCGGCACGGCGTGTGTGATGGTGGTGCTGGGCGCACTCGTCTACTGGGTCTGGAAGCTCGCGCAGCGGCGACGCGCCCTCAACTCAGAGTACCAGAAGATCCTGCCCGGCAAGGCCAAGCAACAACAGCAGCAACACGCAGCAACGAACCCGCCCGGGGAGAAGCCGCCCCCGACACTGAGGTAAGAATGCTTTTGCCTGGGGTATACAGTGAGAGTGGAAACACAGGGTTCCACGACTGAACAAGCGCCGTCCAGGCCGAGCCATGGGTGGATTGTGGTTCGCGTAGCTTGACCCTACTCCCCTGTTCGTCTCCTTCTTTCTGTTTTCCGTTTTTGAAGTCAGGTCTCTCAAAAATGGAAAGGGCCAAAATCTCCAGTAGGAGGAAGCAGCAGAAGAACCTTGATTTGTGCGAAAGTGAGGAGACCCGAACTTTCGCGCATCTTTGGGATCGCACGCACCATGCACGAGACCGACGTTTGAGTTTTGTCCCTGGTTCTTCTTCTCCCATGCAGTCGCTGTTGAAGAACTGTGTGATGATCACCTCTGGACTGTCAGTGTGGCTCTCCGTCGCACCAGGTTCAGCAGCTTCTTCGAAGCTGTCCTCATCTTTATCTCAGTCAAGCTGCTCTTCCACCGCGCGCAAAACCAGTCAAAACCAAAACACAGTTGTCGAGCAAAGGTTGCCTCTTCATTTCATCTGAGAACCGAAACGGTGAACGTTTTCTCCAAGTCGCGGTGGCGGGGCTGGACACAAGGCACCTCACGTTCCGGGCCTGTCTGACCCCTGAAGTGTTCACCTCACCTCCTTGTGGATGCAGATATATGGATCTGTCCTTGTTTGTTTTGTCGTTGCAAGTACTCTGTCATAAATTTGAGTCTGTGTTGAATTTGATGGAACTCCCCAAGGACCCAAACAGGCAAAGACAGATCCTGTCTCCATTACCCGAATCCTGCATCCACTTTTAAGTTTTACCCCGTTGGGTCCCTCTATCAATCCTGGAGTTTTGGATCACAGTGGAGTCCATCGCCCACACAAACTGTCCCTGCACACATGTGGTCTCGCTCAAAAACGTAACTGTACACCTGCACATATTCACCTGCCTAATGTCAGACGTTGACGATCAAAGTCCCCAACAACTTGATCGCCTGAGTCCGACTGCGCCTTTCTGTGGAACGCCGGCGTCTCGCGTGTCACGTCGACTGCGGATGTCGCGTCGAGTCTGACCTACTCAGCCATCGCCTTGATTAGGTAGAGACATGGGAAAGAAATGTCGCATGGGGAAACTTGTGCGTGTTTGATCGTGTTTGTGCGTGTGTCTGGGTTTTCCTCTTGCGTGTTGCTGCTGCTCTCACTCTTTCTTCACTTTCTTTCTCACTCTTTTCTGTTTCTGTACGCTGTTCTCTTCCCATTCTGTCTGTCTGTCTGTCTGTCTGTCTGTCTGTCTGTCTGTCTGTCTGTCTGTCTGTCTGTCTCTCTCTCTCTCTCTCTCTCTCTCTCTCTCTCTCTCTCTCCTTTTATCTTCTTCCGATTATCCGATATTCCCACGGAGGAACTTTCACCCAAGAAAAAAATTATTCATTGAGCTTGGATCCCCTTTGAGATGAAGTCTCTCAACCACATCTTGGAACTGCTGAGCATCAGTGTGCGTGTGTGGGACAGGTGAGTGTGGATCAGGCGTGTGTGGATCAGGTGAGTGTGGATCAGGCGAGCGTGGATCAGGCGTGTGTGGGATAGGTGAGTGTGGGACAGGCGAGCGTGGATCAGGCGAGTGTGGGACAGGCGAGCGTGTACTGACGCGCCGAATGGAGAACGTCACTCAAACGTCGCGGCAGTTTCTCTTCCCAGAGGATCAGCATTCTTTGAGCTGACAAGAAAATCCTGGTCCCGACGTCATTGCGATGTTTTCAATTTCCCGTGACGCTGTTTTGCCTTTTACAATCGGATTCACCAGATTTGGGTTGCAATTGCCATCACAATAGTCATCACTACCTCGCCCTTTTGCTGACGCCGCACAACACATGTTCCCATGCACAGAACAGCCGAACGTCCTTGCCCTTTCAAACGACAATGCCAGTGTTTTCGAAAATATATATTTTTGCACCTGCACAGCAGATCCACAGGGGTTTATGGACGGTCAAGGAGTTCCAGGTTTTGTATGCGGAAATAGCTGACACATCGAGGTTTCTGTGGAAAATGCCCTTCAGGTTGAAGAATGAACCTGGAGTGACGAGCTGTAGAAGCAGCTGCCAACTCTTGACAAAAACAGATTCGGGAGCAAATGATGTCGTTGTAAATGTTGTTGATGTTGCTTGGCTTGCGGTCACGACCAGCAAATCACGCTTGTGTGCCTTTGGCGATGTTTTCGCTCAAACTCCGGTTGAATGGAATCATCCTGCAGACCACAACGGAGTCTGGAGTCCCAGAAAATAATCTCACAGACCAAGACCCCTGATCGACTGTTCCTCAAGCAAAAGCCTGCACCCCGCACCTCACATCCTCTGGGGCTCCTGACTAAAATGGCAGAATTTCTCGAAGTGGAGCTGCAGGTACAAAAGGAAAAGAAAACAGGAAAGCTCAAATCCTGCATCACTCCTGAGGTCCTTCCCTTCGTCGCCAAACAGTGTATCCGCTCAAAACTTTTTGTCGTTGGTTGTGGCTTCGCGCAGTTTTCCATCCAGGTCCTGTGCCCGGATCACGTGATTCGCGTCCAGGTGAAGCCCCGGCGCGGCCGGACAGCGCGGCGTCACGTGACGACGACTCGGCTGTCAGGGAGACGACAGCGTCGGGAATGTCAACCTCGCTGCACGACGTCTCCCCGTTTTGTGTGTGAGGAGAATCAGTTCATGTTGTGGACGTTGCAGGGAATTTGACGTGAGTTGTGTTGGTTTGTTGACGCTTTTGCCCAAGGTCAGACGTGAAAAACACGTGTAACAACACCAGAACTGGGCAAATGTTGGAAACAAAGTCACGAGCGAAGCAAAGCATTTTCTTTTTTTTGAATCAAAGTTCTTGCTGCTCTGTGTGGACCGACTCAGGTTTGCGCTGGAGAACGATCTTTCTTCTCTTCTGCATGACGCCTGCGTCCTAAAACTTGGCAAAAACTTGTTCAAACTTCCTGGAGAATCACAAGGGCCAGAGACCCTCTCTCACTTTCATTCCGTTTTGGGCACATTTCGCCATCATCCAACACTGAGAGAGAGAAAATGAATTTGAGACACAAGCAAACCTCGCACCACGCGCACTTGTAGAGATTCTTGACCACGTGATGTGAACGTTGCCAGGGCTCGGCCTTGACTGGGTCAGCTCGGCGCAGGGGACTCTGGTTTCCCCGGCTCGTTATGTAACTCGCGCCGTCGGAGGCTCCGGTCGCGGGAAGCCTGACGTGTTCCTCGCTCAGCTCGGGGCGTGGGGGGTTGCTTCACACCGACTGCGTCAAGGTTGTTGTGAGGTACCTGTCTGTTCAGGTGGGTCTTTTGTTGGGTGTTGCTCGCCCGACTTGAGTCCGTGTTGTAGAATAGGCTGAATTGGTAGGTGCGACAAAAACAAAAGTCCTCCTCATGATCAGTTGACACGGGGTCAAAGATTTTTTACGTTTGCTTCGGAGCAGGTTACAGGAGAAGTTGAATTCTTCAACTAGCACTTGGAAACGAATTTCCTGGTCAAGAGAAACACACCAGTGCAGTTGGGTCTGGTTCTCATCAGGCGTGAGCGCAAAGCGCCTTTCAAGAGTTTGGGTTCCTGGTGCAATGGCTGAAGGGAAAACGGAGGAGTTTCACTGAAAAGACCTTCGACTCCAATGTGCTGAACCCAGGCATTTTTGGCCAATACGAGAAAAACTTTCCTCTGTGTGTGTGTCTGAGTGTTTGTGTGTGTGTGTGTGTGTGTGTGTGTGTGTGTGTGTGTGTGTGTGGTGTGTGTGTGTATGGTGGGCGTGTGTGTCTGTGATCATCTGGTGAGTTCGCCGAGAATACGAGAATACAACGTCGAATTTGTGCTCGTACAGATTAGCTCATGCTTTCAGTTCGTTTTGCCAATCTACCCGTACAAATCCGTTGACTGCGCGCAGCCATCGTCGGGATGCGTCAGACATGAACCTGAGCGGAACGCAGGTCAGACGTCGCACGACGACGCGTCCAGTATGAACAAGGTCTCACCAATCTTTCAATTAACAGTGGCAATCCGAGGCGAGACAAACGATCCCAAATTGCTGCCGCTTCCACGGCTTCGGGTCCCAGTTTGTGCCCACACGTCCGCGGGTCGGTCTCCGTGACGGGGTGATGTTCCCATGCAGCGCGGTGAGAACGGTCTCTTGAGGCTGGTTGCGCACAGAGCATCAAGTCGAAAATGTTGACCCTGAATGACATGCCAGTTGGACTCTCATGGCATCTAATACAAACCATATTGATGTTTAGAAAGTAAATGTACCATTCAAAGGAATAAAAGCAGAAGAGATCTTCTCTCTGAGCTTTCTTGCCATTTGCTTTCATTTGGGTTTGGGTATAAAAACCTCAAAGTTCAAACAGTGTTTTTGTACCAATCCAAATGGCACATTGTTCAGGGTCAAGCCAGCATCGAATGACGTGCAGTGTGCGCCCCCCCTTACGTGTTTCACGTGGTGGGGAAACAACGTGCGTGGGATCAGGTGACCTTGACTCAGACAATCTTTCTTCAGCAGCGTCACAAGAAGATTAGCCTCGGGGTGAAGTCGTCTTTTTTTGGTGTGTGATTACGTGGTGGGATTTGACGTGCGACGTGCATTGTTGACGCACGTTGAGAATTACATTGTTGATTGGCAGATTGGCAGTCCTCGCAGCTGGTCCTCCTTTGTTCGTGCGAGAGTTTCTGCTCCGCACGAGGCACGTGTTTCCTTCTCGCGTGTTTCGTTGGAATGATGCACGACGCTCGGACCCAAAACGTTGAGAAAAGCAATTGTATTTTCCGATGTGTGCTCATGTTTCCAAGCTGGAGCACGAGAAAATCCAGCAAAATTTTGAAATTTTGTCGTGATATTCTTCTGCAAAGCGGAAGTCTCGTCAAGACTGCAGCGTTCAGGTGACCGGCGTTCCACACTTCACACGCAGTTTTGTTTCAATCCATTTGAGTTCTGGATTCTTTCTTGTCGTATTTGGTCGGAAACGAAAAACAACACAGTTTGGGAACATTTGCTCTTCTTACACAACAGACTGCAGGACACTTTACCTTGTTTGATCTGAAGCAGCAAGTTTGACTTTTGACCTTTGGCTCTTGGACTCGACAGGCAAGAGTCAAAGAGCAGCAAGTGGTTCTGCGTAAATTAGCTCCTGGTCACATGATAGCCACAGGTAATGGCCAGTATGGCGCCAAGGACAGTCGTCCTGACCACAAGAGTCGCACCCCGAACACACGACTCCCCTTCGTGCTCATTGTTCTGTGTGGGCCTTGATTCGAGCGTGTTGGCCTCTCCGGGAGGTCTGTGCCTGATGTCGCTTGGGACTCAAACCTGGAGGATAGAAACGCCAACCTTGAAAATTTTGGAAACCCTCCAACAAGATTTTCTTTGCGCCGAAGGCCTAAACTTTAGGGAACTAAACATTGGGCCCGGGCAGGTTTCATCCCTGGATCCGCCAGAGCCCTGACTCACAGGAACAACAGAACATCACGAAGTTCACCTTCTCGCTTCAGATGTGGAGCAAGTAAACAAGATTTGCACCAAGGTCACGTCGCCATTGTCTTTCGAACTGAGTCACCAATGATCTGTCACCTGAGTCAAGACAGCAGAACCCCACCCAAACATCGTGTCAGATTACCAAGAGTCCAGACCATGCGAAGACTCTGAACTTCTTCCACCAGAGCAGAGGAAGGGTCACTCACCTCTTCCCACCGGTCAGTCAGAGCCAAACAAGATTTGGGGAACGTCCCCTGTCCTACAATGATTGAAGCCTTCAGTGATGACATTATCGCCACCCCGAACGTGTCATTTGCCTCTTTTGCTGACAAATGTGTTCAGATTCCTGAACACGGCTGTGCTGTTGTCTTTGAACGTCAGCCACGAATGAATCGATGTCGCAGTGGCTCCAGGGCCCCACGTCCCCCTCCCCATCAACTCTCGTCCGTCAACCCTCCTGGGCTCGAGTCGTTGTGTTTGAACAGGTGTGTCTTCTGCCTGCAGCCACCACAGAGAGTTCCTCCACAGACCAGTATTATTGTCACAACACAGAAGACAATAAAGTGTTCACAATCGACAATTCGTGGGGAGGGAAAGATAAGGGGTTTTCACACAGGCAGAGTTTTTGACGCTGGCGTCTTTGACGCGCGGGCGTTCATTTTGAAATGGTCCAGTCCATTCCTGGTGTCGCGTCAAAATTTTGACGCCGCGTCATCTGTGTGAAAACGCCAATTATCTCCGGACGGGTCTGACGGCTCCTATCTGTGTCGAATGAACCTGGGGTTAAATTTTGTTGCAAGAGTTTGGCCTCGAAATAACATCGAATGAGATGGGATGACAAATCAGCTATATTCGTGTGAGATGGGAATGGCAATAGGAGCCAGAGCAAAGGCCCGCCAGAGTACAGGCACCACATCCATGAAACAGACTATGCGTTCAGGTGGCAGGGAGTTTGGGAGGCAGAATCTCCCATCGCCGCGTGACTCCACGGCGCAGGCGGGACACCGCAGAGACGCGGTAGTGAGCAGAGATGGACGATCTTCCGGGAACAGACAACAAAAGCGGCGTGGACCAGGGGAAACGCCCCGCCGACGCTGCAAATGGTTTTCCTTTTCCAGCTCAGGTTCGAAAGCATTGACCGCCCGGTCAACGACAACAAAAGGACAGTGTTGACCGCCATGTCGACGACCCGTTTATGTCACGATGACATAAACTTGACCCTGGCTGTATTGGATCGAGGTCGCAACCTCGGATCTGAGGTTCCATTGTTGTTGTTGTTGTTGTTGTTGTTGTTGTTGTTGTTGTTGTTGTTGTTCTCATCAGGGCTATCACCTTGAACTTGGACAACAAGAAATTTGACAACAACCACAACCATTCTGCACCTGAATCAAAAACTTGTTTTGGGGGGCCAAAGATGACCTGGGCCCCAGAACCTGTGGAGCCTGCAGAATGACGCTACGAATGACGCATCCAGTAGAAGCCAGATCCATCTGAGCTCCTCGGCAGGTGTTTGTCCGCAGGGATTTTATCTGCGTTTTCTTCTGACGCATCTGAGCGGAAACCCAGCAGGGCTTCCCGGTTCTCTGGTGCTTTTCAGCGTGCAGGGAGTCAAATCGGGCGACTGTTATTCTATTTTAAACGCCCACCTCTGCAGAAGGAAGCCTCACAAGTTTCCGAAGGATGGAGGGTCAGAGGCGGGACTGGAGGGGGGCTGGGATCTGGTCAGATTTTCAACAAAACAGTCTTTTATGTTTTGCTTCCTGTGACAATGTATGTGACCGAACCTGTTGCCGTGTGGGTCAAGCAAATGGGGTCCACGTCCACGTCCAATCACCGAAAAAGTCCATTCCAAAATCACACCAATTGTTCAAAACTCAGACCAACCCTGTTCGAACTGAATCCTCTTTGACTTCCAAATGACTGTTTCCATTTGAGAGCAGCAACCTCGTCCTCTTGAACGTGGAGTTGTTTTCGATGACATCCTGAATCCGCCTCCCCCCTCCCCCCAAGATGAAAACAGAGCCCAAAATAGTGATGTGCAGGCTGAAGGTGTAAGGTCAGAACACCTAAGCCGGACACATTGGGGACAGAATGACTTCAAAGGTTCTTGTTTGTTCCGGATTTTGTTTGGATGCGGGAATCTTCCGACTCAGCGTTTTGGCTTTTCAGACGGGAGATTCAAGGACGACTTGTTGGTCTCAGACCTCGCCCACTTTCCGCTGAGCCCGGCAGGGAAAAAATGGACAGAATGAAATCTCTCCACAAAACTGTGTCCAGACCCATCACATGTTGCTTTTCAGTTCAGGACTGAACTCCTTCGTTTCTGTCGTTTGACCCCTCCAAGGACATGTCCAAAAAATTGCCGTCTAAACCGAAGTCAGGGCCACACACTGGTGACGTTTTGCATATTTGTTCTGGTCGAACGTAATCGCCCGTTTTGCAAGGTACGTAATGGAGATCGTCATGCAGGAATTGATACGGCACGTTCTTGTGCTGATTGCTGGGTAACTGAAGCCCAGGGCTACGACAGACTGGAGTGGAATGTCCGTGCAGTGTCTATGTCGCGTATTTTGCACTGATTGTCCAGTTGGTGACAAAGTCAAATGAGCCCCAGCACAGACCGTTCTGCAAGCTGACTTGCAAGAAGAAGTCAAAACAAAAGGGTAGCAGGTAGCAAATTAATTTCGTTGTCACGAGCTTGAACGAAATGCTACAGAAAACCAGGGCTCCGTGTCCAGGGTTGAAGAAATAAGAACAATGGCCATGCTGATTGTGTTCATCGGAATTCAATTTTCTGTGCCAAATGTTGGAATCTCAATTTGAGTTGAATGATCAGAACTTGATATCCAGAGAACAAAGGTCAAGGTTTCTTCATCAGTCGCTTGCAGTTTTTCATCAAGCGGTGGAACCAACCTTGAGATGCTGTTCTCGGGTCGAGCGCCGTGGCAGCTGCGTTCCGGCCTGCAGACCAGTGGACGGAACGGCAAAAATGAGACAGGGGCTTGTGTCCCTGGGTCCCCTTGGATTCAAGTTGGAGGCCTCACGCCCCAGCCTTCCAGGGCCCCAGGCCCCTTGTTCCTCAATGAGAACATTGAAGACAAATCCTGCCTGAGGCTCATTCAGGGCCCAGCAAAGCTGGTATGGCAGCCATCTACCCCTCTCATGTTGCTGGTTTTGGCAAAAATTCACATTGTTCTCCTCAGGCGAATGTTTTCATACTTTGGGACACCGGTACCCCCATGGATCTCCCACCCGACCAAGTTTCAAAACCGCCATCCCAACATTCACCTTGAGCCGTTGACCGTCTCAGCCAAACTCTTTGTCTCTGGTCGTTACCAGGGCAGGAAGACCCAGGCCTCTGAGTTCCCACTCGGAATCCACTCAACACACTCCAGGCACCTGCGAAAAACTCCGTCCTGCACTTGATCCATTTGTAAAACTCTTCAAAAGACTGCGGCTTGACTTTTGTTGTTGGCCCATCACTGATGAAAAAACTTGTTTTGTTCAAGGTCATGGTTGCACGAAGTTTACCTTGTAAGTGTGGTTTCCAAACAATATGAGTTGTTATATAAAATTCCTCAATGCCTACAAACCAGACAATGACCAGAAGCCGTCGTGTTGGGATATGGACATCCAGAGGCCCAGTTCGCACACACACACACACACACACACACACACACACACACACACACGCTCGCACAACAATTCCACGTTTTCATCTTCCTGTGTAGCCCTAATTTAGTCTGGAGTTTCTGTACGAGGATCGTTCATTTGAAGGTGAACACGGGTCTTTTTGGGAAGTTTGCCTTCTTTTGACAGTGCGCAACTTCTGTGGCTGACTTCTTTGTCATGCCTCAACAATTTGGCGACCTTGCACGTGCCGCCAAAGGAAGTGAAGTCTGCCAAATATGACCCAATAATTTGGTGCTCTCTGCAGTCCGGCGAAGTTCACGGTGCAGATAGGAGATCGTGGTCAAAATGCATGTGTGTTGCGCTCAGTGAGTCCACATCATCTATTGTGTCAAGAATGGCAAATCTCAAGGAGAGACTTTCCGCCTTCTGCAGGAAGTTTATGGAGCTGATGCACTGTCTGTGTCGACCTGTAGGAGGTGGTATTTGCGTGTGCAAAGTGGAGACCAAAGTGGAAAAGATCTGGAGCATCCCGGACGTCAGCCAACTGCAAGGACTTTGTCAAATGTCCGGGCTGCCAGTGCTCTTCTGGATCAGGATAGGTGCGCAACAGTGCGCCAAGTTGCTGCTGAACTGCAGATTTCCACATCAACTGCTCAGAGATGACCTCCAGCTGCAGAAAAAGGCACCCAAATTCATGCCTCACGTGCTCACAGAGGAGCAGAAGGAGCTACGTGTCAGGCTCTGCTGACAGAATTTGCATGAATGTGATGACCCCTTGTTCCTCTGGGGGGTGATCACAGGCGATGAATCGTGGTTCAGCATCCTGGAACTGGAGAAGAAACAACAAAGCATGCAGTGGGTCAGCAAAGGAGAGCGCCCCAAGAAGGCTTTGCGGTCGAGACAGGCGCGCAAAACTTTGATGGAGATCTTTTTTGATGACCAGGGCGTGGTGCATTTGGAATTCCTACCACCCAAAATGACTGTAATAGCCAAAGTCTATGTCAGGATCCTTGCACGCCTGCGAGAGGCCATCAGGAGGAAGAGGCCAGTGTTGTAGAAAGACAACTCCTTCAGGATCTTGCACGACAATGCACCTGGCCACACTGCCAACAAGACTGTGACTGCAATGATGGAAACAGACATGAAGGAGGTCTCACATCCACCCTACTCACCAGATCTTGCCCCAGCGGATTTCTGGTTCTTTCCGTTGTTGTATATATGAGTGAAGCCCCAGTAGTGATGTTGTAGTATAGTTTATTGTAGAGTATGAGTTGGAGCTCAGTGGTTTAGGCTACCTTCCTCTATGGTGTCACAAG
>JAAUXT010003965.1_pt1 | contig 11345 bp, 12 predicted proteins | sample 7278171 | NCBI WGS metagenome assembly JAAUXT01 (sample SAMN14350112, study PRJNA611818) | marine sediment metagenome | isolation source: surface marine sediment (1.8m) | place: French Polynesia: Moorea | collected 2018-08 | reverse complement strand
CACCGGAAGTCACGCTGGTTGGGTCGCGTTCACACCGGAAGTCATGCTGGTCAGGTCGCGTTCACACCAGAAGTCATGCTGGTTGGGTCGCGTTCACACCGGAAGTCACACTGGTTGGGTTGCGTTCACACTGGAAGTCACGCTGGTCGGGTTGTGGTCACACCAGAAGTCATGCTGGTTGGGTTGCGTTCACACCGGAAGTCATGCTGGTTGGGTCGCGTTCACACTGGAAGTCACGCTGGTCGGGTCGCATTCACACCAGAAGTCACGCTGGTCGGGTCGTGTTCACACCAAAAGTCATGCTGGTTGGGTCGCGTTCACACCAGAAGTCACGCTGGTTGGGTTGTGTTCACACCGGAAGTCACGCTGGTTGGGTCGTGTTCACACCGGAAGTCATGCTGGTTGGGTTGCGGTCACACCGGAAGTCACGCTGGTCAGGTCTCGTTCACACCAGAAGTCACGCTGGTCAGGTCATGGTCACACCGGAAGTCATGCTGGTTGGGTAGCAGTCACACTGGAAGTCACGCTGGTTGGGTCGCATTCACACCGGAAGTCATGCTGGTCGGGTTGCGGTCACACCGGAAGTCACACTGGTTGGGTCACGGTCACACCGGAAGTCACACTGGTTGGGGTCGCGTTCACACCGGAAGTCATGCTGGGTGGGGTTGCGTTCACACCGGAAGTCATGCTGGTTGGGTCGCGTTCACACCGGAAGTCATGCTGGTTGGGTCGCGTTCACACCGGAAGTCACGCTGGTTGGGTCGCATTCACACTGGAAGTCATGCTGGTTGGGTCGCATTCACACCGGAAGTCACGCTGGTTGGGTCACGTTCACACCGGAAGTCACGCTGGTAGGGGTCGCGTTCACACCGGAAGTCACGTCTGAGAATGTGCTGTGTCGATCGGGGTGGGCGTGGTCACTCATCATTGGCTCTCAGGGCAAATTCAGGGCAAGTTTGGTGCCCTTTGCCATTGTATGGTTTGGCAACTGCGGCACCGAACGTATCAATAGAAAGAACCATCACATGGAGTCACGCGTCCATCTGCAAGTTGGTGAACGCTGCGTCGCAACTTGTTGAAGGAACCCAGCGCTTGTGCCATGGGTCTTGTTGTCTCGTTGTCTTGACCCCCAATTCACACCAAGTGCATCTACGCATACGCACACCAAGGTCACTGTGCACTAAAAATAGGTATCACACATGCAAAAGGCAAAATAAATGGGCAGTGAGTAGTTGTGTTCACATTGAGTGCGTGTGCACCACCACAATCGCAGATGGGTTCCAACCCCAAACATGTGCTGGCGCATGGTGCGGAATGTCGTAAAAGTGTGCGTGATGCGCTGGCGCACGCGGTGTGTGTGGATTTGGGGTGACAGTTCATTCAGGTCTTGTGTTGTTCACAGCGGTGCACGAGGCGGAGACGCTGTTCCTGCCGGACCTGAACCAGGTCCCTCTCTCCGTCGGCGCGCACACGCACATGAAGCTGGGCTGGGAGCTGCGCGAGCGCCTCCCGCCGCCGCACGGGAACTGCGTCACCGGCGCGCCGAACGTGAGTCGTCACGTGTCTGGGTCACGGGCTGGGAACAGGGCAGAGTCACGTGGTTTTCACATCAATGACGCGCGGTCGTTTTCTTGACGTCGGCGTCAAAATACAACATCAAATCCAATGGGGGCAATTATTGACCTCAATAACGGCGCGTCACCCAATGTGAAACCCCTTGACGCGCACAGAGGAAACACGTGTTTGTGCTTCTCAATGGGCGCGTTCGATTTGCGCGTGAATCTTCGTCTTCCAGGGGCTGGGGTGCAGAAATTGAACGCAAGTGCAATAACCACGAGGTGGTGTCCACGAGTTTACACTTGTCAGTGCAAGTTTTGAGGAAAATTTTCAGGGGTCGGGTGAAGAGGCTGCGCCCTTGATGGACGGTCACCCGACGTCAGAGGCATGAAGAGGTTCTGCCGTGATTGACGCGTGTTGGGGTCACACAAAAACATCTCCGGCCAAACATTCTTGTTTGTCGCGTTACCTGGGACAGAGTGAGGAAAGAGGGACACATGTCACGTGATTTCTGCCCTTGCAAAAGTTTTGGCGTGTGCGTTTTCAGATCTGGTCGCTGGACGGGCACCCGTACCGCTACAGCCTCCCGTCCTGCTTCGGCAGCTGCATGCAGGAGGCGGCCAAGTCGGGCTGCGGCTGTCTGCTCGGGTTCCCCCTCGTCTCGCGGACCCGCACCGACCTGTCGCAAATTCCGTTCTGCTTCGACCTGTCGGCGGACGTGGAGACCCTGATCAACAGGACGGCGTGCATGATGCGCCATCTCGCGAACACTGTGCAGGACTGCGGCGCCTCGTGCAACCCGCCGTGCACCGAGGTCAGGTTCCCGGGCACCACCCACGTGACCCGCTGGCCCCGGAAGAGCCAGCAACTTCCGTTCTGGAGAAGCCACATCCGGGGAACGGATCTGGAAACGAGGTTCTCCGTCTATGAGCGCATTGAGAACTTGACTCTCAATGGGAGTCTGCCAGAAGCGCAGAAACTGCTTTCCCAAACCACTCTCATTGAAGATAATTTTCTCAAAGCCTCAGTCTACATCTCGACGGTGGATGTGGCGGAGATTAAGGATCACAAGGCCATCTCCTTGGTGGACTTGTTCGGCAGCATCGGAGGGACATTGAACCTGTACTCTGGCATCAGTTGCATCGTTGTCATGGAGATCATTGACCTATTTTACAACATTTGCTTCTCGAGGAAGGAGGAGACTGAGGAGGGGGAGGCCGAGGCGTCGTCCCCTCGAGCTACTCAGGTCCGACCCTTCTTTCTCTCCGACTATGGCATGGACAGCTCGGACCCAGCGAAGAAGGAATGATTGGGGTCAATGGCGAGGTTCAGCACGCACGAAAATGGCAACGCTACGGTCAGCCTCATTGGTAGCTGTTCAATTTCCTCCCCACACTGCACGGTAGATTTTTAGAAACCTCAAAACACACGGCTCCAAATGTGCAGTCTTGCCTCTGCTTTGTTTTGACTGCCATGTGCTCTTTGGAGGCACAACCAATCACAGAGCAGCAAATACAAAGCACATGGGAGTGAGTTGGGAGATTCCTGCTCAAATCACCAAGTCCCTTCCTGTGCTGTTACTCAAACTGACATCAGCCACATAAGACCGGACCGATTGCAGAATCGTGGTGAACCTCCCCATTGAAAGACCCCAGGCTCAGTCACACACGAACACCAGTAACGTCGCTTTGTGCGCGGCACGTACATGGCCTGCTCGCGCGCTTTGTTTCTGTTCTGACACAACTCTCTCAGATCTGTCCCCACGTTTTGCGTAGACACGCGTGTTGGGAGAACGTGATACAAGGACGGGTTTGCGGGGTTGTTTCGGCAGTGTTTGTGGTCCAGGTGCCGTACGGTGTGTTTCGGAGTGTGATCCTCCCGGAATTTCCCTCTCTCACACTGTGGTCAACGCTCACAAATGAAACTTCAACAAAACAACACTTCAAGAAGAAACGCCCGAGAACGTTGCAGAGTCTACATGTATTTTGACGCTTGGAGAAGCTCTGATACCTTTTTGGCAAAAGAAATGAAAACGCGTGTTTTTGGCGTCAAAAGAAAGGTTTCATTTCAGAGAGCGAAGAACATTTTTGCCAAAACGCAGCACCAAGGCCGTCTCCCATGGATTTCCTGCTGTTTTCACTTCAGGACGGAACTTTTTGTGCCTTTTGCGTTGTGGGGAAGTTTCAATGCATGAGTTCAGGAAATGACGCCGCCTCTCAGCCCGATTCAGCTCGTTCACAGCTTCTGGTCCGGACCTCCGTCACTCTGCTGCCTGGTTCACACTGCACGCGTCACCGGTGTAACGAAATGGCCAGACACCCGAAATCAGGAGACATTTCATTTCAATTCTGACCTGACACTCATCAAGGCTCTGAGTGGCCTGTATCAACTGATATCAAGTGTGTGAGTTGAAATAAGGAGGCATGACATGATGGGCAAGGACTGAGGGGAGCATGAGTACGAGCCTGCCGCCAAACCAGCCTGAACCTCAGCAGAGCATGTTGGAGTGCCTCCTTGTTTTGTGCCAGCAGTTTGCCTCCTTTCAGGGAGGCTCCAAGGGGAGTGGGGTCCCTGGCCCCCAGGGATTTCTGTTTAATCTTGCGACCCCGTGTGGCACTGTGAAGGCCCCGAGAACAACCTGAAATCTGCGCAGCTCCGGCGGGGGGGGTCGAGCCCCCCGACCAAATCCTGGATCCCTCCTGGAGCGCACAGCACATCTGGTCAAAACGAGGCTTCCGCAGACAAACAGCGCCGAAGCTGAAGCGTCCATACAGGAAGCAAATGGCCAATGCAAACACTGTGAAATTGCAAGTAATGGCCACTTGATACAGTTGTTTTTCATTGATTGAGGCGGCAAGCTTCCGGGTCCACACGGATACTCCAGGGTCCGGCGTAATTTGGGCAATTATGTTCGTGCAAGCTGATTGGGCAGCGTCACAAGCACGTGGGCCCAAAATTCCGGCACACACGCATGCGCAATGAGAAGCCCGTCTCACGCTCATCGTGTGCACGGGTTGTGTCCTGGAACAGGTCAAGTGGGCTTTTTCACACAGATGACGTCAAAATTTTGACGCGACACCAGGAATGGATTGGACCATTTTGATGACACGCTCCATTGGGCGTCATGTCAAATTTGACGCCCTCACGTCAAAACTTTGACGCCAGCGTCAAAGACGCTGAAGCCGCCCTGCCTGTGTAAAAACCGCCAATACGTGGGTGCCATGAGTCGACAGGGATGAAGCGTGTGACGCCTGCAGCGTGAACCAGAAAATACCACTGAAGATGCCCCCCCCCCCTTTTTTTGCACCGAAAACGGGCCCGGCCTCTGACTCAATATTTATCGCAACATTCGAATTCCGGGGTTGATATTTTGTTTCCAACTGCATGGTTTACAGATGTATTTGCACTCACACACAACGGGCGTTTTTACCTCCCAACATCGCAGCAAAACGCCACACCCAGAACGCCCATCGCAGACGTCGCTGCGCTTCAGCTGCGTGTTTACTCGCACACATCCAAATCAGCCGTTCGAGCCAATATGTTCATCCAGGAAGCTGTTCACGTGTGACGCACATGGTCCGTCGCTTCCGGAAGGACGTTCCAGGAACCAAAGTGACAAGTAAAAATCTTTCGCTTGAATCTTTTTCCTTCCTCCCTGATCTGCCCTTTCTGTCACTTTTCTGAAAATCTGACTCGTGTCTCCTTGGATCGCCACTTTCCCATGGCTCTTGGATTTGGACAAAACATCACCGGATGCCAAACTTTTTCCTTTTCCTGTTTTTGCTATTCAATGTGCAGAACACGGTGTGAGAACACGCTCCGAGTCTCCCCTTCCTGTGTATAATTGGGCAGGTTGCGTCACAGACGCAAAATATCTGCACGAGTGTTTCCGAACACGCGGGATTCTGAAGGACACACCTTCTATACGCGAGTCACATTTTGCTCCCGTGTTTTTGCCCCACAAATATGAATGCTGATGTAGTGCCAAGGGACCTGCTTTTCCCAAAACCCAAGCCATGTATTTTAGCAGTGAAACCTGGGACCTGGGACCTCGTGCTTCTTTACCGGTGACGTCCAACGTCAATCTACGTGTGCACGATCCTTGCACAAAGTGGCCTGTCGCCGGTCGTTCAAAATAAAAGCACGCACAACGTTGATCATCAAGCAACGCTGGCTGAACCAACCTCAAGACCAGCTCCACAGGACTGGAAACTGCGATGTTCCAGCTGTGGAGCTGGGCAGTGGCTGTTGCTCTCTTCTCTTAGTGCCTTCGTTTGTTCGCTGTTTGCCTCTTGCTGGGAAACAAACGGAGACAGATGTTGAGCAGATTTTAGCACTGGAGGATTTCCCTGTTCACTTCCGCGTTGCTTCTCCAGGGCCCCAGAGGCTGTTTTGACACTTGGAGCTGCGGACGCCGAGGGGAATCAACAACACACAGATCTGCCGCAACATCTGTCCGTTTTGTACGTGAAGAAGAATCAAGCGCAGATCCAGGGTTTCAATGGGCGTTTTCACACAGGCAGGGCGGCGTCAGATTTTTTTGACGCTGACGTCAAAAAAGGGACGCCTGGGCGTCAAATTTAACATGCCCAATGGAGAGTACAAAAAAAAACTTGTCCAGTCTGTTCCTGGTGTCGTGACAAAATTTTGATGCCGCGTCATCTGTGAGAAAACCCAAATCTATTCGCAACCTCGAACGGTTTTCCTTCTTGAGCCGAACGTGCCATGACTAGGATTCAAATGCCTGTGTGGTGGGGTCAGTGGTCAGCTCCAGGGAAACAACTGCGAAAAAGAGCAAGAATTGACGACACATGATCAAGTGATCAGGCTCTTCAATCAAACCCTCTGTATCATCAGAGGAGCTCGGTCCGGTGGGGAGGGTCGCGCGGGTCACACCACTTCCGGCGCAGGTCACACCACTTCCGGGATCGCCCCTGGACGCTGCGGTGTCAGCGCCAGTCCCTGCGGTGTCATTCCCAGCTCCCAGGTCTGTCGATTTCAATCGCGGCCCGGTGATTGGTCAGACCCCCGGGACAAATGGTTTGCTTCCCAAAACAGCCCGGAAACAGATTCCGTGTATTTCTTCCTTTTGTGTGAGTTTCTGTCCATTTGTGTTTCTTTTGCGCAGAAAGAAAACAGTAACATTTTGTCGGGGCAAAACAAGTACCATGCAGCCCCCCGGGGCGGAAACACGTGATAATGGGGCCCAAACTGTCCATTTGAGACGAGGAAAAAATTGCACAACGCGCACGAGGAGAGAGATGTGTCTGCGCGTGCCGACAAGGGCTTGACAACTGATATTCCTCACCTCTTTTGTTTCTAATTTTTGAGTTAGTTCCGGACACGATGCTCTCACTCGACACACTTTGTGTTGGTTTCGTCCTTTGATTGTGTGCACTGTGATGTTGCGTAAAACACAGACCTATTCTTCGTAGATTGATTGTAGATCGGACGTCACCAGGAGCGGAGGTTCCTCCGAATTCTCTCTCTCGCTATGCCGGTGGAGTGGGCGGCCTCGCTGGAATCTGTGGAAGATCCAGCAGATTGGGGGCATTGATATTGGGCTGTTGGTCTGCGGGGTCTTGAGTTCAACTGCTATGGCCTGGGTCTGGGCCTGGGTCTTGTCCTGGAACTGGGTGTGGGCATGGGTCCGGGTTTGGGTGTGGGTTTGGGTGTGGGTGTGGGTGTGGGTGTGGGTCTGGGTGTGGGTCTGGGTCTGGGCCTGGGTCTGGGTCTGGGTCTGGGTCTTGGCCTGGACCTGGGTGTGGGCATGGACATGGACGTGGGCATGAATGTGGGCTTGGGCCAGGGCATGGGTGTGGGTCTGGGTGTTGGTATGGGTGTGGGCCTGGGCCTGAGCCTGGGCTTAGGTGAAGCCCTGAGCCTTGGTTTTGATTTGGGCCTGGGCCTGAGCGCTGGTTCCAGGACCAATATGGGATCAGGCTGAGCGTGTGAATCTCATCATAAACATCACGCCTTTCTCCTTTTCTGCGTCATTTTCGAACCCCAAGGGCCTGGACTTGGCTCCTCTAGATCCACCTCGATACACGATGCTACACTGTAATATACGTAGAATTGCCGATTTGCTGCGGTTCAGTGGAATGTGAGAGGAAGGAAACTCGACTCAACTGCACGTCAGATGAACGAGCTCCGGGGTTGGATCCAGACTTGAGTCCAAGGGAGGGGAACGATACCAAGTTTAAAAAACTGGACTTTATATTGAAAAAGAGGCGCGCACGAAAGAATTTTTTTTGTAAGGGATTGGGTGGGGCAGGCGCCACCAGATCCGCCCCTGGACACAATTGAATGCAGCAACTGGATTTTCTTCGCGCAAAAATATTTTTTTTTGTGTTTTTTTTTGGGGGGGGGGATCAATGTGGCCCGTGCGCCCCTGGATCCGCCCCTGCACACATTTGAATGCAGCGGCATCCTCATTGGCGACAGTGGCTCCAGTGTCCTGCGAACACAACAGCTTCTCCCGACCATCGCGTGTCACAGCGCCCATATCTTCTCATCTAGCGCGACGCAAAAAGCGTCTGGATACGAGGAGGACAAATGAGCGGCGAACAGCAAGTGCTTGGTTCATGCCCAGTCAATGACACTCAAAGAGGGAGAAGAATGCAGTTCTTGTTCTTCGCAAAGATTTGTTCTCAAGCTGCGCAATTATTTGCGCAAACTGTGTGGTAATTGGCGGGAAAAAATGCAGTGAGAGTACCCGTTGACATGGAGACGGACGTCTTGTTTGGGTGTGAGATTGTACAGGGTGGTTCGGGAAGTGGGCGCTGAGAGAACTGCCACTTGCTCCCGCCGTTCACGAATGAAGGAACGCTGCAGCAGCTCCAGGTTGCCATAGAAACGAGAAGCGTTGTGTAAGAAACTCCGTTTGAAGTGCGCGGCGCCCAAAGCGACCGGAAGAACACAGCGGAATTTGGCACCGCACTCACAACACGCCCCAAATTTGGGCAGTAGACACGCAGAACTTCTCAAGTAGTCAGGCAGGTTGAGGTTGTCACCGCAATGGAGTTACAAAGAGACATGAACTCTACGACTCAGCTTCTGAACGACACAATTCAACGACACGTGTTGAGTTTTCTTCATCCCAATATGAGGTGAGTGCAGCTTTGTTTCTCTCTGCTTCTGTTGTCAACAAGTACGGACGTACTTGCTGCAGTGAGATCTTGTGACGTACTCTCATCGCGTGTGTGACGCGGGAAAAGGACGCAGTAGAGTAAATTATGACGTCACTTGGAGCGCCCGCTGAAAGTCACTGAGGTGACTGGGTGGGTCGTCCCTGGACACACTGCAGCATTCGATCCCTTTACCACAGGTCTGGTTTTCCCCAGTGGTTCTAGAGAAGGGAAGTAGCCCCACCGCTCCCAATCCAAACCCAACATCTTTCGCATCAACAGGTGCACAACAGATGACACGTAAAATCTTTCAAGATCATGAAGACAGGCAAAATTTTGAAGGCAGGAGTCAGGCCCCTTGGTCAAATTTAGCTCCACCCCCCGTCCCGCCCTGACCTGTATCTGAGGTTCTTTCAGAACTTTTGTCTCTAGTGTGCCATTCGTCGGACTTGCTTCTCAAGTTGCCCCATCAGGCCGCGACTCCCATTCCGACACCCCCCCCCACACACACACACACACACGCGCGACCATATCTCTGCATGAGCAATCTCACAAGAAGTGCTTGTCTATCGAAAATGTGGCGCAATACGTAAAGACTGTAGAAGCACAACGAGCAGCTGTCATGAAAATGTCGTGGTTCGACGTAATAAAACGCGTGACTTTGGATATTTTGTGACCCGCTGGAAATTGCAGCAATTTGCTTTGCTGTTTTCCAGCTTCAGTTTTGCGGACACTGAGCCTTCGCTTCTGGACCTGGACATAGAATTCAATGCGACACAAGAGCTGCAGCAGGTTGGCTTTTTCTGTGTGTGTTTGCAGCAAACAGTTCCGACTGCAGAGTCTTGTTGTTATCGCCGGGTGAATGGAGATCGTGAAGTGCTCCAGGAAAACTATTGCTGTCGTGCAGTCTCACGTGTGCGTGTGTGCATGTGTACGTGCATGTGTGTGTTTGTGTGTTTGTGTGTTTGTGTACGTGTGCGTGTGCGCCCGTGTGCTTGTGTTTGTGTGTGTGGTTGTATCTGTGTGTGCGTGCGTGTGTGCTTGTGCACGTGTTTGCGTGTGTATGTGGGTGCGCGTGTGCGTGAAAACGTAGGTGTGTTTGGCTCGTGTGCGCCTGCGCAGATTGTTGTGTCAGTCATGAGAATTGTTTCAATTGAATTTGAGCCCCCACGTTCAGACGGGTCCAAACTCCTCCCACCTCCCATCTTCGTCCTGAGATCATCTGGTGTCCGTCCATGCAGCCCCGCTTGATATCAAAAGGAGAGACTCGGAAACACTCCTCTGACCAAGACACGTGATCACACTCCCGGGTCCCCGCTCAAACTGACGCCCACACGCCATCCGCTCGAATTAGACCCAGAGAAACAGACTTCTGAAGCGGTGCCTCTCCTCGCTCCGCTGTGGCTGGTTTTCCGTCGGCTGTTCGGCTCTCCAGGCGCCGTTTGATCCACGAGTGGCGAGACGCACTCTCAACACGAGGCGTCGACGCGCACGCGAAGCGCTGTCGGTTCTGCTCGCAGCGTGATCTTTGAGCTCACAGAAATAATGTGTCTGTAACAACTTCAAAGTCCCCTCTCTGTGAACTCAATGGATCCACTTTCAGAGCCTGGATCTGTGTTCTGTCCAATGCACAGGTTGTCAGTACTCGAACCCCAGAAACTTGTATTGTGCCTCGAGCTCAGAGAAGAATCATTTTCCCTTTGTAAGTTGGACTCAACCTGGTTGGGGTTGGGCCCCGAATTGGGGTTGGGCCTCTGATTGCGGTTGGATCCCTGGTTGGGATATGGGATAACACACACACACACACACACAAAGAGAAACGTTGTTCCCACAGTGTCCACAGTGTCCAGGATTCAATATGCGGCGGGACTGGAGAGCGCAGTGTTTACCTTGTGCTTGTCAGGTTCCCGCGGTGAGGAGGAGAGCCGCCTGCCCCCGCGCTCCGGACTGGTACATGAACGCAGAGGTCACCATCGTTACAGGTACGTGGGCGATGCACACACACACACACACACACACACACACACACACACACACACACACACACACACACACGTGCGTTCAGAGGTGTACCCAAGGAGGGAGTCTGTTCAACGTTGTAAGCATGCACTTGTGACAAAGACACTTGGAGACTCCAAAATGGATCCAAGACCCAAGGTAACCATCACCCACTCCATAACTGACACAAAATTGTGTGCTGGTTGAAAATTGAGGAATCACACGCACAGTGCTACCAGTGACGTATGTGTGCGTGCTGAACGGGTGGTATCCGCACCCAGAGTATTGTCTCAGCACCCAACACACACACACACACACACACACACACACACACACATGCAATTGTGCGGTGTGTTGCAGTGCTGACGGTGGTGGGTGTGGTCGGAAACGCGCTGGCGCTGCTCGTTCTCTCCACCGACCTCTACTCCCGGAAGTCGTACTCGCACTTCCTGCGCGCGCTCGCCGTCTTCGACTCGCTGACCCTCATCATCGCAGGTACGGGGTCCGGGGTCCGGGGTCCGGGGTCTGGGGTCCGGGGTCTGGGGTCCAGGGTCTAGGGTCCAAGGTCCAGGGTCCAGGGTCTAGGGTCTGGGGTCGTGGGTAGGGGTACGTCGGAACGGGTAACAACTTCAAGTGAACACTGTTCTGTTAGCCTGGTGAGTT
>JAAUXT010035127.1_pt1 | contig 11346 bp, 15 predicted proteins | sample 7278171 | NCBI WGS metagenome assembly JAAUXT01 (sample SAMN14350112, study PRJNA611818) | marine sediment metagenome | isolation source: surface marine sediment (1.8m) | place: French Polynesia: Moorea | collected 2018-08 | reverse complement strand
GCGCTGTGATTCCAGCCTCTGATCCCAGGAACAGGGTTAAAACTTGGACGATTTATAAGTAGATCTGAAACTTTGACCCCCTGAGAAATCATCATTCGGAGATCGATTGCAGAATGAACCACATTTTCATGTTCCACTGGACCAGGAGATTCATTTCCAAGTGCCAGTTGAAAAATTTTAGTTGCTTCATTTTTTGCCAAAACACAAAGGCTATAGCCTTGGTGTTTTTCAGGCCAAAACACATGGTTGACACATGATCGGAACAGAACCTAATGACACCATGTGCAACTCATAGGGTACCCTTATGGCTGTCTGCAAGCGCTGTGATTCCAGCCTCAGGTCCCTGGGACAGGGTTGTAGCCAAAAACACAAAGGCCAGAAATTTTTTGCACACAAACATGCCAAGGGGTACATCAAAGTTTTACTCTTGTCCCAGGGATCACAGGCTGGAATTGCAGACACCCCTTGTGGCACTCTGAGTTGCACATGGTGTCATTTCATTCTGCTCTGATGAGGTGTTTTTCACTGAAAAATTTCCTTACATTTTTGGCAAGTTGGGGTGTGATTCAGATTCTTCAACTACACTTGGAAATGAATAGCCTACCCCAGTGGAACACAAAAAGGGTGATGCCACAAAAAGTTCTGCAATTGAAGATCTGGTTGAGATTTGACAGGGGTTCAAAATGTCAGATTTTAGGGTCTCTGACTGATAAAACATCAAATACCCTTGCATTTTGGGCAAGTTGGGCTGTAAACCACACAGGTAGACACACACACACACACACAGATATCCAAGAAGCGGCCACAAACACGACACATGCACACACACGCGCACGCACACACATGCACACACAGTCTCCACTGTTTTCAGAGGAGCGTCTTGGCGACGCTGCCTCTCCGGAGACGTTACGCGGCGGCATCGAGCGCGAGGGACGTGACGCCGTCTTCGCCTACAAGAGGAACGCCGCCAAGTTTGCCTGGCCCGTCAACCTCAAGTGACGCCACCAGATGGCACGCCACCCATGTGGTGGCGCCACCAATGTGACGCCGCCCATGTGATGTTGCCCGCGTGGCGTTATCGCCAGTGATGCCGCCAGCATGACGCCACCCAAGCGACGCCACCCACGTTTCGCTGCCCATGTGACGTTCCCATCATGGCGTCATCACACGTTACGCCACCTTTGTGACGCCACCGTGATGCCGCCAACGTGAAGTCGCCCAGGTCACGCCGCTACACGATGAACGTCCTCAAAATTCACAAACGTTGGGATAGATGTCTCCACTGGCGCAGACGCAACCAGAATTGACGCTGCTCAGGTGACGCCGCTGCAACAGATGCCTTTGGATGTGACGCCAGCAACTGTGACGCCATTGTTGTGTAACGCCGCCAAAAATGACGTCACTGTGTGATCCCGCCAGAAGTAACGTGTTCAATGAATGACGCCGCCATGTTGCGCCCACGTGATACGAAGGCCCGAGCTGGCACAATTTCACCGTGGACGCTTCAAAGCAAGAACATTTGTCCGTGCAGACACGCGCCCCGAACAATATCGTGCAAAGTGGGGCTGGTGCTATTCTGTGTTTTGGGTCATGTTCGTGTGTGTATGTTCACGGCAGTGATCAAACTTGTGACACTTGTTTTTCGTTGTTCGATATGAATGAGGTTTGCGTTGATGGCTTGACATGTACTTAATTTATTCATGCTGACTTCATATAGAGCTGCGGCAAGCTTGTTGCGTCACGCGTTTTGCGGCAAAATGTTGGGTGGCGTCAAAATTTGACATGACGCCCAATGTGATGCTGGGAGCTGATTCTTGACGCAAAAAAACGTTGTGGACCACTCAAACGAGACCTCATTCCGCTGCCGCAGTTCTATATGAAGCCACTTTCACAGTTCATAACTCATGCTTTACAGTTCCACGTACAAGGTGCTACACGTTCACAACGTCCGTCAACAGCGAATCTTCGCGTAAAAACTCAACCTTCTCGTGGTCAACTCAACTGTAGCTTCCACAATGAAAAAAAGTTCGGATTACAAGTAGAAACGCAGCAAAAACACACACCCTGCAGATCCACTCTTGTGAATCAGTGGCGAATTCTGAAGGGGAGGGGTGAGTTCAGTTCACCCCTCACAGGGTGGGGCCTCGCCCCCCCCCCTCACACTTCGTCTGTTGTTTTCAGAAAGTGGAGAATGCGACACAATCTGTTCGCGTTTTCTCCATGGCAACCGACGTTGTAACCTTTCGTGTTGCTCCAAGTGTCTTAACTTCAGCACGTCAAAGTTGGGTTCACCCTGCATGCGTAACGTTACGTTCTGTGCGCAGCGTTGCTCAGACAACGCAGACGCCAACAAAGATTTCTGCTGACGTCAGCAGAATGTCAACGCAACGTCGAATTGGGACGCTTCACGTCACGTGTTCAGCACGAACCTGACGTCATGACGTGTTACTGTGCACAGAAAACTTGTTGCCAATTGTCACATGGTGCTCTTGTACAAAATAAACAAAAATGTGCAAATAATTTACAAACGAGTCTTGTGTTTCCCGCCATTTTTGATGCCGGTTCACGCATGCGCACGACGGACGCACGCATGTGACGCAGCGCGCCCTCGCTACCACCTCGATCGGGGGGCGTCAGGGGGGCGCATTTCCGTAGATAGACGCAGCTGCCAGTAGAAACGTCTGAACACATCACGTGACCAGTGGTTGCTGTTATGGAGACGAGGATGACGCGGCGTCTTGGAGTTTCCCGGATGATCCAGAGTCCTCCGTTCTCTCTTCCGCTGCCTCAGCAGATGGAGCTTTCTCTGCTTCCTTCTCACTTTCTAACGTGTTCTCCTCCACGTATTTCCTGGATTCCTCCTCCACAGTTTCTTCCTCTGCTTCAGCAAAAGTGTTGTTCGCCTCCTGGGCTTCAGCGTCCTCTGTGTCCATGGCAGTTTCACCGTTTTCAGTTTCCTCCATCTTTTCTTCAATTTCACTGTCTTTGTTGCTTTCTTCCTCAGCTATGTTCTCCTCAGTTTTTCCCGCGCTTTCTGCAGGTTTTCCCGCGCTTTCTACAGGTTTTCCCGCGCTTTTAGCTTCGTCCTCTTCCTCCACAGTTTTCCCCGCAGATTCTGCAGCAGATTTTCCCACGCTTTCTGCGTCAGGTTTTCCCGCGCTTTCTGCGTCAGGTTTTCCCGCGCTTTCTGCGTCAGATTTTCCCGCGCTTTCTGCGTCAGATTTTCCCGCGCTTTCTGCGTCAGGTTTTCCCGCGCTTTCTGCGGCAGATTTTCCCGCCTTTTCCTCGAGGAGGTCGTGTGAGATCTCCTTCAGCCGATGCAGAGCCACCGACACTTCCCGGCATTTCTGCTCATCTGCAAAACAGCGACAAAACCACTGAAACCAAATCCCGCGGGAAATTGTCACGTGACTAGAACAGGGCGCCAATCAACAGTGCGAAACACGGAATCAATTGAAACCACGTGCAACAAGTTGAGTGCCTGTCAGGGTACAAGTTGAGTGCCTGTCAGGGTGTCTGCATACACAAGGATTCTGGTGTGTGAATAATGGAACAGGGTTGAAACTTTTATGAACATCTAGGCCAGAGCCCACACCATCAGCACCCTACCCCACCCCACCACCCACGCCCCAAACCCCCGCCCACCCCACTCCTCCCACCATCCACCCCTCCCCACGCCTCCACCCTGCCCCGCCCACCGACACCCCTGCCCCACCCTCACCTGTTTCCACATCGGGTAGGTCTGCTGAGAGTCCTTGTCTGTGGGCGTCACCATGTCCGGGTCATAGCCCCACCCACCCACCCCCGCCCAACCCTCGCCCACACCTCCACCACCACCCACCCCCGCCCAGCCCTCACCTGTCTTCACGTCGGGCATGCTCTGCTGCGAATCCTCACCTGTATCGGTGGGCGCCAACATGCCCAGGTCACATCCCTGCCAACCCCCAGACCCGCCCAACTCCCACCCACACCCACCCATCCGCACACCACCCACCCCCGCCCACCCCACCCACCTGTCTTCATGTCGGGCATTCTTTGTTGCGAGTCTTCATCTGTGTCGGTGGGTGTCACCATGTCCGGGTCACACATGTCCGCCCACCCAGCCCGCCCAACCCTCACCCTCACCACCCACCCCCGCCCAGCCTCACCCGTCTTCACGTCGGGCAGGCTGTGCTGCGAATCCTCGTCTGTATCCGTGGGCGTCACCATGTCTGGGTGGAACTTCTTTGGGCGTCGCCCACGCCGCCCGCTGACGGGCGTCCTCTTCACGGGTTCGGGTTCACCTCGCGCGGCGCGCTCCCGGGCCTGAAACAACAAGAATCGTAAAAGTACCGCCCTCCACCCCCTCAGCTGCCTGGCGCTATCGGGCCTGAAACAACGAGTGTCGTATCCAAGTAGCGCCCTGGCCCCGCCCTCCACCCGCCCACACCTCTACCCCACCCCGACCACCCTCCGGGCCTGAAACAAGGAGGGTCGTGTGATGTGACATGTTTCACCCGTTAGTTTGAACCTTCCCACTTTTACCCAGAAGCACCAACTCCCCAACTCCCTCCTCTTCCCCAACTCCCTCCCCTCTCACACTTCTCCCTCCTTCCCTTCCCTTCCCACCCCCACACCTTCTCTTTTACCCACCCATCCCACCCACACCCCACCTCCAACTGCAAACACCCCAACTTTCCAACCCCCCCCCCACCTCTCTCTCTCTCTCTCCTCCCCTCCCCCACCCGTCCCCCCAGCTGCCTTCAGTCCTCACCTCCTGTTCCAGCAGAGCCTTGGGTTTCCGGCCCCACCCCTCCCCCATCTGTCTCTCCCCTCCCCACCTCTCCCCCCACCTCTCCCTCCCCCCCCCCCCCTGTTCCCACCCCTCCTCACCTCCTGCTCCAGCAGAGCCTTTGGTTTCCGGCCCCGCCCCTTCCACACAACCGGCGTCTCGGCGCCGCCCTTCCCGCTGCTGCTGCCATCTGCACTCGCAGGCGTCGCGGGCGTGCTGCAAACAAGAACGCCTGTCAGTGATGAGACGTGCCTTCAGGGCTTAGACGACCGTTGGGGACCCCTCGCCCCTCTCTCCAACTCCGCCCCCCTCCCACCCACGTAACTTTGGGGCTGCAAGTACAAACATAATCTCAAAACTCCGAAATGTCAGAGCAGTATGTCCCTGTCCCAGACTGGACAACGTTTTACATCCGTGGTGTTACGCTCCCGTTCGCCTCACACATGTCAACAGTCACAGGGTTGCACACACAGGAATGCAAGTCAAGGAAAGCAGCACCCACAAGCACACACACACAACATAAATACACACACCCCTCACACACGCACACACATACCCATACACACACGCACACACACACCCACACCCTCCACACACACACACACACGGACACGCACAGTCACATGCACACCCACAGGCATACACACGCACACACACGCACACACACACACACACACACACACACCTCCTGGGTTTCCGCGCTGTTCTCGGCGTCTTCGTCTTGAGTTTCTTGGCGGGCGTGACGCCGTCGTCGCCTCCCTCGTCGGCGCTGCCACCAGGGGGCGTCCCGTCCGCCTTCCGCTTCCGCCGCCTGAACAACAACCACTTCCAGTCAACATCCGTTCATTTCCGGTCAACACATTAACACTTTAGGGCAAAAACAAGGGCACTTCCGGTCAACATGCAGTAACTTCCGGTAATTTCCGGTCACAGTGAGCTCACTTCCGGTGATGACGTCATATTCGCAGGTCACAACTGAACAGAATCTGGGGATGCCAACATGAACCACAGACGCCAAATAAAACCAGTGTCAAAACGGACGACACCCGTGATTTTGTTCCCAGTGTCAACGGCCCCGGTGGGAGTCGAGTTTGTAACACAAAACATAAATTTGAATCCAACCAAATAACGAACAAGAATGCGCAACAACAGAACAACGCGCCCAACAATTGCGCGAGCTCAGTCGCGGGCAACTCAAGCCTGTTGGAACTCGCCTCATTGAAATCCCACGGACTGTCAACACACCGCGTCCAAACAGGTCAGTTTGACCTTGAACCCAGAAGAGCTCAAGGGGGGGGGAGGTCAAGGTCACCTCGTATTGGCTCCCGGCAGGGGAAAGCTGAGTGGAGAGACCGAGTTACGCGCGACTGAGACAAAACTTGTCGTGTACGTACTGTTCAGGGAAGTCCTCATCCCTGTGGGAGAGATTGGGTGGAGGAGTGAGAGACAGAGGAGAGAGAGAGACAGACAGACAGACAGACTGATGGGGGGAAAGAGAAAGAGTGGGAGAAGAGATAGAGTGTTAGGGAGAGACAGGGGAGAGCGTGACTGGGGCAGAAAGAGTGAGAGAGAGAGAGAGAGAGAGAGAGAGAAAGAGAGAGAGATGGGGAGTGACAAAGGGAGGGTACAGACAGACAGACAGACATACAGGCAGACAGACAGACAGACAGACAGACAGAAGTACATGTGAGAAAATGAGATGTAGGAGAGAGGAACAGACAGTGAGAGAAAACAGACAGCAGAGGAGTGACAAACAAGCGAGGAGGAAGAAGGAAAGAAGAGGAGAGCGGTTCGGTGGATGAATACGCACGGTTTGTTGGGGTCCTCCTCCCGTCGGTCCCTGCGGCAGCTCTTGCACATCCAGCGGCCGCGAGGCAGGTTCTTCAGCCCCACACAGAAGGTGTGGTACCCGCGGTCACAGCGGTCACAGAACAGCATCTTATCCTGGTGCGAGAGAGAGAGAGAAGGAATGAGGGAGGGAACGAATGAATGAATGAATGAATAGCTGTCTGTCTGTCTGTCTGTCTGAATGAATGAATGAATGAATCAATCAATGAATGCATGAATGAACAGTAGTCAGCTGTTGTCTGAAAGATTGAATGAACGAACAAATGAATGAGTCAATCAATTGGCTTTCAGCCACCACACATTTCTATTCCAAATTCATCGTGCAGACCTGCTCAGCAGCAACCCAGGCCGCCCCCCCCCTCCCCCGAAAAAAATTGCACTCTTTTTGTTCACATGACAACGCCACAATGACTCGCACTGGTTACCATGACAACAGCCGCGTGTCTCACCTCGTCGTGGGGGTCCATGCACTGGATACACGTCTTACACTCCATACACTGCCACGGGTAGGTTCGGATGACGCGCACCATGTCCACCGTCAGCTCTGCGCATGACGGGTGCGCTGCAACGAGAGACGCGCGTGTGTGGTTGCCATGGCAACGCAAAGTTCATTCAATGACGGGGGTCACTCCATCCAGGGTCCTGGCTGCACCCTCACCCTCAAATGTTGCACTCTGTATTTTCTGATGCACTCTGGGAAACACTTGCTGCACTCTACGTTGTATTCAATTGCCAAGCTTTTCTTCTGAGCTGTTCAGTGCCTCAATTTCCTGTTCTACTCAAATGCTGCACTCTGTATTTTCTGATGCACTTTGTGATGCACTCTGGAAATCAATGGATGCATTCTGCGTTACTTTCAATCACCACGCTTCTGTTCTGAGCTGTTCAGCCTCTCCTTCCTCCTGATGCACTCTGCTCTGCGCGGCACCCTGCACGCTGAGGTGCACCCTCTCCGCGCTTCGCTTTGTGCTGTGTTGCACCCTACCATCTGGGCTTCACACCTTGCTGCACTGTTTGTTGCACCCCGTGCTCTTTGCTGCTACTCTGCTGTGTGCTACACTGTTTCAGGCTGCACTCTACTGTCTGCAGCACCCTGATATCTGTGCTTCACTTTTACCGCACGCTTTGTTGCGCCCCGTGTTCTTTGTTGCACTCTGTTTCACACTGCACTCTGCTGTGTGCTGCACTTCGCTGTGTGCTGCACTCCTGTCCTGCACTCTGTTTCACACTGCACTCTGCTGTGTGCTGCACCCTACTGTGTGCTGCACTCTACTTTTTGCTGCACTCTGCCTCATGCTGCACTCACTCCCTGACTCACCGTGCTTCTTGCACTCTGAACACGTGACCAGCTCCTCCGCCTCTCCCTGCTTATTCTTGTCGGCGCCGCCCTTACACATGCTGCACAGGTCCGCCGCCTCCGCCGCCTGAAAACACGTGGGCATGTGCTTCATTATCGCTCACAAGAAACACGTGCGCGAGGGAAGCAGTTTTGTGAATGAAGAACATCGAGGGTGGGGCATGGAGTTCAAAAAAGTTTAAATGAAATTCAGATTGGACGCGTTCGGTCGCTGCACAATGGTTGACGTGGCCTTGTGGTGTGTGTGTGTGTGTGTGTGTGTGTGTGTGTGTGCGTGTGTGTATGTGTGTGTCTGTGTGTGTGTCTGTGTGCATGTGTGTGTGTGCGTGTGTGTGCGTGTGTGTGCATGTGTGTGTGCGCGTGTGTGCATGCGTGCTTGCGTGCCTTCGCACGGAGGGTGCGAGGGTGCCCGTGTACGTTGTGCGTGCGTGTTTGTGTGTGCGTGCGTGCATGCTTGCGCGCGTGCGTGCGTACGTGCGTGTGTGTGTGTGTGGTGTTCGTTTTGACACACACAACATCAGCCCTGCACCGCTTTGCTCAGCGTTGGTGCGTCAAAGCGGACGCAGCCGAACTTCTGCGTGCAATACAGTTGGTATGCGTTCCGAAGACGTCTGCGAGTCACGTGTGACGGGCTCCAAAAGAATCGTCCAGCGACAGACAGAACGAAAACAGAGACTGAGGGAAACTCACCTCTTCCTCGTTCTCTTCCTCCTGAAAGCAGAAAGTGATGACGTCATGAGATTTTGTGATCAATGACGTCGCCATGTAGCGTCCGAGGCAACGGACAAAATCACCCAGTGTGTGGAACAGGAGTCCTGGCATTGGGAGCACACACGCACATACCATGACACACAGATACGAGGGGGATCCCAATGCTGACAGTGCAGTGCATGTTGTATCACCTTGTGCACTTTGGAATCAGGAAGAGTTGACACTATCCTGTGGCCACAAAACGCTGAGTTGACCCCTCCAACGTAAAGGTGATATAACACCGTCAGCATTGGGATCCCCCTCGTACACAAGACAGACACACGCACACAGACACACACACGCACACACACATCAGCTGCTGCTGTCCCATGGTGAGGCACGCACACCTCACACACACGCACACAACCTGCTGCTGCTGTCCCACGGCTGGTGAGGAACGCACACCTCACACACACGCACACACAACCTGCTGCTGCTGTCCCACGGCTGGTGAGGCACGCATACCTCACACACACAGACACACACACACACACACACACCAGCTGCTGCTGTCCCACGGCTGGTGAGGCACGCATACCAGGCACACGGAAACACACACACACACACACCTTGACGTCCCCCTGCGCCGCTGGCGTCGCTCCCTCTCCAACTTTCGCGCCGTCGGCGGCGTCGCCAGCCTCGCTCCCGCTCTCACTTCCGGAGTCGCTATCGTCACTTCCGGTTTCGCTGTCGCTGCTCGACGCGCTGTCACTCGACGACCCCACCGCGTCCGCCTGGCGTGAGCGATAATACAGAACGTGATGAGACGCGAGGACCAGCGTGACAGGTCGAGAGCTCAGACACTGGACGCGAAGGGCTCTAACGACGCGTTCGCTGCACCCGACGAATCGACTCTGTGAAACGGGTCCCAAGTGTGTTTGGCTTGAAAACAAGCTGAAACATGAAGCAGTGCTCAAGGAAACTGCAGTGCGAAGTCCCTTGCCGGTAATGTCGTCATCGACTCTTCCTTGTCCTCCTTGTCTTCCATAAGGGGGGGGGGGTCTGGGGGGGGTCTATGGGTGGGGGGTCTGGGCTGGGGAGGGGGGTTGGGGGAGCCGAGGGGGTTGGGGGGAGGGAGAGGGGGCAGGGAACATTTCATCCATCTTGCCATATACTGCACTACCACATGGTGCTTCGCCCTAAAGGGACTTCGCACAATAAAGGGTTGTAATCGCCTCCGAAGTGACGCTGTGTTGTGTGCGGGTAGCCCCAGTTAGGCAGACCACACACTCATGCCATATATGGTCGCGGCACTGCAGTTATGCAGCCTTGGGCTCTGGCTTTGGCTGCACTGGAGTAAGAACTCAGAAATGTAGAAACTTGTACTTATTCTCCCTCCAGTAGAGGGCACCTCTCCTGGCAGGGAAATCATGTCACGGCTTAAATACCGTAAAACCCCTCGTATAAGTCGCTCTTATTTGTACCAGTTTCTAACATCAAGAGTTTTGCCCTCGAAGCACACATCAACAAATAGAAGATTATTCTCCAAAAAGAAACCATTTTGAAGTATTTTCACACAAAAATGTCTGGTTTTTTGTGAAAATTGAAGTAAATACTGACTTCTTTTCCTTGAGATCACCAGGGAATATTTACTCAAAATAATACACAGTTCAGTCCTTTTATCAAAACAAAGTGAATAAGTAGGAAAAAAAATTTGGACCAGATTTTGGGGTCAAACTTGGGGGTGCGACTTGTACGCGGAGTTTTACGGTAGACCAGCCTGGGTACAGCTCAGGGTACAGCTCAGGGTACAGCTCTGGGTACAGCTCTGGGTACAGCTCAGGGTACAGCTCTGGGTACAGCTCTGGGTACAGCTCTGGGTACAGCTCAGGGTACAGCTCAGGGTACAGCTCTGGGTACAGCTCAGGGTACAGCTCAGGGTACAGCTCAGGGTACAGCTCAGGGTACAGCTCAGGGTACAGCTCAGGGTACAGCTGCACCAAATCAGCTCCACTGGGTACTCAGCACACCACCAAAAGCTGGATCGTCCGCGTGGGAAGATGCCGTATCTTCCACACGACATCAACGCAGTCCCAACGCCCTGTGTGTGTGTGTGTGTGTGTGTGTGTGTGTGTGTGTGTGTGGTGTGTGTGTATGTGTGTGTATGTGTGTGTGTGTGTGTGTACGTGTCCCAACGTACTGTTTCCCGTTTTGCTCCGTGCTCGCTCGCATAAGCCGAACCCCCCCCCCCCCATCAACTCGGGAACGCCGCTCCCTTCACCCGCCAGGGCGCGCCGCACTCACCGCGGACGCCGCACTCACCGGGGGGCGCTGCTCTCCGTCGCTGTCGTCGCCGACGTCGTCCTCGGGGTTGGCGAAGATGGAGCGGAGCTTCCGCGGCGAGTCGTACAGCGCGCGGTTTATCGGGAAGTACTTGAGCTGCGCAGGCGTGTACCTGCGAACACGTGACCATGACGTCAGAGGCACGTGATGCGACACCACGTGCGAGACCACACACACACACACACACACCAATTCGTGCGACCCACAAACACACACATGCGCGCACACACACACACACTCACTCTCTCTCTCTCTCTCTCTCTCTCTCGCACACACACACACACACAACACACACACACACACCAACTCGTGCGACCCACAAACACACACATGCGCG
>JAAUXT010128682.1_pt1 | contig 11347 bp, 13 predicted proteins | sample 7278171 | NCBI WGS metagenome assembly JAAUXT01 (sample SAMN14350112, study PRJNA611818) | marine sediment metagenome | isolation source: surface marine sediment (1.8m) | place: French Polynesia: Moorea | collected 2018-08 | reverse complement strand
GGGTGATTTGAACAGATTCCGCTTGCTTTTTTGCTGAGTCAGCAAAAATCACAAAATTGCTTCTCCAAAACCAAATACAGCTGATACATTCCAAAACTCTTTTGACCCAACCAATCCACCAAACCCCCCAGCAGACCAGCAACATGAACAAATTGCAGAATCTCTTTGTTAGGCCAGTGACAAAATTTTGGTACTTTTTGCTTGAAAACCAAAAATCCTCACACAAATGACCATAGCTCCATCTTGCCTCAACCGATTTGCATGATCTCAACACCAAAATGATTGTCTCCACACATACTTTTTCATACTGATCCAGAAAAGCCCATAAAACATTCCAAACAAGTGCAAAAATGTCACATTTCAAAACAATATTTTTCATCAGTTTTTCAAAGTTTGGCTTGCCCCCTTGCCCTGCCTCATAGAAGCAGCTCAAAACAAATTCAAAGCCACGCACTGCATTTGCCACCAATTCTCATCACAACCGACAAAAATTTTGTTTTCCTCATTAAATATTTTTGTATGATTTGCCTGGCAACACATTTTGATGCAAAAACCCCAAAAATCAAATTTTCAATTTCAGGCACCTAAAAACCACTGAAAAATTTCATCACAGAAACACCAGACCCGCCTTACCTGAAAGCCCCTCCAATATCATGAAAATTATGTATGGGCACCTTTGACCATATATATTGCTCACTTTCATAACATAGCCCAAAATAAAACCCCACGTCCAAAATTTGAAATTTTCAAATTTGAACTTTTTGCACTAAAAATTCAAAATTGTTCCATTTTATTCTTTTGAGACCTCGGGTATTATTTAGGACCTAAAATACAACAAATTGACTATTGAGCCTAGAATTTGTGCCAAAAACCTTACCACCACAGTGTGTGCCAGATTTTGCAATTGGATGCCAATAGGTGATTTGAACGGCAAAATACCGCTTGCTCAAGTAAGCGGTATTTTGCCGTTCAAATCACCTGAAAAACAAAAGCAGAATGTGTTTCTGATCATTTCAAAATACTTGTCAACAGAATTCTTGGATCAGATGCCTTTAGGTAATTTGACTGTGTTCAGGTCAAGCCTGTTCAGCTTGACCAAACGTTCAAATCACCTAAAAATATCAGATGAATTGAATCTCGATCGATTGAAACCAACAGCTGTGCTTTTCGCGTTACTGGGGGAGTGTTTGTGTGGTTGTTATGTGCGTGTTGAGCTGCACACGAGACAGAGCGTTGAGGACAGGAAGGATACGACATCAACAAAACGGTTTGAAGAACAGATGAGCATTTCTTTTGTCTGTGACTTTTGTGAAAAAAATGTTTTCTGGCCTGACAAATTTGCGATGTTCAATTGATCTGTGGCTCTTGTGTTGTAACAGTTGCCAGGTGAGTGTGTGTGTGGTTGCTATGCGCGTGTAAAACTGCACACGAGACAGACGGTGGCAGTTAGAAAAACGCACAAGCGGAGGTACGGGAACACTGTAAAAAAGGAACAAGCGAAATAAATGTACTGAAGAGAAGCTTGATTCACCCAGGGCGGTGTTAGCACTGAAAGGTGCGAGAAAGCTGGTCGTTTGTATAGCTCGACCGGGCAGTCTTGGCACGATGAATTTTTGCCGTCATTTCTCTCTTATGTGGAATTTTAGACAACAAACAGGCTCTTTCTCTTCTTTTTCACTTGACCTAACTTCTAAGTACCAAAAACAAGTTTGGTTTAATTTGTGAAGACAAAATGATAACAAAATAGATTTTAAGTGGCAATTTTCATTGATAATTTAGCAAAACTAGGTCAAATTAGACTGGGAATTATGACATCATCACACAACTCCATAGCAACTGACCTACTGAGCATGCTCAGTGACTGTAATGGCTGCCAAAACAAAGGAAAAATCTCCACTTAAAATTTATTTTATGAGATTACTTATTTATAAACAATAGTTTGGGTATTTGAAAGCAAAAAGAAGTTAGGTCAAGCCACAAAGAAGAGAAAGAGCCTGTTTGTTGTCTAAAATTCCATACAAGAAAGAAATAACGGCAAAAATTCATCGTGCCGAGAGTGCACGGTCGACCTATACCTTGTGTTTGTCATTTTGCGCATTTTCATGTGTGTGAATGTGTGTGTGTGTCTGGTCAAGTCAGAGCAAGCAGTCAGGAGGATATTATCGAATAGATCTAACACGGGGGCTGTTCTTGGTGTTCTGTTTCCGTATGTGTGTGTGTGTGTGTGTGTGTGTGTGTGTGTGTGTGTGTGTGTGCACCTTTGAGTGTTGGTGTGCACCCCTTATTTGTGCTCGCGTGCACGCACGTTTGAGTTCCGTTCGGGTGTGTGCATGAATCCCAGGGCTCGACCCGGGGTACGCCCGTGTGTGTGTGTGTGTGTGTGTGTGTGTGTGTGTGTGTGTGTGTGTCTGTGTCTGTGTGTGTGTGTGTGTTCAAGTGTGTGTTTGAGGATGTACGCGTGTTCGTGTGTGGTTATGTGTGGTTGTGTCACAGCATTTGTGGGTGTGTGTGTGTCTGCACATGTGTGTGCTTGTGTGTCTATGTGTGCACTTGTGTGTGTCTGTGTGTGCCTGCAATCATGTGTGTACCGCATGTGTCTCTGTGTGTTCATGTCTGTCTCTACATGAAAGTTGATTGGCACAACCAGTATCAGCTGGGTTCACTCCACACCAGGAGCCAATGAGATAAGATCTTGCATCTTGCTTTGGTCATCCAGTAGTGGCAGCTATTGTGGGAAGGCAGGATTTCAGGTTTGTCCCATATTTTTGAATATTTTAGTAAAATAAGGGGAGTGTTGTGTGCGGATCGGGTCTCGATGGTTCCCGTCCTCACAACCGCCGCTCTTCGCGGCACCGCGGTACTAGGCAGCCTTGGTACGGCCAAGCTGCCGCAGCGGAGTAAGACTCAAGTGTACGCTTCAAACGTTTATTCAAACCTGTCTAAAGCTAAGCAGCTCTCGACAGATGCAGGGTGTCGTGGGCACGGCTTTTTGTAGGTGGCGCGAGCTGCGAGTCCAGTGTGCAGCTTCAGCTTCGCGCAGCTCCGCTGAAACGGCTTCATCAGTACTCAGCATCTCGCTTCGAAAGCTGGATTGCACGTGCGTGGGAAGAGCCAACTCTTCCACACGACAGATTCAGCAGAATTTGTGAGACTACCAGGTTTGATCCAACAAACAAAAGCTGAACTTCAAAGATTGTTTTTACATTTGGGCACAAATAAATGTTTGATTCTTTCTTGTGCAAAGGAAGTGATTGTTGCTTCATTTATCATAATGTGCAAAAAGCCAAAAGCCAAAATCAAGGAACCTGGTTCAGTCAATTGATAATCTCTTCATAAACTGGTTCCCCATGTCTGGCTGCAGCATGTTGGTAGGGCTCAGTATAAACAGGGTCAGGGAAGCCAGTAGCCTCAAGCTCCTCACATCCTCTTATAACACTGGATTCAGATTGAGTGACAGGTTGCAGGTACCCACCAGATTCATCATGTGGATACTCATGAAGCTCACTGATATCATTACTTCCATTAATTTTGTTCTTTCTGGAAAACAAGAACATTTTACTTTGTTGGAACTGCAAAACAGTCTATGTTGTCAGATACATTTCTTGTGGAACCTACTGACAAAACCTTTACTGGTGTACCTTTTCCCAGCATGCTTTGAGCAAGTCAGACTTGGGTCTCAAATGTGTGAATTGTTCATAACTGACCTTCTCATACATTTGCAAACAACCAAAGCCACCACAGCTCCAGTGATGAAAAGAGCAAGTGGCACTCCAATTCCAATGCCAATCCAAATTGTGTTCAAATCTGCAACAAGAACCTATCATAACTTTATCTCTTTTGCAAATTAGCATCAAAGGTTGTGATTCTTTGGGATCTCCAAGAGGCAATGACACTTGTTTATTTTTATGGTATCCTCCAGCATCTTACATTACCTAGATTATCTTCTTCTTGGTATGTTGTATTATCAACCACCCAACCTGATGTTGTTGTAGGGATATTGCCAGACTGTGGAGTGACTAGACCCACTTCAGAGGCAGAATCCTCTGCAAGAACATGTTTTCATAGCCATCAGTATAAAGCATGAGAATGATAAATGATATCAACATAGTTGTGTTATCTGAAGTCAGTCTCAGGCAATATACCTTGTTTGGAAAGCCACATTTGTTCTGAAAAAGAACCAACAGAAGTAAATTTTTTACCTCTGCAGTAAATTTGGCCAGTCCAGGTCCCTTCCTTCTGACATGTGATAGTTCCACTCCCCCCATAATTGCATGTGTAGATGACATGGGAATCTGAGTTGTAAGGACCATTGTACCTGGTTCTTGTTGAAAATTTTATACCTCCTGGCTCTGCACAAACACCTGTTTGTCACAACAAAATACAACTGGCTTGATTTGTTGGACTAAGCCTGTGACCCAAAGTCTACAGCAGGAGGAATTTCAAGCTATGAAAATAGCTTTCCCCAATTGTAACAACCTTACCTGGATGACCACATTGAAATGAATTCCCCTCAGAGCAGATGGGAAATTGTTGATCCCACCATGTGACTGTTCTGTGGCGAACTTCAAATCCTAGCCAGCAGTGGGAGCTGCAGTTCAAGTGGTTGGAGTTTCCACTCAATTTTAGCTTGAGAGGGCGGGGCATATTGATGAAAAGATCTGGGCTCAGAGTATCAAAGTTGTTGTAACTTAATGAAATTTTGCTTGTTGATTGAAGGGGATCAAATGTTCCATCTTCAATTGTAATGATCCTATTGTTGTTCAGGAGAAGATATTCCAGTTTACGTAAACCTGTAAATGTCCCATTCTTCAGGGTGGTCAAATTATTTCTGTCCAGGTGCAACCCTGTGAGAGATGGAAGCTCCTTGAAGGTCCCAGGTTTCAATTCATATATTTTGTTTGAACTTAAATCAAGCCATTCACATTGAGACAATGGCTCAAAGATGTCAACTTGAATTATTCTGATTTGGTTTTCAGCCAAATCAAGCTTGGAGCACTGAGGCAAGTGGATGAAAATTCCCACAGGAAGAACAGAAATATCATTGGAATAAAGATGCATCTCCACACACTGATTCAGTCCAATAAACTATCAGGAGACACAGAACTTATGGCATTACCATTCAGTCTCATGACCTTGCATTGAAAATAATCACTGAAAACTCCTGCAGAAAGGAAAGTGATTGAATTGCCCTCCAAATCAACTCCTTCTGCATCAGTAGGGATGTCACTGGGGACTTCAGTGAGACCCAGTGGGTTCTATAGAAGAATCTGCTTGTGTAGTTGTAATAATTTTGGCAATTTCCCCAGCCTGATGACATGCAGGCAGCATCAGATGCAGGAAGAAGATGGACTGCCATAAGACCTGAATGAAAATGTACAACATCCAAAAATAGCAAATATTTGTACTTATCACCTGGTGACTTTGCTTTTGCTCCTGTATTTGCTCTTGCATTTGGTAACAATATCTGCACAAGAAGAACTTACCCAGCAGCAGAAAGTGATCAAATACCATTCAAATTAAAAATATTAGCCATATAAATTGGATTAAAAGAAATAGTTGTCGTTTCTCTCAACGACCAACAAATATTTGAAGGTCTTCGCAGTGAAACCCAACTGATCAGACAAAGGCAAATTTGCGGATTTCTTTGTGGTGCTCAATGCGAAAGCAACGAAAATGTGCAGAGGCTGTTTGAGGCACGGATTTCCTGTCGCCTGTTGTGCATTCAGACACATTTCCTTGTGTGCAAGAATATTTCCTCAAGCGTTATTGGACCCAATGGTGAAGACAGGCATTGAGTTCCGCCTGGCATTGTTCAAGTGGGTTTACCACAAGGAAGACAAGGGTTGGATTTATTCTGAAGGGGAAGAAACATATTTAAAATTCCCTCTCCTCTTCCACAGGCTTTTAGCACAGGTCATGTGATAGCTGTGTGATGCGTTTGTGTTTCGGTGGCTTTTGACTGAGAAAAATAACACACTGTAATGTGAAGTTGTTCAAATTGAACCAACACAGGACAAGATCTTCTGCTGCCAAATACCTTGTTTGACAGTTGGCCAGTCAGTTTGTGTCACTTGTGGACTTCTACAAGCAGATTGCCATGTTAGACCTCACACACACTCACCCAATGAAGCTGGACATCAGATGGCAGAATCCGCCATTTTAATTTGTACATTTGTCATTTTTGGTAGGTTTATTGTACTTGAAAATGAGGACAAATGCACTCCACCCGTGTGTTACAAGTAACCCTCAAACTTTCGTCACAGATTCCAGGTTATACTTGTCCGTTGCCATAACAATCGTCAACGCTTTTGTTATATACTGGAAGTATATCAAGCGACGCTTCTTGTCTTGCTCAAGTGCATTCCTTATTGCTAGGCAACAGGGGTGCAGGAGCCAGTCAGTTTGTTTCCTCACAGCTGCTTGCATGTGATTGGCTGAAGGGAGCAGCTTGTGTGGGTGCTGGGCAGCTGCAGCATCAGTCCACCCAACATGGATACATGCTGACATGGCTGGGGACCCAATGTGGATACATGCTGAGGTGTGGGTGGGGACCCGACATGGATATGTGCTGTGGTGGGGGGGGGGGAAGTCACATGGAAGTCATGCCAAATGAATGTGGAAGTCACACAGAAGGAAGTTGGAAGTCGCATGGTGTGAACCTGGAAGTCACCTGAAACCAACTTGGAAGTCACATGGAACCAACTTGGAAGTCACATGGAACCAACTTTGAACCAACCTGAAACCAACCTGAAGCAAACTTGGAATGAACCTGGAACACACCTGGAACACACCCAGAACACAATCAGAACACACCTGGAACACAATTGGAACACAATTGGAACACTTTTTGGAAAACTTTTGGACACTTTTTCAGACACTTTCTATGGACACCTTTGGACACTTTTTGGAAAATGTTGGATGCACATTGGAGATGATTGTGGAGATCATTGTGCACACACATAGTGTGCACTGAGTGTGCACACATGCACACGTGCTTAGTGCGCACTGCACACAATATGCCCATTTTTCTCCAAGTTTAAGGTGCATCCAAGTGAAATATTCTCACAATCGAGTTGCATAAGTGCTTTTGAGTCCATATTCACACAGATATTTGTTGGATGGGTGGATATTGCACCTTAAAAATATGGATTTTCTTTTCCCTCTCTCTGGACAATACCAGAGCAAGCTGGCTGCAGGAAGTGAGATGCATTGTGGGCAAGATGGTGCATTGTGGGCAAGATCGCTGCCCAGCAACACAATACACAATTTTCACAATATTCACAATATTCACAATATTCACCCAACTTCCAGTAAAAACAGTACATGCCACGCAGCGCCTTTTCATTTACAATGTGTCACCTCCATGTTTCGAGGACCACCAATTTGGAAAGGTGTCACGTAGCAAAAGCAAACAGAATGCCAGAATTGTTGACATGCACGTACATACACACACGCACGTGTACACACACACACACACACACACACACACACACACACAGATAAACTATCCACAATGCAACCAATGTTTTTATCTTCCTTCGTCTGACTTCACTTGCAAAGGCGAAACAACACCAAAACTTCTCTGTGATGCAAGATGCACAGGTTTCACCACCACCACCACAACAACAACAACAACAGCAACAACAACAACAACAACAACAACAGCAACAACAACAACAACAACAACAACAACAACAACAACAAAAGTTAGTTCTGGATGCTCTCTGTCCACGTTCCAAGAAAAATAAGCACAAATGAAACATCATTATTTAGTTTTCGCACATTGAATTGGTGATACCTCAAACCATTTGCATTTGTACACTTCCCTCCTCCACCTCCCCCACCAAATCAACCTTAAACTTGACAAAAGTAATTTACATTCCTATGCACATTTCCTGATTGTATAATTTCCTGACTTTTTTCAATGATATGAACAAAGTGGGAAGCCACATGAATTTGACCATTTTCAAATGGTCAAAACAAAATACCTCGCCATTATTGCCTGACCGTTTTGTGTGTTCGGCTCAACTGCCTGACATCAGAGTTCTTCCCTGAACAGCCTGGTATTGTTCTGGCGCTGTAGACTTTCGAACAGCGCGCGCCGAATCTTACGCCGACCAAACTCAGGACCAACCTGAATGGAGCACTGGGCGATGGTGCGTGGTCCAGTCTGCACCTGGATGTTGGCATAGTGTTCTGTCCTCGCACACGTGATCCTGAACTCAGTCAGATACAAGCCTGTATTGATATTCCTTGCCCAAGTGCGCTAGTGTCCAGCAGTCACACATTGTGACAGAGTCCGAGTATGGTGCGGTGGTCCAATAACCAACACAGAGACTTTTTGTGCCGAGCTGTGAGTTCAACCAGAGGAGATCATACTCTGCACTGCGAGTACTCACTCGGACCCACAGCTGCTTCCTTACATCTGGGCTCTCAAACTTTACAATCAGCTTCTCATTGTGGATGGCTTATACATATTCATGCATAATATGCAGTTGTTATTACAGTCACATTTCCTTCCAATAATACATTTGCCAAGTACAGGTTGATCCCACAAGGAGATCCCTGAAAATGTGGCAGCTTGTGTTCGCAGCAAGAACCGACCATGCATCTTCCTTCTACCACAGTCCTTGCAACAGCTGAAAACATTGTGCGGGGAAAAATTGTTTTTCAAACAAAGCAAATGAGCTTTGTTGTACGACATGTAGGTTAGGGAGCAGTCTTCAAAACAGGAAGCAAAGTTCTGTGTTTGTGTGTGTAGGCATCAAGAACCTATAAATTTACCCTTCTGTGACATTAGGCCTCTGATTGTCTATGCAGCGAGCTGAACGTCTACACAGAGACAAAAAGCACATGGGTCAACGGAGAAAAGCATTACCATGAAGCAGAAGATACACACGTGAAGAAAGGGTCATATATTCTACCAATAAGTTGGTGAATGTTGACAGAAGCGTTTTCCAAGATATATAAAATTGAAAATGGCATTTTTGCCAGTCATGTGATTTGGTCAGTGCGGAGTCATCAGAAAGGGACATGAAACCTGCTGAATCAGTGAAATCTTTGCAAATGTGCCCTTGTCTGCCCTTGTCTCTGGTGTTGTTTTTGATGTTGGTGGGTGGTTACTGATGCATGCTAAGAGAATCACATGGTGCAGCATAGGAGGCACCAAAGATTTTTAAATTGGCATTTGTCATTTTGGTCATGAAATGGGTATCATTGCTGCTGAAATGTCTTCTTTCTTCGCCCTTTGTCAGGATTGAGTCAAGTGACTCACTGGTAGGCAACCACAGTTGGATCTCCTAAAGCTGTGATACTGTAATTGGTTTGATTTTCATCATTATTGTTGTACTGAGTAACATATCCCCTTCCCAAAGCAACAAACCCTTCTGGATCAGCAGAAGGAACACCAGCATAAGGCTCAGCATACACAAGGGGTGGTGGAGCCATGACATCGTCATAGATAGTTGAAATGGAGCCCCTGTCTTCATTGTTGTTTCTGTTCATTGATGTGTAGTGATGTAGATCCAGAGATTCATAGTCTTCTCGCCTGTTTTCTTGAGTTGCATTTTGATGCCCAGCTGGGGGTTCTGTGCAAGCATTTCTTCCTGGTTGGTTTTGCTTTCTGAAACAAAGTATCAGATGGCATTCGAAAATATTCACTTTGATAGGGTTCTAATTCTGAAACATTTGTTCAAGCTTACCTTTTCATGCATTGTACAGAGACAAGAACAGCCACTGTAATTCCAATCATAAGGAACAGAGGAACACCAACTCCAAGTCCAATCCATACAGGGGTCAGACCTGTAAAAATGCAAATTAGCTCAGATGGCTAGTTGGCACAAGTACTCTAAAGTGCGTGACTCTTTGAAAAGACAAACTGACATGCCCATAAGGTGACATTTTCTTGACATTTGTGCGTGGCAGTGCAGGAGATTGGATACAAAATATCCTCTGGTATATTTGTGTGTACAAGAAGAGTGGTTTGAAAAACATTTGGATTTAGTTGGTGATGGAAAGGAACACAATAAAGACATCAACTTCTCAAATAATCGGGGGACTTGGTTTTTGGGGGATTGTCATTGAGAAAGAAAATAACAGTATTATATTGATCCTTTAAACTAATTTCAGAATGAGACTGGATGAGAATCATCCTAGAAACACCCGAGTAAGTGCTTTTCAACACACCACTAACCACACCTGTCTGGCCAGGGATCTCTGTGCTTGGTGATCTCATTTGGTGTTGGGGCGTGGTTGGAGTGGGGACCAATGAGGGCACAGGTGCATCTGCAATATAAAACAGAATATATCACACAAATGTCACCAATTGCTCTAAATATGCTAACAAGCCCATGATTTGACAAGGGTATGTCAACCACTCATTCCATTTACTGATTGAAGTTCCCTTTTGCAACCAGAAAGAAAAAAGTTACATTCTAAAAGTCTTGACATACCACATATGCAATGCAATATTTTCTGGAGATCATCTCCACATGCATTAGTAGACACAAAGCATCCCAAACAAGAGCTGACAGCTTACATTGCAAACTCCAATTTTCAGAGAGAAAGCAGAGACCTGAATTTTGGTTTCATTTATGTCACCTGTAATAGCCCTTTTTAGGTGATTTGAACCATACATTGTATAATGTATGGTGGTGAAATCACCTGTAGGCATCAAGTGGCTAAATGTGTGAATGCGAGTTTGAAAGTGTTCTGTTTGTTCAATTTTAGTGAAGTTTGTTCTTTTTTTCATTCACTTTTGGGCTGTAGTTGATGCACAAAGTGTCAAAACAACAAATTTTTGATTTTATGTGCTTTTACAGCCCAAAAACAATATGGCCAACATGGTGAAATTTGGGTATGACTGTATAAATGGCTTTATAGATTGGAAATGGTTGATATTTGCTGAAGGAAATATTAGGAGAAAATGTAGATAATCACTTGGGCTAAATTTTAGAATTGGTGATTGGTTGCTATGGTAACCAGGGAACAAAAGCTATTTCATGGTGTAACATATGGAAACTTCAGGTGGAATTTTCACCAAGATGAAGTCCAACATGCTGGTTTCTCTTCAGATTCAAACTGGTCTTTGAACAACCTGTCAGGAGAAGTTAAAATTAACTCTCCAGCTCTTTTACTTTGTGTGCTATGATGGAAAATATGTTTTGGGACAGGGGCAGACAGTGATAATGATACACACCTCTAGTTGGATGGAAAAGTCTGACAGGGCTTAATTTTGGTGTAGGAAAGTGATACATGACAGTTTCAGACAACACAATCTTCATTGGACTCATCAGTATTGTCAGAAAGTTGAAATTTTGAAAAAATAGTATAAATTTTTAAATTTTTG
>JAAUXT010003551.1_pt1 | contig 11347 bp, 14 predicted proteins | sample 7278171 | NCBI WGS metagenome assembly JAAUXT01 (sample SAMN14350112, study PRJNA611818) | marine sediment metagenome | isolation source: surface marine sediment (1.8m) | place: French Polynesia: Moorea | collected 2018-08 | reverse complement strand
GGTCTGGTGGTGGGTGGGGGGGGTCTAGTGGTGGGTGGGTGGGTGGGTGGGTGGGTGGGTGGGTGGCTGGGTGGCTGGGTGGGTGGCTGGGTTGGTGGGACGTTACATTCCAAAGTGTGGACAGACGCACCGCGACCATCAATTACGAGCATTCGAATTGTCCAAAATCGACCAGTAGTTTTCGGCACGAACCCCATAGTTTCAGCAAGATTCTAGGGAGTTTCTGTTACAGCACTCTATTCATCTCCTTTTTACAAGTTTTAACACTTTTTTGGTTAAATAACTTAATCTTTCACTTGCAATGTCTGTTTGTGGTGTCAGTGTTTTCATTACTCCCCACAGGTAGCCCCTGAAGGGATGGGGGAGGGGGGCACACTCATTTCCCTATGCTTTCAACTGTCAACCTGAAAATGAGATGACCATGAGGTCACATGTTGTGCAAACTATAGATGAAGAAATCCATAGCAGAGCTGTAAAACAAAATGGCAGCCCAATATCCATATAATCTGATATCCATAGTAGAGCTGTAGAGCTGCAAAACAAAATGGCAGCCCCCAGACATGTATAATGGCAGCCCCCACTACTCTCAAGAGCCCAAATGCGATGTTGCCTCTTTGGCTGCCAGCACACAAATGATACTTATACTGTTTCCCAGGCCTAAAGGCCCTGAACCTGGTATAAACACTCACAGGGGGGCCCCTCAAGACCCAAAATTTTCTTAGTCCAAAACCAGGAGGTCCTGTCAGCTGAAATTTTTTGAAATTTTTGTGAGGTCAGATCTGGACCTCCCAGCAAATTTCCCAATGGGTGGGGGGTGGGGGTCCCATCAGCCAAAAATTTTCTGAGTCCAAAAGCCCTAACAAAATCGAAATTTTTTTGAGGTCAGATCTAGACCTCCCAGGAAATTTCCTGATAGGGGGGGGGGGTCCTGTCAGCCAAAAATTTTCTAAGTCCAAAAACCCTAACAAAATCAAAAATTCTTTGAGTTCAGATCTGGACCTACAAGCAAATTTACCGATGGGGGGGGGGGTCGGTCAGCATTACACGTCACAGACAGACACATATTGACAATACTAGTCGCCTTCGCGCGACTAAAAACAATGAAAACAACATTTTTCTACAATCAAGCATGACAAAATATGCATTTCATCAAAGAATATTATTTTATCTTCAATAATTCTCGTTCACATTTCAATGGTAAGATATTTTTATTTTCATTGAATTTTTGCTCACAATTTTTCAAAATTCCCTCCATTCCAAAATGGTCGCCACTTCCGGTCATATGACCATTGTTTGGTCACATGACAAAATGTCCTTGATGTTTCCAACCACTTAAGACTTACGCACCCTCCGGAGCATTGCCGAAACAACTGGAACCCCAAGTGCAACAACTGGAACGAGGTTTGTTTCATCAACACAGGCTTTGTCAGCAGTACAGGATGCAACAACATTGCGACACTGCAGTTTAAAGTGTTGAAACCAGCAAGGCTTTGAAATGTGAACATTTTCAAAAGCATCTTCCTTTTTTTTCTTTTCTTTTTTTCTTTTTTTTTTTTTTTGGCCAGTTTCAAAACAGCAAGACAAACAACCACCTCGTTTCCTTTCCATGTGAATCTCATTCTGATTCGTTTTCATGTGACACTTTTTCAGTTCCAAAAGGAAAAAGAAGAAGAAAAAAGGACACAACGATCAGTCAATTCAGATGAAAATTGAAGGGTAGGTTGAATGCATCCATTTCCGTTTCATTCTGTGGGGCCTTTCAGTGTTCTTTCAAGTGTTCCATTTGAGGGGTCAAGAGCATTTGCTTTTCGTTTGTTCGTCAGTTGGATTTCTGGTGCAATGTCCGAACACTCTTTCAGAGAAAGTGTGCAGAAGGATGACTCACTGACTGGGATGAAATCGGTCCTGCTTTCAGAAGAGTAGGTTGATGGTTTGAAATCTGTTGCTTCAGTATTCACCAGTTGGTTCTCCATTTGATGCCAAAGTACTCTTTCAGGCAAATAGCTCGTGATGCAACAGATCAGTCGCTCACCAGTGTGGAGAGAGTGCTACCAGAAAAGTACGTTGCAGTGCAGACCTCCTGTTGCCTCTCGTTCAGTTTCTTTGTTGCTGAAAACCGTTCTCACTGCTAAAAGTGAAGCAACCTGAAATTTATGGTATTTCAGAGTGTCTTCGGCTGAGACCCCAACTGAAGTGATGGCCCCTGAAAATGTCCAGGTACTGCACTTTGTTTTGCGTTTTTTTTTGTTTTGTTTTTTTTTTTTTTTAGTCTTTCAAGTACAGTGCGTAAATTTCTCTTGAAACGTGACGTCCTGTGGATGGATGTCTTGGTCTTTGTCAGTGTTTTTGTTTTGTTTTTACAGGCCCTTGAGATTTCACCTTCACAGCAGTTGGTGCAGAAAGTAGAGCAGGTTGTCCAAAAGGTCACAGACCCAATGGTGTGTGTTCGTTTTTCTTCAATGGAAAAGGAAAACAACTGCAAAAAAGGGAAATTCCAGTCATGACTATAGAAGCATTTTTATGCTGAATTTCAGAAACGCGAGATGGCAGAATTGAGAGATCTGATGGAACAGGTAAAAAGCCGAGCTTTTCGTCAATTCATTTTGAACAGACAAGGTTGAGGGAAAGGTGTTTTTCAGTGGAGCTCATTTCAGGATCGAAGGAATACAATGGAGCTGAAGAATATAGTGCACAGTCTGGAGTAAAAGATGGCAGAGACAAAAAAGACTGTGCAGGAAATGAGGGCAGAGGCGGAGGAAGAGAGGGCAGAGATAAACAATCGAATTGCCATCCTGGAAGCACAAATGGCCTTTCTTCTCAAAGGTGGAGCGCACGTTGGTGCGGTATGTTTCTTGACAATTTTTTGAAACAAGCATTTTTGTATTGTCAAAAGTCAGTTGGAAAAAATAACACATATATGTTTAAGTTCTTTTTCTTTTCACTGTGCCAGTCTGTTGCTGAAGACGCGCAACTGTTGGACGCTGCACACCTGACCAAATTCTATGGTGGACAGCTGTCCACGCGGGTCACTGGGAAAGAGATTGGAGATGATATGCGGTTTAGTGTGGTTCAGTCAGTTGTTGGCCGAGATACACTCTTGAAGTTTCTCCTGGAAGGTCAGCAACAACCAGTGATCGCGAAAAATGCTTCAATTCAGATTCTACCAAAGAGATCAATTCAAAACAAGCAGGAAAAAAATTACTTCATTGTGTTGTTTTTTTGGGGGGGGGGTTTTCAGAGAATTTGGTCGAAAGTGCGGACGACTGGGACCAGATTCTGAAATTGGACAAAGAACTTCATGATCAACGTGCAGTGGAAACACACAAAACAACTCGAGATCTAAGGGTGTTTCGCACAGTAGTAAGACGTAAGATCCCAGACTGTGAGAGGCTGATTGTCTTCATTGAAGCTCTGGAGAGTCACCTCGGCTGGTGTGTTGCATTTTCACTTTCTGTGTCATCTTGTGTGATTCATTTGACTTTGAATTTTGCTGGACTTGAACTGAGCTATGAGCATCAGTGTCGTTTGCTTTCAGGACTGAAGTGAAGCCTAGGAACTGAAGCTCACATCTCTTCTCTTCGCAAGGTGTTCGAAAGCAAAACGTCGACCCACCCAATTGAAGATCTTGACAATCCTGTTCAGTTTGCCAAAGGAGTATTTTTGGACAAAATGTCTCAGGTGACGGTTTCCTGCAGGATGTAATTGCACAGAACAGGTCTTGCATTATTGATGCTGTGATTTAGACAGTGCCAAATAAAAATATGCTTGGAATTGTTCCCTGATCTCTCCTCTTGGGTATTGCCGCGTGGGTGTGCCGCGACAAAACACACACACACGCTGTAGCTGTCCTCGCACTCGGAATTGTCCTTCCCACTCTCGTCTCATGGTTTTCAGGCAACACACTCGGCAACAAGTCCATAGCGTGCAGTCGCGCCGCTCAAAGTGGGGGGTGATATCGCGTTTTTCGTCCGTTTGTCTTCCCCCTCTCCCCTGGGGCGTATTCTTTTATCCGCAGAAAACGCAGAATTCTGCATTTTGCTGCGATGCTCTGCATTTCTCTGCGTTTTTTGCAATACAGAGAAATGCAGAGTGTGAAATGCAGAGGACAAAAAGAACAGCTTTTGGACGCAGAAACGCGACGCAGAGCGAAAAATGAATAGCTCGGTGCAGAACTCCGCAGCAAAGCACGCAGCTGGCGTCACATAAACACAAGGCAACATTCCATGGTCAACAATGATCAAAAAAAATTATCTTTCTCTTCGTACAAAACACAACACAGAATGCGTGATGGCTTCGTTTGTGTGGATCACTTACACTAAATAAGGCGGTGGACCAGGATGTCTGGGACTTTGGTTCATGATATGAGTAGAAGTGGAAACATTGCGCGTGCATAACACACAAAAAATGCTATTTTTGTGCCAGAAATGCAAATTCTCAATTTGTGTTTGATGAGAGAGGGGATTGCCTGGGATCCGAGCCAGGGCTGAAGAACATTGTGTGTTGACTGTTGAATTTGGGGTTGAAGTCATGATATTTCGGGGAAATTGACTTGGGGCTGCAGCGCTTTACACGCAGAAGAGCACTCGAATGTTGGATTTGTGGTTGAAGTCCTTGTGTGCTGAGGAGATGGTGCTGCTGGTCCCCACGATTTGCATTCGGAGTCACTCAACCTGAAATGATTCCAACAGTCAACGTGACATTCTCATTCAGATGATTCCGTGATTTCCTGCTCTGCAGTCACTCGATCCGACTTGACGCTTTCACGGAGGTTCTGGACCAACCCAACGTTCCCTCCCTCCGCACCCCTGTGGATGGAAGGGAACACCCCTTTATCCTTCAGGCCCACCCCAAAATCTGTGTGGGCCCTGCCTCTCAAAAGAAAGAATTTCAGGGCAGGTTCTTCCTTGGCACCTCCCTCAAAAAGATTTGCGCATCAGATGCGACGTGTTCGAAGCTCTGCTTTCTTGATCAAGTTTGATGCCATTCAAGATTAAGCAACCCCCCCCCCCCCCGGGTGATCAAATCTTGGATCTGGCCCAGTCCGTACTCACCTCTGAAACAGACGCGTCCGTTGCAACACGACCGGAATCTGGAGTCGTAGGGTGTGGTACCGCAGCAAGAATTGTTGGATCCCTTGAAATGCAGCCTTCCGCCACAACAAATTTTGAATCTACTGTCATATGGGGAGGTATTGCAGCAGGAGTTGTTTGAGCCTTTGAAATGTAGTCTGCCCGAACAGCAAATTTTGAATCTGGAGTCGTAAGGGGAGGAATTGCAACAGGAGTTGTTGGAACCCTTGAAATGGAGCCTTCCTGCGCAACAGATCTTGAATCTGCTGTCGTAAGCAGAGGTGTTGCAGCACGAATTGTTTGAGCCTTTGAAATGCAGCCTTCCAGAACAGCAAATTTTAAATCTGGGATCATAAGAGGTGGATCCGCACACCGAGGAACTCAACCATGCATCTGCAAACAGATAGCGAAAATCTGTAGCTCAGTTGGTAGAGCATCGGGCTGTGGAGCGAAAGATCCGGGTTCGATTCCCGCTGCCGCCACTCATCAACTGAGTACGTAGACCTGAAATTCAATCATTCGAGCGTCTGTCAAACGAGCCATTCCCAGTCCGAGAAAAGAATCATGACGGAAGGCCCTGGTGATCTCCATCGTAAATGGGAGTGAACGTCGTCAAACACGAGTTTTGCTCTGCGGCAAAACGGTGTGGAACGAAAAAAAACGCCAAATGTTGTTGCCCTTCTCAGACTTTCCTTTCCTTGGACACAGCAATTTGTCACATTCACTGACAAAATAAAGCCCTCCCCCACCTCACCACCACCACCACTTCCAACGCTGCGTTGACACGCTGACTTCGTGTCCCACTCACCAGAGAGCGCTGCACTACACAGCAGCAGAGTCAACGTCAGGGTCATCAGGCGCTGCATGTCTGAAACCATCAAATTTGAAAATGTTATTGTGTAAATCTGAATCGAACAACGGTCATGTTCCATTTACGCGTGCGGCTTATCAAGATAGCCAAAACCGCTGACTTCTCCGTGTCTCCAACCCCGGAGCGAAGTCGCGTGAATTCGGCGGCGGTTCGCTGTACGCAAATCAAATGGCCTCATTTTTGGTTCTGCGTGCTATCATTGGTCCACTAATTTTGCGCAATATTTCGTTATTGACAAGAATAAAAAATTGTCACAGTCGCAGTTTCTCCCTTTCCCCTGCCCCGCAAAGGGTTACCAACCCCCGTTGACTGACCAGAGCCCTGATTTGTACTAACAAAAATACTCAGACATTTGAAACGAGACAACGAAAATATTTCCTTCAGACTTCACAACCAGCACCAAGGGATGTTGTCTTTCTTTCACAACCCTCGTAGAAGGAATGTCACACTCACTTGTTTGTTTCGGTGATTGACGTTTGTTCAGCTGGTGTCGTCTGTGGCGTCTGTGACGATGTCAGGTGATTGACCCGAAGATGCGCGGGACCCAGGCTTTTATAGCGCGTCGCGTCCTGGCGTCGTGTTGTTGTGGCGTCGCGATTCGGCGCAGTCATCACGCGGTTTCTCAGTACCCCAGGAGAGTACCCGGAGATTTGTGGCATTATCTTCCTCGTGTGCGTCTCAGAAAACACACACAGGTAAAAACGTGCATCCGTGTTTTGTTTACGCGGTTCAGTCGGGTTTGGTAAATTCACAGCGGATGCGTCACGTGATGAGCCTTCAACGAGTGTTGTGTCACGTGTCAAGTGTCAAGCTTCGTCGCAAAAAACAACACAAAGAAACCCTTTGGAAAAAGGACCGAGACACAATGCATGGCGCATTTGGTGTGTACCGGGCTCGGGAACTTGTTTGATGATATTATTGTCCTCAGTTTGTTCTTGAAACCTCTGCGCACAAGAGGTGGATCCAGGGTTCTCAGAGGTCATCGTCTGCACCCCCCCCCACCACCACCACCCGACTCCCTCACCACCTGAATTTCGTTCACCGTTCAAACCAGAAAAATCTTCCTCTGCCCACATCCTGGTTTCGCCCCAGCAAACACAATGCCACAAAAACACCTGAGCTCTTCGCGGATTCGTCCGATATTTGCCACGTGAGCAGTTTCGTAAAGGAAAAGCACCGCATACGAGTATGTGCACTGGTGCAAAACAGAAAGATCGAACGGTCCGCATACTCTTCTGCCATTGATGGCGCTGGGGTGAAAGATTGTTTGTGTGCAGTGACAAAGATCCAGGTTCCTTTGCTGATATTCAATGTTTTGATGAAAGAAAAAGTGCGAGTTCGTCTTGCAGTTGTGAATGAAAGCAAATTAGAAAAGCTACAATTGACAGAATCTTCAAAGACAAATGACACAATGCCTCATCATGGACAATAAAATATTGAAGTGCTTGTTATCAGTGCGGTACATGTGCTAACAAAATAGACAAACAAGTTTGTCGTTCTTGTCATGCTGTGAGTCATTGGGGTCCGTGTCTGCATGCTCGTAACTTGCTGACACCTGATGAGAAAGTTGAGCTTTCAAGTGAACAGAAAATATATGGAGACGAAATGAGACGCATGTGAGTGAGCGGTTGACAGAAGTTTATTGCCGTGTTGGTTTGCACTCGCTCTCAGTCTCTATTTCTGTCTCTGTCTCTGCTTGTCTGTCTGTCCGTGTATCTCTGTGTGTGTGTGTGTGTGTGTGTGTGTGTGTGTGTATCTCCAACTTGCTGCCTCAAACTCTCTCTCTCTCTCTCTCTCTCTCTCTCTCTCTCTCTCTCTCTCTCCAGAAATTCCCTCTTTCAGGTGGCACCTGCCTGCGCGGCTGTGGCGCATTTGAAGGAGATATCCGAAGCAACACACTGGGCTACAGACAGGAATAAATCACGCCGACCGAGCGGGTGAGATCTGCTCCGATCCTCGAGGTCAAGTGGTTTAATCTGCATCTATCATGAATGAGTTGAGAGGTTGACTTTTGAGGGGTTGACCAGTGCAATAGTTTGACCATGGCATGATTGTTTGACTTGTCTGTGCACCGAGAAACCCGGTCAGAGTGAGAGGAGCAGATCGCACCCCATGGAAAGTCGACCTCTCAACTCATTCGTGATAGATCGTCCAATGTTTCCACACATAAAATTTCAATCTGTTCGACAATCTTGTCGAAACGACGTTTGCGTGCAACGAACACTTCACACATTTAGATCTGTGATGGAAACACGCATCAGCTGAAACGAACCTCTGTGTGCGGATCCTTGCCCAACCCATCTCAACAAAAAGCAGTGCTCAAGGCAACTGCAGTGCCAAGTCCCTTGCAGCATTGGTAATGTCATCAATTCTTCCTTATTCATCAATTCTTCCTGGTCCTCCTTGTCCTCCACCAGTCATGCTGACTTTGCTGGCCAGGGGGGGGTGTTTGGCCACAGGGGTCTGGCTGGAAGGGTTTTCTGTCCATGGGGGGGCAGGGGACATTTTGGTCCAGCTGCCATATACTGCATTACCATATGGTGCTTCGCCCTAAAGGGACTTCCCACAACAAAGCGTTTCCGTAACGCACACGCTTTTGTGACACACACGCTTCCGTGACACACACGCTTCCGTGACACACACACTTCCGTGACACACACACTTCCGTGACACACACGCTTCCGTGACGCACATGCTTCCGTGACACACACACTTCCGGGACACACACACTTCCGTGACACACATGCTTCCGTGACACACACACTTCCGTGACACACACACTTCCGGGACACACACGCTTCCGTGACGCACACACTTCCGTGACACACATGCTTCCGTGACGCACACACTTCCGTGACACACATGCTTCCGTGACGCATACAGCGTGAGCCGCGTTCAATGACACAGAGAGATGCACTCATGACGCACTCGGTGTTTACACGAGCACTGCAGACGATGAATCTGGAGTGGATCCAGGGTCGAGATCCAGGGACTGGGGTCCCTCGGTGGGGGTGGGGGCGGGGACTCAGGGTGACGATGCAGGGTGGAGGTGCGGGGTGGGAGTAGAGCAGGGCTCCTGGTGGAGATTCTGGCTGGGAGTGGGGCGGGGAATCGGGATACAGAGATGCAGGCTGGAGTCCTCCGTGGCTTTTCCTTCGAAGTTCTCTCGGAAATGGAGCATTTGGCATTCTGTCTGTCTGTCTGTCTGTCTGTCTGTCTGTCTGTCCACCCCTCTGTCTGTCTGTCTGTCTGTGTCTGTCTGTCTGTCTGTCTGTCTGTCTGTGAGGCCAACACCTCGTGGATCCGCCAGAAAATGATTGGATCCACAGACCGTTTCCTGAAGAACTTGCTCACTGCGGAGGCAGATAATTAATTTGAGAAGCTGCATCTAAACGGTCGTCAGAGCTCGTGAATAGTTAACGCACCGTGTCGTGGGGCCTGGTTCACACGCGATGCGTCCACTACGTGTGGCGTGTGTACCCAAGCGTCTGCGTCTGCGTCTGCGTCTGCGCCTGCGTCTGCGTCTGCGTCTGCGCCTGCGCCTGCGTCAGCTCCGCGACGCGCCCGTTGCGTCACTCAAAAACGTTCAACTTTCGGCGCAACGCCGGTTGTTTCGATCCTATCAACAATTTTGGGATGTCTCTCCATTTCTTTCCACCGTTGTGCTACGTCTGTCCACACAACCACGTGACCAACGTGGCGCTAAACAAGAACGCGTAAAGCAGCGGCGCAACGCAGCGTGACGTCACGCCTCCGTTGTGCTGCGTCATCTCATCCGCATGACGCTTCCTGTGTGAACCTGACGGAAGACGCCACAGGCTCTACTGATCGACGCGTATCGGATCTTTATTGACGGATCAGTGCGTTTATTGATACTTAAAGAGTGGCGCATCCGGAGGGGGGGTGTGGGGGGCGGCAGTTTGGGGGGGGGCGGGTTCGCACGCCGCGGTGAAAGTAAAATGATGAGACACTAGTTTTTACAGACACGGGTGTGAAGCCATTTTGGATGGGGACCTGAAATGACCCGACACTCGCGTCTCTGGTTTCAGGTTCAGCCTGAAAGAGCCAGGTACTCCCTCTGAAAACGGCACTCAGTGCCTTGGTATCCACCTGGCCATTCAGGTTGACATTGAAATGACCAGGCGTACGTCTCCTTGTTTGGGATGGGTGCAACCGTGGCATGCTGGATTCAGTGTGTGTGTGTGTGTGTGTGTGTGTGTGTGTGTGTCTGTGTCTGTGTGTCTGTGTGTGTGTTTTGTGTGTGTGTGCATCTGTGTGTGTGTTTTGTGTGTGTGTGTGTATCTGTGTGTGTGTTTTGTGTGTGTATGTGTGTATCTGTATGTTTGTGTGTGTGTGTTTGTGTGTGTGCATCTGTGTGTGTGTATTTTGTTTGTGTGTGTGTGTTTGTGTGTGTGTTTTGTGTGTGTGCATCTGTGTGTGTGTTTTGTGTGTGTGTGTATCTGTGTGTGTGTTTTTTGTGTGTGTATCTGTGTGTGTGTTTTGTGTGTGTGTGTGTATCTGTGTGTGTGTTTTGTGTGTGTATGTGTGTATCTGTGTGTGCGTGTGTTGTGTGTGTGTGTGTGTTTTGTGTGTGTGATTTTTTTTCGATTTTTTTCTGGTGTGGCACAGTTCATCATCAATGTTTCTTCTGGAAGCACAAAACAATTTGAATTGTCCTGGGGAGAGACATTGGACACAACGCGAGCAGCCACGCAGGGTGACAACCCCTCTGGGTCTGGGTGTTGAGTGCACATTGTACTTGGGCTGACCAGCTCTCATGGTTTCCAAGTCAACCACCTGCCTCCCCAAGTCAATTCAGATCAGTTTCCGAAACCTGGGTGAAGCTTTGTGAGAACATAATGCTTGGTAAAAATTCGTTAAATTTTGTTGTCTTGGCCAAAATTTTTCTCTTGTCCTGAATCGGTGCGCAAAGTTCGTCCGTTTCAGAGCGAGCTGTATGACTTTCCACGAAAATGTGACCGCGTCTTGTGGGGAAAAATGTTTTTGTCGTCAACAAGCGACACACACCTGCGCCCAACGTCTGCTCCGAGTCAAGATGCCGTGGTCTGTGGTGATTTGAGAGTTTCAGCAAAGTGAAAACGCAAACGCAAACGCAACCCTTGGTTATGTGCAGCCATGACGCAACTTTCAGCAAAATTGCATTGTGTTTTCTGCAACAAAAGAGTTGCGAATCAAGTTCAACTAACCTCAGATGTATCCAATGAAAACAAAGTTGAGATGTGTCTTCATGTTTTGGTGAAGTTTTAGGTCAATTCTTGGTATTTATGTGGCACAATTGACAGTGGAAAGCCATGGAATTTCAGTTCTTCACACCTTGGGGTTTGGACTCTTCCAAAACCGGTGTAACAGGACTAGACAACGACCAGGACCAGACAACGACCACACT
>JAAUXT010070444.1_pt1 | contig 11349 bp, 4 predicted proteins | sample 7278171 | NCBI WGS metagenome assembly JAAUXT01 (sample SAMN14350112, study PRJNA611818) | marine sediment metagenome | isolation source: surface marine sediment (1.8m) | place: French Polynesia: Moorea | collected 2018-08 | reverse complement strand
CGTAGACAAAGGAATTGTGTATAGATATACTTGATTACGTTTCTCACGCTTTTCTAACTTTTCTTGGCACTAAAGTGATGTTCCAAAGTCCGTAGATAACCTTTTTTATGTAGCTTGTGATAAAATCGTCTTTTCATTGGTTTTTTGTGACGTTTCAAAGTCCATGAATAACCTTTTTATACTATTTCGATAGTAATCTTGTGCTTTGGCCTTTTTTAGGCCTTACAGCTCACCCGGTTTTTAAACATTTCGTCCTCGAAATGCGTTGATGTGTAGTAATTTGTTTTGTTGAATAATCCAGTTGTTGTCTTACTTTCGTTTCTGTCGTCTAACGATTAAGGTTACAGGGTTGATCAGGCCTTGTTTCCTTGGTGTTGCGCTTGTATGATCGTGTTAACACTTCGTGCGAGATTTCGATTGCCGTTTTAACAGAATAACTCGAGGAATTTCGATTTGTTGATTCTTCGGCTTCGTCATGTAAAAAGCTTCGTCAATAAGCTTTCTCAGGTTGCGGGGACAACATCCGCTCCTTTCTAACTGGTACGTACCATATCTCGAATGCGGGGACAACTTCCGCACCAATAACGCGGTTGCTACTCTCTGTAGGGGTCGGTTATGGTAATAGGAGAATATTCATCTTTGAACATCCCTCCTGCTCTTTTTCTTATACGTGCGCAACTCGTTGTCGTTCGTGTGATGATTTCCAAGCCATAAGCGCCCTTTATGGCAAGAAATTATCCAAATCGATTGTTAAAATTTTGAATTGGTGATATTGGGTGAAGGAATAGTTGTTTCAGGATAATAATGGCATATTCGTAATCAGCTCGTTGAGACGAGTCGAATGATATATAATTCGATGACGTTCCGTGGACGTGAGCGTTAATGAGCAATTAATTAATTAAAAAAAAATTGTTCTGGGCGTGCAAAGTACCGTCCTAATTGATGAAAAATTAACCCCTAAAAGTCGCATCAGATTTGCAATTAGATGCTTCGGGGATGAGATAGCCATTTGGCATTGATTTGTTGTTGTTTGTCGCGTGTTTGTCGCGTGGCGGCCGTTATAAGTGCTGAGATTAAATCCGTTGTTTTGATTGACGTGATTTGTGGTCTCGTGGCCGCTTGATGTACTATGCTTATAAATTCACCACATGCAAGCGCGAGCTTACCACATAGTCGAGTGGTCAATACTAGTAGGTGCCATTTAAGAGTCCTGGGTTCAATCCCAGTAAACGCGAAAAAGTACTCTGGCACGGGCGTCGCGCCGGAGGCCTCCTCCTCCGGCGGCGAATTCGAAAAACGAATTCGCCATAACAAAATAACCGGGACCGACTAAATATAGTGCTAGCACTAAACACGTAGGTAAAAGCGATAAAAAATAAAAAGAAAAATGAGAATGAGAAATGAGAATGAGCTGAGAAACAGAATAGAGACATAAGCAAAGTATAGGAGTCAGAGAGAGAAAGTGGTTCCCCTCCGAGTCGAAAAACCACTAAGTATAGGAATATACGAAGAAACGGGGGTTTTTTCGAACGGAATAATCTAAGTATTAAAACATAGGGAAAAATTGAAAAACATAAGTAGGAATCAACAGTAGAGGGGGTATAACAGTTAGAAAAACTAGACTAACACGTAGAATGACCGTAGAACTGCTGTTTGAAGCAGTGAACGACTACGGGAGGTCTTGGCGATGGGTACACCGTCGATTGAGCGGTGTAAGCCAAGAACTCGACAAATGGAGTAACCACTCGACAAAAATGGTGTTAGAGTGGTTACACCGAGCGTACGTGACACAGAGTGTCGGTAAGACAATAGGGAAATGTGGACAATAGAAATAATACAACAATGGTGTAAAGACAATTGAAAATTGTAGGTTAACGTACGAGATTGGATGTCGAGGTACGTTGGGGGATAAGAACATGACATGGTAACAAAATATGGAACTGGTGTAAAGAATTGACCGTGAAGGTCCAGTTGTAAAGAACAATCACTAGTTAACGGATGTAAAAGGGATTGGTAACACAGATTATAGGGAATATGAATTCGAGCGAGACCTGACGTCATGTATAAGAAAAATGACGTCAGAAGGGTTTAGCGTTCGAATTGTTCACTCGAATTCAGTTTAGGAATCATTTAAAAATATTTGGAATTCAACAAAAGGCTGAACTCTGCGTAAATTGGAAGATATATATTAAAATAATAAAAATAGCAAAAATGGACAGCAATAGCAATACATCGACAACAGCCACCGAAGTGGAGGAAGATGTGGTAGTTCTGGAGCCAATAGCAAGTGGAACAACCTCGGTGAGTCATAAATGCAAGAAAAGACTAACTATTAGAACTAATACAATCAATTAAATGAAAACAGGGAAACAACTTGAATAAGAGTAGCGGTGTTGAAATTGTTCCACACACTGACAGGGTAAGTCTTGGGGAGTAAATAATAGTTGATAAATGACAATAATAATGAAATTCCAACAGTACAACAGCGTACGGTGTTCATTGCCGTTCCCAAAATCGAAAAGCATATGGGAGACTTTAGCCGAGTACCACAAAGAGCTTCCGATAGTGGCGACTCCGAATGGGGTATATTATGTTAGAAAGCTACATGGCGATGTAATAGTGACGGATGTTACCAATGAATGGCGAAAAATGGGATGGCGTCCGGAGGAATGGCCAAAAAGCGGGGAAATCCGCATCAGCGCCTGGGAGGACAATACTGAAACAGGTCCGACGACGGTATTTGAACATGTTGCCAAGCGACAGCGTACGTAAGCAAATAATTAAGCTCCACTTAATTGTTCCTAAGTAGAATTTTTCCTAAGTAGAAATGAATTGATCTGTTCGAAGATTGATGAAAACAGCGAGGTTAGTGGTATAATGGGTTGATGGGCAATGTGTATACGGGCATGAGGTGATGATGAGTTAGTGTTGAGATAGTGGAGGTATCTCCTCCAGGTCGAGTGTTGGGTACATGTGAACGGTATTAGATGGGGGTGGAGGTGCAGGCGAGGATTCAGCGACAGCGGGGTCGTCAGTTGCGTTTTTCTTGTTCTTTCGCGGGAGTAGAGTTAATATAAACTCCATGGCTAAAGTTAAAACTTCGACGGTTGTGCCAGCCGTCGTCGTTTTCTTTAAGATTTGGATAGCAGCACCACAGACGGTGGCAATTCCTCCTAATGCTGCTCCAACCGGCCAATGAGTTGACGCGTTCGCCAACCAAGATGGAGTTCTAAAAGTGCCATTAGTATGGCGTCTCGGAAACGGTTTCGATAGATTCAGCCATGTTTGATGGTGCCAATGAGACGTAGGGGTCATTTCAAGATCGTATTCGAATTGTGCAAACGGTTGGGTGGGTGGTAATGATGTGTTAGCGGGGGACCAAATGCCATCTCGAAAATAATGGTAAGCGGTTCCATTTATGTAGACGTAACCATCGCGCCATTGACAATGGTTCGGGGGAAGTAATTCTAGGCCATTATTCGCAATGCTATGTGTAGAACCATCAGGAGTTTCGCACATAAGCTGTGGGCCACATTCGGTTATGTTAGTAATGAATTTACAATCAAGTTCGTCGCATGTGCTAATAACAAATAATTTTCCGTAACCTCGGGCGACGGAGCATCGCTCGAAGTTAAAGTAGGCCGCTAGCAGAAACGGGTCAGATTGCGGGAGAATTGTTGTACGTAGGTCACTCAAAGAGCATTTCGTGTCCGTTAATGCGTCAAGCAGATGATTGTCGCGATCAGTCGCACGGTCCAGGCGAAATTGCATCCGGGCAGTGTCCATTTGTAGGTGAGTGTGTTTGTGCGGTAAGTCGGTTGAGTTCATAGTGATGGGCGAGGGTTTGATTGGTGTTTCGGCGGGAAGTGCGACAAAGTGGTAGCGCTTGATAATGTTCAACCAATTTCGAACCTCAGGTTTTACAACGAGTGATCCGGAGTGATAGTACAGTTTATTAAACAAAAACTTGTCGGTGTAAATATAAATGGTGACTTGACTTAGTTGTTTTGTAAATCTTGTGCATCCTTCAGCGATAGCAAAGAGAAGTTGGTGAAACCATGGCCATTTTCTTTGATCAATCGTAAAGTCATTAGCGTAATGGTGGATCCTATGTTTGGTGTGGTTTTTCCATTGGTAGAGGTGAAGTCGGTAACCAGTTTCCAATATTTTTGGAACAAAGTGCACGGGTTTGCGTAAGCGTGAGTGCGATGTTGGTTGCCCAGTGTGAGACGTGTTGTTACTGAGCAGGTCGTAGTTAATGGCCAGTAGATGATTCTTGTCGTTGCGGAGTGTGTAAACGTGATTGTCTCGATCGCAATCATCTTCCACTTTATTTTCAATGATAAAGTCAAGCGCGTGTAGGTTATCTCTCAGAACCCATCCTAAGGAAGAATTAAAAATTGTGGCTTCTCCGGTGAGTATTTCAGCTTGTCTGCATTCGTTATGGGTAGATGTAGTAGTCGACCAGACGATAGTGCTTTCTTCCAGTTCTTGGAAACCACTAGCAAATATTGTCTGAAGACTTCCAGTTCGAGTAAAGACCGGGCAATCGTCACAATCTGTGTGTAAGTCAATCTCTTGTAAACGGCAATTGATCTCGTGGTACGAGTCGGTGTGGAACCAGTTGCAGGGTCCGTCAGGCTCTGTTTCAAGGTAGGCGGTTTTTCCTGTGACAACCATGGGTTTACCGTCGCATTTTTTCGTACTGGCGATCCTTTCAGCCATTCCGGCAGAAGCAGGAATATATTCGCGGGAAGGGGTTCTATAGCAACCTCCAAAGCTATAGTAAGTTTCGACGGTGTGGCGGTCAATGGAAACTTCGTATCCAACAAATTCTCTTGGAGCGTGGGGCGATAGGAATAATCGGTAGGGAGCATTAATTGTAACCGGCGTGCTGTCGAGTTTAGGTCGACAGTAAGAATTTAACGTAAATTGAAGAATCGGTTTTTGATGGGTACAATCGCAAAGGGTGCTTGGGGGCATTGCGAAGGCACAAGTCAATCCAATTAGCGTGATTAAGACGAATGGCCAAGCAGGGTAACGATGTTGTGGGTTAGTTGCGAAGATAGTCTGCAATATTTTACGTGGACGTCCTCGTCGTCGGGGTTGTTTAGCCAAGAATTCATTAACCATATCAGGCACACAACGAAGCAAATCACTTTCAGGTTCCCATGTATTATCGTCACTATCGTAGTTGGCCCATTTGACAAGGTACTCGTGTCCTGTCGTTGTTTTTCGCTGCTGTCGAATAGCTTCAACAACATATAGAGTGTTGGGTTGCGAAGACGTAGGGGATTGCTGAGGTGACGGCGGGTTTTCGTTGGTGGGAGTCTCAGGCGTTGGTTGTTCTTGGGATTCATTCTCTCGTTCAGTCGAAATGTCAGTTCGATCTTCAAGTTCGGCTTCTTCAATTTCAGTATCGGATGGGACATAGACGTATTCATTTGGAAGAGTATTATCATTTTCATCAGATGGGAGGTAGTCGTACTCATTTAAATCAGCTTCATCATCATCATCGGAAGGGTTGAATTCATATTCAGTAATGTCGGGCAAGTCATCTTGGTCAGGAGAGGCGTGATCGTCGTTATCGGCACTGTCGTTCTCGTTTTGGGTTTGGGATTCGGGAGGTAAGTAAGATTCGTCGTCGCGAGATGCGCCGTTATTAGAAGAAGCGGTTGTGTTGGTGGGCTGAGTGACAACGAAACCAGCTTGTCTTGACGTAGATGGTCCAGAAAACTGAGCTTCTTCATGGTAGAGTTGGGACGGTGTATTCGAACGATATGGAAGTTGTGCCGGAAGGGAGAGCGGTTTGAAACGAGGGTACTTCGTGCGTTGAATGGTAGGTTGGGAAGTTGTGGGGCGGTAATCAGGTCGTTGCTCAGGTACAGATTGTTGGTCAACGGGGTGGTAGAGTTTTAAATGCTCAATTGATGCAGTGATTTCCGGAAAACCGTCGTGCAGTGGTTGCAAGACGTACGTATTCGTTCCAACTTGTTTCATAACTTGATAAGGACCAACAAAGCTTGGGGACAACTTCTTGGCTTGATCACCTTTCAAAAGTGGAGGGCAGCGTAGTAACACTCGGTCTCCGGGGGTGTAAGTGCAATCCTCATGGCGTGCGTTGTAGTTTTGTGTGTTGGAAGTTTGTTGGTGCTCTTGCCATATTTTGCTGACAGTTCGATAAACGGCGCGTTGCGTCGCTGTAACCGGGGAACGTGGTGGTATGTTAAATTCCAAATCAAGTGGAAAGCGTGCAATTCGACCATATAAAAATTGGTAGGGACTAATCTTTGTGGCAGAGTGAGGCGAGAAGTTGTAGGCTGCGACTGCCATTGGCAAGTTCTCACTCCAATTGCGTTGTGAAGCGCGGATGTTCTTTCGTAAAATGTGGATTATCGTTTTATTGGCTCGTTCGACAAGACCGGCGGATTGGGGATGCCTAGGCGTCGTGAATTCCTGTCGTGTGCGCAAAAGACGTGTTAAACAGCGAAGTCCCCTTGAAACAAAATTTCCACCACGGTCAGAGTAGAATACCAGTGGTGAACCATGTCGGCAGTAAATATATTCCAGCAAAAATCTAGCGGTGGTGAAGGCGGTGATGTTAGCTACTGCGACTGCCTCCATCCATTTCGAACAGTAGTCGACTGCAACGATGATGGCGGTATTGCCGTGCGATCGAGGAAGACCGACAATGCAGTCTAATGAAACTCGATCGAAGGGTGTATCGGTTGGAATCGGTTGTAGATTTCCAGGCGGTCGGGTAGTTGGCTGGTTGAAAAACTGACATTCTTGACACGTTTCGATTACACGATGAGCGATTTGAGGCATCTTTTTGAAGTGAAATCGTTGGCGAATGGTTGTTATCAATTTGCGAAAACCAAAGTGTCCGCCGAAAGGGGTTGTGTGATAAAGTCTTGTTACTCGGTAAGCCATGCAATGTGGGATGACCAATAGATATCGAAATTCACCTTCCGAAAAACGTCGGACAAGTAGCAAACCATTTTCATCTAGTTCTGTATTGTGACGGGTGCTGTTTCGTAAGTGACGGCAGTAAGGGTCTTGGTCTTGGCGAATACGAAGGAGTCCAATATCGAAGGGGACGGCGGGAAGATTATCTTGTGCGGTCAAAGCCATTAGTGTTGGAAATTCGATTTCTTGTGCGGGGTCGACAGGGTATCTTGATAGCGCGTCGGCTTCTCGGTTAGCGGCTCCTGGGCGATGACGTGGGATCAGAGTATAGTTTTGGAGGAATAAATTCCATTTTGACAAACGGCTTTTTGTAAATTTTGTTCCACTTAATATGTATCGAAGAGCTTCTGCGTCGGTGATAATTTCGGTAGGGTGGTAATGAAGGTATGGATCGAATGTGGTGCATGCGTAGACAACTGCGAGCATTTCTTGTTCAGAAGCGGGATAATTTCGTTCCGCGGAAGTGAGTCCTCTGCTGGTATAGGCAACAGGGCGTAGACGTCCGTCTTCGTCAGGCTGTTTAATTACAGCTCCTAATCCATTGCTACTGGCATCGGTAATAAGTACGCAGGGTTTGTTCGGATCGAAAATTGCCAAAACAGGGGCCGTTGAAAGCTTTTCTTTTAGGAGCTTAAAGGCGTCGTCTTGTGCTTGTTGCCATCGAAAGGGTTGGTATTTCTTTAGGAGTTCGCGAAGTGGGGCGGCAATTCGAGAGAAGTTATCGATGAAACGGCGTTCGTAGTTTGCCAAGCCGAAGAATGCTTGTAAATCCTTGACACATCGTGGCGTTGGGTACTGGGTGATTGCTCGTACTCGTTTGGGTAGTGTTCTAATTCCAGCTTGCGATACATAATGTCCGAGAACTTCTGCTTCGAATACTGCAAATTCGCTTTTCTCCAAATTTAGTTTTACGCCATGTTGGCTCAATCGTCTAAGTACGGCTCGTAGGATTTTTAGGTGATCGGTAAACGTAGGTGTAGCAATGACAATGTCATCTAAGTACGCAGAGACGGCGTCTCCGAAATCACCGAGAATTGTTTCGATTGCGCGTTGAAAACTTGCAGGTGCATTGGTTAGACCAAAAGCCATACGTTTGTGAAAATAACATCCCTTGTGCGTAACAAAAGTTGTAAGTGGCCAGTCTCGTTCATCCACTTCAAGTTGCCAATAAGCGGAGACAAGATCGAGCGTTGAATAAAACTTACAACCTGCGAAACGGTCTTGGACATCGTCGATTCGAGGTAGCGGGTGCATATCACGTTTCGTTACTTTATTAAGCGCTCGGTAATCCACACAAAATCGGAGTTTGCCATTCTTTTTTGGAACAAGGAGAACTGGTGAAGACCAATCGGTCTCAGTGGCTTTCTCGATAACACCCATCTTTAGCATTTCATCGATTTGTTTCTCAATTACTTGTCGTTTTGCAAGGTCTTTAACGGAGTATGGAGCTCGTCGAATTGGTTTAGCACCATCTACCAGGGTAATGCGGTGTTTCAGAACATCGATTTTGCCAAGTGGGTCACCTGGGTTGTGGTAGAGTGTAGCGAATTGACGGAGTACATCCTTAAGTTGTTGTTTTTGTAGTACGGTTAAGGCGGGATTGATTGATAGTGGAACTTTATCAACTGGGGTGGTGTAGCCAACAGGTCCTTGTTCTCCCATCGCGATAGCCATGAACAGGTCTTCAAAATTCGGTCCAGCTAGTTCGGTTGGATAACGTGCACGGTAACTCCTGATTGCGTCGAGGTAAGGGTCGTCTCCGACGGAGGACGGCGATAGCGACATTCGTTTGGTGGAGTAATCGAGTTTCGCATTGTGTAGTTCGAAAAAGGTATGACCTAGCGTAATGTGGTAACGAGAAGTGAGACCTTCACATACGAGTGTAGGGACAGCGGGCGTAGATTTTGTTAACTTTATTGATGTCTCGGCGATGACTTGGATCTTATGACCTGTGGCTCCAAAAAGAGTGACATGAGGGCGGGTTCTTCGTGCCGGTGGTAACGATCCGAAGTCACGTTTCCATAGTGCGGCGTCAATGATGGTGTACGGGCTGGCGGTGTCCAACAGTATCTTCATCTCTTTTCCTCTAGTCCGTTGTATGACAACAGGGTGGTTCTGACGAATTATGAATGGGATTTTCGTGTCATCGTCTCTTAGGAGGGTGATTGTTGAATCATGATCAGTTGTAGGAATCTCGCCGTATATGTGCATCATCGGGGAGATACAGAAGTTGAACATTAACAACATGTAATAATAAACTTGTTGTACCAACGAGACGAATCGTTCGAGTGTGGATGGTTCATACGCGGTGATAGTCATTAGAGGTGAATCGCATGTATCATACAAGTACTCTTGGGGCGTTGTTGATTCAGTTGAAGTGGGTACACTTTTTCCGACGTCAGTTGCTTCATCACCAACATCTTTTCGGTGCATACGGGCGACGGGTGCCTTTGGTGGCGCCGCTCGATTCCATGGAGATGACGATGGAGGAACGGGTTTGTGCGAACCATTGCGTGGTGGGTTGCGTGAAGGATATGAGGAACTGGTTCTAGTTCGGCAATCACGGGCTAAATGGCCTTTTCGATGACAATTGTGACATTCTATGTCTTTAAATGTTCGCGCCGGTGGACTTCGGTTGATATGCTCGAACGGCTTTGGACGAGTTGAAGAAAAATTTCGCTGAACATCGGTTCGTCGGTCCATTCCGTTGACGGATTGTTTTTGATTCGGAAAGTTTCGAGGCCGTGGGGTGCGGTTGTTCATCGTCAACTGATAGGCATTGTTGGTTCGTCGTTGTCGCGAATCGGTAGGGCGATCTCGACGGCGTTGCGGCTGACCTCGATGCTTGTCTCGAAACTCATTTTCTTCGAGTAGGAATCCCTCTGCTACTGCGCGGATTTGGTCGGGTGTTTTATCTTTGGCATGGGATATATACCATTGCTTCAACTTTCGCCAATCCGAGTTTTCGACGATTTTGTTCGCGCGTTTGTGCTCATCCATAATTGGATCGATGAGACGACAATAGTTGTTTATGTCTTGGTAATATCGAATAAATGGCTCCTCTTGTATACGGAAGCGTCGCTTTCTTAATCGGGCTTTCAAGTCGTCCATTCGACTGAGGGGTACGAACTCTTCGAAGATTCGCAGTTTGAAATTTCTCCACGTTCTATCGTTCGGACGAGTTTGGGCGTTCCAATTTTCGTACCAGTCTTTCGCTCTGCCTCGGAGGAATGGAGGTGCATAAAAAAGGAAATCTGTCTCACCGTTATGGCCCATAATGCGTTCATAGTCGCGGATCCATACACGCAAATCGTCTTTTAAGCCACCAGTGAAGTAAGGTGGTGTTACTGGTGTTCGGTGAGCCAGTTTAGCGAGGGCTACAGTCTGAGCTTCGAGTGCTTTTGCATGATGCTCCATTGCATTGGCGAAGATATCGGATGCTTGTGAATTTTGCCGAGGAGGTTCTTGTAGTGATTCTAGCGCGTCATTGGAATTATTTGGTGATTCCGAGTTATTGAAGTTAAGGTTTACTATTGCTTCTTCAAGGGCTCTATCCCTCCGGATCGCGGCAATTCGCTCAGCCGTACTGTTAGGTTGGTTGGCTGGCATATTCCTATTGAAAGATTCGCTCGGTTGGTATCTATCAATTTCGGATTGTGTGGCTGGGACGCGGCTGGTTTGGTTATTTTGATTGCGTTGAGTAGTTCTTACTTCGTTTAGGAGTGCGTTCAGTCCTACGCGTTGGTTTTCAAGTCGCTGTGCAAAGTCAACCAACCTCTGCTGTTCTTGCTCCATAGCGGCTTTCTCTGCCTCGTTTGCTTCGCGCAGACGTTGCTCATCCCTCAAGGCCTCTCTCAATTGGCCGGGGGTCATATTATCGATATCATCCATTTGGGATTCGTCACTTGGGAGGAGAGGTACTTCTTCGCTAGATTCGTTACCGCTTTGGGCTGCTTCTTTATGCATTGTAGAACTTATTTCAAAATATAATTGTAAACGTAGAACGGATTTGTTGATGCGATGCTGTTCCCCTTGTCGTCAAAGCTTTGCAGGAACAACAGCAAGTCAGGGGCGCTCTGAGATGCCGCATGTTCGCCGCGCCAAGTTGTAAGCGCTATGACTTACGGGGAACGAGTGGGTTGAATTAGCAGTTCATGTTGAGTTATAATCTTAGACTGAAGAATATAATAGGAATGTGAATTGTAAACAGTAAAAATATAATGAATCCAAAATGTAGAATGTAGGGGGTTTATATAGCGTTTTGGACTACGTAGACAAAGGAATTGTGTATAGATATACTTGATTACGTTTCTCACGCTTTTCTAACTTTTCTTGGCACTAAAGTGATGTTCCAAAGTCCGTAGATAACCTTTTTTATGT
>JAAUXT010075011.1_pt1 | contig 11350 bp, 11 predicted proteins | sample 7278171 | NCBI WGS metagenome assembly JAAUXT01 (sample SAMN14350112, study PRJNA611818) | marine sediment metagenome | isolation source: surface marine sediment (1.8m) | place: French Polynesia: Moorea | collected 2018-08 | reverse complement strand
TCATTTACATGGAAAATTTGTGTTTTTGGTTGATAAAATTTTTTGGGGGGGGCTTGAAAGAAACTTTTATTGAAACCCCCCCCCCCCCATCACTATGTCCTGAAAAAGTTGAAGGTTGGAGTTTTGGACTTGGAAGATTTTTTGCTAGTGGCTGGAAAGAAACTTGTATTGACCCCCCTCCAATCACTATGTCATGGAGAAGTTGAATTTTGCTAGTGACCAGAAAGAAACCTTTGTGACCCCCCGCCCCCAACATCATGGAAAAGTTGAAGGTTGGAGTTTGGACTTTGAAAAATTTTCTGAAGAACTGCATGTTGGACTTCGAACATGGATGCAACTCAACGCGCGACAGAATGCCATTCAAGACTTTTGCCTTCATCCCACCCACACACATTGGGTGATGAAGCAGATTGGTGTTGTCTCCAGAAACAAGAGAGCAAAACTGAAGGTGTTGTAAATACAAATAAAAATGTACGAGAACACATCATCGCGTGTGAGTTTCCTTTCTCAAATGAACTGGGTTGAGGTCACACGTAGTGCACGAAGGGTCATTTGGTGCAAATGTCAATTTGCGAATGAATGGGCGTGTGGTTTCTTGATCCTCTTCTCAGAGTCGCTTGATTCCACCACATGTAGTGTCACTCTGACAACAAGCGCGATCTAACTGCTCAACAATTTGCTTTTCGTGCACATGCCACGACAAGAAGTGTCCAACTTTCGCTGAACGAGCTTTTTCTGCTTTTGTTTACCACAGTGGTTTTCATTCATCGCGCACGTGTTGTGCGTATCCGGGTCTCGCGCGGCTGCGCATTGAGCTCGGCGCATGCGCAGAGCTTCAGTTTTCGGACTTAGAATTTTCTGGCACTTCTGCCATTTTTACGTTTGGAAACTTACTGGCTTTGCGGCTTTGCATTCTGCCAGAATCTGCCTCTCAAACGGTCAGGTAAGAAGGCATAAACATGCTACTCACTTTTTTTAACTTTTTTGTTCAGTTGATCTCGTATGTGAGACCAAAAACCTTTTTTTTTCTCGCTCTGGAGACTGCTGAAAGTTCAAATTCTGAAATGAAAGATGGCCGAAAATTTCTAAGTTCCTCGTCACCGAAATTTCTAAGGGCAAACGTGCACTTGGAGACTTGGTTTATGATTTTGCCACACGTACGAATTTCCTGCAATGTCGTCTGAAGTATTTAGTATCAAAATTATATGAATTTGGTCCCCCTTTCAGCCCATGGAGACCGGTTCGACCTCTGGAAACCAAGGCAAGTGCAACCATATTGAAAATTTTCTAAGTCCAGCAATGTGGCGGTTGTGTAAGAAAAATCCCACTTTCAAATCCGATTTACAACCCAGTACGGACCAATTCAACGTTAAATAAGTGCTCTGGACAACCTCTACAGTCCATACTTCAACAGACTGGAGTTGTGAAGAGATCAGAACTATTTTTGTGGGAGAATTTGCAGTGTAAAGTGGCTTCACGAGAAGCTTGTCTTTGTTCTCGTCGTGTCTGGCTGTGGCTGCTGATCGATGCAGCCACCAGAGTCCACCGCAGTGTCTGAGGCCGGCTGCTCTGTCAGGGCTGGGAGCGCGACAGGCATTTCCTCTTGAAAAGAACCAGCGTGATGATTATTTTTGAGGCATGTCGAGATTATCGCAGAACCAACCAATGGAGACGAAAATTCACTCACCTTCGAAAACAAAAGAAAAATGTTCGCACCTGGGAGTCTTTTTATTTTCAGGAAAGAAGAACTGAGAGTTGGTATTCTGCCTTGTTCTTTCAATGGGCACACAAAAAAGATTGGAAACAGTTAAAGTCCAAATAAGGACGTGTTTGATTGGCCTTTGCCCTTCAGCAGTCCTGTTCTGAGAGTTCCCGTCCCTTGAAAGTGAACAATTCCGTCCGGCAAAACGCAGTTTTGTGTGTTGTGTTCCGCTCCCGGCCTGTCAGCGAAATGTTGGGAGGGAGGGGTGGGTGCCTTGCAGTGGAAGAAAACAAATTCAGGTTGTGCCCTTGTGCTAGAAACGGGGAGATACTTGTTGCAAGTGTGACGAAGTGTTCAGAAGAGAGTACCGCCAATTCAAGGTGCGACTCATTCAGGACTGGCAGGTGTTCTTATCATTTCATTGGTTGACAGGTGGTGGAGAGGGCGGGTTGCCATTGACGAATGGCTATACGAACGGAGTGGGTGCAGCAGGCGAGAGCGCCACCCCCGATGTGAAAAAACACTCTTCCCACCACAGCTCCAGCAAACACAAACACAAGGACAAGGACAGGGTAAGTCGCGACTGCGCAGCGCTGTGTTGGCGTGGCGATCCTTGGTGTGTTGCAGGGGGAGGGACAGAGTGAACAGGATGACAACTTGGACGAGGGCTCAGTGCGAGCAATTGGACAATGCTGGAATGTTCACGGTTTCTGCAGTTCTAACTGCAGTTGATCGCTTGATTGCAGGACCGGGACCGCGACAAGCACCGTGACAAAGACAAGCACCGTGACAAGGACAAACACTCGTCATCCTCGAGCAAAGACAAGCATCACAGCTCTTCTTCCAGCAAAAAGGTGCGCGCTTGTCCATTGTGCTGTTTGATTGAGATCAAAGAGAAAGGTCGCAACAGAACTCTCAGAGTGTCTTGGTCACCAAAATATCCATACTTACCTGTGGTGGTATTGTCCAGACAAATGACACTGCGCGAGTCGAAGACTTCACACCTCACTTTTGGTCGTAGGATGGTGAGCACCGGTCGAGCTCAAGTCACAAACATTCCTCGTCGTCCTCCAGCAAGGACAAAAGCAAACACAGCAGCAGTAGTTCGAGCCACAAGTCGAGCTCCAAGGACAAGGTCAGTTTTGTCGCCGGTTGGGCGCTGTGATGTGACGCGTCAGGGCGAAGGGAGCAGTGTTGGGCAGATAAGCAGGGGCCTGCTTGGTGCATTTTCCAAACGTCAATGTACGACACGTCTGCCGCGTTCAGCTCTTCTGCAGCACCGAGAATTGTGTGTGGAGTGTTGGAAAGGTGTTGAGGTTACGAGGTTGTATTCACATATTCTGTTTTGGTTTGCAGGACAAGCACCATTCGAGTTCGAGCAAAGACAAGCACAGAGACAAGCACTCGTCCTCGTCCCACAAACACTCGCACAAAGACAAGCATCGCGACAAAGATCGCGACTCTGGTATGTACCCACTTCGACATACGTGTTGGCCATTCGCGGAGAAAGGGGTGTGGTGGAAAGCTACAACAAAATTGCTTGCTGCAAGCGCTGTTGAGTCTGCAAGGGTAGGGTCATGAACATTTTCCTCAGATGCTCAATTGCTCTTTCGAATGTCGATCACCCAGGGGGAACACACATCAAGTGAATGACATCCAGACACAACAAATATATGCAGTGCTCAAAGGCAACTACGGGCAACGAAGTCCCAGGAGCATGACACTAAATGTACAAGTGATCAGCTGTGTACGAATGTAACGTACGACGTGCGGGCCACCGTTACCATTTGTGCGAAATTGTTCACCCTGCAGAACGGAAAGAGAAGCCCAGTGATGAGGTGAAGGTCAAGCAGGAGCCACCGCCCACGCCTGTCAAGGCGGAGTCGTCGCCCGCTCCCGCCGCTCCTTCTCCCGCGCCCAGTCCCAGCCCCGCGCCCGAGATGAAGCGCGAAGTGTCGCCTGTGCCGTTCAGTCGGGACACCCCATCTCCCGCACCGGTGAAGAGCGAGCCGTCACCGGCGCCCTCCCCGCCCAAGGCGGCCGTGCAAAAACTCGGCGAGTTTAGCAGTGACGATGACAGCGACGACGACACGCCCCTGGTGAGTCTCATTACATCATCTTTTGAATAAACCGTCACAAACCAAAGAACGTGCGATGGCCCGTGGAATCTGCCCATGATGTTTTGGCATGTTGAATGCTGAAACTCGCAATCTGCCTGGGAAACGTCTCGTACAGAACTTCGATCGTCACTACAAGATCACAAATAATTCCCACCCTGTTCATGGCTTGTTGCGGTTTGTTGTGCAATCGTGCTGTTGATTATTTTGCGTATCCCATCGTTCTTGGTGTGCAGAAACAATGCGTTGTGTTTTGTTGTGAACAATGGCCGCATGCCTGTGCATGATGTGTGGTGGTTCGAGTGACCCCGACCCGCACGTTGTTTCCCGCAGATTCAGCGCACGAAGCAGGAGCCGAAGAAGGAGCCAAAGGCAGAGTCGAGCGACGACGAAGATGACACTCCTCTGGTACATCTCATCTCTCTCCTAGCAGGAACGTGCCGCATTTGCGCACGGTCACGTGCTTGTTACAAGGCTGTTGAACGCATGCGTGGTTGTTCATTGTATGTACTGCCAGCTGCAACTGTGTTGTGTTGTCGCTTTATGATGCTGGTGTCACAGTGACTAAAGTGCAATCGTTTGCAGTCTCGAGGGAATCAAATATATTTTCTTTGTTTGCAGATAAAGCGCGCGCACGCGCAGCCGGAGAAACGAGCCTACTCGTCCGATGACGAAGACGATGAGCCACTCGTGAAGAGGTTGGTGCTGTCGTCTTGTGTCTTGGTGTCTATGAGCAACGCGAGTTGTTCTGCCAACGTAGAAGTCAAAATCTCATTGTCGAATGACGAATGTCAATTGCGCCAAGCTGACCGTTGCTTTCTTGCTCTGCAGGATGAAGCAGCCGAAGAAAGAAGCTGGATCTGCTAAGAAGCGCAAAACGAGTGACGATGACGACGACTTCTCACCCGCAAAAGTCAGTTTCCCTTCTTGTTTTGAGAGAGTCCGAGTTTGTACGAATGTAATCAACTTCTCCCCAGAGGTAACGAAACACTGTTTTGCAGAAGAAGAAAAAGAAGGAAGAAAAGAAGGACAAGAAAAAGAAAGTGAAAGATGAGAAGCCTGCTGCGACTACAGGAAAGCGCGGCGGGGTGAAGAAGGAGAAGGCGCCCGAACCAGAGAAGTGGAAGTGGTGAGTCTCGCGGCGTTCTTCATGGTGTCCTCCTCGACGAGAAAGTTTCAGATTGGCCAACGTCTTTTGCGATGAGAGCGGTCTGCAAAACAGCAACCACCAGATGACCATGACATCAGGCAGATGACCCCTGGCTGCCCTTCCGTTGCAGGTGGGAGGAGGAGAAGCGAGAAGACGGCGTCAAGTGGACGTTCCTGGAGCACAAGGGGCCCGTGTTCGCGCCCCCCTACGAGCCCCTCCCGGAGCACGTGCGCTTCTTCTACAACGGCAAACAGGTGAGGCGACAAGAGGTGCAGCACAGCACAGCACGCGCTCCATCTCCTGCACGAGTTTTCACGGGTCATTTTGTGAGGCACTCTGCCCTGCTTTGCAGATGCGGCTGAGTGAGGAAGCGGAAGAAGTGGCCACGTTCTACGGTCGGATGCTCGACCACGACTACTGTACCATGGACGTGTTCAACAAGAACTTTATGAAAGACTGGCGCGCGGTAAGACCACCCACATGGCATCCCTTCAGAGATTTCTAGTGTTCCAGTATTTTCACAGCCAAGCAAAGACCTGCAAAACAACATTAAGCGGTTGAAGGTCCTTGAAAATTACTTTTGTTCGGATACACTGGTGTATTTCAGTCGATGACCGCAAAAGAACGGGAAGTGATCACCGACCTCAAGAAGTGCAACTTCAACGAGATCAACGATCACTTCAAGGCGCAGTCGGAGGCGAGGAAAAACCGCACCAAAGAGGAAAAACAGGTAGCGACCCTCCGTTGGCGGGAAGGTCTGGGCCAGACCTTTTTCAGCATCAAAACATTCAGGGTTGGCTTGCTGATTTTGACAACTTTTGGACGTTGGTCTTGGTGAAGCTGTGAACTGAATTTTTCGTCGTTTCGCGTGCAGAAACTCAAGGACGAGAACGCGGCGTTGGTGGAAGAGTACGGCTACTGCAACATGGATGGTCACAAGGAGAAAATTGCCAACTTTCGCATCGAGCCTCCGGGACTGTTTCGTGGCCGAGGCTCCCACCCGAAGATGGGAGTGCTCAAGCGCCGTGTGCGTCCCGAGGATATTATCATCAATTGCAGCAAGTATGTCGCGTCGTCGTACATGTGCAACACGCGCTCTATCGGAAAGTTCGTCCGCAGCATGACGTATGGTTGTTCCCTTGCAGGGATTCGAAATGGCCGGAGCCGCCCAAGGGCCACCGCTGGAAGGAGGTTCGGCACGACAACAAGGTGCGTTTCCTCCAATTTGTGCACGGAGAAGAAAAATCCCATTTGACCCGACACAAGAAAATCCCGGTTGTCCAGAATTTTTGTGTCTGCGGTGTCGCTGTCCTGTTGTGTAATTTTGTGTTGCTGACAGAAAGCAAACTTTGGGGTCCAATCCTCTTTTAGGTGACCTGGTTGGTGAGCTGGAACGAGAACGTCCAGAAACAGACCAAATACATTATGTTGAATGCTGCGTCCAAAATCAAGGTAATTGTTGGTTTTGGTACTGCACGGGAGTGAGCGGATGAGCTTGAGAGGCTGTTCACGAAAGTTCAAGGAAATCCCAGCTGGGGGAAGGTTCCGCAAAGCCAAATTTTAGCATCGATGTGAACGTGGTGGACGTGAAATCTGACGCACTGGTCTACGTTTTGCCAAGAGATGAGTTCCGCAGTGTTTTTTTTTTTTGAGGCAAACTTCTTTTCAGTTCGTTCTTCTTCACACACAATTCAGTGGTTCCTTGCCCACAAACATTTGCGAGCCCAGGCAAAAGTGATGCATGAGAAGAGCTGTTTTTACGTCATGGCGTGGCGCAGAACTTGACATTTTCATGTCGACATCCACATCCATGCTCTGCTTTCCGGAACCTCCCCTGTGAAAACGTGTCTTCCCTATTCTTCCGAGAAAACGTGCTTTCTTTATTTCTGCTTGTGCGAGTGTTAACAAGAATGCACGTCGCGTGTTGCAGGGTGAAAAGGACTGGCAGAAGTACGAGACTGCGCGGCGGCTGCACAAGTGCGTCGACAAGATCCGGGCCCAGTACCGAGACGACTGGAAGAGCAAAGAGATGCGCATCCGCCAGAGGGCGGTGGCGCTGTACTTCATCGACAAGGTGCGGGCACGAGATACGGTGCTTTGAAACGGCGCGGGAGGGAGTCCGTGGTGGGTCTTGTGAGGCGGAGAAGACCGTGAGCAAAAGAGGACATGTCAGTTTCAGCGGCACTGTAGGCAGTGGAAATATGAGGGCGGGTCTAGATTACTACCGAACAGACTGTCCTGGAAAGTACTTTCGCCATTTGAAATCAGCGCTAGTGGGGTGTATTGAACTTCGAGGCGCAGCCGCCATTGAATCCTGCAGGATATGTTTCGCCGTTGCAGCTGGCTCTTCGAGCGGGTAATGAGAAGGAGGAGGGAGAGTCGGCTGACACGGTTGGCTGCTGCTCGCTGCGAGTCGAACATATACAGCTGCACGAGCAGCTCGACGGTGAGTCCACATGGTGTGTGCTGAATGATTCCCATTCCTGCGTACTTGCTGCCTCCCGAGTGGGTATTGTAGGAATCATTTGAATTGTGTTTCCAATGTGTTGTCAGACAAGGAGTTCGTGGTGGTGTTCGACTTTCTTGGAAAGGACTCAATTCGCTACACAAACACCGTCGCTGTCGAGAAGCGGGTCTTCAAAAATCTCCAGCTCTTCACGAACAACAAGAACCCGAACGACGACCTCTTCGACCGTCTCAACGTGAGTGCCAGGGCAGTCTGGTTGTGCACGGTGTGCTGGGTACGAGAGGTTCTGGTGTGGTGTGAAGCCAGGCTGGGTGCGAGTCGTGCCAAAGTGTGAAGAAAAATGGAATTTGACAATTTTGCAACGGAATCTTATGTCTCGAGTTGAGAGCAACAGACACAACATCCAACAGACACTTTTTCTGCTGCGCAGACGTCCATCATGAACCAGCACCTGCACACGTTGATGGACGGCCTCACTGCCAAGGTGTTCCGAACTTACAACGCGTCCAAGACGCTGCAGGAGCAGCTCGACTTGCTCACCATCGGTGAGTGCTGCGCGTAAAATGCACTGTTCTCTATTTCAACCTTACTCCACAAAAGTAGGTCTGGGCTTCAGATTCATAACACGTATTGCGTCTCCGGAATAGTTAACTTAATGCCGCGTGGCAAGAGCTTGTGCAGGTTCTCGTTGATTTGTTCAGAAAATATGACGAGTGTGCTTGGAGCATGAGAGCTTTGCAAACTAATATGAAATTTAATCCTTATTTTGTGCACAGAGGACGATCCTGTCGCAGCCAAAATGCTGTCATACAACCGTGCGAACCGTCAGGTCGCCCTATTGTGCAACCATCAGAGGGCAGCTCCGAAGAACTTCGACACGCAGATGGATAACATACAGAACAAAGTAATTAAGAAAAGCGGTTCACCTTGAGCATTGCTGTGGTGAACACGTCTTGACTGGAATTCATAAGAACCACCAGCAGACGACCCCTCTTGCGTGACTTGACGCGACCTCCGTTTCTGGTGTGACAGGCACGGGCGACGACCAGGCATTCTTGATTGCCCTCACTGAAGGTCGTCAAGAATGCCCAGGCAACGGTGATGACTCCTTCATCACCCACCAAGGGTCGTCAATGTTACATCCGTGTGGCTGGGTTGTCACTCACACCTGAAATCTTAGGTCGTTGTCACTGCCTGGTTGGTCATCAAGAATGCCTGAGCAAATTTTGAGGCTTTCTTGACGCCGTCGTCAAAATGTTTGGGTTGTCGTCCCTGCCTGATACACCGGGTGTTGTGTGTGGGTCCAACGTTCCAACTTGTTTCTGTGCGCGTCAGACTGCTTTCTGGAAATACTCCTCGCCTGTAATGGGGTGCTATCATGGTTTCAACACGACAACAAGATTCAATCGGTTGACTTCAGGTTGACGAGAAGAAAGCCGTGGTGAAGAAAGCGAGGAAGGAGTTGAAGGAGGCGAAGGCGGCGCACAAGTCCACGGGCACGGCCATATCCAAGGCGTTCGTCGACAAGAAGCAGAAAGCGCTGCAGCGCCTCGAGGAACAGCTCACCAAGCTGGAGGTTTCCCGCGTGGACAAGGTACGTCTTGGTGTGTGTGTCTGTGCGTGTGCGTACAGCCACCAAAGCAGCTTGCATCCATCAACTGCCCGTGAGATCTGATTTTGTACGAATCGGTGTGGGATTTCCTTGCACTGTTGCGGTGGTCATTTCAATCTGACATGAAACTTGCCTGTGTCGGCAGGAGGAGAACAAGACGATCGCGCTCGGCACGTCCAAGCTCAACTACCTCGATCCCCGGATCTCCGTTGCTTGGTGCAAGAAGTGGGACGTACCGATTGAGAAGATCTACAACAAGACGCAGCGCGACAAGTTTTCTTGGGCCATCGAGATGGTCGACGAGGATTTTGTCTTCTGAACAGGTCCAGCCCGAAGGTCGAGCGAAAGTGAAGGTAGCCTCGTGAAGCTTGAGATCTGTTGTCGAAGTGTTCCTTCGACATTGTGTTGACCCCTCGGCGCAGGTGTTCTGTGTGCGGCGCTGCGTTTCACGTGAAGGTCATTGTGAAGGCAACCCGCCTCAGTGTTTAGACGAAGTCGAGTGATTTCCGCAGCCGACACGATCTGCGCCGAAACACCAAATTTGCAATTCTCCAAAAGTGCCGAAACATCCACGACACGTGTGATTTGATATTTGGGGACAAGACGAAGCCAAAGCAATTGTTCTGCAGTGGTCCCTCATTTTGTTGCTACTTCTCGCTCACTTGTTTATCCGCCGTACAGTTTGTTCTCGCCGCACAGATCAGGTCAACCACAGCAACGCACGAGTTTTCAGTGAGAAAAGTTGCGTTTCAGACTCGCACGGAACGGCACGTTCTGTTGCGTCACCAGCGCGGTTTGCGCTGTGTTGCTGCTTGCGACGTTATCCTCGTGACTTGCACAGGGACGCGGTGGATGCTGTATCAGCCACAGCAGCACAGACCTTTGTGGTGAACGAGTTGCTGAGTGAAACGGCTGCTGAATCCCATGTGGGAATGACAATTTATTGGGAGGGTGTCGAGTGTGTATTTCGTAGTTGACCTGCGTGACGTAGCGAGTGAACTCGGGGCCACTGCGGAGGGACGAATGCCTCACTCGTCAAATTTGCCTGTCACTGAATATCCAGTGTCGCGACCGTGTTGCCTTCGCATTCCCAAGACAGCAGGGAGATCAGTCGAATGACTTGCTCAGGTTGAGCTTGTACATAGTATTGGCAGTATTGAATACTCCGTATTGGGCCTGGTTTGTGCATTACTGACCGTTGCGCTCCTGTACAAGCTGACGGTGTCCACTTGCACAGGGGCGCAGCGCGTGGAGTACACAACGGGCCAGTGTTGATGACGTCAAGTACGTCTCGAGATGTTCTTTCCAGTCAGGCGCGCTGTGCTGTGTGTACATTATGCAATGTATTTATTCTGGAGATGCGCCACACTAGGCAATAGATGCGCCACACTAGGCAATTGGAAACAGATCGGATGGTGCAACGACACAGATCTGGGGAAGTGAGGCAGTGTGAAGAAACGCACCAGCGACATTTTGTTTGAAAAGAAAAGTATCGTTTTGAATGGGTTTGCGTCAGTGTGAACGAGACTTGGACGTCCATGCTCCTGAAATGATGTCACTTGCAGTTTGCTCAGCGCGCAGTGGACCCCACTTTCATTTTGTCAGCATTATAACTTCGTTTGACGTCAATTCATTTTGCGCATGTCATTCTGAATCGAATGAATTTACTTGAACAGGGCGTTGCTCTTCTTTCTGTTCATTACTGATTCGATGATGTCGTAGAACCTCAGATTTTGTATTTCGTCCTCACCCAAGGTGTGGAAGTCAAATGCGAATCGATTGATTTCATCTGTGAGACAGAATTTTATCTGATCGCGAAATTGAATTCTGGTTGGTTTCACCACTGACTCCACTGACTTGACTCGACATGGAATAAATTGTCACAGCTGATGATCCGAAAAGCGCAGTTGTTTTCATGATGAAGATACCAGACATTTTGCGTCTCTTTTGGACGACTGGGGAAGAAGACAAATATTTTTGAGACCAAATAGCAGGCGGTCAAGCTGCAAAATTAAATGTGAGCGCATCATTTGAGAAAGTTCAGCGTCTCGGGGAAACATTTTTAAGCGTGTGGTCGCCCGGAGGGCCGTGTACCACACGCTTAATGTAATCACCATCAGTCTGTATGTGTGTCCGTATGTATGTGTAAAGCGGGTCTTGGGGGTTGGGGGGTTGGACCCAATTTTGAAAAAAATGGTCAGTGAACATCACTGATCATTTCTGGCCATTTTTCCCAAAGTGGGTCCAACCCCCCCCCCCTTCCCCCAAGACCCGTTTTTGAAATTTTCTTTTTTTTTAAAAT
>JAAUXT010068406.1_pt1 | contig 11351 bp, 16 predicted proteins | sample 7278171 | NCBI WGS metagenome assembly JAAUXT01 (sample SAMN14350112, study PRJNA611818) | marine sediment metagenome | isolation source: surface marine sediment (1.8m) | place: French Polynesia: Moorea | collected 2018-08 | reverse complement strand
AGGGTGAGTCAGGGTGTGGGAGAGCAGCAGTGAGGAGGAGGGTGAGTCAGGGTGTGGGAGAGCAGCAGTGAGGAGGAGGGTGAGTCAGGGTGTGGGAGAGCAGCAGTGAGAAGGAGTGTGAGTCAGGGTGTGGGAGAGCAGCAGTGAGGAAGGAGGAGGGTGAGTCAGGGTGTGGGAGAGAAGCAAACCAATTTTATCGAAAGGGACTGAGGAAATTTTTGATTGACTCAGGACCTGTGATGGCTTGTGGTAGAGAGAAGCAAATGAACTGTGAATCTGCCACGTGATGAGACCAAGGCGAATCTGAGAAGCGGTCTCCGCGCATGCGCGGATGTACTGCGGGACGCTGCGTCGATCTTCGCCTGCATCGCTGGGAGGAACCTGCGACAAGTGTACGGAACGCACACATCAAGACTCGCCGTTAATAAGAGCGCATGGACGAGCTGTACCAATGCGTCAAAGGCAATGGCGAACAATGCGCTGCCGAGCGTGTTTGACTCAACACACTTGTCTGCGCATGTTATTTGTCAACGTGATTTACGTGAATATTCTGATGGCAGATTGGAACAACCTCCTATCTAGCGCGCGTATCGGACGTGTGAAAATGAAACTGGATTTGAACTGACTGCACTTCAGAGATGGAGGTTGAGCCGGCTCCGCCTTCACCCCCGAGGGAACCGACCCCAACCCCAGAAGAACCGCGAATTGCTGAGGAGAGACGGAGATCGCAGAGGAAGTCGCCGCGCGGGTCCCCGGCCAAGACGCCCGAGGCTGACGGGTCCCCGGTGAAGACGAGGAGCTCCCCGCGGAAGGGAGGCGCGTCGCCCGCGGCGGCTCCCTCGTCCTCCCCGGCGGAAGCTGGGGAGCCCGGCCGGAAGAGGCGACGCGTCAAGAAGCGCAAAGTCGTCACCAAAACTTACATGGACGACGACGGGTTTGTGGGTGAGAAGCTTCGTCCAGCCTCTTGAGTGTTTGGCTATTCACTGGCGTTTGTCATGTCTGAAACGTGATGTGCCCCCAACCAACAGACAAGAAATTAACCTTGGTGCATTGCTCTGCAGTGACGGAGAAAGTGAATGAAGAAGTTTCCACGGACGCGTCCGAGGCGGAAGACCCGATTCCGAGTAAACCCGAGCCGAGCGCGAGCAAACCCGAGTCGAAGTCGCAGCCCAAGCCGTCTCCACGCAAAGTGAGTCTCGTCCCTTCAGACGGGTGTTTTGATGCGCGACGCGGCGCTTTGCAACGCAGCGTCATGACATGTTCGTTTTATCGGCGGTGGTGGTTTGAAAGCAACTGTGTTGCGTTTATTTTTTCAGACTGAGAAGAAACCGAAGAAATCTCCCAACAAAACCAAGCAGCCAAACATCATGAAGTTCTTCACGAAAAAGTGACACCCACCACTGCGTCATTATGGGACTCAACTTGGGGACACAATGGAACTTTTGTCTCCAATGGCGACAGAGGTTGTTGTGGCTGATTTGTCGGAGAACAAACGCTCAAGCACACCTGTTTCGAGCACGAGCGATGCGGAAGAATTGCCCGTTGAAAGTGACGGATTCGCTGGGAGAGCTCTTCCGTGTTTGACGCTCATTCATTTCACGGTGGAGTAGCAAGAGCGCACTTCAAGTTGAAGGAGTTTTTTTGGTTTGTTGAAGTTTATTTCGTTTGTGGCCAGCACGACCTGAACGTTAACTTTGAATCACACCGCACCGATTCTTCGTTTGAACCAGCAACGACACAAACACAATGACAAGCTGTCAAAACTCGTGGCAATGTGTAGATCTATCACAGCACGAATGATTCATTCATTGGCAAAATAAACTGTTGAAGCGACTTGACGGTTTTGGTCTGAAATACGAACCTTTCCTGAGACAATGTCGCGTCGACATGGATCAGCACGTGTGCGAATCGACGAAGTTCGGATTCGTGATCAGTTCTGTGCGAACTCGGGCGCGTACTCTTTCTGTCCAGTCGAACAGGCGAGATCAGCTGAGTGACCAGCTCGGAAGGTTTGTACCCAGAGCAAACATGATGCTCCAGAGGTCCTGCTGAGGGACGAGCCACTCTCGGAACAAAGGTTTTGGCATTTCGTTACTTGGCACCACAATTGAGGTTTTTCCCCCGCAAGGGCCCAACTTGTCGCTTCCGTGGATTATGCAGCCACGCAGCGCCGTCACTTGCGCCAGCTTGGCCGCTCCGCCTCCCACTGCGCCTCCAGCTTCTCGAGCTCCCGCTCCGCGCGGTAACCCATGATCTGCATCCGCAACAGCGGCACCGCCAGGTTGTAGTCGTTCACCTTCTTGTTCACCTCATTTAACTGCAAAGATACAAACTTTGTCAAGCAAACCCAGTTTGGCCTGAGTCGAATTCGCGTTTTCCTGCATGTTGACCCTTTGTTTGTGGTACCAACTTTCTGTTCTCAGTGGCTGCATTTCACAGTGGTATCCCTGGAAATGCCTTCACGCAGCCCACCTTGTCTCGGAATTCCTGAAGGGCCTCTTCCCACTCTGCCTGCCCAATGGACCTGCGTTCCAGCTTCTTTCTCTTGTCCGTGAGTGCGTATCTGAAAAGGCTGATGTTTGTGACACGTGTCGTATAATTTCGGAATGGGGAATGTCGTGGTGGCACCCGCCAGACAAGGCATCCTACGACAACTGTTTGACATCACTGCCACACTGCGTGCTCACCTGGCTTTGTGCAACCTTTCTCGGATGTCTTTCTTGATCTCTATCCATTCGGTGCCCACGTTCTGATTCACCATGATTTCATTCAGCTTCGCTTCCACCGGATCCAGGAACGGATTGGGAAGTTTGTCTTTCTGCTTCAGCGGTTTCCCAAAACCTGACAAGTGCCTGATTTCGCTCTCGTCCATACTTCGATCGACCATACCTGAAAGGAATCGAAACAAGAGACATTGAAAAGAAACCACCTGGTGTGTTGCCAGAGAAATGACTTGAAACCGATGTACCTTCAACCATGGATTCCAACGAAGCGCTTTGCTTGGAAAAGTGTCCGCTGTATGTTGTCGCACCTGGAAGAGAAGTGGCCAGAAATTCCTGTTGCGTGAACTGACACCCTGAAGACAGGCGGGGGTCGGGGGGGGGGGATATCTGCTTCCTCACTCACCAGTCTCTTTGTTTCGCCAGTACTCAGCTGCAATGGCTGATTTGGCTGCGTCGGGATTCGGTCTGGAAGAAACAAGTTTTCACAACTTGAAACACTTCATTGCTTTTCGAATGCAAAGCCAGATGCAACAGACGTTGTCACAGATACCGTGAATGACTTTCATTCTTGGCGATGTCCTGCAAGACGCGGTAGTAAGCCTTGTCGATTTCCTGAACGTTAGCCACGTCGTACGAGTGTCGCTTGATTGTTGTGGTGTAAGCTGCTCGCAGTTCCTCCAGGCTACAGGAATCATCGAGGTAAAACAAGTCGTAGCAGTCCTGGATGGTCTTCAGGTTCCCTGGGAATGAACTGTACTTCGTGCAGCTCAGCACCGGAGACGACCGTGGAGATGGTCCCCTCAGACGTGCAAGTGTTCGGAGAAACATTGTTGCAGAATCCACACGTTTGGCAAAATTTTGGTCACTCAGCTGAATCACCTGAACGATAGTGAAAGAGATCGCAAAATAATGTCAATACATGTTGGCTTTGCAAGGCATTTGAGACGTGACATCAGTTTGTCGAGGCAAAATGACGCAAACTAAACTTTGATCTTGAAGCAGACGATAGCATCACACTGATCCTCCTACCTTTTCCGCGGGGAGGCGCGTGCAGAAAATTCAGCCCACAACTGAAGAATTTTGTGGCGCAACTCATTTTGAGAGAAGCGGTTCAGCGGATTGCGGAAAATCCAGCTTCAAGATGGAGGACAGGAAGTGGCTCCAGGTGTTTTGCCTGTGGATTGCAGCCCTGACAGTCGCCTCTGCACAAGTAAGAATACACTTTCAGTGTTTCCAAGCAATTTAAAGTTTGCCTGCCTTGTTTGGAGGTCTCAGATTCGTCCAGGACAGCTTCAATGCCAAGTATGAATGACAACTTGCGTGACTCCCAGTTTTACCTGTCATTTTCCAGGACGTCGAGGCTGCGACGGTGAAGCCGGATTTGCTGGAGACGGAGGTGCTGGGCCTCCGGGTCTGGATGATCATCGGGATCGTTGGGGTCGGTCTGACTGTTGTGGGTGAGTGGACCAGGAGGGCGGTGCAAACAGTCAGATCTACACGACCCAAAACTGATCTATAGGGTCCGGTGCTGTGCAATCAACCCGCACGTTCTGGGTGGAACTCGAACGAACAAAACTCCGGTGTGTGTTTGTGGTGAAGCGAGACAATTTTTCAGTTTGCCTCCTAACAACTTGGTCCCTTGATCTGTTTTTGAGTCAGAAGATTCAAAACTGCTCAATTTAGTTTTGCGTGCAAATAAGTTTTGCCCCACCCACCACTGGGAACGGGTCTCCTCAATCCTGTCGTGTCAGCCGCCGTGTGTTGTCGCTGCAGTGGTGGCGCTGTGCTGCTTCTTCGACTGCCGCATCCCGCGGACCAAGGCCGAGATCGAGGCGGACCACGAGAACGCCAAGCTCATCCAGCAGTACAGGGACACCATCGAGCGCGCGCCCAAGGGCAAAAAGGTCAAGGTCATCAAGGGTGAGTACTCAAGGTCATCAAGGGTGAGTACTCAAGGTCATCAAGGGTGAGTACTCAAGGTCATCAAGGTGAGTACTCAAGAAATCAAGGGAACAGAAATCGAGTGGATCTTTATCTGCCCCGCCAGATTGTTGAACCACTGGACAGTCACCTCGTGTGTGGACAGTTTTAATTTTGACTGCAACTTCAGTGTTTTGACAATCAATAAGTTTCGTTGAGGAGGGTAACCTGTGTGGAGATCCTGTGCTGAGGTCGAGCTCACGTTGATTTCCCCCATCCGTCATCCGTGTCCGTTATTTTGCTGCTGTAACAGCTGAACACGACGTGCTGTTTGCAGCGATCCCGTCCTCCGCGCTGGGCCTGGACGCCGGCGCGGGGCCCTCGTCCCCGCCGATCCTGATGGACGAGTCCGCGGCCGGGCACGGCGCCCCCGCGGCGGGGGCCGGGGGAGAGGTGCCCCTCGCCCAACACCCCTCCACTCTCCTCACTGGCGGCAACGAACCCCATCTGAGTAAACCCCTCGGTAAGTACGGGAGGGGGAGGCGATAATGTGTTTTCAACCTTGGGGAACGTTCGAGTAGGCGCAGCGCACAAAAACCGTGTTGCCCGTCGCGCAGAATCGAACGTGGCCGCAAGTGCCTCCAAGTCAGTGATTTGTGTCACACGGAAAGGGTGCCCCGTCGCGAGCGTGCTGTGCATGCTAAACGCGCACCTCTGTGCATTTTGTGTGCAAGGAAAAGTGACTCTAAAGAGTATTGCAGACAGATCCGCAAGCAATTGATGAACTCCACAAAAGGTGCGTCCTCAGGTTACCCTCGACGGTTCGTTTGGCAACTCCTCAATCCCAATGCAAACAACAGGCTCGCTCGTGAGTTCCAACACAAACAAACGCGACTCTCTGAGCCATGTTGCCAATTAAATTCTCAGAAGCCTCGAGGAGACTGTCACTTAACCTTTCGAGTGGATTTCACCGACAAGGTGAAAGTGCATTGGTGCAGCAGACTTCAGCTGATTGAACCAAGCATGCCAAGAATTTAAACTTGAGGCTTGAACAAACTATGTCACGGGTTCCGTTTGTGAAGGTGAATTTTTCAGTGCGCTGTTTGCGAGAAAAAAGGGGGGCTTGAGTCTGACAAAAATTTGAAAGATCTGAACAGACTTGCTGTCACAACGTGTTCCTCACTGAACTTGTTGTTTTTGGAACAAGAAGCAGTGCTCAAGGCATCTGCAGTGCGAAGTCCCTTGCCGGTAATGTCACTGATTCCTCCCTTGTCTTCTGTGGGGGGTCCAGGTGCAGGGGGGTCCAGGGGCAGGGGGTTGGGGGTAGGGGGCTTGGGGAGGGGGCAGGGGACATTTCAGCCACCTTGCCATACACTGCACTACCACATGGTGCTTCGCCCAAAAGGGACTAAGCACAACAAGCAAACCACGCTGCCGAAGATGAGCCACCTGATCTCGTGGATGTCTCACTTTCTCAAGAGAAGACACACCGATCAATGTTTTTCGTACCCATGCACAGCCACCACGCGGATGCGGCCCGGGCTCCTCGCGACGATTCGGACCCTGGCGTCGCTCGGGCGTTTGCACAAACAGCGCCCTCAGCCGGACGCCGCGACGGAGACGGAGGTGGCGTCGGACGCTGGAGCGCACGCGCAGGACAGCGACCTGGCGGCGTAGACGTGACGCGCGCGGCCTGCGTCGCGCGTGTGTTCTCGCTCTTGGAGAATTTTCTGTTCAGTCACACTCGCCGCTTGAGGTGTGTCACCTTGAAAGAAAACGTTCGTGCTTTCAACTGATCTGTGCGTCACCAAAGTTGGTGCTCTTCGTGTGTTCCTGGTGACAAATACATTTTCTGAATTTTATGCCAACATATTTTCCTTTGAGAAAATATTTGTTGAATCGTGAAAACATCGTGCAATAATCTTCCGTTTACAAAGGTGTTACAATGTAATTATTGTGGAGTCCTGCAACTTTGTCTCGATGAATCTGCTTTGATCTGAATTGTGACTGCGCGCTGTCTGTGAAATCGTTTCATCTTGTGCGGTGACTGCTGTAGCGGATCGAACCGGCACCTTCTTGTGCGCTCTCAGGCGCAAGTTTTGCTGTTCTCCCGGAATCAGATCTTGGTGGAGCAAGACGACAGCACGATTGATTCCTTCATCCGTCGGTGCGGGAACACTTTGGGGAAGCGGAGCAGTGCCTTTTTCTGACATTCCTTCCCCCGCAAATGCGTGATCTCACTTTTCCCCCCGAAACTTAGCTGGAATAAAATACTCGTTTTGTTGATCTCAGTGAGTACAAATATCTTGTTGAAACTCAGTACTCACGTGGATTTTGTTTGCCGTTGGTCTTGGAATTTTCTGTGCAGGAACATGGAACGGTTTCAACAAGCGTTTGGTCCTTCCACGAAGATTACGCAAATATATGACCGAACACAGGTGCTTTTATCTCGTTGATTATGTTTGCATTACAAGGCACGTTTTGCTTTTCGTTTCTTACGGGCTGCCTTTTTACAGTAGACCGCTCTTGTAGTATCTAATATTGAATTTCAATTTACAGATCATATCTATCTACACACATATGAAATAAACGAAAAGAACATGAATAAAATGCTCATTTATTTTCTATAACAAAACATAATTGAACTGCGCGAACGTGTGTAAAATGAACACATCCAATACAAAAGGAATAACACAATAAATACATCCAATTATTTCACTATCAGGATGAGGTTTAGCGCAAAGGAAGTGACGGGTCGAACTGTTTACACGGTGACGTTTTGCGAGTGAAATGACGACCCTGAGAAGCACATCGCGACATGAGGTGAATTTGGCATCAGTTGTGAAGACGGCAATTTTGACCATGAAATGGCAGGACACTCGACAAGGTGCGACAGCTCCCAGGGAAATCACACAAGGCTACAGCGCAGCGACTGCATGACATTCAGCCTGGACAAACACCACCATCACTTTCTTTGCAAAAAACACTTCCAAATAAGACACCCACCTGTTTTCCTATCCTGAACCACTGACAAACTTGTGCACTCTACACAACGTGCAAAGATGGGTAAGTTTCAGCGTGCGCGCCTGATGGCGTTGAGAACCGCGGGGACAGAACTGCACGCTGGAGTCGGCCACAACAGACGGAACAATCTGTCCACACAGACTCCCAACAAATCATGTGGCTACACACAAGGTTAGTCAAGATAGCAGCTCCAACACAACACAACGAACTCATAACTGTTTTGCTGAATGCCGAACACACACGCACAAGTAAAACATGTACTATCGGACAACACTCTGGGTCAAACACAATTCAAGGCTGCACCTGAACAACTCAAGACGAAAGGGTAGCTTTCAGATCTGCCCAGTCAACAGAATTAGTGTCAGATGAGCGTTACAGCTGAGGTACATACTCAAGATAACACAACTTGAGTCGCACAAACTTTCGTGAAATGCAGCAGATTGTGACTTGTCCACTCAAAGTTCTTTGGACACATTCTTCACCAAGGAAACTTGGCTTCCTCAGTTTCAAACATTGTCTTCGCTGTGACGCACACGAGAAAGATTTTCCAAACAAAAGACGGACATGATTCTGACCAGACACAACAGTTTGAGATTCTTCTCTTCATCTGTTTGGCTCTCACGAAAGTTCAACTTTTCAGCGCACAATAAACCCCTCTGTCATCGAGGCTGAAGGTGAAGATAACCGAGGTGAACACAAGACTAAATCTCATGTCAGGCAAGATCTTTCTTTGTGAACGACGAAGTTGTCTTGAAATAGTTGACCCTGGACAGGAGAAAGTGTGACTGAAATTCTTGACATGATCGAGTGATGACTCCTGTTCTGCGACGTTCGATCACAAGACGAGCTGCTCGGTGCCGCCGCGACGCCACCACAGAACGTACAGCGCCACGGCGACGCTGTTGAGGAGTGACGTCACGTACGTCGTGTGGAATGTGTGGCCTGATTGCTGTCTGCAACACAACACGGCGCACTTCAGTTCCGCGCGCTGCAGCACAGGTGATTGTCCCCACACTATCGTACCAACGGCCAATTACTTGCTCCAATTGTGGGTGAAAGTGGAGACAGTGCGGGATGTCAAAAAGAGGACACAGTGCACCGCAGAAAAGACGCACGAACCGAATTACCATCTGTGGCAAATTCACGCAAACTTTCCGTGTGTGCCTGAACATTGTTCGAAGTCCACATCGCTGACCAATTTGCAACTGACGAAGTGACGACAGATGACGAAAAAGCATTGAAAATCCCACCTGTACTTGCGAGGAGACACGGGTGTGGGCGGAACGCGTCCTGGATCCGCGCTGTCGAAGTAGGTGACGGTCCACGACGCGCAGCAGCAGAGCAAGGCGCACAACGCTGACGCCGCCGTCGTCGACAGAAAACCTGCAAACACAGGTCAAAATAATGCTCCTTCACAAAATAGCCCTGGTCAGATCAGTCAGATTCCCTTCGCAGTGATGTACAACCATCCAGTCAAATGACAGCCCGTTTCATGGTGTGACATGTCACACACCTGCGCGCAAAAGCGCAGACAGTTTCCCATTCTCCACGCTATTTCAGGTGAGTCTACCCACCAAACCCTGGCGACGAGGGAAGAACAAAGGCGCTCTTCAGACGCATGTTTATCTTCTGAGGCCATATTCTGATTTCCAAACAGATTGAAGTCAAGTGGCACGCACGAGTGGTAATTTGATGCGTGCACGGCTGCTGAGTGAATTTTCTGTTTGGCAGACTTGTTACTCCGCAGGACTTTGCGCCACCACCGTACATTCCAGCAGTTTCCTTTGTTGGTCACACGTTGTGTGTTGCGAGAAATCCACACAGGGACCGAAACGTACCCGCAATGTAGAAGGTCTGGTGGTTTCGAAAGTGAAGGTACAGCTGGTCTCCCTTCGCTTCAACTCCATCACTCAGCGAAAACCAGTCTGGAAGACCTGGGCGAAGGAACAAACAAGATGAACGAATGCAGCAGAGTCAATCCCAGACGTCAGCACATCGCTTTCACATTCCGACAAGCTACAGGTGTTAGAAATGAACATCAGCGCCTCGTTCAGACAGACAGCATGAGGTGTTGTAATCCAACCCGAGATCAGTCGGAGATCCAGGATCCAAGTCCGCCTCATGCGAGCCCTGCAGCACTTTTGGCTCCGCTGCACGTCATTCAGAGCGCAAACATGACATCCTGAATTTTCACTTACAATACGAAAGCAGCAGCAGAATGAAGCAAACGATGCTCGTGCCAACAACAAGAGCAGAAACGGTGTCCTCATCCCAGGCGTCCTGTTTCTGCACACCCCAGCTGGACCCGTTTCGGCCTCTTTCTTCCTCGCCCACTGTTTCACTCGCCTCTTCAAACAAGCGTCTCTTCACCAAATCTGCTGCAGCCTGGGACGTTTCTAGCGATCTTCTGCTACCAATTCTGGCACTCCGTCTTCTCATGGTTGCACTAATTTCATTCAGATCTCTTCAAGACATATTTCCCTTGTTTATCAACAAACCACAACGCACGCTGGGGCTTCTCCGACCCGAAAGACGTTTGAAACGCCGCTTCTCATTGGCTGCAGGCAAGTTGTTTGAGAAAAGTCAAAGTCCGACATTTCCGTTCTCGTACACGTCTGAAACATGTCATTCAACTTACGTTGCATTCTTTTGCACTCTCTTGCGAGACTTTAAGATTTTGATTCGAATAAACTGTCAGAAGTCGAGATAAAAATCCAAAACTTAGCAGACGGAACAACCAATAGGAGAGGCTTTTGTCTGAAAGGCTGTGCGTCTTGCTTGCACGGCTGTTCCATTTGGGAGGAAGATATTCCACACCTGCAAAAAGAACATAGGATACAGTATTTCAATTGAAAGAACAGTATATTACAAACAGGATATGTAATGTAAAATTGCAGTGATTTGTACTGATAAGTGCAACAGATAGGAAAACAAATTCTGAAGCTCTTTGCTCTTGTGCCACCTGGGTGTTTCAAAGAACAACTTTTGAAGTAACCAAGTCGTGGAGAAAGTGATTCGTAAGGCAAGTTTCTCACATTTCGACGCGAAGCACACCTTTAAGGGGGCTAGTCAGGGTTCGTAGGATCTTATGAAAGGAAACCAAAACGACAGGCATGCCAAACACGAATATTTGGTGTCCGAGGTGGCAAAATATGACGCCGGTTTATTTTGTCCTCTATTATCGCACAGCTGACCGAACAAACTTCATTCTGACGGCACATGTTATGAAAGCACATACTTGTGTCCATTGAGTACAAGTTGCGCTTGGAACAGGCGCACCGAAAATATCCTCAGCGTGCTCCACACTTGGCTTGCCAGTCGGTGCCTCGATGTTCTTGGTGTTTGGCTGTCGAAATACCGAGTCACTTTCAAACTACGAGCGGTAGAAAGTAGATAAGTCCCTTTGCGTCGCATTCAAACGTGCCTCCATCACTTTGGCCGGTCTCAGAATGTGAGACGGTCCACATTTTCTTTTCAGATTTCGTCGTGGCCGTCGTCGGAGAATGAGCGGATCAGGATACGGCGTAAGTTGGCCAGGCTCTCCGGTGCACTCGCAGCTCAAACGTATTGTATCCAGGGGGGTGTTTTTCCAAAACGGTGGTAACTTGGCTGTCAGTGATAAAGTTACCAGCAAAAAACACTGGCACCCATCAGTGTTTTTGTCAGAAAATGTCAGTGATATCT
>JAAUXT010016618.1_pt1 | contig 11351 bp, 9 predicted proteins | sample 7278171 | NCBI WGS metagenome assembly JAAUXT01 (sample SAMN14350112, study PRJNA611818) | marine sediment metagenome | isolation source: surface marine sediment (1.8m) | place: French Polynesia: Moorea | collected 2018-08 | reverse complement strand
GGGGGTTGGGGGCGGGGGGGGTCTGGGCGGGGGGGGGGGGCAGGGGACATTTTGGTCCAGCTGCCATATACTGCATTACCACATGGTGCTTCGCCCTAAAGGGACTTCGCACAATGAAACGTGTTGTTCCTGGAACAATTGTGTACGAAGATCAGCTGATCACAAGAGCGGATCCAGGATTGAGGTCAGAGCTAGGGGACCAAACCTGGGGGACGGGATCCAGACTCCTACCATGCACGAACAAAAATGTTGCTGGCTTGAAAAGTCGTGTGAGGCTCCGGCTTCACGGCTCTGGGGCCCCAAGGCCACAAGAGGCAGAACCATGACCAGGGCCCATGAGCCCCCCCCCCCACTATGCCCCCCGATGGACCTGCTGGAACCGCCCTGGATCTCTGGACCCCTCCTTTGCTGAGTCCCTTTGAAAATCGCTGGGAACGAAGTCGATTTTGTCGTGCCGTCTGCGAAGTAAGGCACTCTGCTTGAGGGCTCACACACACACACACACCACACACACACACACACACACCACACACAACACAGCCGCACGCACGCCAGGCCATTTGAGAACAAATGACATTGGGACAAGAACACACACGCACAAACACAAACGCACACACGCGCGCACGCATACACACCCGCGCACACATACACACACGCACACACACATCATTGGGCCCCACTCTGACCAACCGGGATCTGGATGAGCTGAATCCCTGTGAAATCCAAACATTTTCCAGACCAAATTATCAGAATTCGACTCGTGGAGAAACAAATGGGTTCAATCAGAGATCTAAAACTGGATAAAATTCGGAGGGGGAGTATCAGCCTGGAACCACCCACGCATCGCTGGGAGCGGTGGTGCGTGTCCGATGGACCTGTTGGGCCGTTCATCACTCCCAGTGAAGCAATCATTTACCCATCACCAATGTGCGCGTGTCGCTCTGTGTGTGGTGTGTGTGTTTGTGTGTGTGTGTGTGTGTGTGTGTGTGTGTGTGTGTGTGTGTGTGTGTGTGAGCAGTCTTTGTGTGTTCGTTCGTGTGAGTCGTCTTGAATCAGTGACTATTTGTCGAGGTCAAATATTTTTTTTTTTGGGGGGGGGGAGGGGACGTCATGGCACGGTAAGGGCGGGAGAGCGCCGCGAAAACTCCGTCATTGCACGATGGATTTTGACCTGTCGCTGAAAGGCCAGCACCTTCCACGTCAGATCCCCTGGTGCCACTAAAATCATGGGTCCACTTCTGCTGTCCAACCTGAGCCTGTCAGCCATTTCTGCCGTGTGTCTTGGCGTCAGCTTCAGTCTCTTCGCAGTCGTGTTGGAGATGACGTGTGGAGTCACACGGGAGAACCAACGGTCCGTCGTGCACGCATTGGCCTGACGGAACCTGTGGTCCTGCAGGTGAGCTGAGTCTGAGGACATCATTGCTGTTGGGTTATTCCTGTGGTTCCTGAGGTTGAGTTGTTCAGTGGTATGAACAGGGTCTGAATGAATTGGTTCACCTTGGGGTAACGCGCGGTCAATTGTTGGGCTGACGTCAAAAATTCCATCATTTAGTACAATGCTAAATTTTGACGCTGAAGTCAAAAACACGAACCCCCGCGCCACCGATGTGAAATCCGCCTGTAGAGGTTGTTGTGTTGTTATCTTTGTTAAATTTTGTTGAAATGTTTAAATTTTGACGCCGACGTCAAGAAACGACCCCACATCTCCCAACCTACAGAGGTTGTTGTGTTGTTATCTTTGTGCGCGCTACACGCACTTGATTCTATTGTTCAGCAAACAGACTCGGAGCGAAGGGCCTCTCGAGTGGAGCCTCTCTCTCCTCCACGGTTCCTTATCGCGTGATTCAGGTCTATTGGACATGCGCTGAAGGGGCTGCGGATCCAGGGGAGTAACATGTAAGGTGGGTCCTGAGAGAGAAGGAGAGAGACAGGAGAGAGAATGGGGAGAGAAGGGGATTGAGATAGAGAGAGGGAGGGACAGAAGGAGAGAGAATGGGAAGAGGAGTGTGAGTGAGTGAGAGAATGGGGAGAGGGAGGGAGAAGAGAGTGAGAGACAGTGAGAGGGAAAGAAGGAAAAGAGGAAGAAAGTGAAAGAGTAGAGAGAGACACACACACAAACACAGAGAGAGAGAGAGAGAGAGAGAGAGTGTGTGTGTGTGTGTGTGTGTGAATGTATGTGTGTGTGTGTTGGGGAACACGATCTCTAATGGGTCAACTTCCTGTGTATCTTGCTGTGCTCGGGAGCATGGTCTCTGGTGGGTTGTAATACAGTAAAAGCCTGTATGAAGCTCAGACCTCACGCGCAGAGGGGCGTGGTCTCCAGTCTCTGGTCTGCAGTAGAACCACAGGTCTCAGACGTCCTATGATCCAGGTACCTCTGGAGCTCCAGGGTGTCCAGACACAACAAAGAGGGGGTACAGTCTCCAGTGGTAAACCCTGGATTATGGGCCTCCAGTGGAACAAAGAGCCACAAGGGGGTCATGGAGACCTCCTCAGTGGGTTCAGGGCACTTTATGGGCCCTGGGTCACCCTGGATATACCCTGACCCTCTGGGTGGATCTGCCCCTGGCTCTCCCACCTGGACCTTCCTCTCACAACTAGACTCCGCCCCCTGGGTGTGTTCAGAAGATTTCGTTCAACGAGGCATTTGAACAGCAAATAAAGATTATTATTGGTGCATTAAAAACTGCACTCGAGCTGTTGACTTCCCCCAGCAGACAAAGTTTATGGTCCTGAAGACCATTTGGTCTTGAGTGCTGTACTGAGGAGGGCTGACCTCAAGTAAACAAACAACAAAAGAGGACAATGGACTCATTGTTGAGCCGGGCCATCTGGTGGATCCAGGAGGGGGTAAAGGGCCTGCACCCCCTCACTTTACCCGATGACGTCAATCTTTTTTCCAGTTTGGTGTCCCCTCCATGTTTGTCTTCCCCTTGACCATCCTAGACCCGTTGTTGCTCACAGCTCTTTTTATCCCTCAGTTTGCCAAAATACTTTCTTTCAATAACTGAATATATTCCATTCAAATATACAATACAGACAGTTTTGCTTGGTCTGTCTTGCACAGAGCCACAGCCACTATATCTCACTTTGTTTGCTGTTGATTTTATTGCATTATTTTCTGTACATCTTCATATTCACCACAGTGCTGGTGGGTCACCATTCGCATGCATTTGTGTTTTTATATCTCTTGCAAAAACTGTAGATTTTTTAAAGGATTCTACTTTTATCACATTATTCCTGTCATGATTTGTTTCTCTGAAAATTATCATGGTCAACAAGAGCCTTAGGGATAGCAGAGAGTACTGATTGTTGAGAAAAGACAGATGTTTTGGGGCAGACAAGAAGAAAGGTGAACTTGCTGAGCAAGCTTGAGCTTAATTCAGACAGATGTGTGGTATTTCAAAAATTGAAACAATTTTTCTGGCTGTTATACAACCCTGTGCATAGATGCTCCAAGATTGCAAAAAAAGCAACTTCAGAAACACATATTCTGGTTGTTCATGGCAATAACAAATAGTGGAGCTACCTGAAGAAATAGTTCAGCATTGCTGAACAAAATGTGTGATCTGGTGTGCTTTGCAGATTGATAAAAGTCAAAAATTTAACAGGTTGTTTTTTGCAGTTTTCAATTCTGATTCCAATGAAATAGGGTTGTTCCCAAAACATCTGAGTTCAGTCAGCTGGGTCTGAAGAGGTTTCTTGCATCTTCAAATAACTTGTCTCAGCAGCTAAAATTCAGAAAAGGGCATCCTTCTGAAGCAAAAGATACCAACACCAGCTGCATAAATTCAGTCTGGAGATGCCATGGATATTTTACCAGAAAGCTGTGAAAGCAGACATTTTACTTGTGTAAATATTGGCCTTTTTGCAGAATCAAACTGCCAACATTTCATGCAAATTTCAAACCTGAAAGGCAACAAGCATTTACATTTTTTGGATAACAAAGAAGAGTCTCAATAGCAGAATGTTTTCATATTTTTTTGAGGTTTTATACATGCTGTCAGTTGCTCTTTTCGGCTGTTCAAGATGATGTCCCTTTTTTATGCTGTCAACAATTTCTTGGTTTGTCTTTCCTTTGAAGGGAACCTCCCCTTCTGTGTATATTTCCCACAGAAGCACTCCATAAGAATACTTGAAAATGGATAAGAAACAAGGATGTCTTACAGGACATTTGTCATTTGTGAACCCAAGCAGTGATTTCACAGAGAGAGAGAAGAGAAATAAAAAGAGAGACAAAGAAAAAGAGCTCTAGGTGAGATACAAAAAGCACAAGATAGAGACAGACAAGAACCGAGAGAGAGAAAGAAAGAAACAAAAAGAAAGAAACAAAGAGAAAGAAAGAAGGCAAGAGAAAGAATGTGAGAGAAAGTGAAAGATTGAGAATGAGAAAACAGGAGAGAGAGAGAGAGAGAGAGAGAGAGAGAGCAAAAGAGAGAGAGAGAGAGAGAGAATCAGAGTTCTAACAAGGATGCACAGAAAACAAGAAAGAGTGAGAGAATGGAAGAGGCAAAAAGAAAGAGAAAGAGAGGAGATGGAGAAAGAGAGAGAGAAATAAAATGAAAGAGAGACATAGAGAGAGCAGATAGAGCAAGAGAATGAGTGAGAAATATAAATTGCACAAGGTTTGTTTTTTGATCACCACTTGGGAAAACTGGATGACTTGAAATGCAATCAAACAGGCCACCCACAGCTTTTCTGTCTAAAATTTCACAAAACTTACCGCATCACTTTTGGTTGAATACACACCAGATACAACTGCCTCAGGACTCATCCACCTGACAGGCAGATCCCTTGCTGGAGAAGACTCAATGTAGCTCTGACCTTGCTTGATGCATTTGCTCAAACCAAAGTCACCTAGTTTTACTTGTAAGTTCTCATCCAACCTGAAATGGATATTTGAGGTTGATGAATGTTGAGAGATATTGAGAAATGTCTGCTGTTCAGTTACAGAAAGACACAGACATACAAGCAATTTCTTGCTGCCAAGTCTCTGTGCACGATGTTCTGTTGTGAGAGATAAACCATCCCATTCACTGCTTCAAGGGCAAAGGAAAACAACTGCGGTTCAGTCAGTTTCTGAAATGAAAGGTTTCAGTCAGTTGCTCTTCACAGGATGAAACATTTGATAACACAAGGAAAAACACACTCACAGTTCTCTTCTTGAGCAAGTATTGTTTCATATCTTTGTTCTTCATCAATGGACATATCATGCAAAGCTTTCCTTCATGAGATGATACCCCCAGCAAGGAAAGTATATTTGGGTGGTCTAATTTGATCATATTGGCCACTTCCTCCACAAACTGCTCAAGGTCACTATGTGTCACATCTTTTTCAACTGAAACAGACAAATGCTTTGGGTCTTCTGGTTGTCTCTGTAGCTCTCTGGTTGTCATGAAATAATGTCTCACCTTTAGCCTTTCGGACAATAAATTCCAGTTTGTTATCAGCCTTGTTTTTCCTCACCATTCCCACAAAGTTGTCTTTCCTACCACCTGCAGAAATAACAAATAAGAAATAAAACAGTATTTGCACATTCTTGAACAAATTGGTTCAAAGGCTGTTGAAGGAACATGTGCCTTTTATCTTTTTTACTGCAATATCCACCAGATTTGAAGCATTAATTCTGAGAACACCTGACCACACAGTCCCAAAATTGGCTGAAACCCAACATACAAGTCATGATCAGTATTTGCTGGCAAAATATGACTCAATCACTGTCACAGACAAAACTCAGAACAAAAGCAGTGCCACTGCCAGTCTCAGTTGAGCCAACCTGATCCTAGGTGACCCAGTATTGTAATTTGATTTGTGTTTATCCATGTTTGCTGGACTTTGAAGGACAATAATGGATCCAGCTTCTGACAGAGACATTCCAAATCTGAACATTCTTGCCTGGGGGCTGATTTGATACTTCTCCAAGAATTCCTGGAACAATATGAGCTGATTGTATAGTTTTCCATCTTGTTGGAGACAGCACAGCAATACAACAGTGCTCCCATTCAGAGATATTGCAATAAAAACATCAGTCTGAGGAATTAATCTCTCCAGTCCAGTACTGGCCTCACAAAGCTCAGGATGAGCAGCAGCATGTAACTGAACAGTACAATTTTATTTTTTGCACCACATCTGGCTCCTCCTCTTGGGTAAAATAAATTGACCTACCTTCTGGAAAAGCAGACAAGCATCAGAAAAGTCAACAGTGATAAAAGACTAACACAAGGGATGCTGATGAGGATAATAAGCTGCATGGTCGCCCCAGTTTTGACCTGATTGTACTGATTGTCTCTTTCAATTGAAGGTATCTCTGTGTGACCTATATGGCCCATTGAAAACCCCCTATTGGCTGAGTTATGCTTGTGTCCACATCTGTCCTGGCTTGTGTATCCAGAATCTGCAATTGAAACACAACAGAAAGTCAAAGCCATAGCCACAATAGCCTGTTCCTACCAGAGATAAATATGCACATAAAATGTGTTGTTACAGGTAGAGGCAGATTGTAAACCAGTTTGCCTTTGTGACTGTATGCTTTTGAAATTTGGAATCACATTTTCAATGAAAGTGCTTGAATGTCCTGTCCGGTTCAAGCACACCAAGAGAACATGTTCAGGTTTGGAAAATATCACACAAAACTGCCCCATCCAGAATTGGGTGTAGAAGGAATCCTGGAACTATTTTTCTTGTTGGTGTCATTGTGTGAATACATTTCATTTGCAAGAAAAGCAAGAAAAGAAGAACATTTCATTTGGAAGACCCCCTTTCTCTCAAAACAATAGATGTACAAAATCCTTCTCAATTTTACTTCTGTGTCCAATGCAGAGGGTCATCAATACTGGCAGCCCTTCCTAAATTCTTCCAAAAGGCATGCTTATTCACCAATTGTGCAGCTCCCACTCAGAATCCGCCATATGGCACAGTTGTCCCTCAATTGATGAAAGCATCAGCACCCAAACATGAAATCATTTTGTGAAATCCATCCCTGAGTACCAGACAGGTTGCTTTGTGAGTCTCCCAGCACCAACATGGCAGTGACAAGTGACTTCATACCCAATGCTGCAAGGTCCATTACACTTGGTCTTCATGGACCTAAGGACACCTCCACATTCTGGACAAACTATTGGCAAAGTCAACAAAAGCAGCATTTCCAACATGGCTTTGAGGAGAAGGGTTATAGGGGTTCATCATATGTAACAAACCAGGACTACAAAAGCCAGGTAAAATAACACCATTTTCTTGTGCCACTCCAGAGCAGCAGCCTCACCTACCTTGGTCAGCACACTGAAGAGAATCCCAACTTCCACCAGAGAAACATATCACATGACCACTCTTTCCATTCCGCTGATTCCATGTGATAGTTCCACATTGCTCCTCATGTTTCAGCCAGCAGAGGGAGCTGCAGTTCCAGTGGTTCATTTGTCCCAAACCTGGATAACTCAACCACAGAACCAGAGGGGAGTGGGGTAGGTTATTAAAGATGTCTGGATTTAAACTTGTGAGATTGTTTGCAAACAACTCAATCACTTTCAGTGATTCAAGCTCATCAAAGACTCCTTGAGGAAGAGCAGTGAGCAAGTTGTAAGCCAGATACAGTTCCACCAGGTTAAGGAGCCCAGCAAAGTTGGCTGCTGCAATGGTTCTGATTCCATTGGCCTCCACATTCAGAATTTTGCATTGCAACAAGCGGCTGAAGACACCAATAGGGAGATAAGTAATGAGATTCCGGCACAGGTTCAGTGTGTTCAGAGACTTGAGTCCAGTGAAGCTTCCAACAGTGATGTTTGAGATCTTATTTTCTTGCAGCTGCAAATCTTGACATTGGGTAAGGTGCCTGAAGACTCCTTCAGGGAGGGAATGGATCTGATTACGCACCAACAACAGTTCATGCAAAGACTTGAGTCCAATGAAACTTCCAGCAGTGATAATTGATATTCTGTTGAGTGCTAAAAGCAGGTGTGTACAGTGTCTGAGGTCCCTGAAGACTCCTTCAGGGAGGGAAATGATCAGATTACCCAATAAATTCAGTGCATGCAAAGACTGGAGTCCAGAGAAACTCCCAGCAGTGATGTTTAAGATTTTGTTATCTCCTAAAGGCAGTTTTTTACATTGGGTGAGGTGCCTGAAGACTCCTTCAGGGAGGGAACTCACAAGATTGTACCTCAGATCCAAATGTTTCAAAGACTGAAGTCCAGCAAAGGAATCAGTAGTAATTTCAGATATTTGGTTGTGTATCAGGTCCAGGACCTCAAGTTGAGACAGATGTTTGAATACTCCACCAGGCAGGGAAGAAATCCTGTTTCCTGCCAGAATAACCCAAACAGACTCACCAGGAATGTCACTTGGGACCTCTTGGAGGTCATACCATGTTCTGTAAAAATACCTGTTCTGAGGATAATACTTGTTTGTACATGCTTTTCTTGTGCAAGCAGCTTTCATACTGGGTACCAGGAAAAGTAGCAAAAGTGTCTCTGAAAAAGAAAAACACAAGTGTTGTGGGTGAAGGCCAATGAAGACACCTGTTGGCTCAAGTGCTGTTCCACAAATTTAAGTTGGAATATTTTTGGATACTGATGGATTCTTGGGTTTCAAAATTTTGTGGCTGTGACATTGTTGGTTGTATTCATCAGAACTCAATGCAATTTACCATTCACTTGGGTGAAAAAAACTGATCAAGTTAAATCTAGAATTGGGACACATGGGTTGTGTGGCACTCTTCTAAGATTTAGGGAAGCTACCAGCACTGACAGCCAGACACAAAACTATGATAATTTCATTCTTCAAATCTGCAAACTGCACTGGGCAGTGGATCCTGAAGAGGGTGTCTGGACCAGATGTGAATTTGCAATCACACAAAAGAACAAATCACTCATGTTACACAATACTAGGTAGAAAATGGGCAAGAATGCTGGCAAGAAATATCTTCAAGGGTCAGGAAAGCCCTGGTCTGTTTGAACTCCTGTGATACAAAACATTGACTCACCTTTCTGAGCCCAACCAAAAATGTTTATCATGCTCTAGAAACTCAGATTTGTTTGAATAATTCTGCTCATGCTAAATTATGAGCCATTGTTGGAGAATCAACATGTCCCAAGACAAATGCCTGCTTTGTCACTGACCAATATCATTGTTTTATACCACAAGCCTGCTGTTGGTAGGAGCAGTTTGTTGTGTCGAATAAGCCTCAGAGGATAATGGAAAATGGAAAGGTTTACATTCCAAATTTTAAATGAAATGTGTGAATCAATATGACTTGGATGCCACCCAACCTTGGCTGAAGTCATAGGAGAGAAACAAAAGTACATTTGGTATTAATTAATCTTGTAACTGGTATCAAACAAGTTATAATTTTAATTCAATTGAACATGTTCTGTTTGTGTGCTTTAATTCTGTCTCAAAGTCCCTTGTTCCCTTCAGTGGGGGTTTGTCAGACAACTCTCTTTATGATTTTGGACAGGCCACAATCTACACAGAACCATGTGCAAATTTGTCAACAGTCCTCCCCTGACAATGTGAGAATTCAGCAATTGTCATTCACAGTGGACAAAGCTGCTTTAGTGTGGTCTCTGAGTGCTCCCTCTCTGTCTTGATATTTTGCCCAACCATTTTGTCATTCTATATGTTCAACAAGAGATGTTGCAAATTTATCAAGACACAGCTGACCAAACTGTAAGAGTAAGAAAATGTGTGCAAGAGTGTCAACCTGCAGTATAGCATCACTGTGCAAATGAATTGTCACTGGCTTCAACATGAGACAGGCGCGATGAGATGTTTCATCTCTTTCACACCGAGGGTGAGTTGCACATATATGTGTGTAAATGCTTAATTTCCTACTGAGTTCCAGCTACACACAAATTTGACATTCATTGTCACATTATGCATGCATACATCTCAGGAGGTGGGTCTGGGGCAGTGGTGATTTTCCTGCCTTGAACTTGGTTTTGTTCAGGTATATTTTTGGCAGGTAATTGTCATCTCATATTTGTGCTGATAAGAAAATGTTCAAAATAAAAAACTGGAAAGAAATAATGACACCCCCCCCCCAGATTTTCAACATAACATGTTGGGATTCATTCACCAGAGAATGTGTCTCGGTGTTGTGATTCCATATGTGAGTTTTCAACGAGTGTAAACTGCAAAGTGCAAAACAAACAAACAAGAAACAAACAAATAAATATCAGGGGAATGTGTAACATGTGAGTGACACCAGTTTTCTTGTCACCAGAAAATGAACAGACTGTTCAAGTGCATGAATTGAACCAACTATTAATTTTTGATACCCAGTGCAGTGCAGTGCAGTGCAGCAGCGTGCAGGCTGAATTGATTTCAAAGTGATACATTTTCAAGAAAAGCCTCTGTGACTCTTTTTGTCCTTGCTGAAAAGGAAAAAAATCATTTATGTGAGCATTCAATTTCACCAAGCAAACATGAAATAAAGGTGAAAGGACCACAACAATGTGACCAGAATGACTTGAAGACAACAAGACATCTCTGTTGTAATCAACCTTTTGGGACAGGGGAAAATGCCCTTGTAGACCCAGAGACATCCCAGGGAAGTGTACCCAAAGGAATCCCCAACAGTAGTTTCAGGTGAGTTGTATGTTGCATGTGCTGCAGGATGAGATGAGACACCAAAAACCTGTCCACTTGCTCACATGAAAGACTTCTGCATTGATCACTCTGTTCAGAAATCCACAAATGATCTGACTTTATCCAAGAACTTCTGTGAAATGGAACAAACAGAAATGTGTGAATGGAAAAAATCACCATCAACATTCTGTCGTGGGAAATAAAATTTGTTCAATTGTCTTTCACTCTTATTCCAGATGACACTGAAGAAAGATGTTTGAAATTTTGGTCAAAACATATTGTGCCAAAAAAGAGGGATGTGTGTCTGCATAAGGAGGAAGAGGTATTTTCTCTGCACGATTGATTGGTTCACATTCTGGGTGAGTTTATTCACAAATGCTGTGCATTTTACCAATCAAACATGAAAAATGTGTACAAACAATGCAGCCAGAATTGTTGCAAAATTGATGCATTTCAATAAGGAAGGAATTTGTGCTGACATTCCCCCCCCCCTTTTTTCTGTTCTGTCAGTCATTCTGTCAGTCACGCATAAAAAACAAATCAACAAATGAACAAGAAGTTCCGAGGCAGGAACCCTGATGGTTGCGGAAGCGGAAACTGTCCTTGCTCTTCCCTGAGAAACCCCACACTTCCTGTCGAGACACATTTCCTGCTGCCATTAAAGCACATGTTGAGTTGGTGTGAATTTGAAGTCAATTTGAAGAAGAATCAAGGTGAGAACCAAAGATCTAGAAAATCTACATATAACAGTTGGTGTGGTGAATGCT
>JAAUXT010002399.1_pt1 | contig 11351 bp, 10 predicted proteins | sample 7278171 | NCBI WGS metagenome assembly JAAUXT01 (sample SAMN14350112, study PRJNA611818) | marine sediment metagenome | isolation source: surface marine sediment (1.8m) | place: French Polynesia: Moorea | collected 2018-08 | reverse complement strand
TTTCAAACTCGCGTTCACAGATTTAGCCTTTTGATGCCTATAGGTGATTTTCACCATCACCATACATTATACATAATGTATGCTTCAAGGTTCAAATCACCTAAAAATCATTGAATGTATTGTTTTTGGTTGGTTGTTCAGGACAATCTGGGACCTCACAGAGAGAGACCCACCAACAAGAGATCCTCGAGGTAATGACGAGTGAAAAATACGAAGTGTGGTTTGTGATGGAAAGCGTATAATCGGTGAAAATATCATCAATGTGTAAAACGAAGCAGCTTCAACTGCAATTCTGATGGATTTGCTCTTGTGGCTGGTCTCTTGGGAATACACGTGCTGCGTAGCAAGTTTGAGGTTGATGTCGACTGCATTACACTGTTGAACTAGTTGTGAAGATGGAATCTGATGATGCTTCACCCGAGAAAAGCAAACAGACAGAAAATCCTTTGTCCGCACAAATAAGCTCACGTACGGACAGTAAAATGCCCGATTTCACATTGTGTATCCGTGACAAAATCTTTCTTTCAAATTTTGTATCCGTGACAGAGTCTGGATTTCCCCCACACCTTTGTTCTGGGAATAATTGGTCTTCGCCATAAAGGGGCGGGTGAGGGGCAAAGGGTGTTCACGATTTGACCGGAACTGAAAATGCACTCAAAAACTCACGGATCTTCCCCCAGTGGCCATTCTTTAAACAAAGCGAAAAATATTGCTTCTGACGCTTTTGATCGGTCCACGGATCAGTGAGTTCATTCGTGGAACGGGGACAGCAGTCCTCTTCTCCAAAGGATGCATTCCTTTGTTGTGGAGCTGTCCAGGATGCTTCCGCAGGCTGCGCCATATTTCACTGTTGGGAACCTGACAGATTCAAAGCCCTCATTTATCCGCAATATTTTCCCGAGAACCGGTCCGAGACGCGCACGTTGTTCACTGGGAGAGATGCTGGTGTGTGAGTTCAGCAGCGGCATCGAGGCTTGTTCTTCGGAAAGTGAGAAAGAGGCTTTAATGCAGCTTGATTGTAACCTTGTGTGGAGGTTGACGGAATATGAAGCGAATTAGCAGGATGCTATGATGGCTAAATTACCGTTCGCTTTTATTCCAAGAAAAGCAATGATCCCCTGAGATTCGTGACACAAAGCGAACTCGAGCAGTTGACACAGCGTTCACGAACTTTTTGGACGCACGCTCGCACATTTCCAAACCAGGTTTTTAGGTGATTTGAGGTGGGTTGTGCGATTTGGGCTCAAATGAGCCAAATCAGTGTGAGCCAAATCAAAGCACCTATAGGCAGTGTCTTCCAAAAGTATGTGTACAGCAGTTTTATAGTCAAGATGAAGATTGATTTGGGATCATTTGGGCTCTTTTGGTTTATTTTGGGCTGGAGATAATACGTGAGGACGGAATTTGTCAAATTTGAATTTTTGGGTTTCTGAGGTTCAAATTTGGAAGTGCAGAAAAATGGGGTATGGATGTAGAAATGTCTTCATATCTCAGAATGTACAAATATTTGGTGAAAGAAGTATATTGATGGAATGTAGTTTATCAGAGTGAGCCAAAGCAGAGCAAGCCAAATCAGGGCAAGCCAAATCAGAGCAACTGAAATTTCCTCAAATCACCGTGAGCTCCATGGAGCTATTTGGGGGGGGGGTTTGTCTAATTTTTTGGGGGAAAAAGCAACAGTGAAGGAGTGAAGGTCATCTCTTGGTTTGAAGCCTTGAGAAAACGGGTTGTGTTCTTGTGGTCCTGAAGTCCCGCGGGGGCGCTTTTGTTCACATTTTGTGGGCTGCGGTTTCTTTGTTCTGTTGGATGATCCGTAAAGTTTCAAATGATCATCCTTTTGTTGGGCTCAGTGATTCAAGTTTCTGTGTCTGCATGACGTGAGAAATAGACGTGCGTATTGAAAAAAGTTGTTCCCTTCACGTGTGAAGTGCGTGTGAGTGCGTGGTAAATCCTACCAAGAAATGACCTGCTGCATGCATGGAGCGGAAAGTTCTGTTGCAGTGAAATTCGACAAATCCAAAGTTTGTGCGGCGGCAGGACTCGTACGTGAGCTGCGTCAGTGAAATGTGTTGAATTTTGTGACGTCATATCAGGAATCGATATTCAAGGGTATCCTCGCTCAACAGAAGAACGCTGCCGAGAACAATGGTTTGGCGGACCAGCGTGTTTGGAACCAAGTTTTCACTCCACCACCACGATGTACAACGGATAATTGGTCACTCGATCACTCGGCGAAGGCTGCTTGCTCAAGGCGTGGAGACCATTAGAGAAGAAGCTGTATTATTTTACGACAGTTTTGTGAAAGTGCAGCAAGGTGTTTGAGGAGAAAGCTACAAGCTCCCAAACCTGTGAACACCTCATCGTATTCACATCAGTGGAGCCACTGGCAAAACCAAATCGGACACGTCATTATGCGGAGATGAGACAACCGCTGCGGACGCTAATTAAGTGGACAGGAGACGTCGCAGCTGCGTGCAGCGTTGTCATGGCAAAGTATGACAGTGGCATCCTGAGTATCACCTTTCCGCTGACTTGTTCGGTTGCCACAAAAAAATCAAAAAAATCCCATGACCAATTCATCAAAAACGTGCAAAAGTGAACACAACACAGAATGACAATCACAACGGAAAATAAAAAGGAAAGCTTTCCGGTTTGAACACAGAGACAAAGATGAAGTTGTGTGCCTTTCTCTGTCCAGCGCACAGGCGACTGCCCTTCACCTTGATAGCGAAAGGCCATCTCCACAAACAAAGCGGAACCAGCCTCTTTCAGACACTGTCTGCGAATCTACACTTGAGAAGCTCACTCGTTGTGACAGAATGCCATGGATACAGGCTCGTGCTTCCGCAAATTTGAAACACAATTGTCTTACTTCTTTTGTTGAAAGACCAGTCAGGTAATGAGGTGTTGAGCGTTTTGAATATGAATGACGAGAGTTTCGCGGCCTGGAAACACGGTTTTGGTCTCCCAAGGGTGAAGTCCTTTCTTTCTCCGACCGCGAAACGGTGCTGCGCAGTTTTGTGGAGGTAGCAGCGGTTTCCTGCGGCTACAATTATCTGCAAATGGAGATCTGGGCAAAGACGGATCAAAAGCCTTCTTTTGGCGAATTATGACTCCTCGAGGCAGACATGACATCGTTAAGACGGGCAGTCGTTGATTATTCCGATGATTCCCATACGGGAACACAACACTGTCTTCGTTCATCGTCGCACAGATGAAACATTGACCTTTTTTGAGTGCTCGAGTTGTGGTCATCACGACAGATGCGGAAACTTGAGGATCACACGCATTGCAACGTGACAAGTGGTGGACGCACGTGGGATGGACTGGCCTTGGACGTTGTTCACCTTGACAATGGGACGGTCATTGCTGGAATGCTTTGTCCATCAGCTTGGTCTTCACACGACTCTGGATCAGAGGCCACACGGGTCGCAGTCGTTGGTGAGGGAAAAGTGATTGTTGCTTTCCTTCATAGATTGTACGATAAAACCAAAATATATCGGCTTTTGCCCTCGCGCGTCGCACGAAAAATTTGAACCTGCATGGTCACGGGTCTGTTGGTCCAACAACGGCAGAAGGGAACCACCCAAGCACACGTCTCCCCCCCCCCCGCCGAAAAAATTACCGTTTTCGTGATGATGATTCGTCGGATGAAAGAAACAAATTCTCTCCAGAACAAAGAACAGGCGACGGTGCGGTGGGTGTCATGAGAAAAAGTCTCACAAGGGCTGAGCTCTGAGCTCTGCAAACACAAGGAGAATCCTTCTACTTTTGCTGTACTGGGTGGATGGACACCTTTGTCCTGCACAGGCTGAGCTCTGTGTCTTATGGTCTGCGTGTTTGTCCTTTTGTGAGGCTTACTCGTGAAAGTGAAAGACAAGATTGTCATGCTTGCTTCCTTCATCAAAAAAGTTTTGTTCATGAAGCAGCACAAAAGAGTGCGACTTGTCTTTCCCCCCCCCCCCCCAAATTCACGTGACACTGGCCAGTAAGATGGTGAGGCCTCACCACTGGTGTACACGGGTGTTACGAGATCCATTTGTGCTCTCCTCGCTGCATGTAACATCTGGCGAGCCCTGTTTTGACACAACAATCGTATCCCAAGGTTCTCAGGCTTTGGTGTGACCCACCCAGCAAGTTATCCTGCCCTGAGGTGTGGAACCTGGCCTCGCCACAAACTAGATCTACCAGTGTCAGATCTCACCGAAACGCGACACCTGAATGCTGTGTGTCCTGCAGCAGTGACTACCTCCTGCAAGAACCACACGTCGTGGGTGGATTCGTGTGATGTGTGTGCACCCAGAGTAAAGATATTGAACAACGCAGGACTCTGTCCTAAATTTGGGGCGAATCCAGCGCTCACAAAAAAGCTCTAATTGGACAAGAAATTTCGGTCCTGTTTTGTCTCTTTTCAAGATTTGGAACCGAACCGTCGTTGCTTCTGCATTTGTTTGTATGACTGCGGTTGTGAAACCAAGTTTCAGCGGGACGATGAGTGAACTCCCAAAGAAGAACAGGACAATTTCTGGCAAGGCTTCAATCCCGGAAACAACGCATCGTCTGAATGCAGTTGGAACTTTTCACGAGGTGTTTGTCAATTTAGGTTGGAATTTCAGCTCGATCCTTTGCGATCAATTAACTTCAGTTATGTTTTTCGTCAAAACAATCTTGCAGTTGAAACCAGAGTCTTTGGAAGTGTTCAACACTGGGCTTTCCCCAGATCAACGCTTCAGGACACACAATGAGAAGCCATTCTCCCTATATCATCGCACAAATTAAGTCCACACGTCCTTGCAACTTGCGAACAACAAGCTTCAGTGACTGACACTTCCTCCGGGAAGGCTTTGGAAGCAATTTTCCGAATGACTTGGTTTGAATCGAAGGTTTGATCAATTATGGTGTTTATGTTTCCTCTCTTTGTTCATCTGGGAACAAGCGTCGCGAATCTGATCAAAATCCTGATTTGGTAATTGCTGGGTATTTCCACAATTGCGTGTCTTTTACGTTTGGAAAAATATTTGTGACAAGGTAAACTTTGGTCAGATACAGCTGTGTGTGTTCATAGCCGTCAACCGTACAGGTTGCCAAGGAAATTTGAAACGACATGTAGGAAGTGGATACGCATCACACGGACGTGAAACCGAAAGTTGTTTCGACGACGGAGAATGAAACGTTCACAGCTTGTGGGTTTTTGCGAACCCATGTGGGAGTCTGATTTCAATGAGAAGCCCTTCAGGTTGGGCCAGTCGACGACAGCCTATCATGCTGCAGTCGTGTCAGTTTTTGAACAGAAATAGCTGCATGTTGGAACACGTGCATTTCTATTTCTATTTGTTTGATCGAGACACCTGCAGATGTTCTGCAGATGCGCCGCGATCGTTTCCCAACAGACGCCATTGTTTGAACAACAGATTCGCGCAGAAGAATTGAGTTGTACAGTTTATCGATTAACGGTAACTGAAACTGAAGGCAAACCAAATCTTCATTTTTGGGTCCCCTCAAGTGTTTGGTGGCACTTGAAAGTTGAGAAAGTAGAGAACCATTGTCGATGACTTGGGTTTCGTCTGTTTCGTGGAACATATGAAGCTGCACACACACACACACACACACACACACACACACACACACACACACACAAACACGCAGAGGATTTTGTCACATTTTTTCAACAGAGCCTGGTGCGAATCCACAAGTGTGTGTTGCTTCTGATGCGGGGCACAAGCAGGAATCGTGAGAGTTCGTGGGAAATGTTCTTATCGCCGTGAGAAACAAGTACGATGAACGGGATGCCAGCATATCTAAGGATCGGCCTGTCCCTGCGAATCAGTTGTGGAATCATTTCCCATTAATTGACAGCCAGCTGGGAATTTTGAAGCTGTTTCAAACTCAAAGAGTCAAATTCGGTCAGCATTGTCATCTGTTTCGCTGGAATCCTTGATGGTGGTGGTGGATATTCAGAGATTTGTTTTCCGTGTCATGAACGGTGAAATTCCGCCCCGGGTCGTTGTATTGATCAAGAGAGCGTGGAATTGCAACACAATCAGATCCATGGAAAAACAGTCGGAAGCTTTCGCGGAGTTTTGCAGCTGCGATGCACGGTTCGTGCTGCGCTATGCAGATATTGCACTACTCGTATCTATGCATGTATCACTTCATAATGTGGGTGTTCCAGACCACCACCTGTCCAGGGTTTCCGATTCGTGCTCCCGAGACTGATGGCGCAGCGGTGGATCCAGTCAGGGTCCATCGGTGATTTAATTGTGTTTTCACCAACTGAACCCAAAATGAAGGGAGTTTCTTTCCTTTCGCTGTTTCATTCTGGAATCCAGGCAAGGGTACGAACATTACAAAGCAAAGTTGGATAAAGTTGATCCATTGTATATTTTGCTGAATTACCCAAACACTCTGAAACACATCCAGGTTGTTTGTGTTTGTTCTCTCAGAAGACAGGACACACTCTTCAGCCTTGTGGATCTCGGGCACTCACAAGCAACCGGACACGCTGTGACTTGAATGGTTCGTTTGGTTGTCACACGGCTTGCTGCAAGTGTTTGGCATTGCTGCAGAATCAACTCTCGAGAGCAGGTGGTGCAAAGTCGGTCAAGGTTCCGTCAACATGCACTGTGGTCAGATGCCTTGACGACTTGTTATGGGAAAAGAATTTTTGCCGCAGACAACAAATTTGGCAAAATTGCTTTCAAGACCCAACAAAAAAATGTTGCGTCACTCGTCGAAAGACCCACGCCAGAAAAATCGCAAGCTCCCCGTGTTGGAAGAAGCAGCTGGAGAGAAAGGATTGGAACACAACAGTGTTGTTCGAGAGCTGGCCAAAATTCCGTTTAAGACCAGCAAAAAATCCTGCGTTGTAATACCTTTTGACCTTTCGAGCGATCCGTGGTGCACGTCGGAAAAACAGCAATTTTCCGTTTTGGTCGAAGAAGCTGGCTGAGAAAGGATTGGAACCATAGAAAAGAGCTGTGGTAGAGTGGGGTTCAGCTGGGGGATCTCAGCTCAGCTGACGTGAACTCAGCTTCTCAACACCCTTTGTCATTTCTTCGACGTCATTGCAAAAAAGAACCAGATGCTCGTACTGTCCTGAGACCAAGTTAAGTGTTGAACATCGTGAGTTGTCGTGAAACACTTGCCTTCAAGCCAAAAAATAGTGGTTCCGAGAAAGATTTTGTCAGCACAAAGTGTACAGGTTGCGTGTGGAAAGTCAGCAAGCTGATGTACTTGTCATGGACAACAGTCACGACTGACCACGAAGTGGCGGGTCCCCAGGGTCCACCTGCGTACTTGGACGACCTTGATGCGGCTTGAACTTCGTAAAGTGGCCTCCTGTTTGTGGCTTCAGGAACTGGTGTGCACGGGGAAGCGCATTCTAATGTTGCTGACGGCGAAACAACATAAATTCTCAGCACCTTCATCCTTCATTTCGAAACGTTTTGTTCTTGACAAGCCCATGCAGCTCATGCATGATCTTCGTTCAACAGTGTGGTTGTAGTTTCAACATTCTTTCCGATCAGTCGTGAGCAAACATTGGAGACTCGAGTAAATATTCCCCAGAACTGATCAGAAGCTGCTGAAAGGTTCCAGGAAAAGCTGGATTTGAGCTCGTGGACGCTTCCCGCCCCTGTTGACGCTGGGGAGATTCGTTTACGATCGATGGGGAGGCGGTCACGCCTGCAGATATACGGAGTCTTTACTTCGCCACCTGTTCTCACAAAAAGAAATTCTCACGATTTATGTTCCCTGCTGTCATCTCGTATTGAGGCAGAGGATTCTCCCTCCAGTCGGTGCTGCTCCTTCCTCCCTCATGATCTTCCTTCAATGGGAAGATCTTCAGTGGCTTCAGTTCTCACCACAATCTCTCTTTTTTTCGAAATTTTTGAGAATTTAAGTTGAAATGAAGGTGTTGATGACCATGATTGTGTGAAGAAAAAAAGTGATGACAACGTGACTTCCGAGTTTTGAAAAAGAATTCTGTCTGTAGATATGTCCACCTGTGAGCGTTATTCACTCACGAGTCTAGGTTTAAGTCCACGTGTTTGGAAATCTCGTGTTTCGGCAGAAGATGAGTTTTTCTGGCACGAACAGCTGGTCTTTTTGCAAACAATTTTCCGACGGAAAGGAAGGAAACAAAGACGGAACTTTTTCTTATTTTGAAAATATGTGGTGTTTTATCCATTTATCTACAAAACATGTCAAAAAAGCTGACACTTCACCTTGAGAGCCGTACGTGAACAAGCAAATCAAGACAACGGAAAGTTTAAAATACATTTTCACAGACAGGTACAAATATACGAGCGTATGTTGTCATATCGTCAATGTCAGACAATCGCACGTGTGAATTTGCCTTCGTCCATCTCCTGCTTAGTCGTGTGTTGTCTTTGAAAGCTGGACAGACAGACATTGCGTTGCAATGGGAAAAAGCACGCGTTTGTTCAAATGCATTGAAAAGGCGATTTCAAACCCTTTTTTCTGGAAAAAGATGAGCCTCACAAAGTTGAGATCTTAACCCCTCCCCCACTGCGTCGTTGGTCATCTCGTTACGATAAAGAGTACAGGCAACTGAAGGAATGCAAAACATTCAAAATGGTTCCCACAGACAATAGCAAAAAATTTGCTTTGTACAAAATGCCCAGCCTCATTTCAGCACCACCGTGTGCACGATTCCTCGCGTACGAACAAGTTGCTCAGTTTGATCTCTTGCACACAAAAGCAAAATTCTGAATCCTAACTTCTTTTGTGTCTGAAACCTCTCGCAAGAAAATTGTTGTTCTGAGAACATTTACGTGCAGACAATTGTTCCACTGGTGCACATCCGTTTTTATGTACAAAGCTATGTACGATTCCTGACCTCAGTAACTCATAATGAAAACCGCAGTGAAGGCAAGTCGAAAGGCTTTTTCTGCCGTGGTTCCTTCCTAGAGAACCAGGAGATTGTCACAGGACCTGGATACAAAACTGTTCCTCTTCAGAAGTTTGTCCAGAAGTCCTTTGGCGGACCGGATGCACGTGGTGTCGGCCCTGGCCAGCTCGTTGCGGCGCCGCCGACGCTCCCTGGCGGGCGTGAGGCGAATCTGCCGCACGATCCCGACGAGTAGCTCATCCACCTTGTGGTTGAGGACGGCAGACACTTCGATGTACTTGCAGTCGTACTGGTAGCAGATGGACCTCGCCTCTGCAAAGATTGAGAAGGTCAAATTTGAAGCTGCGCTCGCTGCATGTGTGGTGAGTCCACCGCTTTTTGAAAACTCTTCTTTGTTGAAGTGACAACGTTGCAACACGAAAGGCATTGTACTCATACCTTCCTCAGAGACTTGTCTTGAGCGTACGACGTCGGACTTGTTCGCGACCAGGATGATAGCGGGGTGTTTCTCTGGATCTGTGCGCAGCTCGTAGAGAATCTCCAGTGCTCGCTCGAAGGACGCGCGGTCCAGGATGGAGAAGGCCACGACGTACGCGTCCATCTCACCGTGCGCTTTGTACTGGAAAATGGAGTTCAACTTTCAAAAAAATTCAATTGGCGAGATTTTCAACGGACATGAAATGGAAGCAGATTCTAACGGCAAGAAGAAGTTTGAGAGGGTGTCCATTGCATACCTCTGCGCAGGGGGTGTCCAGGAAGTCCATGGTTGTCTCTTCACCATCCAACAAGACGGAAACTGTGATCTCAGATTCGTCATCTGGAAGAAGAAAATGAAGACAATCATGAGTAAATCCCAGAGAGCATATCTCACAACTTCGTGACTTTACTCATCGCGGTTGCCACAAACTCTGGAAGTTTGAGTCAGTCGGGGCAGCGGTTTTCATATCGCCTATCACCTGGGTTTCAGGCATTCTTGATTTGCTTCCTGACGGGCGCTGTGACTCGAAGTTCTCTGAGGCCTGAGCTTGTCGTGAGAACAAAATTAATTTGCATCGTAAGGTTAAGTTACTGAATGGCAGGTGCGGCTGCGTCTTGCAATTACATTCTCACTCAAAACGGGGCCCGGTTTTAAAATGTCACGGGGTAGAACGCTGATTAGACGGGGGATTCTGTGGAAGGTAACATCTTTAGATGTGACCTTTCATTCACTCTGAATGTTGAGCTTTCAGAAAGTTCCACTGTGAATTTGTGAGAAAAATTTGGTCTTTTGCTGTTGAGTTCAGTTCCAATAAACACACCCATCAGATCAGTGGGATTTGGTTTTGGAACAAGTGCTTCGTTGCAAACTTTTCTTGAAGACTGAGTCTCCAGGAACGGTATATATTTGCTTGCGCAAGCACGAGGCGTATTCAACAGTGATAGTTGATAGTTGTGCTGACAGACGGTACACTGAGGTAGATACAATTCAACCGATGATCTGTTCTGTGTCAGCAGCTCCATGCAGATGGGCACCGATTCAGAACTGCGGGTTTCGATCGATACACCTGCATGGGTCACGATCCTCACGATCGGTGGAGCTGAGTCAGGGTCTAAAGCCCCGCAGGAGCGGAAGTGCGCGCGCGATGATGACACAGGTTGGGAAACAGCGTGCGCTTGATTAGACATTCGATTGTGATGATTTCATCAGGTGTGAGTGATTCAGTTTGACTCTTGAGCAAAAAGTCTGGAGAAACAAATCAATTTACAATTGAAACTGTCGAGAAAAGCGTTTGTGGTGTTATTGTATCGTGGTTGAAGTGTTTTTATCCACCCAGCTCAAAACATTTACTCTGGGTAAAGCTGACGCGGGGCTCGAACCGCGGGCTGAGCTTGTCGCTCTTAATGTGTTGTGCCAATCTCAAAGGAAAGTGCGTCCTGAAACGGGATATGTTACGCTTGTTCTTTGGACTGGGGGAAGCCGCATTAGTTCAGTGATTGATTGTCCTCAGAAAGCTTTTCTAGTGGCGCTTGAATGTCATCGTCTGGTGAGGACATCAGCGCAGCGCTCAGCGACGGCGCGACCGGGGAACCACGCAGGCAGGAGTGATTGCCTCGAGATGCGGGAGGGAATGCTCGCAGGGGAAAATGTGCCAGAACCACGGGAGGGACGCCGCGAGAGATCCAGGGTATCTGTCCTCAACAGACAATCACTGCTGACGGCAGCGGCGTCACGCAGAACTGCAGACTTGATCACGTACGAGTCACCCAGAGTGTTCCTGATGGTGCGTCAGGCTCCCGCCGAGTATCCATGACAATGACGAGAGAACAAAGCTCCAGGGATCCTCCGGTGTCGGCATGACATTTGGAGAAATGCTTTTTGTCAGACGCTCTTTTTAGGTGATTTGAGGAGCTTGGTCCGATTTGTGAGCTTTTGGAAAAAGCAAGCGAAATTGGAGTGAGCGAAATCAAATCACCTATAGGCAGCCTCTTCCAAAAGTAT
>JAAUXT010141165.1_pt1 | contig 11352 bp, 8 predicted proteins | sample 7278171 | NCBI WGS metagenome assembly JAAUXT01 (sample SAMN14350112, study PRJNA611818) | marine sediment metagenome | isolation source: surface marine sediment (1.8m) | place: French Polynesia: Moorea | collected 2018-08 | reverse complement strand
TTATGAGAAATGTATAAATGCACCCCAAGAATACTCCTATTGACTCCAATGTACCCATTCTCATTTTTATTTATTTATTTCTTTGTTTTGTATGAGTGTGAGAACCGTGTATAGACGGCTATCAATAAATCGTTCAAAAGCAAGCAAGCAAGGTTTTTAGGTTTCCATGACGGCCATGTTGGGTTGAAATAGAGTTCATCCGCAGATTTTTGCTGTATTCTCAGTGAGCGAAGTTTGACTTTTTTCCTCAAGTTGAATAATGGTTTTGTGAATGGTTTGTGCTTCTCATGATAAGTTTTGGGAGGTGGAAAACTGACATTTGAGGAGAATTTCGAGTCTGTTTAAAGGATCAACTGTTTATCACTCAATTGACTTTCAAGTGACTTTCAATGGCTACAAAAAGGTCAATTTCACAACTGTCTCCAAGTGCATCAATTTCTTTGCAACTGGCAAAAAGAATGGAAGTGGATCACGGTGTTATTCAGAATATGCTTCAGGAACTGAAGGAGGAGATTTTGAAAGGTCAGTCAGTGGTGGTATCTTCAATTCGAGAAGAAATTTGACAAGTTGTTCGAGAGGAGACTGACAAAGTACGTGCAGAATTTGATGGTCATCTAAATGTACTCTCAGAACAAACTGAAGTGAACAGTAGCCGACTGAGTGATCTCATCAGGAGAGTGGAATTTTTGGAAAATGAGAATCAAATTCTCAAGAACCGTCAAGTTGACTCTGAAAACAGGGACAAAAGAACCAACCTTGTTCTGGTGGGGATTCCGGAGAGCATCACTGATCAGGAATTGAAGAGCTTCTTCCAAACTCTCTGCAAAGAGAAATTTTAGATGGAGCAGCCAGTTCCATTGGATCGAATTCATTGTGTGGGAGTGAAGGGAGGAAGGCCTCGAAATGTGGTTGTCAAATTCCACTCGTACTCTGACCGTGAGACAGTGTGGGACAGGAGGCGAAATCTCAAAGGTTCCAAACTTTGGTTGGACGAACATTTTGCTGTTGAAGTGCAGGCCCGGAGACGGTTATTTCTTCCATTTTTGCAAGCTGCTCGCAGGCGCAGAGAATGTTGCTTTTTGAATGTGGACAATCTGATCATCAATGGGCAAAGGTTTAGCATGACACCCAAGGATTTGTGGTCTCTGGAACTTCGATATGGTGATGTTGTGAAGGCTGGATGCGAATGGGAGGCAACAACAACTGATGGTCAAACAGTGTTGGGATTCTACAGAAAATTCTCACCCTTCTCCAACTTCAATGCAGCAGAATTTGAGGTGAAAGGACAAACATTTCCAACTGTCGAACATTTCTATTCATACAAGAAATGTGATCTCAATGGCAAGAAGGACTTGGCTTACAGAGTCTTGAAGACCCCCCAACCGGTGGAAACAATCGCAATCTCCAAAGGCAACACACTTGATGATGATACTCGTGTTGAAGTGGTCAAAACAGGACTACTCGCAAAGTTTCAACAGAATCCTCATCTCAAGGAACAATTGCTGAAAACAAGAAAGAAGGTTCTTGCCAAGGCAAATCCTCATGACAAATTTTGGGGAACTGGGTGTGCACTACGATCTGATCTTCTCGGCAAACCCGGTCAGTGGACAGGACAAAATAAATTGGGAATACTTCTGATGGACTTGAGACAAGAACTAAATAACACTTGAAAATTTGAACGTTGAATCAAACAGTGAAATCTGTTTTGGTGAACATGAACCCTGGATCGACCCTGGATGGCGAAAATTCTGTACATACCGTTTAGTTCTTGGATGAATGTCATAACTTGTGTATGTGTGAGAATTTTTATCAGTACTAACAATCAAATTTGTTTTTTGTTCCAGAATCTGTGTATCTTGTATAAAATACGACTTTTTCGTTTAATTTGGAAATTTGTGTGCAACTGCCGAAACAAGAGATCAAAGAGTGCTGCTCTTATGATGTCAGAGAAATTCATGGTATCCGAGGTGGGTTATGCTGGAATCTTGACATTATTTTTTCTTAAAAAAAGATTTGAAATTGTTTTGAAAAACTGAACATGGCATGTCAAATGGGAAGTCACAAGAAAATTATTTGTATACATTGGAGCGAATGGTTTCTGTTCTAAATACCTTAAATTTGGGTGCAAAGGTTTTGACAAAACTCAGAAAGAGGCTGCAAATCTGAAACGAGGCTGCTGTTGCCAGGGGCGAAAATTTTGTGCGATTCCGTGAATTTTCAGTAATTTTCAAATGAAAATTATCAAAATTTACTTTAGCATTCAACACAGATGCCAGTAAGTTATATTCAACATAGAATTAACTCACAATTACTATATTTTCATGCTAAACCCACAAAAATTTCTTACAATAATAATTATAGTCAATATAAAGAAAAAAAGTTATTATATGACATAGAAACTAATCCAGGACCTAAACATCAAATAACAGTAGGGTATACAAATATTAGATCACTGTTTTCAGACACTAATAATACAATGTTAATAGAAGTTCAAGATTGTAAATTTAATGACATTATAAAAGAATTTATTTATATAAATAATTGTGATATAATATTTTTAACTGAAACTTGGCTCAAGGATGAGGAAATGAATAAATATCAATTACACATTGATGGTTACAGACCACCTATTTATAAAAATAGAGTAAATATAGGAGGTGGATTACTAATTTATTACAAAGATAAAATTAAAATAGATAGAATATATAATTTGGAAGATGATAATTTGGAACAATTAGTAATTCAAGCAAGTTGTTCACATAACATCAAATTCATGTTTAATTTAGTTTATAGAGCTCCAACTTGTGACAATAATATCACTGAAACAATAATAAACAATTTTTATGATTGTTATAATTATAGTATTTTAAAAATTTAACAGGTGTTTATTTTATAGGTGATTATAATTTTTCAAAGATTTCATGGAAAAATCCACACCTCAATAATCATGCCTTTTATGATGCAATTACACAATTGGGTCTTTTTCAATTAGTTAATGAGCCTACCAGATTAAAAAATATTTTAGATCTTATTTTAGCAGATTCACCAGGCTTCACTAGTGAAATTACAATTAATCCCCCAATTAAAAATTCAGACCATAATACAATAATTTTTACAATAACTTATGTAGATAAACCTATAACTGTGCTACCTAGAATAATTTACAAATATGAACATGCTGATTGAAATAAGAAAAAATCTAAAAGATATAAATTGGTTAGAAAAATTTTACTCTTGCTCAAATATTAATAGTATGGTTGAGTTTTTACAAAATTCTATCTACAATGAAATGAAATCTAATATTCCATTTTTTATTTTAAGTAAAACTAAAAGAAAATATCCACTTATAAATTATAAAATTAAAAAATATATCATTTTACAGAGAAGATATCATAAAATATCTAAAGAAAATCCAACAGCTTATAATAAAATAAAATATACTAATACAAAAATGCAACTAGATGAAATGTTTAAAAATGCCAGAACTGAATATTACACAAATATTTCACAAAATTTAAAAAATAAAAATTACAGTAGTAAAAAATTTTGGAATATTTGTAACAAATTATTAAAAAGAAAAATTAAGTCCAATATAGGTGACATAATTTATAACAGAAAAATTTATAAAGATGATAAAGATAAAGTAAGAATTATTGGTGATTATTTTGCAGAACAGGTTACAACAGAGGATGGTACACATAACATTAATGTTAATTACAATAATAATTTTATAACTAATACCAAATATGAATTTCCTTACATTACAAAAGCAATGGTGAACAACATTATAAAAAAATTTAAATATTAATACTGCCAATGGGCCTCATAATATAAGTAATAAATTTATTAAAGAAACAAAAGATAGTTTATTAATACCTTTAGAATATATATTTAATTATTCACTAATACATGGAGTTTACCCAAATCAATGGAAAATATCACATTGGACACCCTTACATAAAAAAGAATCCATTTATAAAAGAGAGAATTATAGGCCAATCTCTCTTTGTAATAATTTAGGAAAAATTTTAGACAAAATAATTTTTCAAACTTTATATGCATATTTGGAAAATAATTATGGTTTTAAATGAAAATCTAGTTGTCAGCATAATTTATCCATGATGTTACATAATATTTATGAAAATCTTGATAAAAATCATGACAGTCTGGTTTTATTTTTGGATGTAGTTAAAGCTTTTGATAAAGTTGACCATAATATTTTATTGCAAAAAATAAATTATGGGTATAGGTGAAAATGTTTTTCACTGGTTTAAAAATTATTTAACTGACAGATATAGTAGATGTGTTATACATGGTCATGAATCAGAATTATACCATATACAAAGTTCAGTAACCCAAGGGTCAGTTTTAGCCACTTTATTATGGAGTATTTTTGCTTATGATATAACTGAGAATATTATAAGCAATCCTTTTATTTTTGCAGATGATACAGCCTTAGTAGAAAAAATAGAAAGAGATGATGTAAATAATGCATTTAATGTAATTCAGTTTGACATTGACCAATTGTTAATTTGGTCAAAGACAAATAAAATTGAATTTAGTGAAAATAAAACTAAATATATTATAATTAGTAACAGTCATCATGCCCAATACCCTGATTTATACATGGGAAATAAACAGTTAGAGAGAGTTACAATTTATAAACAGCTTGGTTTATTTTTAGACCAAAATTTAAATTGGGAAACACACATTAATTACACAATACAAAAAACACAAAAAATAGTACATATGTTAAAATTAATAAGACAAAAAATTGACTTTAGGACTGGTGAAAAATTATATAAAGGACTAATAGCTTCTATTATAGATTATTGTAGTATGTTTTATATAAATGCCACTCAAAAAAATATAAAAAGAATAACTAGATTAATATATCATTGTGCTTTAATTGTGGTGAAAGGATCAAGATTCATATCAGAAATTAAATTATTTCAAGAATTAGGCTGGAATGATTTTACAGAAAGAACAACTTATTTATCTATAACAATGTTTGCAAAAATTAAATTAACACAAATCCCAAAAATAATTTATAACAAATTCTTTCTTGACCTTCCAATTAATATTGGTAGAAATGTGGGAAAGCTGAAAATAATTTTTTCTAAGAAAAATAAATTTTATAATTCATTTTATTTAAAAATGATTAGATTATGGAATACCCTTCCCAATACTGTAAGAGAATTAAATAATTACCCTGATTTCCTAGAAAATATGCATAAAAGATATTATATTCATGCTTATAAAAAAGTGAATCTCTTTCATTATGATACAGAAATAGACAATATTTATCTAAAATTAAGATTTCATTGTAGCAGGTTAAATGCAGATCAATTTAAATTTAATTTAATACAAAGTTCCAAATGTACTATGTGTCAGGAAAATAAACAAGAAACAATACATCATTATTTTATGGATTGTGAAAAATATGAGCTACAAAGAAAAATTTTAAAACAAAATATTCAAAAATTAGATCAACATCTATTAAATTTAACAAACAGGAAATTAATACAAATAATTCAGGGAGATCAAAGTATTGACATGCCAAATTATACATATAAAAATATATATCAATTTATTAAACTTTATATAGTTACAACAGGCAGATTTGCAAATTGAAATAACAATTATAAATGAATAAATGCACCCTTTAAATGCACCCATTTGCTCCAATGTACTCATTCTTGTTTTCATTTATTTATTTCTTTGTTTTGTATGCGTGTGAGATCCGTGTATAGACGGCTATCAATAAATCGTTTAAAAGCAAGAAAGCAAGGCTTTCAAGGCACCTCGGCACTTTGCCGACGCCCCATGCCACCGAAGACCTGCCGAAAACTGCGCGTTTGATGATGATGATGAAACGGTTATCACTCACGGCCGGTGAGAGTGAGGGCTCGAACGTATCTTTGTCCGAATACCGCAAAGACCACTTCTGTGGAACACACAAAACTCGTTTCAGTCAAGCGGAACCGTCGCGGGGAGCGGCGACCGTTGCCGCAGCGAGAGACCGTGGAGGTGGCTGTGGACGAGGCGTCTCCGATCATCCAGGCATTCAGGACGTACCAGCGGGAGCTGGACATGCGCCACGACAAACACGAGCGACTCGTCAAGTTCAGCAGGGATGTCACCATCGAGAGCAAACGCACCATCTTTCTTCTGCACCGAGTTGGGTTCGTGAAATTGTGCCAAAGTACAATTTGTCAATTTTTCATTGTGTTCAAAACATTCAGTGCGATCACGATTGCTCAAACAGGGCACACGAAACAGTCACAAAGGGAATGAATTCAATCTGCACAAAAGGCCAAAGTTTCTGAAGCTTCAGTTCAGCTGGTATGCGCACATTTACCAACAGGGGAGATCTTCAGAAGCAGTTGAAAGAAGCCGACGACAAGTTGGCCGAAATCGAACAGACGAAATGGAAGGACGTCGCAGTCGAATTGAACGGCGAAGATCCATACAGATTCCTGAGAGCTTATTCTCCAGGTGAGGTCGCCATTCGCTGTCGCTTGACGGGTAGAGATCTGCGAATGTCGTGGACTCTTGACTGAACGTTTTGCCATTTGCGGTGCAGTGATTACGATTGATGATTCGCAGGTTTGCAAGAGTACATCGAAGCACTGTCATTCCTCCACTACATGAAGCACAAGCAGCTCATTCCTCTGTCTGAAGTTGAGCGTCGCCTTACGTTTTCAATTCAGGTGAGTAAAAAAACAGTGCAGTGCAAACAGAGCTTTGACCTGAAAATAAGACAGGCTGGTGAAAAATATTGCCAGAACTTGTCAAGGGGGGAATGATCTTTCAGAGGAAGCAAGCCAAAAGACCTTTTCGTGTGAGATGAGAAAGGGAAAGAACATTTTCAGCAACGTGTTGCGCGGGGTCGTTTCAAGCAGAAAACGCAGCGTAATTTTAGCGCACCAGGTCAGGTGTGACGAATTTGAAAACGAATACGCCACACTTATTTTTCTTTTCAAATAGGAGTCAAATGCCACCGAAATTGAAGAAAGAGGCCGTAAAGAAGAAACTGCAAAATCGATCGAGACAGACCAGGTGTCCACAACTCAGACTTCTAAAGAAGGCTCAAAATCAGCCGAGGCTACTACAACAGAGAAAGACACAAAGACAGTCGCAGTGCACGTGCCGCCAATCGAATATATGCTGGGTGTTGCAGATTTGACAGGAGAGATGATGCGGATGGCCATCATGAGCGTTGGCAAAGGAAATTTAGAACTGCCATTTGAGCTGTGCCGTTTTCTAAGACAAGTCTTGGATGCTTTTCTTTCCTATGGAAATGCGTCTCGAGAAGTGGGTCGAAAATTGTGGACTTTGAGGCAAAGTGTAGAAAAAGTTGAGAATGCCTGTTACACGTTGCAAGTTCGGGGTTCGGAGATCCCAAAACATATGCTGGCTGACGTGTTGAGCAGCAAGCCTGGCAAAGTTGGTTCTGAGGACGATGTTTCTCTAATGGACGATCTGTAACCGGACGCTCAAAGTGAATCTGTCCAGGCACTCATTCCAGAAAGGGAGCAGTTTTGACACTCGCGTTTTCACCGGTGGGATTCTGAAATGAAAGTTGTCATGCTTGTGTTATCCTGTGGACTCCAAGCGTGGCAAACAGAAAAACTTTGAAGCAACTTGTCACCCTGAAAGGAGAAAAACCGTCGCTGGTTTACCCTGGGTACTTTTGTTCCAGGGTTTTCACAGCTCCCAGCCTTCCAAGTTTTGCACATGAGGAGTTGGGGGGGATGCAGAAACCTGGAAATTAAGAAACCTGGACCAGCCAACCTGAGGTTTGTTTGTTGGGGTGGGGCTGGAAGCCAGCCTTCCAAGTTTTTGCAGCACAGAAGAATGGGTTTGAAAGGTTTCCAAGTTTTGCATGCAGGAGGGTGCAACTCGGAAACCTGGAAGTCAGCCTTACACGTTTTGCATGCAGGGGGGGGTGCAGAAACCTGGAAAAGCGTTACCTACATGACTGGTCAGCCAGATACAGGGGTAAACCACTTACCAGTATCAGCTATCGCGGCTGATAAAAATAAGGTGGTCATGCGTCCCCTGTGTTGGAAATCAGTCGTCAGGACGCTATCGGTATGCCTCCAACCACTGCCAGTGCTTTCTGACAAACCAAAATTTGGGATAAGAACCTGTAATTCTGGTTCAATTCCTAAGTTGTAATGGCCTGCAAGTGGGTGTACATTGACCGCACACGCGTGCACGAGCGCTCTGGGATGCACAAGATGAGCCCTCGCCCCGACAAGTTCAATTGAAAATTTCCCTCGGCCTTCGTGCTGGCTGCACTTTTGGTGAAGCTTGCAGTTTCCGCAGTAGACAGGAAGACCTGAAGTTGGGGGATGAAACTGCACTGTTCAAAGGACCACGCGCCATAGTCCTCAGCAAGCGACACAAATCTTGTGAACTGGCACACTCGGGGACCAGCACGTCTGGGAGCAATACATGAACGACTCTTGCCAGATTCAATATTCTGCGCCAATGTTTATTGGGGTCTATTTTCTGTCCTACTGCCGGCTGTTTCGGGGGAAAAACAACAAAAACATTGTGACAAATGTAGACGGCATGCAGACTGTACACAGCACAAAATAATTTACGCGTTCATGATCCTAAATGCAGCTCTATCTAAATTTCCCACTTGGTAACTCGAGATTTTTGTGCAAACTTCAACATGAAACAGTCATGGCCTGTGTTTCTGTAGCTTTGAAACTCTGTTTGCATGACAGAAAACGACACAAAATTCCCATTCTGTTCTGTACACCAGTGATAAATTTATATAACTGCGAACAAAATCTCTGTACAACTTGGTGAGGAATTTTCTGTGTCAATCTCAAATCGTGCTTCGTGTGCAGCGCTGAGAACTGCACGTCGACATCACACACGCGAACCTGATGAAAACACAGCAACAACTCAAAAGAAAACTGCGTTCACGGAGAAAACAAGAGACAGAGGGAAGGAATCACGCTTCCAAGACGTCTTCCACTTCAGTCCGTTCAGAAACGAACTCAACCGTTTTCGCGTGAACAGAGAACATCTCGGGTTTGCTGCCTCTCACAATCGAAACAATCTTGACAACTAAGAAAGTTCACAGATGGGAGTGGCCCACAAGGCAACTTCCAGGAAACCTCAAACTGAAAAGGAACATTTTCTGTTTTCTCTCAGAAACACTTGTCCGCAACCAGTCAACAAGAACACCAGTTTCTTCTGGCCATGAAGTCAAATCGTTGCATCCGTTCTTTCTTCACGCGTACTGTATAAACCTTGAGATTTCCAACAACTTTTCTGTCCCAACAGCGTAAATTTGTGCTCTTTGAGCATGAATGCAAATCAGAAAATACTTTAAAAATTTAAATAGCCTCAGACACTCACAATCAACGTCATGATGAGATGATTCCCTGTCAGCACCAACCACACATCACCAGAGCAGCGGTCGTGCCAACGGGTGTGCATTCTGATACAGTTTCGGTGAGTGATATGGATGAACACACGCGCCCGTAGTTCAGTCACATCACTTGGCCCGCGATGGCTTGGCCATTTTCTTGTTTTTCAGGAAGCCACGCGCCTCGCGCTTGAGGCGGGACACGTCTTCCTCTTCGGGTACGAAGTCCGAGTCGTCGTCGGCCGGTTCTGACACACTCTCGCTCTCATCTCCCGACAGCGTGCCGTCGTCAAGGAAACTGTCGGTGCGGTCGTACGTGTTTGGATCGCCGTCGTCGTCACTCGCGCCATCAAGTGCGCTCTTCTTGCCTGAAGCCCAAACATGACTTGATTTGTCGCGTTGATCAAACTGGACTTTCAAGTAAATATAGCAGCCGCTTTTCAGCGTATATCGCCTGTGTTTGACGTCATCTCATGTGAAATTTCCAGGTCTCGAACTTTTCACACAGGCGGGGGGCGGGGGGGTGAGGGAAACCCGGACATCCAAAAATTGGAAATTCTGATTTTTCTCCTTTCCTTATTTTTTCTTTGCAGTTTGGGGTTGGGGGAGTAGAGTACGTGGAACTCAGGAAATCTGGAAATTCAGAAACCTGGAAATTCAGAATTTCCAAATTTCCTCATTTGATCTATACAGGGGGAAACCTGGAAATCAGGAAATCCAGAACTTCCAAATTTCCCACTTTCCTCATTTTGTGTGTGTGTGTGTGTGTGTGTGTGTGTGTGTGTGTGTGTGTGTGTGTGTGTGTGTGTAAGCCAGAAAATCCCAGTCCATCACCCACACTTCCAGCCAGTCGGAGGGATACACGGGCAACCAATATCATCCAAAACAGACCGATGCTCACAACTAAATCAGTGATTTGACTTGTGTGGAAAGTTGGTTCCCAGCAATTGTTACGACTCTTGATTGACTCGCATGACAAAAAGAGGTCACAGACCAGAATGTCCATTACGCCCGAACGCTGATGACATGATTGCAACAGGAAAGCACAACGGACAACACAAATGTGTGAGGCACCTTTAGCAGCACTGCCGCCTTTCCGAGGACGTCTTGTTTTCTTCAATGCCATTTTCTCCTCTTCATCCGGTTCTTCGTAAGACTCATCGCCAGGATGAGCAAACTCTTTCAGGTGATCGAGATTTTTCCTGAAACAAAACGAAAACCCATCAAAGGAATTCCGGAATTTTCTGTGAGCGAAATATCTACAGGGTCGCGCCACAACAACGCACGCCTCACGCATCCACTGCTGTTCCCGTGCTCCCTCGGAAAACTTTTCCAGATCTTCAAATCAATGAACGAAGGCAAACGATGTCGCACTTTGACGGGCACTGAACGCGAGCGAAGAGGAAGCCAGAGACGGAAGGCAACGTCAGACTCACCTGTAGCATTTTTGCCCGAACATGCAGGATCTGCGCCCTCTCTTGACGTCTTTCTCCTCCTCCTCTTCCTCTTCTTCGTCCTCTTCTTCCTCACTGACTTTCGCTTTCTTCGCTGGCTTTGCTCTGGCGGGTTTATTGCCTCGCTTATTGGCTCTCTTTGGTGGTTCCGGTTCGTCTTCTTCAGAGAAGTCTTCGTCATCGTCTTCGTCTTCACTCTCTTCACTGTTGTCTCTGTCCTTGTACCTTTCGTGACAAATTTTGACGGTGAGATAGATCCACCAAACTTACTGGGCAATCTGCTGACAAAATAGTCCGGAACTAGACTTTCAAGTAGAGAATCAGCCGCGGGCAGCGTACATCGGCAGGACAGCACTTGTCCCAAACTGCCAATACCCCAGTCAGAAAAACTCTGAGTTGAACAATATTTGGAGGCGGGGGGGGGGTTACGCACACAATAACCAAGTAACCCTGACGTGGAAAATGAACCAGTGGGACACAGTCGGAGTTGAAAATATGCTG
>JAAUXT010012909.1_pt1 | contig 11353 bp, 7 predicted proteins | sample 7278171 | NCBI WGS metagenome assembly JAAUXT01 (sample SAMN14350112, study PRJNA611818) | marine sediment metagenome | isolation source: surface marine sediment (1.8m) | place: French Polynesia: Moorea | collected 2018-08 | reverse complement strand
GGGTCCCCTAGTTCCTTTATTGATTCTTCCGCCAGTGAACAGCTTCAATGCCTTAGGGCAAAACTGTCGAGTGCGGCACAAAATTTGTATGTGCCGACTCCAGATTACAGGGAGTTCCTGCCTCAATCCTCCCAGCGAAGCACATGGTCATGAAGCACGCAGCACCCGCGAACCTCGTCAACATGGACGTCTTCGGTCGATCCCGAAACGGCGTAAGCCCAACTGAAGCCAGCCGTATGCTGCACAAATGCCGGGCGTCCGCCATGGAACGGCTGTCGGCTGCCGTATCCGGTGTGATGAACAAGGTGGATGACACCCTGTTCGAGCTGGCTGACAAGGCGGAAAACAACGCCATTCAGACACTCTACTTCGATGCCATGCGTGAGGTGCGTATCCGCCGTGGCAACATCGAGACGGAGTTCGCCACCCTTCTGGTGGAGCAGTACAACCATGCGGTTCGGGGCGAGCGCCGGGCCAGTGCTGACGGTGTTGCTCTGGACGATGCCGTGCCGACCCTGGGCCTGGTCGAGGACGACGATCTGGAGGCAACCCTGGCCGTCAACGGCATGGTGTCCAAGGTAAGGGAACTCTGCGAGCTGGACCTGTCGGCCTTCGATCTGCGCATGGGTTTGCTGCTCGGTGACTCGGAGCTGAAACCGGAGGAGAACCCGCTCGCTCCCGAGGCGATCTGTGGCGTTTTCCGCGAGGCGTGTGACCAGTTGGGTTCCGATATTCAGATCAAGCTGATCTTGCTGAAGCTGTTCGACAAGTATGCGGCTGTCCTGCTACCTCAGCTCTACACCGACCTGAACCGTTATCTCGTCGATAACGATGTGCTGCCGAAGATTCCCCAGGCGCGCCCGACCCGGCCGGCCGCTTCGACAGCACCGTCTCCACAAACCGCCGTCCCCCATGGTGTTGTGCCCCCGGGTGTCGTGCCCCCGGGTGTCGTGCCTGAGGCCGCCGTGTCCGGGGCCGTGCCGGCGCATACAACGGCCGGGGCAGGCGACAGCGTCCTGGCCGCTCTGCACCAGCTGGTTTCCCCCAGTTCCCCGGCGACTGCCGCCGCTCCGGTCACGGGGACGCCCGTGGCGCTGGGCACGCTTCAGCAGCTGACGCGACTGCAGCGCGGTGACGTGGAACAGGTGCCGGGGGCGGGCGTGGTCCTGGATGCGGCGCAGCTGGCGAGCGGCGGCGTGAACGTGCTTCACCAACTCAAGAACGCCCCGATCGGCGAGGGCGGCGGCCGCATCGATGATCTGACCGTGGACATCGTCGCCATGCTGTTCGACTTTGTCCTGGAAGACCGGGAGATCCCGGATTTCATGAAGGCGCTGATCGGCCGGCTGCAGATCCCCATTCTCAAGGTGGCCATGCTCGATCGCTCGGTTTTCTCCAAACGGACGCATCCCGCCCGCCGCCTGGTGAACGCCCTGGCCGACGCGGCCGTCGGCTGGACCGACGCCGACCAGGCCAACAATCCTGTCTATGGCAAGGCAGAGGCCGTGGTGCATCGGGTGCTGGGTGACTTCGAGGACGACGTGGGCCTGTTTGCCGAGCTGCTGACGGAGTTCGAGCTGTTCCGAACCGAGGCGGAGCACGAGGCCGAAGAGCGGGCCAAGGATTCGGTCAAGGTCATCCAGGGCAAGGAGCAGCTGGAGCAGGCCAAGAAACTTGCGCGGCAGGAAGTTGCCTGCAGGACCTCCAGCACGGACATGCCGCCGGCGGTGAGGGGTTTTCTCAGGCAGCACTGGGCTGATTTCCTGACCGTGGCGCACATGGCGCAGGGCGAAGCCGGGGGACAGTGGCAGAGCGCTCTGAAGCTGATGGACAGGCTGGTCTGGAGCGTGCAGCCTAAATCCGCCCCGGAGGAACGAGCGCAGCTGGTGCAGCTCCTTCCGGGACTGTTGCGGGATCTCAAGGCGGGTATGGAAATCATCTCGGTGGACGCCAATGAGCGCGCCACGTTTCTCGCCGAGCTGGCGACCCTGCATGCCGGCGCTGTGAGCCGCAGCGACAGCAGGCCCGCGGCCGGCGTGGCACCTTCGCCGGTGCCGGTGGCCAGCAGCGCCGCCAACGATGCCGAGCCCGAGCAGGCGCCTGCACCGGAAGGCATCACGTCCGCTCCCGGCGAGCCTTTCGCAGACAAGCTGCGCTACGGGAGTCAGGAGAACGGCGCCGATGCTGACGACATGGCGGTCGAGGAAATCACCCTCGAAGACATCGGTCCGGCCGAGGCTGCCCCCGAGGACGCCGACGAGTATCTGGAGCTGGCGCAGGGCCTACAGCTCGGCACCTGGATAGAGTTCTCCAGCGACGATGGTGCTGCCTACCGGGCGCGATTAACCTGGGTCAGCTCGGCAACGGGGATGTATCTATTCACCGACTGCAAGGGCATCAAGGCGGGCGAGCGGACCCCCGCGGGGCTGGCGGCCGAGTTCCGGCGCCGCAGCGCCAACATCATCAAGCGCGTGCCGCTTTTCGACCGGGCGGTGAGCAGCCTCATGGACGGTCTCAAAGGCCGGCAGGACGGCGCTTTTCCCGCTTCGGCCTGAGCGGGAGATGCCAGCATGACCAGCCCGGCCGTCGCCGAGTCGCTGCAGCGTCCCCAGAATGCTCTGGCGGCCCAGTGGGTCGACAAGATTTCCGGCCTGGTGTCCCTGCCGGATGTCTGCATCCGGCTTACCGAACTGCTTCACTCGCCGGCGGCTTCAGCCCGCTCACTCGGCGAGGTGGTTGCCCGGGATCCCAGTCTGACGGCCCGTTTGCTGCGGCTGGTCAACAGCGCCTTCTACGGGTTCGTGCGCCGCATCGACACGGTGTCACGGGCCATCACCATCATCGGTGATCGGGAACTCTACAACCTCGTGGTTGCGGTGTCGGCAGTCAAGTCCTTCAGCGGTGTCCCCAGCGTGCTGGTCAACATGGACAGCTTCTGGCGTCACAGCATCTACTGCGGCCTGATTGCCAGGCTGCTCGGCAAGCGCTGCGGCGTGCTGCACCCGGAACGCCTGTTCGTCGCCGGTCTACTCCATGACATCGGCAGTCTGATCCTCTACAAGCAGGTTCCGGGGCTGGCAAAGGATCTGCTGATGGTGGCAAAGGGCGATGAGCGGGTCCTCTGCAAAGCCGAAGAGCAGGCCTTGGGCTTCGGCCACGCCGAGCTCGGTGCCCTGCTTCTGGCCCGCTGGATGCTGCCCGATTCCCTGGTGGGCGCCGTGCGCTATCACCACGATCCGGGCGCAGCCGGAGAGCATGCGCTGGAGGCCTCTCTGGTGCACATGGCCGAGGTGTTCGCCAACCGCTCGGAGATCGGCGCCCTGTTCGAGGAGCCGTCCGTGGAGGCGGAAATCAGTCCCCACGCCTGGGAAGCCACATCCCTGGCTCCCGAGGATCTGGACCAGGAAGCGATCATCGGCGAAGCGGGGCTGCAGTTCGCGGAAGCCGCCCACCTGCTGGTGTCGAACACCTGACGCTTCGCCCTCGTCCCGCGACGCCAGCCCGTCCACCCGCGCATGCACGACAGCCGTGACGGGCTCCACGGACGTGAAGCCGCATTCGGTTTCGCTCGTGAACAAGCCGGTAGACCGCTTCGGGGTCGACGCTTGGGTCGGCCTTCCCGATCCGCGCTATGAGCCGATGGACGGCTTCGTCGATAGTAGCGTCCTGCAGTCCGTAGAGCACTTCAAACGTGGTGAAGAGAGAGGAGAATGTCGTTGTCGGCCGTGCGCTAGCCGGTCTTCCGTCGTGGATGATGCGCCTTTCTCTCGGTTGCCGAAAGCGGCCCCTTCTCGCCGGCCGGCGCCACGCTGCTCAGGGTCTGTTTGGCCGGGACCAGCTCGGCCGCTTCCTGCTCGAGCGCGGCCTGCTCCTCTTCCGGGAGCGGACATATCTCCGCCTCGCCTTCGACAGGCTTCGGGAAAAGCGCCTTGCTGGCGGTGATGCAGCCCAGCGGTACCACGACCAGCGTCAGGGTGGTGGCCACGATGGGACCGAACAGCAGGGAGATGGCCATGCCCTGGAAGATGGGGTCGAACAGGATGGCCACGGCGCCGGCCATCATGGTCAGGTCCGTCACCCAGATGGGGCGCATGCGGATCTGGCCGGCGCGGATGACGGCCTCCTGGACTTCCGTGCCCCGGTGGACAGAGTTTTTGGCGAAGTCCACCATCAGGATGGAGTTGCGCACCTCGATCCCGGCAAGGGCGATGAAGCCGATCATGGAGGTGGCGGTGAACTCGGCATTCAGCAGCCAGTGGCCGGGGATGATCCCGATCAGGGTCAGGGGTATGGGCGCCATTATGATGGTGGGATGGATGAAGTTACCGAACTCCCACACCAGCAGCGCGAAGATGAGCACCAGGGCTGCGGCGAATGCCAGCCCCAGATCGCGAAACGTCTCGTAGGTGACGGTCCACTCGCCGGTCCACTCGAAGCTGGTCGCTGCGTCGTCCTTGGGTGCCTTGGTCAGGGTGCCGGTCATCGCGTTGACACCGTCCGGCGTCGTGTAGACCTTGAGCTGATCCTCGACCGCCAGCATGCCGTAGATGGGCGCCCCCATGCGGCCTTCCATCTCACCCACCACGTACTCCATGGGGCGCAGATCCTTGTGATAAATGATGGGATCCTCCGCGACTTTGACGAATCGGCCCAGCTCCGCCAGGGGCACTGTGCGTCCGTCCCGTGTCGGCACCGGGAGGTCGGCGACGCGGGTCACGTCGGCGCGTACTTCCAGGGGCAGCTGGATGACGAGATAGGTAGGTTCGCGCACATTGCCTCGCTTCACGTCTCCCAGCCGGTGGCCGCCCATGGCCATGGTGACGTTGCGCGTGATGGCCTCCACGGAGACGCCTCGGCGCTCGGCTTTCTCTGTGTCCACCTCGAAGTGCCAGAGGTCGTGGGGCGTGGTCATGTAGTGATCCACGTCCACCAGATTGGGGACGGTGTCGAATAGGCGCGTCATGTCCTCGGCAACCTGGCGCCGGGTGGTTGCGTCCGGTCCGTAGATCTCGGCTACGACGGTCTGCAGCACGGGCGGGCCGGGCGGCATCTCCACGATCGCAATCCGCGCGTCGTGCTCCCTGGCCACGGGGGTGAGCAGCTGGCGCGCGGCGATGGCCAGCTCGTGGCTGCTGCGCTCCCTCTCATCCTTGTCCAGCAGCATCACCTGGATGTCCGCCTCCCACGCGTTCTGTCGCAGGTAGTAGTGACGCACCATGCCGTTAAAGTTGAACGGCGATACGGTGCCCACATAGGTCTGCAGCGCGATCACCTCCGGCATCTGCTGCTGCAGGACCTCGGCCAGCCGCCACGCCACGTTGGCGGTGACCGGGAGTGCCGTGCCCTCAGGCATGTTGATGACCACGTTGAACTCCGGCTTGTTGTCGAAAGGCAGCGTCTTCACGGTGACCGCCTTCGTATAGAACATGGAGATGGCCAGGAAGAACGCGGCCACGATGGTGCACAGGAACACCCAGGCGGCGAGCCGGTTGCGAATAAGCGGCTGCACGATGGGCCGGTAGATGCGCCCGATGGCGTTCTGAATGCGCCGCTCCTTCTGCTCGGCCTTCTTCAGGGCCTCCAGCTTCGGACGCAGCTTCAGGGAGAACCACGGTGTGAACACGAAGGCCGCGAACAGGGAGAAGACCATGGCCACCGACCCCAGGGTCGGTATGGGCAGCATGTAGGGCCCCATCATGCCGCTGACGAAGCCCATGGGCAGCAGGGCGGCAAGCACGGTGAGGGTGGCGATGATTGTGGGGTTGCCCACTTCGCGTACGGCGTCCACGGCCGTGTCGACGCTGATGTCGTCCTCGTGCAGCCAGCGCCGGAAGATGTTCTCCACCACCACGGTGGCATCGTCAACCAGAATACCGATGGCGAAGATCAGCGCGAACAGGCTCACCCGGTTGATGGTGTAGCCGAGGATCCAGGCCGACCACACGGTGATGAGAATGACCACGGGAATGACGACGATGACCACGATGGCCGGCCGCGTGCCGATGGTGATGAAACAGAGCACGCTGACGGCGATGGCCGCGCCCGTCAGGGCCAGCAGCAGCTCGTTAACCTTGTCGTTGGCCGTCTTGCCGTAGTTGCGCGTGACGCTGACGTGGACATTTGCCGGAATCAGGCGCCCTTTCAGTGATTCCACTTTCTCCAGGATGTCCTCGGCAACAGTGACGCCGTTGGTGCCCTGCTTCTTGGCAATGGCGATGGTCACGGCGGGCCTGCCGCTGGCCTCGGGCGTTGAGCCGTCGTGGCTGGGACCTGTGAAGAACGCCACCAGCCGGCTCGTCTCCTCGGGGCCTTCAAAAACGTTAGCGACATCCCGCACGTAGATGGGCATGCCGTGCTGACTGCCCAGCACAAGACCGCCCACGTCCTCGGCGTTGTGCAGATAGGAGCCCGTGGTCACCCTGAACAGGGTGTCGCCGGACTCCACCGTACCGCCGTCCTTCTGGGTGTTGGCCGAGCGAATGGCGTTTGCCACCTGGTCAAGGCTGATGCCGAAGCCGGCCAGGCGCTCGGGAAGGACCTCGATGCGTATTTGCTCGGAACGGCCGCCGACCACGAAGCCGGGACCGGTGTTCCTGACCTCCTTCACCCGCTGCAGCACGTCCAGCGCCAGCGCGCGCAGCACGCCGTCGTCCATCTCACTTGACCACAGGGTCAAGGTGACCACGGGCACGTCGTCGATGCCCTTGGGCTTGACCAGCGGCATGGACACATCCGGCGGGATCATGTCCAGGTTGGTCTGCAGCTTGTCGTGGACCTTGACAATGGACGGTCCGAGCTCCTCTCCCACCTCGAAGCGCACGGTGACTATGCCGTTTTCCCGCTGGGAGGCCGCATACACGTGCTTGACCCCGGGGATCTCGCTCATGATCCGCTGCAGGGGGTCGATGGCCAGGCTCGCCACCTGCTCCGCGGACGCGCCTGGATACTGGATAAAGATGTCGATCATGGGCACGGAGATTTCGGGATCCTCCTGCCGCGGAGTGAAGAACAACCCGAGCAGGCCGATGAACAGGGTCGCGATATAGAGCAGAGGGGACAGGGGCGAGTCGATAAAAGCGCGGGCAATGCCGCCGGCCATGCCCAGGCGGGGGCGCTCTTCGTAGGGAATCGGAGGGTGATGCAGCGCCGGTCGCCGGGAGCGGTGGATCGGAGGACGCTCTTTCATGACTTCGCTGCTCAGCCTATGACCACTACCCTGGGCGGGCGGACCTCTTCTGCTGGCCAGACGCTACAGTTCTATCTTACGGATCGCGCGTCCAAAAAGACAATGATTGCGGTCGTCTGCAGGGCCGGCATCTTGAGCCGGCAAACGGTCTTGGTATGATTGAAAGGCAGGCCTCGCCGGGCTGCGGCGGCCATGTCTGGCGCCTGCGAAGGGGCTTTTCGGAGAGGATAGCTGGCATGCTCGAGATTAAGCAAAAAGATAGCGGCGAAGTGCTGGACACCGTACCGGGCAACAGCCTGGCGGGCGCCGATCTCCGGGAGATGCGCTTGGCGGGCGCCGACTTGAGAGGTGCGGACCTGAGCCATGCGAAGCTCGACCATGCGGACCTCTGCGGGGCTGACCTGGCGGGTGCCAACCTGGACCATGCCCAGTTGTTCGGGGCGCATCTGAACGAGGCCAATCTGAGCGGCGCCCGCCTGAACGGCGCCAGGCTGAGCGACGGGTCCCACGCCGGGGCAGCCATGCTGCGCAACTGCGATCTGAGCGGCGCGGATCTGCGCGGCGCCGACCTGCGCCAGGTGGAGTTGCACGGCAGCAACCTGGCCGGGGCCAACCTCACCCAGGCCGATCTGCGCAAAGCGAGCCTGAACCGTTGTGTGCTGACCCACGCGACGATCCGCCACGCACTGCTCATCGACTCCAATCTGCGCAAGGCCGATCTCAGCCATGCGGATCTGCGCACCAGTCACTTGAACGAGGCCAACCTGGTGAAGGCAACCCTGGTGGAGGCCAACCTGGGCAGCGAGCACGGTCAGGCCACGGTGCTCAATCTCGCCAACATGGAGGGGGCCAACCTGAGCGGCGCGCAGATGCGCCATGCGGTGCTGCTGGACTCCAACCTGCGCCACGCCAATCTGTCTGGCGTGGACCTGAGCCACGCCATCATCGGCGGAACGATCATGCGCAGTGCCAACGTGCGCGATGCGAACTTCGAAGGCGTGGAGCTGGCAGCGGTGACCATGGACTTCGCCAATTTCTCCGAAGCCAGGAACGCCGACATTCCGTCCTTCAAGACCAACCTGCGCTGAGCCCGGGACGGCGTGTTTCGGCGACCCGGCAGGGCCTAGCGCGCGTTTCTCACCGGGATTCGGAATCTTGGGTTACTTTGGCAAAGCAGCTTGGTCAATCGCCCGCAGAGGCATAGCGGGACCATGGCTCAAGGGAGATCGGCCAAGATGCGAAGCTAGAGGGGGCCAAGAACCGAATAGGACAACCTGCAAACAAGATGGTGGACAACAAAGAAGCCAAGGCTTTGAACATTGCGACATTTACGTGGAAACCGGGTCCGCCTGGTGAGAAATGCGCGCCAAAGATGTGGCTCCCCGTCCCCGCTGCAGGAGACGACACACACAGAGCGGTGCGTTCCGCGCAGCACCAGGCAAAAACTTCGTCAACCGCTGAGGAAGCGACATGTTTGACTTCACTGGCAAGGTGGCCCTGGTAACCGGGGCGGCGGGCAGTCTGGGACAGGCCGTGGTTGCGGCGTTCGCTCGAGCCGGGGCGCATCTCATTTGCGCCGATCTGGCCGGAGACCGCCTGCAGGCCCTCTACGGGAACGCCCCGGACCATGTCACCCTGGCGGTGGATCTGACCGACGAAGCCGCGGTGCAGGAGGGGATCTCCCGAGTCGCAGCCCAGTCCGGACGCATCGACATCCTGGTGAACGTGGCCGGCGGCTTCCGCATGGGGCCGGCCTTGCGGGATACGCCGACGGAGACCTGGGATTTCATGATGGACCTGAACGCACGCTCCGTGTTTCTGGCAACGCGGGCCGTGTTGCCCCATATGTTGGCCCAGCAGTTCGGCCGTATCGTCAACGTGGCGGCACGGGCGGCCGTCCAGCCCAAGGGCCGCATGGCGCCCTACTGCGCCTCCAAAGCGGCCGTCATCACCTTCACCGGAAGTCTCGCGGCAGAGCACAAGCAGGACGACATCAACGTCAACTGCATCCTGCCGGGTACCATCGACACGCCTCAGAACCGCAGCGACATGTCCGACGCCGACTTCGCCACGTGGGTACCGCCCGCAGCCCTGGCCGATGTGATCCTGTTTCTGGCCTCCGACGCCGCCCGCGCCGTGAACGGCGCAGCGATCCCGGTCTACGGCCGCAGCTGAGAGTACCGGTGATCCTCCACGTGGACATGGACGCCTTCTATGCATCCGTGGAGGTGCGCGACCGCCCCGAGCTGGCGGCAAAGCCCGTGATCGTCGGGGGACGCCCCGGATCCCGCGGGGTGGTGGCGGCCGCCAACTACGTGGCGAGGCGCTTCGGGGTACATAGCGCCATGCCCTCTGCCACGGCGCTCAAGCTCTGCCCGGAGGCGGTCATTCTGCCGGTGCGCATGGCTTACTACGCAGAGGTATCGCGCGCCATCCGCGCCATCTTCCGGACCTTCACGCCGGTGGTGGAGCCGCTTTCCTTGGATGAGGCATTCTTGGACTGCAGCGCCAGCGAGTCCCTGTTCGGTTCCAGCGCGGACATCGGGCGCCGGATCAAGCGCACCATCCGCGACGAGCTAGATCTGGTCGCCTCGGTGGGTGTAGCGCCCAATAAGTTTCTAGCGAAGCTGGCCAGCGATCTGGACAAGCCCGACGGTTTCGTGGTGGTCCAGCCAGAAGGGGTTCGAGCATTCCTGGATCCGCTCCCCGTGGAACGGCTTTGGGGCGTCGGACGCGTGGCCAGCACCCGCCTGGCCCGGCTTGGGATCCGCACCGTCGGCCAGCTGCGCGACGCGTCCTCGGACGTCCTAGAGGCCCTGTTCGGCCGTGCCGGCAGCCATCTCCGGGAGCTTTCCCGGGGCATTGACCACCGGGCCGTAGTCCCGGACCACTTGGCGAAGTCCATCTCCCACGAAACCACCTTTGCCACGGACATCGCCGATCGGGAAATACTGCGTGCGCGGCTCCTCGAGCTGACCGAGCAGGTGGCGCGGCGTCTGCGCCGCCTGGGATTGGAGGCCCGCACCGTGCAGGTCAAGCTGCGCCGCTCCGACTTCCAGACCATCACCCGTGCTCACACCCTGAGCAGTCCCACCGATATGACTCAGGAGATCTGGCAGATCGCCGACCAGCTGCTCAGAACGGGTCTGGTCAGGGGGCCCGGGCCCCTGCGCCTGATTGGGGTCGGCGTCAGCGGCCTGGAAGAGCCGGCGCCAAGGCAGCAGACTCTGTTCGAAGATGAGAGCCGGGCCAGGGGCCGGCGGCTGGACGCGGCCGTGGACGACATCAACGGTCGATTCGGAAAGCGCGCCCTGCGGCGCGCCGCCGAGCTCAAGCACTGACGGGGCAGGTCCCCTGCGCCAGAATTTCGCCGCTCCCCGCCGCTCACACGCAGGATTCTTGACGCTGGCACGCCTGCGGCTGTAACCGGCGTTTCCGTTTTTCCCCATGCTGGCGTCGCCTCGGCATCGCCGATTCCGTCGCCTTCTCTAATAAATTGCTTCTAAACAATGGCTTATCCAATTGGCGCGCCGGGCTGGCGCGAAACTTGTAGCGTGGAACTCGCGAGCGAGCGGGTCGCACTGGGAAGTGTTGCCTGGCAGGAGGGGGGTGTGGCTAGGACACCTGTGACCGACTCTTCGGCTGAGAGGAGGTTGCGCAATGCCGCGGCTGAGCGCACCCATTACCCTTTTTCTGCTGACATTGACCAGTTTCCCGGCCGCGGCCGAGCCGGCTTCGTTGTCGGCCGAGGGTTTTCCGCCAGGCATTGTGGAGCGCTCTCCGCTGCTATGGGACGGCTACCTGGTGGACTTGCCGAGGCCGCCGCCGACGGTGCTGCTGGCGGAGGTTCGCTTGCTCAGGACCGAGCTCATGGACCATCGCGATGTGCTCGATTACCGGGTCGGGGCGAGCAAGCTCACTGTACCCGAGGTGTTGGTTGCCATCGCGGTGCCGGGAGGCTCGGCCTATCTTATCGGCAAGACGGCATGGCGCCTGCGGGCAAAGAAGGCGCTGGAGAGTGCCTCTGTGGATCTGGACTATCTGGACGAGGATTTTTTGGCCTTCCAGGGGATGTCGCGCGTGTACGTGATAGCCCTGGCCCAAGGCCAGTAAGCGGGTTCTCCCCCTGCAGGCCGCGGTAAGCAGCGGCGATGCTTCAAGGGCGCT
>JAAUXT010111357.1_pt1 | contig 11354 bp, 16 predicted proteins | sample 7278171 | NCBI WGS metagenome assembly JAAUXT01 (sample SAMN14350112, study PRJNA611818) | marine sediment metagenome | isolation source: surface marine sediment (1.8m) | place: French Polynesia: Moorea | collected 2018-08 | reverse complement strand
TCGCTCCTGACTGAAGAATCGGACAAGCGCTCACGGTGAAACCAGTCAAATTCTGCGCCGGTGCATCGGGCAAGAGAAGCGTGGTACGTTACGTCTCAGTCCTACGTTCAGTCCTTTGCCGAACAACTTTTGCGGGCATCACGTACACGTAGACGTGAGCGTAGAAAAGCTACGTCTACGTTCACGCGTACGTCCACGCAATTGTTTGCCGAACCTGCCTATTGGGAAGCCAATAATGTCAGGTTTCGTCGAAGAAAGAGGTACATCGGTCAAACGTATTTGAGTTGTGCATATTTTCTGCTCAGTTGAAGCCCTTTTCTCCTCTGCAGAATCGAAACCTCACCTTTGCCAAATTTGTGGCGATGTGTCGTCGGGATTCTACTACAGCGTTTGGTCATGTGAAGGATGCAAAGCATTCTTCAAAAGGTGTTTGCAATCGAAAGGCAAGTATATATACGGAGTCTTACGGTAGAATATCAGCCTGTGTCAGCTAAACTTGGAAGGTCTCCCAACGTTTCCAACTTTTGCAGGTGTCGGGGGGGGGGAGGGTAACCCAGAACGTTTGGTCAGTCAAAAAACCCAGAAGATGAAAAATTGACAAAGGCCAACTTTTTTGCAACTGGGGGGAGTGAGTCAGAAAAGTCAGAAAACCCAGAATATCTGAAAAACTGACAGTGCAACTTTTTTTTGCAACCAGGGGGAAACCCCGGAAAACTGGACGTTGAGATCTGAAGACCAACAAAATCCAACTTTTTTGGGGTGAACCGGAGCTCTGATTTCATGGTAACCCAGAAGTTCTCCGGCTTTTGCAGCCAGGGTGGGGGAGGGGGACGGAGGCAAAAGTCGGAAGTGCCAGTTTGCCAGCCAGCCGGCCAGATACATGGGTACACCAATATCATTCTCGCGGCTGGTGATCAAAGCCAGTGTGGGGTCACTCATTGAGTGTTGATAGACAGGGTTGCTTGGTTATGAGGTCACAAAGTGACCTCTACTTCCTGTCGTTTCGCTTCGCTGGGATTCACGGTGGACGCGAAATTTTATGGTTGGCTTTTTTCGGCAAATTTGAGTAGTTTGGAGGACGAATAGCTCATGGAAGCGATACAGAAACAACTGGAGATTATCATCAAAGCACAGAGTGACTTTTAAGCAGAGTTTCAGCAGGTAAAGGTGCATTTATCGGAGGTTGAGAAGCGCGGGGCTGATGATCATGATCAAGCTGAAATGCAAGATGGTGATGGTGGTGGTCACGTAGACGATTCACAATGGACTGTATCACACACTACTCATTCCTGGACAGGCCTGGTGGCCTCCAGTCCATGGGGCAGAGCTGCCTCTGCACCCTTCCCTGCTGCTGACTCTATGCCAAGTGCTCTTTTGTCAAGTGAAGCAGCAGATATTCAAGCAGAGTTCCGGTCCGTGCAAGATGCTTATGCTAGAGTTCGACTCTCCAATGATTTGCATTTTGTGGGGAGTCAGAAAGGACTGAGAGCAGAATCCAGGGAGGTGGCAGCGATCATCTCGAATTCTGCAAGGTACACAGAAGTATCTCTTGAAGTCCTTTTGGAGCTGTTGAGACAGAGTAAGGCGAACCCGGGTTTCCACATCAACAAGGCATTGGACGAAGTGGTGATGTGTCAAGTGGCTCAACTAAAATACCTGCAAGAAGAGCAGGCAGCACTTTTTGTACAAGGACAGTTCGGCAAGAAGACTCACACACTCTTCAGACAATTCAACCATCACACCACAGCCTTCAATTCCAGCGATATTGAGGTCCTGCGAGCTGCAACGCAATTGGCATCAGTTCCACCTGAGCCAGTACAGCAAACCACAAACTTTCGAGGGCATGGTCACGGCTCCTTCAATTTTTGTGGATGTGGAGGATTTTCAGGACGTGGTCGCGGCGGATACCAACCCAGTGGTTACGAGCCAAAGTTTTCCTCGTGTTGCACCAACAGACAGGGTGGAGGAACAGTCCTGACTTTGAATGGGACTGTTGTCCAGTCACATGGAGGCTTGGCGATGGATTGGTGCTTCAAAAACAGTATTGGCATGGGTGGTAGAAGGAGTCCCTTTACAGTTTGTGGATAGATCACCCAATAAGTCTTTTCAAGGTAACAGGGTTCATGGAGCGCGAGAGAAGCAATTTGTGACATTGGAAATTCAGCGGTTGTGTCAACAAGGCTTTCTGGAGAGAGTCAGAACTCACCCACATTGTGTGCTTCCGCTTCAAACGGCACCAAAGAAATCAGGGGGATTTTGGGTGGATACTGACTGCAGGTATGTCAACAATTTTCTGCACATTCCCAAGTTTTCACAGCGAGGAATACGGGATGTTCTGGACCAGATAGAGGTGGCAGATAGACTCCAGACTATTGATTTGAAGGATGGTTTCTTTCACCTGTCAATCTGACGATAAGACCGCAAGTTTTTGGGCATTTCCTGGAAAGGAGAGTTTTATGTCTGGACTTGCTTGCCTTTCGGATTGGGTTTGAGTCCCTACTATTTTAACAATATCTTGAGGCCTGTCCTTTTGTTCCTCAGAGATCAGGGTCTTCGGTTGGCCCTCTGGGTGGATGATTTCCTGCATATGAGCAAGCCCTCACGATGTGCCGATGCACAGGACATGCTTCTTCATACACTGGCTGATTTGGGCTGGCATGTGAATTGGAAGAAGTCATACTTGCTTTGGAGTGTGTGCGTAAATTATGTAGGTTATCACATCTGGTCCAATTTTCAGGGGTCACCCTGGGTTCAAGCACTTCCTGAGAAGGTGAGAAAGCTCTGGGGGGTGATTACCCGCATGCTGAAGATTGAGGGGCCAATTGTGGCACGGCGTTTGGCATCGGTTGCGGGTCAGTGCGTGGGCATGATTAGGGCCTTTGCACCTGGTCAGTTGCTTCTTCGTAATTTGTACAGGGATTTGGCAATGTGTTCTTCTTGGTCAGATTCAGTATTGCTCTCTTCTGCAATGAGGGCAGATTTGCGCTGGTGGGTGCAAGCATTGCAAGGTTGGAACGGTGCTCTGTTGTGTCAAAAATCAGTGGATCTGCAAATCTACACAGACGCCAGTAACATTGATTGGGGTGGATGTACCACAGACAACACCGTGCCAGCAGCAGCGGGATCATGGCTGCCAGGAGAAAGTTCACTGCACATTAATACCTAGGAACTTTTGGCAGTGTTCAAGACATTGTCCTCAGTCATTCACACAGTTCCAGGCAAAACAGTTCAGGTGTTGTCAGACAACGTGACGATGTGTGCTTACATCAACAGAATGGGCAGACAAACTGTGCAGAGAAACTTGGTGTTACAGCAGCTGTTCCTGCTATGTTTGCGGCACAAGGTGACATTGTCTGCAAAATTCCTCAGAGGCAAGCACAATGTTTTGGCAGACGATTTGTCCAGACAGAGTTCACCCTACGAATGGCAACTCAGCCAAGGACTCTTCAGGAAACTATACAACATGTGGGGTCCATTCACCATCAATCAGTTTGCATCGCAAAGGACAGCGCAAGTACGTCTTTACAATTCCTTCTTCATGGATCCGGGGTCGGCAGGAGTTGATGCACTGGTACAGACAGACTGGAGCCAGCACATGAACTTTGTCAATCCTCCATTTTTCCTGATCATGCGTGCACTGCAGCATATTCTGGTGCAGAGGGCCGAGGCAGTGATCATTGTTCCGCAATGGCATGGCCAGGAGTGGACACAGTTGCTCAGAATCATGGCTGTGGACAGACCAATGACCTTGTTACCCCAGTTGTGCATTGTGCCCAGAAGCCTGCATGTTTCGGAACCACTCTAAAACAGATGGTGGAGGCTCCAAGCTTGGAGAGTCTCTGGCAAAGTAGCTTGTCTTTAGCTGGATGGTCTTCTTCGGCGGCTCAGGCCTTTGTGTGCCAATGGGCACCATCCACGAGGGACACATACAACAAAATGATCTGCCAGTTTTATGGTTTTTTGCAACAAAATAGTGTGGGTGTTTTACAAGTGCATGAAGCTCATGTAGCTGCATTTTTGCAACAAATAGCGGATGATTCTGTACATCCAAAATCAGTTTTACAATGTGCAGTTGCCACGTTGGGCCATTTGTTCAATGGTTGGAGGTGTAAATCTCCCATTTCTCCACGGATACATCAGTTGGTCACAGTGCTTGTTAAAGGTGGCACTCAATTGCCAATGGTGCCTTCATGTGTGTTCTCCATTTCTGCTTTTAGACAATTATTTACTGCATGGAATAGAAGAGATTTGGACATGGAGTGTCTCCGGTTGAAGTGTTTGACTCTGATCTCCATTGCTCTAATGTTGTGTCCATCAGACGTGGCCCCAAGGTCGGTTTCTGTGAAGCATGGTGTTCACAAGTCAGAGGTGTTTCGCCTAGCTCAGGTGCAGGACAATCTCGATGGGTCCTTGTCTTTTTCTTTATTTGGTACTGAGAACGATTATTCACATGATGGTCATGTTGTGATTCTACAGCCTGCTCTTCATGACCAGATAATGTGCCCAGTTTCAGCATTTCAATTGTATCAACAAGCAGTCGACAAAATTGTGCCATGGTCCCCAGACAGGCCAGTGTTTCTCACTCTCAAGAAACCATACCAAGCTTTGTCATCTTCTGGGGTGGCTAAGGTCTTGAACAAGGCATTGTCACTCAGCGGTCAGAGTCAGTTCACTGCAAAATCTTTCAGGCCCACAGGGGCTTCGATGGGAGTGCAAAATGGGCTAAATCCAGATGCAGTTAGAGCTGTTGGGCGATGGAAAAATAGAGAAACTTTTGAGCATCATTACGTACACACCAAACCAGATCAGGCATTTGTGGATACCATGTTTAGAAATAATTCTCTGGATGGTGGCAAATAAATTTTGAACGCAACCCTGTCATAGCATACTTTGATTTGACAAAATTGAGTGTTGATAAACAGGGTTGCTTGGTTATGAGGCCACAAAGTGACCTCTACTTCCTGTCGTTTCGCTTCGCTGCCTGGGTCAGAAAATGTCAAATTGTAAACAATTGTCATTTTAGACTGATTTGTCTCATGAGTTCTTATGTATTTCCAATTGTTTGTACATATATCGTGGTTGAAATTGTAATTGTCATTTTATATCCCAGCGTTCCGATTTCGGCTTTGGCAAATAAATTTTGAACGCAACCCTGTCGTAGCATACTTTGATTTGACAAAAGTGTACCCTACATGCTGCTCATCAAGCATCTTCTTGAATCAGCATATTGTTTGTTGCAGGTGGACCGAAATACGTATGTCCTGCCACCAACACCTGCACGATTGACAAGACCAGGAGAAAGTGTTGTCAGGCGTGTCGTCTTCGCAAATGCTATGAAATTGGAATGCGCAAAGCCGGTGAGCATTGTTTTTGGATTTCGAAGGTCGTTCTTGTCTCAACAAGATCCTGAGCACAGCTGTTGACAAGGACAAATTGACGACGAGAAAAAGCAAGGCTGAGGCTCAAAATGTTGTTCCGTCAGTTGCAAAACAATTGACTTTGAGCTGAGGCGTATCAGGACTGTAAACCCCCACCCAACACACACACACACACACACACACACACACACACAAACCTGATGCAAAAGCTCCCGAAACGCAACAGAACACCGCATTGTCATCGAAAACGTCACAGTTTGAACGCACATTTGCAGGCTCCAGAAGAGAGAGAGGGCACAACACCAATCTGAGGCCACAAACCAAATCACCACTGAGAAAAAGAAAGGTACTTTTGTTTCGAAACAGCTTGCGGAGCGCGCTTTCAGTTTCCCGAGAAGGAACATGTGGGCTCTCAGGCTTGGCAACCATCTTGTCATTATCAGCCCGCTACCTCGGCTGATATTGGATTGCCCCTGTATCTCTCTCCGCACGTCTGTCCTGGGTAACTCGGACAGGTTGTCTGAGTTACCCCCCCCCCCCTGCCAACAAAAAAATTTTCATCTCGGACATTGTCCAAATTGGACATTGTCTGAGTCAGGGGTAGCTCGGATATTATCTGAGTCAGGGGTAACTCGGACTTGGACATTTCCTGACTGTGGCATTGGCAGATTGCGACAAGTGCTGCCTGCTGATTCTCCACTTGAAAGTCTAGTTAAGCTGGTACAGAGTCCGACAGACAGTGCACCGAGTTTTCCGCGTTTTTGTAATCGCTGCTAGGGGCCTCTGCCTCGCTTGCGCCTGTCGTTTGAGATCGGTTAAGTTCGCATCTACAGCTGTACGAGGAGGCTCCAACTTCTGGGTGTCTTTTGCATGCTGTGTCACCTTGCTCGATTTGACATGCCCGCACTCCCGAAAATGCGGTTAATAGCGACCAAAACAAAACAGACTTCAAGGTGATACAGCATGCAAAAGACACCCAGAAGTTGGAGCCTCCTCGTACTTCTGTCGTTTTCTCCATTGACACAGAACACAAGTGACGAAAAGGACGCGGCTGTGCTTGAAGAATCTGCAGAGGAAACTCCGCCATTGAAAATAGTGTCGCAACCTCCACGTGTGTTCGCAGAGCGAAGTCTCAGTACTCACTGCACAACCAGTCCTGCAGAGGGGTACAGTAACAAGCACCAGCCAAGTAGCCCTGCGGCAACTCTTGGTGATTCCACCTCGAGCCCAGTAAGTGTTTGCATAAAACAGGAGACTTCAGACGAAGAGCTGACTGACTCCGGGGTGTCCGAACCTGCAACTAGTCCACAGGACCAGCGAACTTCTGAACCTGTCGAGAAGCCAATGCACCCTCATGTGAAGCTTTTACTGGAGTGTGAGCCTCCAGTGAGACTCAGCAACCATGTTCCTCGGGAAACGGAAACAGAGGAATCTTTGATGACATCGTTTGTAATGCTGGCCGACAAGGAGTTGACGGACGTTATTGCGTGGGCGAGGCAAGTTCCTGGTGAGTGTCGTTCTCTCATCTATTCACATTCTGGGCGGAATCGGAATCAAACTGCGCTTGAAAGACCTTGGCTGCTTTGAAAGATGCTTTGATGCGGAAGAAGTTCACTGTGAACACCAGAGGCGAAAAACATTGCCCACAAATTCCTCGCAGGACAGAAGGTGTTCTGATTCCTGCTTGTCGTAGCATGAGCCGGTGTTGCGGGTCATGAGCACTCGTTGAGTCAGTTTGATTGGCAAGGATGTGGTCAGTGGTTTTCACGAATTGCAGACAGTCGTTCGCTTTCATGAGTGCTCCCCACCAAAGTTGCCTTCACTTTTAAAAACTCCGAATCAAGCGCTCACTTTTTTCGCTGTTGTTTGCCCATCGGGCGGTGACACCTGATACTGCTGTTGTGCTGCTGATCCTTTGCACACGCAAAAAGAAAGTTGAATCTTTTCCAGGATTTTCGTCGCTGCCGATCAACGACCGTGTGCACCTGATCGACTGCTGCTTCATGGAAATCCTCGTCTGCGGCTTGGTGTGGCGCACTCGCCAAGTTGACTGCAAGGGTCTCTGCTTTGCTCCGGACTTAATATGCGACAGGTGCGTTGAAATAGATCAAGTGTTCATTCACACAGGCGCGCTCGAACTTTCTGTGCCGATTGCGCTTGTGACGCACCTGTCTTCAAAACTTTTGTTGTATTCTCTTTTGTTTCTGAAGACAAGGAAGGAACATCTTACGTGCAATAAATGTTGGCACGTGACTTTTTCTTTTTCAGAACGACGTATTACACAGCTCGAATCGGACCCATTGGCGATCGGATGTTGGCAATTGCGAAGAAATTTCAGGATATGTCAATGACGAAAGAAGAATTCGTGTGTGTCCGTGCACTGATACTATTAAATGCAGGTTTGGTCCATGTTGCCACCCATTCCTATTTCTCAGAGGCAAAGGACGGGACATGGAAGTGAATAGAAACGTGAAGAAACTTTGACCGCGGCACACTTGTTTGTACTGATGAGTGTTCTGATTTCTGAAAATTCCATCTTGGAAGTGCGCGAGTGAGACTGGGCTGTTCAGGCTGACTTGTCGTTTGGTTTTGTTGTCTGCTTTGCGCCGTGCAACGAAATTAAACTTGTTGAATTGTACACGGAAGCTTGATTTGTTCAGCTGATGTACACACAAGTTTTCATTTTCGTTCCAGACGTTTGTTGTTTCGAAGATCCCTCGGCTGTGGAGCGCGCCAGACAAGCTGTTCTGAACGCACTCATCTACACAACGCGTGAGCGACTCTGCAAGACTGAGAAGGACATCTTTGACATATTCTTTCTGTTTTCACACATTCGAGAATGTGGAGTGAACTCGAAGGCGCATTTATTCGAGTTGAAGCATGAGAACACATTGCCAATTGCTGACCTGGTGAAAGAAATGTTAGAATGCCAAGACCCGTACACAGAAAAATGCGACGTGTCAGGAGCAGCGCAAGGGAATCCAATGGAACACTGAACTGTTGGCTCTTTTGTCTCAAAAGTGTTCACCGACCTCGGACCGCTTTTGTTGTCAAAAGCATCAATGTGCCATTTGAAGTCAAGTCAGCTCCGGAATTGTACATTTCCGGTTTGGACAACTGAAAATGTGTCCTCGCAACTTGCATTGAGACTGAAAGTTCCCAAAAGGTGTTCAGAAAATCACCTTTTCCAACTGGAAGTGTTGACACCGGGTCCGATGGATTTTATGATGTCTTTAACAGGTGGTCACCAGAACAGACAACCGCGCTGCATCGCCACAGTTGTGGGACAGGTTTCGTTCGTTGTTTCAAAACAACAGCAGAAAACGAAACTCCCCAAAACAAAACCATACGTGCTCATGCAAATCTTGTTGTATTTTGTGCCATGTTTTTCATGTGACCTGTTTTGTTCAAACTGTTTTGCAGGTGAAGTTATGGGCTCCTTATTGTTACTTGTTGGATGCCAAGGTGGAGAATTGTTTCAAGATGAGGCAAGAAGTCGTTTACATTCGTTGATATGTTGCCTGTTCTGAAACAGTGTTTTGTTACTCTGTGGACGGCAGAAATGTTTGATGATTGAAACTCCGCAATTCACAGCGATTGTGTTTCTCTCCGCCAGCTGGTTCCGATGTTTGCTAGATTTTCTCTGTCTGTTTGATTGATCTCGCTTGGCTAATTAAGAATGATTGATGTCTAGGGTTTTGTGATTAATTTAAGGCTCATGATTTGTCCGACAAAAGAGAAATGATTAGATTACGGTTGAATTAACTCTTGCTCATTTATTCCCCGAAGTACAACATGTTGCTCCAGGAAAATCAATAATCCTCGCATCTCAGATCATGACGTCACAGAAATCAATAATGTGACATTTCTTCTCAGTGACAGACATAACAACACTGTTTGTGGAAAAGCGAAAAGCTACAACAAGAACTTGATTAGTAGATGGATCGGTGAACACTGAAGAGATTCGGTTAATGTAAGGCGACTCGTCGTGATAGGGAAATCATATCGAACACACCCTTGGGTGTCGTTCGATGATGCGAAAAATTTAGGAGCATCACGTCTACAACTCGTCGATGTGCATGCTTTCTGCTGTTGTGCCCATTATGCGAAGATGTTTTGTCTGAGGAACAAATACGGGTTTCGAAATCTTGGGCTGTGTTCAATTGACGGACCACATGGACCACAAACCGAAAAATCTTGGGTCTTAATTGGTCCTGGCTTGTTGCCTGCTCAAGGGCGAATAGAATTTCTGAGGGTGTTTCACCACTCTGGAAGTTGTTGGACGCAATTTATCACAGGTTTTGGTCGTGCCACAACGTGAAAAAGTTCCAGAATGTTTTTTCCCCGAGTAGAAGTTGTTGAAATTGTGTTGTTGTCATGGTTTGATATTCAAAGTGTGTTTTTAATAAAATTGGAAAAGAGTTTCCATAAAGTTAAAAAAGGGAGTCGCAACAAATCAATCGCAGGTCGCATTGATGGTTTCTCAAGTTACAATTGCTGGCTTTAAAGAAGGACCATGCTGTTTGGCGCACGACCAAGCACAATTTTGGTACCTCAGATAAACTTTGTTTTGATTAATATAATTTACCAACCCAGGTTGGAGCGACCGATCCGAGAGAACACAAACAGCAATGTTCACTCTCTTCCAGATCCAAAGGTGATTGGATGGGAACAGCGTGCGAAACATAATTTCTGGTTGGGGGGTGTGTGGTCAGATTTCTTTTGAGGCAAAAAACGAGCGTGTTCACCCTTTCCAAATATATTTGCCGTATATTTTCCACGTGGAGCATTTGTTTGGGGTGTCTTGGCGGGAAGCAGTGCTGCCATCTCATCCACAAAGACAATTTTCTGTGCACACCACATGAATTCAGCATGGCGGACACCGGTCATGCTGGCGAAATGACAAACCAGAATCACAATAAAACTGTGGATACCCTCTCCGATGAATCGAAGCAAAGGGCAGAAGAATTGAAAGAAAAGGCCAACGACTTTTTCAAAAGTAAATAAATTGATTTCAATCTCAGTAACTTCCATTTTGAGAGGCAGTTGAATGAGGAAATGATCCAACCTGTTTCTGTTGAATGTCGAATGAGGGTTGAAGATCTGAAGTGAACCATATATTTGGCTCAAAGTTGTGCTGCTCAAAATCAATCAGTTTGTTATTATTTTCGCGAGTGGTAACGCCAACATAATTACGGATGTGTTGCCACGTTCGCAATCGAAGGCCCGCCTCACACACCGACGAATACGAGGATGCCGATCAAATCACAGCGAGATAGACTCTTGTCCCACTACGGGTTGAAACATCTTCACAAGACTTCAAATCCAACTGCACAGGGAAGCATTCGTATATACGAGCACTTTTGCAACTTGCGCATTGTCGTTGTGGTTTGTTTTCCCCACAGAGAAAGATTATGACCAAGCTATCACCTTCTACACTGAAGCCATAACAAGGAATCCATTCATTGCTGCTTACTACGGGAATCGCAGCTTCGCGTACTTGCGGACAGAATGCTTCGGTTATGCCTTGTCAGATGCTAACAAAGCTTTGGAGCTGGACAACACCTACATCAAGGTAAAAAGACAAACACGTGTCAAATTCAGTGTCCACGTGCAGTCATTCCCTACTACAGCTGTATCGGATGATTCAGGAGCATTTGTTGTTCTCTTGTGCAGGCATACTACAGACGAGCTTCTGCAAACATGGCACTGGGAAAGTTCAAGTTGGCATTGAAAGATTTCGAGGCAGTGAGTTTGTTTATGCGAAACCCCAACGGAAGGAGTGTACGCAAATAGAGCACACTCCAGCTCCATTTTTATCAGCCGCGGTAGCGGAGCTGATATTGGTTTGCCCCTGTATCCGTGTCCGTCCATCTTGGGGGGACAAAACCTCCATTTTACTCCTGTTCCAGTGATCACAGACTGGAATCACAGTGGGTGCAGACACCCTTAGGGGTACTCTACAAGTTGCATATG
>JAAUXT010038307.1_pt1 | contig 11358 bp, 18 predicted proteins | sample 7278171 | NCBI WGS metagenome assembly JAAUXT01 (sample SAMN14350112, study PRJNA611818) | marine sediment metagenome | isolation source: surface marine sediment (1.8m) | place: French Polynesia: Moorea | collected 2018-08 | reverse complement strand
TACCTCAGTTGGGTGCACCCTGTCCAGGTCGGGTGCTCTCTACCTCAGTTGGGTGCACCCTGTCCAGGTCAGGTGCTCTCTACCTCAGTTGGGTGCACCCTGTCCAGGTCAGGTGCACTCTACCTCAGTTGGGTGCACCCTGTCCAGGTCGGGTGCACTCTACCTCAGTTGGGTGCACCCTCCTGACTCTCCACGTATCTGTTGTCTGATGCAGCTGTGGTACCCAATGACGTGTCCCCTTGTCGGGTGCACTTTCTGTTCGTTTGGGTGCACCCTGTTCAAGTCAGAGTGCACACAGCTCACTTTTGGGTGCACCCTCCTGGCTGACTCGTCACATCTTTTTGGAGTTGTGCTGCTGGCTGCACTCTCCCTGTCTGGACTTCAGCTGCAATCTCAAAAGTTGAAGTCTGTCGAATCGGGTGCACTCCACCCATGTTGGGTGCACCTCCCCCAGGTCAGGGTGCACCCTCCAGGCACACAAAACAGGTTTACTGTCCGTTTCAGTTGTGTACCCCGTCGGGGTTACACGTGTGTACTCTGTCAACTGAGAGTGCACCCTCCCGGGTTTGGTGCACATCGCATGTTTGGTGCACCCTCCTGAATCTCTCTATCTTTGGATTCTGCTTCAGCTGCAGTGCTACCCCCAGACGTACCCACGCGTCGGGGTTTCTGTCATCCTCAGCACCCTCCCTGACGACACCCTGGGGACCCGGGCCGACATCCAGGCCCTGAGGGAGACGTACGAGACGGTCGGGTTCGACGTCTTCTGTTACCAGGACTGCAGTGCTGAGGTGAAAACGTACTTTTGTAGAGAGGAAATGTGGAGAGCCGAATTTAGTCCACAGATGCCGCTATTTATGCGTGTATCAGTCACACGCAAGTGGAAGTCACACCCCAACGTTTGTCTTCATGTTTCGGTGCTTTGGTCCCGTTGATAAGAAACCTGGTTGACCCATGTGATTGAGGTACCGCACATAAGGGTCTGAAGGCCGTGCTAAACCTCCCAATTGATTGATCAATGACGTGTGCACCCTTCCTTCCACCTTCGTGTGCCGTATCCACCCGTGTATAAGACGCACCTTTTTGACCCAAAGTTGAGCGTCAAAAGTTGGGGTGCGTCTTATACATGGGTAAGTTGGGTATCTTGACAATTCCAAAGCATCGATCACAGGTTTATTACAAAGAATCAAAGGGCCAAAAGGGTCTTGTAAACGGTGAGATTAAAAGTGGTTTGTTCCTTGGTCTTGGGAGAATAGCGTGTGTTTTATTTCTTGTGAATGGAAGATGGATCGTGTGGTCACGTGGCTGTGTATCCCGGAGACACATCAGTTCAACAACTGCGTCGCCGTGACGCTGCTCTGCGACACCGACCACCAGGGGGCGCTGTGGCTGCACGACGTGCTGCGGCGTCTGGGGGACGTGGAGACGCTACGGGGGAAGCCGAGGCTGCTGCTGTACCAGAGCTGCGGGGACGGTGAGGTCACCGGGGAGTTTTAGCACCACGTTCTGCGGCCAGAAAACGTGTTCGTGGCACGTGGCTTGTTCGCGCAATGTAGCGGTTTACATGTTGGGCCAACGTCAATTGCAACTGCAAGCAGCAAAATTGATGTCTGCAGCTTGAAGTCAACTGCAAAAAACGGTACACTCCATTCCTGACTGCAACTGCAAAAATCAATGTAAAAACTCATATTGAAATACTATTGGGCATTTGCAGTCAATTGTAAAAATTTTTACAGTCAATTGCAAAAAAGTTGCAGTTGACTGCAAAACTTTTGATACTGGCCCAATATGGAAACAATTTGCAGTCAGCCTCAAAAAAAGTTGCAGTTGTAGTCGAATTTTTGACGCAGCGTCACCAACGTGTAAACCCCTTGCCTCTCGTACGTAAGGATGGGGTGCTCGTTAACATGTTTTCTTCACACCGCTCGTGTATTGATCTGTCTTTTCACCTCGTGTGGGTGTGTGCATGCGTGTGTGCGTGCGTGTGTGTGCGTGTGTGTGTGAGCGTGTGTGCGTGTGTGCGTGTGTGCGTGTGTGCGTGTGTGTACTTGCGTGTGTGCGTGTGTGCGTGTTTGCGCGTGTCCGTGTGTGCGTGTGTGTACGTGTGTGTGTGCGTGTGTGTACGTGCGTGTGTGTGCGTGTGTGTGTGCACTTTGAGACGGGTTGAAAATATAGGGTTCTTTCGAAAATGAATCACACAATGAAACACAGGGCAAGAAAGTCCTGAGGTTGTTGTGTGATTGAACAGGAACCTTTTTTGCAGCGTGGGTGAACCCTGACATATTCCATTGCGATGCTGCACTTACGACGGTTTTGTGATCACAGATTTGTAAAAAGAACCGTTCTTTGTCTGCTGTACTTCCAGTGTGTCCTCTAATTTCCTTTAATATTGACAATCTCGGACAAAAACCATTGTTGAATTCCACTTCTCTTCGACCTATCTGCAGTGGATCCACCTGAATCCTCTTCACTTCCGGTAGAAACGGACGTCTTTGTGGCCTACAACGTCGTCAAGGACTACAGGTGCGTGGGAAAATGACGACGTCAACGTCAGAGCGTCGTGATGTCATCAAGTGCGTCCTTCTCCATGTGATGTAGAACCAGTTTCATATTTACGTGTGCCGGCTGGCTGAGTAGGCCCAAATGGCTGACTTCGCCCACTTCGCCCCATCTCCAACTCAGAGATGAAGTGGCGCCACTTTCCCGGCGGGTAGCCGCACGCGTAAATCGAACACTGCCAGTTTGAATGCAATCTGTCTTGAGATTGGCAGATTTATCCATGAAACCTTGCTGGGAGATCTCAACATCTCAGAACTGTTTGTGGATATGACGTCAGTGGGGTACGTTATGGTCTTTTCTTTTCAGCTCCCCGAATGGGTCAGAGTACATCCAGGCGTTCTGCAAGTACCTGAGAGAAGAATTTATGTCCAAATCCATCCAGGAGATCTTCACAACAGCCACACAGGCTGTGAAGGTGAGAAGAGACAGACGGTCGTGTCAAGGCAGGGGGCAGGGATGTGAAATAAGCCACGGACAGAAAATGGGACGTGCCCATTGGGCGACGCGTGGTCATTTTTGGAGCTGACGTCAAAGATTCTGCCATTGGGGTCCAATGTTGAATTTTGACGCTGACGTCAACAACACATCAAGGGTTTTCACACAGGCTAGGTGGCATAAGAATATTTGACGCACGCTTCAAAAGTTTTGACGCACGGGTGTCAAATTTCACATGACGCCCAATGTAGAGCGTCATAAGACGGTCCAGTCCGTTCTTGGCGTCGCGTCAAAATTTTGACGCCGCGTCATCTGTGTGAAAACCCCAAACCTCACGTCACCAATGTGACCACCGCGTCTCGGCAGACGCCAACATGGCATCCAACTTATTTGAAGATTTTATCCAGTAAATTTCACGCCCAACGTTTCCATTTCCAGCACAAGTTGACGGACCGGGAGTTGAGTGAGGTGGCGGGCGCAGTGACCTCTGGTGACCTGGAGACGATCGCTCTGCAGAAGCTGGGGCTGGACTACAACACGCTAAGGAAGCTGAGGGAGGAGCACATCCACAACCCTGGAAGACTCAACATGGAGGTCCTCAAGATGTGGCAGAACAGGACGTCCATGGGGGACAAACAGGTCAGGTCCAGGTGGGGTAACTAGGTCAAGGTCAAGTGCACAAAGGTCAAGATGAGAGTCAGAACTCAACAGCCATTTGTTGCAGCTCCAGGTCCAAGTGGTAAAGGCCAGAATCCCCGTGAACAAAATATGCACGTTCTCGACTGAACTCACTTCAGCGTTTGTTTGCGTGTCCTGTCCGGTTGTCACACGTCTGTGACAGTGTCCGAGTATGGTGCGGTGGTCTGATAACCAACGCAAGATGTTTTGTTTTTTACATCACAGTGCTTCACCCCACAGTCTTTACATCCCTGCGGGTAGGGGGAGCATGTTGAGCCTGAGAATTCTCGCTTCTCTGATGAGTTTAAGCCCATTGATTTGCCCGATTGGAAGCATCCGCTTGTCATCATTTTTATCTCCTCTGTGCCCTACAGCAATTTATTTGTCCTTCAAATCAATCATTTTTGCATTTCTTATGACATACAAAATGTAAATTTTCATGTAAAATGGCATTTGTAAATATCTTTTATCACACATGATGATGACTATACGATTTAGACATGTCCATAGCGCATTTGAGCACTCTAATCGTATTGTTGATGAACATACAACAATCTGATTTTGACGGGTGTGAAGTACTTGCATATTGTACCGCATGTACTACCTCTTGAATATTAAAATGATCCGCCAAAACTGGTATCTTCTGATACAAAGCAGTATCAAGTTTTCGGGCTGTCGCTATGAGCGCATCACACGAGGCAAAAATTCCACTGGGGAAACTGCTGTTGAGGAAGTTTTAGTTGTTTTTTACTGACGTGACTTGACACAACTTGTGCCTCTGAGTGTGTTCCACTTCAATGAAACGTTGCATCATGTGAGAGTGTGGAGAGCGCGCGTCTTCACCAGGCAGACGTTCTTGTTTGTATTGTCCAGACACTGAGGCGGCTGCTGCATGAGATCGCTCAGAAGGAGGGTCTGGTGGATCCTGAAGACATCGACAGGATCCTGCTGCCGAGAGAAGCGGTAAGACTTGAGCAGTGTGCGTGTGTGTGTGCGTGGGCGGGAGGTGTGCGTATGTGAGTCAGGTGTGCGTGTGAAAGTAAGGTGTGCGTGTGCGTGTGAGTGAGTGACGTATTCTGCTGCCGAGAGAAGTGGTGAGAATGTGTGCTTCAGTGTGCGTGTGTGTGAGTGAGGTATGCGTGTGTGAGTGAGGTGTGCATGTGTGAGTGAGGTGTGCATGTGTGAGTGAGGTGTGCCTGTGAGTTAGTGAGGTGTGCGTGTGTGAGTGAGGTGTGCGTGCGTGTGAGGTGTGGAAGCGACTCCACTTCTGGCTACTCCTCGATTTGTTGGGTGGAGCGGGGCAGGGGGACATGGACGCCTGTACCCAGCCCCATAAACAGACAAGGGATGGGGGGGGGGGGCGACATCGCTTTTCTCCAGTGTAACGGAACAAGCTGATGGGAGTTTCCAGAGTAACCACCAGGAGTTGAGGTCAATTTCAAATTTCAGAAGCAACAACATCTTGATGCCGCCGAGTGACCAAAACCAGTGGAGGGACCAAGTTTTGTACCTGGTTTGATAACCCGACCATATCTGACACCCCATTGGCTGAGGCCAGATGAATTCTCAGCTCATGAGTGTTGTCCCTGTAGGGCGCCAGTTTGTGGACAGACGTATCGGACGGTCTCCGCTTCCCATGGAAGGTGCCGACTCTCTCGAGCAGCAAGGACAAGGTGAGAGATTAAGGGGGCGGGCCGGCGTGGGGCAGGGGCAGATGGTGAGAGCAGGGAGGGAGTGGGTGGGGGAAGTGGGGTGGGAGAGTGGGTGTGAGAGGGGGTTGGGTGTGAGAGGGGGTGGGGTGTGAGAGGGGGTGGGACACGGTGGGGTGTGAGAGGGGTGGGTGGGGCAATGTAGGGTGTGAGGGGTGTGGGGTGGGGCAAGGTAGGGTGTGAGAGGTGTGGGGTGGGGAAATGTAGGGTGTGAGAGAGGGTAGGGTGTGAGCGGGGGTGAGGTGGGAGAAGGGGTAGAGAGAGAGAGAGTTCAGGTGGGAACAATGGGTGGGGTGGGGTGTGAGAGGGGTGGGGTGATTTCAGGGCAGATTGCAGGGTGGATGTGGGGTGATTACAGGGTGGCACAGGGCTCTGGTTTGGGGTGCTGGTCAGGGGCGGAGGTGGAATAGGAGAGATGCACGGAACGAACAAGCCAAACCATAACGCTGCAAGGGACCTGCCTCAGTCTGAGTCGCACCACTCCCCGTCAGCTGATGTTTGGCTTATCAAACCCAGCTTTTTTTCAAAACTTTGTACAGTTGTTTGAAGTTTAACCCTGACCTTTTGAGTGAAGAGTACAGTTGTACAACTGGCCTTGAAATGGGTGGTGTGGGATGATGCATGAGTGAGTGTAGGGGGTGGGGTGAGGGGTTGGGAAAGTACTTGAGAATGGGCTGGAGGAGGGTGAGAACATGCCAGAAACTGCCCTCGAGATCCTGAGATTCACAGAGGTTCGTGTTTTTGTTGCAGGCAGAAGAGAAGGAGATGAAGGTTCTACAGTGCAAAATTAAGGAGCTGGAGCTGGAGGTAAGACCCACCCAAGTGTGCGTGTGTGTGACTGAGGTATGCGTGCAGTAGAGAATCCATGAGCTGGAGGTGGAGGTGAGACCCACCCAACTGTGAGTGTGTGGGAGTGAGGTATGCGTGCAGCAGAGAACCCAGGAGCTGGAGCTGGAGGTGAGACCCACCTTCGTGTGAGTGTGTGTGACTGAGGTATGCGTGCAGTAGAGAACCCAGGAGCTGGAGCCTGGAGGTGAGACCCACCCAACTGTGAGTGTGTGGGAGTGAGGTATGCGTGCAGCAGAGAACCCAGGAGCTGGAGCTGGAGGTGAGACCCACCTTCGTGTGAGTGTGTGGGAGTGAGGTATGCGTGCAGCAGAGAACCCAGGAGCTGGAGCTGGAGGTGAGACCCACCTTCGTGTGAGTGTGTGTGACTGAGGTATGCGTGCTGGGGAGAATCAAGCAGCTGGAGCTAGAGGTGTGCATGTGTGTGAGTGTGATATCGTATATGCAGTTGCTGGAGGTGAGATTATGTGTGTGAAAGAGAGGGAGGGACAGAGAGATGGACAGAGAGACAGAGGGAGAAAGAGGAGGGAGAGATGGAGAGAGAGACAGAGAGAGGGATTAAAGAGAGGACAGAGAAAGAGCAAGAGAGAAAGGGGAGAGAGAGGAGAGAGAGGGGTGCAGGGAAGGCAGAGGGCAGCTGCGCCAATGTGTGAGTGTGAGTGTGTGAAGCGTGTGTGTCAGTGAGGTGTGCGTGTGGATGGGTGACATGTTTCACCAAGCAATGCTCATTGACGCCAACAAGAAAACAAAAAATATTTCTGTGCAGATACATCGAACACCCCCGAGTTGTTCTGGTGTCATGCTCACATTTATTGGCAGAGCACGAAACTACGAAACGAACGAACGCAGTCTCCCAACGTCAAGGAAGAGCAGCGAGATGCGACGAAGGAGGGGCATGCAGAGGAGGTAAGGTGGGGGCAAGTGAGGAATGTGCAAAAGAAACAGCAAAGCCACAAGGAGAATAAAATGGGGAAAAAACCAACATGTTCACACACAAAAGTGTGCAGACCTGAACTTTCGGTATTTTATCAACCACACAAGAACGGACATGCCACAAACCCCGCGGCACGCACACTCAACACCCATGTGCTTCAATCACCACACACACACACACACACACACACACACACACACACACCATGTCTGTTGACAGGTGAACGCAGCAGACCTCGAGCTTATCACCAGCAACGAAACTTTCGCGGGTCATGGCTGCGAGATGATGGCGGTGCTGCCCTCCAGCGGAGTCGTCGTTTTGAGCGACAAGAGACAAAACCTGAGTCGATTTTCGACAAGCGCGTTCCAACAGTTGAAACCGTTTGCCCCCAAATTGCCCCCGTTCAACGGGATGACATCTGTGACCCTGGATGGTGAGGAAATGTTGGCTCTGAATTATGACGGGTTTCAAGAGATCAAGTTGTTCAGTTTGTCGAATGAAAAGAGCACGGTCGCTTGGCGTACGAGGGAGATGGACATTTTCCCCACGGCGATATGCGAAGCGGAGTCAGGCAAACTCTGGGTCCTGTCCAGAACAGGGTGTCTCTTGGAGCTCAAGTGGTCCAACCGAGTCTTCAGCGAGACGGGTGTTCGTTATCAGGTCCTTGTGCAGAACAGTCCCAATTTGTCCATGTGCTACCTGCCGGCTCCCCACAAAGCGTTTGCTGTGTGCGACGCTTTGTCCAGTTCCCCCACAGTGCAGGTTATCAGCCAGTCAGGCAGGCGTTTGTGGAGAACAGAAAGCCACACCCGTCAAAAAGCTGTCACGTTCTCTGAGAAGCACCAGCTGTTGCTGGTCACTGATTTGAGCAGCAACTGCATCTTGGGGTTGAGTCCCCGGGACGGGTCCCTCCTGAAGAGCTTCCCTCTTCCTCTGGGGGTTGGGCAACCTGTCCAGATCGGGTGGTCCGGGGATCAGCTGATTCTGCTGAGTCATGCCCCTCAGGGCTCCACGACATCACTTCTGTCTCTGAACAGCCTGACGCCTGTGTCACGTGACAGGAAGTGATGTGAACCAGTAGGGGGCACCAGGGGCATAGTACGATGGTGGGGACCAGGCGAAAATTATGTTCCTCTCAACAAAAATATTACCTCCTTGATTCTGACCTTCTGGTCTTGTTCGTGCATGTTTGGTACATTTGATTTTGAATGTTTGACCAGAATTCAGACGGGTGTGTGTGTGTGTGTGTGTCAGACTCCTTGGGGGTCACATGGGGCTGTCCCCTTGCGGGATGGACACCGGCTCCATCACTGTAATTCATTCTTGTTTGATTTGTGTAGTTCCTGTAGATTTGTGTGTACAAGATTTGAGACGTGCCTTGACCTGTGTCTCAGTCTCAGTTCTGTTCTGTTCAGCAGCACTCAGATCAAACTCAGAACTGAACTGAGACTGAGACTGATTTCGAGGATACACACGCTATATTTCTTTTGAGGGGAAAACCTCGATTGTAAAATGAACGTTGGATAAAACAGCAGCGATTGTCAATGTGTTTGGAATAAAATGTTTGAAACATCAAATGTTTGTCTTTGCGTGCGTTTACCTGCGTGTCTGTGTGTGGGCGAATGTGTGTGTGTGTGTGGGGTGGGCATGTATGCGTGTAATTGTGTACGTGTGTGTGCCTGTGTGTGGGGAATTGTGCGTGTGTGCGTGTGCGCTTGCGTACGCACGGGTATGGTGTGTGTGGACGTGTGTGTGCATGCGTGAGTGCGTGTATGTGCATGCGTGTGCATGCGTCTGTATACGTGTGTGCGTGTGTATCTGTGTATGTAAAGCGCTCTTCGTGTGTATGATTGTGTGTACATGTGAGAATGTGTGGGTGCGTGGGTGTGAATCTGTGTGCAGTGTGTGAATATGTGTGTGGGTGAATGTGCGTGCATGTGTGTGAATATGTGTGGATGTGTGTATGTGTGTGAATGTGTATTGATGTGTGTGAATATGTGTGTATGTGTGTGAATGTGTATGGATGTGTGTGTATGCAGCTCCCAGCTGTGTCTGAGATGCATTGCCAAGAGACCACAACCCCAAAATTCTACAGAAAAGTTATTTCCATGGAAATATCAATTCCTTCTTGTACGTACTTATACTTTAGGGTAACTGCATCCCTGCAGTGAACTTCTTTAACTTGTTCTGTCAAGTCAGTTCACATAACCAGGGACAGGTGCATCTCAGGATTAGAGTTCAACAGAAGCTTAGATTTCATAGAAGAGCAAAACTATGAAGAGCAACATGACATTGGGAAATCCTCCAGCATGCATGCATCTCCTCCTTCCAGCTCCAGCCCCTTGATGCTACCCTGCACGCACACCTCACTCACACGCACGCACGCACACTCATTCAGCACCTGCCTCCAGCTCCTGCCCTTTGATGCTACCCTGCACGCACATGTCACCCACACGCACGAACACTGATGCAGCTCCCACCTCCAGTGCAAGCTCATTGATGCTGCCCTGCGCGCACACCTCACACACACGCACACTTGTGTAGCTCTCACTTCCACCCCTTGATGCTGCCCTGCACGCACACCTCACTCACACGCACGCACACTGACACACAGCGCAACAACACTGTTCACATTCAAGGTGTTTCACCCTTTTGTCAGTTCCACATGCATTGACTCTGGTCGGGCCCTGCTCCTGCTTTGTTGTATTTCTTGTCTTCACTTGTAGTATTCTTCAGCTGTTTCAGAAGAAACTGAGTGTTCCTTGACTGGGCGTGTTCGATTTACCTGTTCCGGACAGCCGAGTGAGCCGAAACAGCTGGCTTCGCCCTCTGAGCCTCATATCAAAGCCAGGGCGGCCAGCTGTACGGGTGAATAGAACACTGCCAATAAAATATCACCTGTGAAGATTTTAACCCATTTGATGCAAAACCAACATGGTGTTTGAGGATTTTGTTTTGAACTGGGCCTGGAAACAGCTTTCGCGCGCCAAGAAAATCGGACCTGACGTCAAAAAAATTTCACTGAGATGGCAACCGATTCTGAGGTGATGTCACGGTCGGAATGTGCGTGCGTGTGTGTCGTGTGTGTGTACGTGTGTGTTTTCGTAGGTGTGCGTGCGTGCTTGCATGTGTTCGTATGTGTGTACGTGGGCACGTCTGTGCAGGTATGTGCGGGCGTTTGAGTGTGTAGGTGAGTGCGCATGTGCGTGTCTGTGAACTGTGTTTTGGTTACTTGCATTCTGGTTGCTCAAATCACCGCGAGCTCCATGGTGCTATTTCATTTGTTTGTGCGTACGCGTGAGGGGCACATGCTTCCGCCATCCTTTTCCGTTTCAAAAGATACAATTTGGATTCCCTGCAAAAATAGCTTGTCTCCATGGCAACACGATTCATGGCGCGCGTGCTGACGCCACGCGACCAGAAAGACGCGTCTCACGTCGCTGACGTCGACGTCAAAATGTTGACGCCAAAATTTTGACATCCATGTCAATTTTTTTGTGAGACAATTTTTGACGCCGCACCCTGTGTTAAAGAAGCCGTCAGCAAAATGTTGACGTTGATGTCAACTTTGTTCACTTTTTTTTTTGTTTTGAGCACAGAGTTGTGACCTGAACCAGTGACCCGAACAAACGACCCGAATGTTCACATCACCACGAGACGCACACAGAGGACTATTTTTTTGCTCATTCGTGCGTACAAGACTGACTCCAAGTACTGTTCCCAAAAAAAACAAGCGTGAATACAGGTATGTACGTAAAGTCTCTATTGTAGTGCTGTTGTTTTCGTTTGTTTTGTACATTTGTTGTCATCAATGTGATGAAGGTGTAAGAGGAGGGAAGCAGAGTTGGCAGGATCTGAGTGGTATGGGAGCGAACGTTGGTGTTGGGTGATTCCAAATTTGGGCAGCAAACAATTTGGGTTTTTGGTGTTCGTACGACTTCTCATATTGGTCCATACGGATCACACGTGTGTGTGTGTGTGTGTGTGTGTGCGTGTGTGCGTGTCTATCGTTTGTCTGTGTGTGCGTGTGCGTATTATTTGTGTGTGTGTGTGGTGTTGTCTGGTGTGTGCTGGTATGGTGTGTGTGTGTGTGTGTGTGTGATGTGTATGTCCGTGTGTGATGGCGTGTGTGTAGGTGTGCGTGTGTGTAGGTGTGCGTGTGTGTAGGTGTGCGTGTGTGTAGGTGTGCGTGTGTGT
>JAAUXT010058341.1_pt1 | contig 11359 bp, 15 predicted proteins | sample 7278171 | NCBI WGS metagenome assembly JAAUXT01 (sample SAMN14350112, study PRJNA611818) | marine sediment metagenome | isolation source: surface marine sediment (1.8m) | place: French Polynesia: Moorea | collected 2018-08 | reverse complement strand
GAAGAAAAAAATGATACCATATGCGACTTGTAGAGTACCCCTAAGGGTGTCTGCACCCACTGTGATTCCAGTCTGTGATCACTGGAACAGGGGTAAAACGGAGGTTTTGTTCGCCCAAGACGGATGGATGCGGATACAGGGGCAAACCAATATCAGACCGCTACTGCGGCTGATAAACATTTAGTCACAGTGTGCCCTCTTTTGGGATTCTTCGAGCTTGTGTGCAACGATAGACTACGCAGTGAAACAATCAGCTTCTGCACTTCTTTTGTTGCCAACAAAGTATGTGCTCATCTTTGTCCAACGGGTGTGCGAGAACATCGCAGAGCATGCACAGTACCACAACGAGTCGTTGGATGAGTGGCCACTCGACTGTCTTGTACGTACGTACTTGGAGACTGAATTGAAATTTCATTGTCGGTGGTCAATAAATCAGGGTGTGGGGCAAACCGTTTGAAATTTGCTTCTCACGACGATCGGCAGACATGACAACACACTCGTACATCATCGTATGTCTGTTTCTACAAACAGAACGTTCGGGACAAACGTGCGTGGTTCGAAAGCAACGCGGCGGTGAGGCTGTTCTGACGAAACAAAATCTCAAACTGTCCTTGCAGACCCAACTGAATTCACCCCTCTCTGTCCTTTTGCGTTTTCTCCAGAGCAAAGCACAGACCATCCTTCTTGCTCCCGTTTGGAAAAATTCTCGGTGAAAATGACAACAAACCCGAAGTTCGTCTTCATGTGGCAACTTCAGCAACTTGCAAAACCCAAATGTTGACACAACTGGTACGTTCTTCAATCAACTTTAATTCCACTTCACCTGATCAACAGGTGCCAACAGTTTACATATTTCAAGCACCGTGAAGCAGTTCACAACTCCAACAACAAAGATCTGCAACAGCGAGGAGCGTTCAAATGGCCCGTACTTCTCGCGCTCGTGTATTTCACTCATTGATGAACCTGCTCTCTCGTCTCATCGTTCCAACTTTTGAGGATGTTTCACAAGCAGAAGCGAAACTCACGTTTCAGGCACCGAAGGCGTGATCTTTCCTTGCAGTAGGCCAGTGAGCACCCGAAAAAGCCCGGAGTCAAATTTTCAACAACTTCTCATCACATGCAGAGGCACAAGAGGGTAGTAGACTATCTGTTGTAGCTTACCTGATTGTCGAGACGAGCGAGTGATAAACGGAACAAAGGTTTCCAAAACTGCGCACCAGGCGAAGCTGGTTCGACTGGACAACTTCGGGGTGTTTAGGTCTACTTCAGCAGAAATGTCTGGGCTGCAGGCACATCCCACGGGCTCATCGACTCCAAAATCATGTTTTCGACACAATCTTACCACGTTTACTCTTGTCATGGGAACATTGGGTGGTTTGTGAACACTCACCGACGATGAGAGAAGAAATATTATGGCAAAATTCACTTCCGACATTCACCCGATGTGAAGCTGCTGTGACGTCATCAAAGTCTGTGTGTTGACATGTCAACTTGTTGACATTTAGTTTTTAAATACAGACAAGTCCCGTATTTTGTCAAACCAACAGAAAACTGTGTGCCATTGTTCTTTTAAAATTCAATCACTTAAAATTTGTTTACGAATGTGGAGAAAAATTTGAAAAGAAATGTAAGAAACCTGCAGTGTTGCTGACACCTTTAGTTTCGTAGAAAATCTCCCGCCAAATTTTGACAAGTGGACATGGGTGATAATGCAGAAGGTTTGTTGTTTGTTTGAAAGTTCCAATCCCTGCTCACGTTGTTTTTGGCGAATTTTACGAACGTTGTGTGGGCGTGATAGATCAACCGATGCGCCAGCATCTTGCGGCCACGTCACAACAAACTTGGTTCGACTGCGATGATCTAGATTTCTAAACTCCAGACCTGAGATTCTCTTGGTCCGAATCTGGATCATTTTCTGTTGACATGTTCTCCAGAGCCGAGCATTTGTTGTCAGGTTTTCGCGTGACGAATTTGATGGTGAACCGTTGGGGAAAGGAGAGACCAACTTGGTGAAGCACACAAAATGTGTGGATGGGCACAACCAATTTGGGCAGTCACGTCATTCAAGCCTGCCATACAATCTTCACCTGCTCCGATGAAGTCATTTTTCACAAGGCAGTTGTCTTTGGACCTGGCGACGTGCGCGTTTTCTGCACGCAAAGGCCACAGTTTCAGAAGCTCGTATTTGCTGTCACGTGAAGATTGAAAACTTCACACAAAACACAACAAAACAGACCAAAATTCACCACAAGCAGCAGCAGAGGGTTGTCATGTTGTGAGCGTTGCGTCCGTGTGTGTGAAGGCAGCAACAACCCTCTCTGTGAAAAACTGTGTCATTTTGTGGGTGGTTGGGGGTCACCACTTTTTCATCGGGGCTCAGACAAACAGCCGAGTTTTGACGTCTGTGTGGTGCGACCAGAAAATAGAGAACCACCAAGAGACCTATTGAGTTGCAGATCGAACGCTATCAGCTTACTGTTCAATAAGTTTGTTTGAACAATTATTCACCAGCGGCCCCCAATTAAAATGATGGATACATGCTGCAATCACAGCGGGGTAATCTGTTGGCAACCCAGTCCTGGCTCTTCCAGTGAAAAGCACAGAATGGACTGTTTAAGGCATGAAAAAGCTTCAATTTCAATCAGTGCTTGGTTGGCCATCCTGGAAAAAGGTCACATGATACTACTCTGGTTCCCAGGGCCCTCCTGGGGGGAGGGAATCAGCCAAATCAGTCAGATTTCATAGAAATCAACTTCAAATGGCTTATCTCTGTATACAGATGATTTTTTGTGAAATTATGTTGAAATGGCCACTGAGGCCAGTGCCCCCTGGTAGGGGAGGAGTATGGTGCAAATTAACCTGACCTGAATTTGTCACAACCACCACTAGATGGCATGAGATGTCTCAATGAATAGGGAGATTCCTACCTCAAGAAGACAGTCTCTTCTGAGATACCAACCTGATCGTTTGTGATATCACAACACTGCAATCACACGTTTTGGCTGGAAAGTTTTCTGTGTACGAATGCATTTGGTTTTGTGAGGGTTAGTGGTGGCTGAGTGGGATTGGGTGGCCAGGTGGATGGGTGTGAATGGGTTCTACTCTGCCCACACTGACCCCTGTCAAACGGACTCCACCTGCCAACATCACCCACCCACCAATTCCACCAACACCAACCCTCCTGGACTCACACCCACATTACAACTACATGTGTTCAACCTCACGAGGTACCCGTGCATTGAACAAAGAATAGTTTCGCCGTCCAACACAACCCAACCTCCACCACCACCCCGCAAATCAAACCAGAAACTGCCTGCCCTGGCACTGATTGTTCTCCGTCTTGCAGCAGCCGCAGCGGCGGAGGCGGCTCTCGCCGACCCCGCCAATTCGCTGGCGCGAAATCGGTCCCGCCGAGAGAAGAAGGTGACTGGTCGTCAGGCTGCACTTCAAAGACTTAAGGACGCCAAGGAGAAGGGGACAAAATGGAAGTACGAGGTAAAAACAGCGACGGTTCATTCTTTGAAATTCAGCACGAGAAATGCGAAACGATTTTAAGCGTGTTGGGTTGTTCATCCAATTGTTGGTATGTACGTTTGTTCCAGTCTGAATTAAGTCGGAGGCAAAAATTCGTTTGTGTTTGATGCACACTGGACACGTGGAGGCTCAGTGCTTCTCACGCATTTGATGTCGTCCCCAGATGGAGGACGAACAGGACGTCTACGAGGAGGTGGACGAGGAGACGTATTCACGGATCGTGCGCGAAAGACAGGAAGACGACTGGATCGTCGACGATGGTGAGGGATGCACAGCCAAGACTGTAGCGTCTGTTTCTGGGTGCTGCCAGACACCGAATTGGAATTTGACTTGCGAAGGCACTAGTCTTGTACACAGCTGCAGGCGTCCAGACTGCAACACACACGCGCGCGCGCGTGGCACGCACTTGAAAATTTATACAACTGGGAGACAATGCCGATCTACTCGTGTCGTCAGAATAATTTCTTGAATGTGTGCAGACGGTAGCGGTTACGTTGAGGACGGACGGGAGATTTTCGACGACGAAGAAGGTGATGCACCTCAGGGCAAAGGTAAGCACCAGCATCGGTTGTCAACAACAACAAAAAGACTGAAATGAGCAATAAGATGATGTTGTTGAATGGGTCAAACTGCGTTGCGCTCCTGTTTGAGTCCACTGTCGTTTGATCACTGTCTCACATTGCAGGAAAGAAGAATGAAGGGAAAGGCAAGGCGAGGCAGAATCCGAACATCCGAGCTCCGGACTCCAAGCCAAAGAGCATCAAAAGCATGTTTGCCGCTCAGGCCGTCAGGCCCAAACAGCCGAAGGTGGGCCACCCATTTTGCTGGTGACACCGCTGGTGCAATTCAAACAGTTTGATTCCAAAAAGCGATCACATGAAGGAAATTGGAAATCCGGCGTCATTTTGATTGACACACGGAGGGTCGGTGTTGCAGACGAACGTGAGCGTGAAGGACGACGAGTTTCTGGGCGACATCATGGCGGAGCTGAAACAGGAGCCGACCGTGGTGACGCCTTCCGCCATCGCACCCGGTCTGCGCGTCAAGAAAAGATCAAAGTGAGTTATGTTCGTCAGAATGGAAAAGAATATGTTCTCACGTGGAAATGTTTGGAAATGCCGCTGGCTTTGTTCGCTGACTGGTTTCAGGCGTTCTTCACTTGACTTGTGATCGCACTAATTTATTGCTGCTTCAGATTGGATTCCAAGGCAATTCACACTTTTACTGAGGCTTTTGGCTGCTCGGCTCAGGATGTCACCCGCGTGTTCCACGGGGATTTAACAAGCTTGGTTTTTCGTTCTGTTCGAAGGCCGGCCGCAAACCCATTTGCCACAAAAGTGTTACCGAAGCCGCTGCCGACGCCCCCGGCGCCGTCCGCACCGCCTGCTGCGCCGCCCTCCACTCGCCCGCTCGCGCAGCAGAACCCTCCAGAGGAACCGGCTGCCGAGCCGCCTGTCAAAATGAAGAAACCGCTCCCCAAGCCAGGTGGGTTTCATTTCGTTTCTGGGTGCAAGATTTTTTTTTTTTATTTTTCCATGAGAATTATTATGTCGCACTTTCTCCGGCGAGTTTTGCTGCAGTTCAATGTCAATTTTGCTCCGCAGTTATTCGGACGGCGCTGGACAACTTGGACGACTCTCCGGAAATCGAAGATTTCTCCACACAGGACATCAACAACGAGAACGAGGAAAATCTCATCGAAACCCAAGGTGTGTGAGGCAAACAGTGTCGAAACTGGCGTCCCCTTTGGAGCAGGATCTTGAAACCTTCGTGTGCGTGTGTTTGTGTGTTGGCTTTTCAGCGCATTGCACTGTTCCACCCGCAAATGACCGTTTACCAGCAAGGAAGTCAAGTGTCTTGTCAACAACAACATTGTTTTCATTTTGCAGACTCTGTTGCCGCCATGGCGGCTGCCATGGACATGACAGACATAGACTTCGACGACTTTGACGAATCGAGTCAGGATGGCGGCAAACAGGCGGCGATGGAGGTGGACGACGAAAAGTACGAGGTTTTGTTGGAAGCGAAATCAGCAAGTCCCGTTTCAGAGACGATATCTGGACTGTCATGCAACTGAACGTTTGATTGAGCGGACCGATGATCCACAGGTTGGAGCTGAGCACGTGGCACGTGAGGGGAGCGCCCGGCGCGGAGGACGACGTTCCCCCGGCTGACGTGCACGTCGACCCGGCGCGCCTGCCGCTCGTCGCCGCCGGGGAGGACGGCGGCGACCAAGTGCTGCGCATGTTCTGGCTTGACGCCTACGAAGACCCCTTCAAACAGCCCGGTAAGTGCCAGTCTTCAGATCACACTTTGAGCAGTTTCTTGCCCGGCTGAAAACTTTGAACGTTGTGCCTTAAGTTCCTGCCACGGAATCGCTTTGAAAATGACACTTTTCAAAACTTTATCTCATCTGTTTCTTGCAAGTTGCCAATGAATTGCTGAAAAATATTTGAAGTGTTACTTTGAGGTAAACTTTCCTTTTCAGGTGTCGTGTATCTTTTTGGGAAGGTTTGGATTGAATCTGCGAAGACTCACGTCAGTTGTTGCATCGCTGTCAAAAATATTGAACGAAAAATCTTTGTGTTGCCCAGAAAAGATGTGAGTGGTTCACATTTGTGTCTGTCGTCAACTTCATGAATAGAAGGTAGTTTCACAGAAAATGTGCAGATTCACAGAAAATTCAGCTGTTGAACGATGTGTCTTGCAGAAATTGGACATGAAGACGAAAACGTCCACCGAAACGCCAGTGACGTTTCTCGACGTTTACCAGGAATTCAACGACCGCGTCGCAGAAAAATTCCACATTTCCAAGTTCAAGTCCAGGGTTCGTCCTTGCTTTCAGATTTGTCCCTGTTGGCCTTGTGACGGGGTTTCTTGCGAACTGAGTCCTGTTTGTATTGCAGAAAGTGACAAAGGAGTACGCCTTCGAGTTGGAGGATGTTCCGGCCGAGAGTGACTACCTGGAAGTGCGTTACTCGGTGAGTGTTGTGAACATGTGACAAAAGGAGGGGTGAAATGGGAGTTGAGAAACAATTGCTTTGCCGTGGAACAGCCGTTTGAGGTTTACTGTTTCATCACCAGGCGGACGTGACCCCGTTGCCCGCGGAACTGGAGGGTGAAACATTCAGTCACATCTTTGGAACAAGGACATCGAGTCTCGAGACGTTTCTGCTGGAACGGAAACTGAAGGGTCCATCCTGGATCGATGTGAAAATGCCGCGTGAGTGACATTGTCATCCCCCCCCCTGCCCACCAGCGATGTGGCTTTGAGTGTTGGGTACTTATTTGATATCGCGTTTTGTGGCCCTTTCACGTTGATGTCTACATCTGAAAAATGAATGTTTTCGGAGGGATTGAACAGAATCTTGAGTATTGCATGCATTGGGTTCTTACCTTGGTTTGCTCTTGCGTTGTGCTTCATGTCGACGGGCCATTGCAGAATTGCCGAACCCTGCAGTCAGTTGGTGCCGCGTGGAAGCATTTGTCAACAAGCCGGAGTACATCCAGATCACGACGTCGCCCCCGGGCCCGCCCCCACTCGTGCTCATGACGTTCACACTGAGGACTCTCACTAACCCGAAAACTCACCAAAACGAGGTGCGTGATGTGGCTGGATAAGTTCAGTCCTGTACCTTCAACAAAAGCAGAAAAGAATGACGAAGTGTTCAAGCTGACCTTCACAATGTCACAAAATACACCGCGGGAAGATTTTCGAGGGACTTGAATGTCATATTGACTTTGGTCGTGCTTGCAGGTGATAGGCGCTGCATGTTTGGTGCACCACAAGTTCCAGATTGACAAGCCTGTGCCCGATCCGCCCTTCCAACAACACTTCTGTGGTGAGCAAAGAATCTTCCGTCTGAATTCTGGCTGTTCGGTCTTTGTCACTTTCCTGTCGGCCATGCCGCGGGTTTGGTGCAGTCACGGTTGTGTTGTTTTGTGTTGGTGATATCTTGATTGTCAATGCTCACATCACCACCGAATTGAAGAATTTTTGTGCCAGAAGTTGCAAAAGCTCTCCAAAAATTGCAGGTCCATCCACTCAAACCAACATCCTGTCAAGCTGGTAGTTGTGCAGGACCCGTGGAACCTGCGAAATCTGATCAGTCCCATTCACTTTCATTCCCAGTTGTTCGAACCCAACGGCCACTTTCCTCAAACACGCAGTGTGGTGTGACGATTGTTTCTGGGTCTGTTTCGCAGCGCTGACGAAGCCCAGCGACAGTGCGTTTCCGTTTGACCTCCGGGAGCGCGTTGCCAAGCAACCGGGCGGAATGAAGGTGGAGGTGTTGGGCACGGAGCGGGCGCTGCTCGGCTTCTTGTTGGCCAAAGTGCAGAAAATCGACCCTGATGTTATCGTGGTGAGTGCCAATACAGAAAACGTTTGACATAACTTTTTAGTGCGAAGCTGTACTTTCCAAATTTGGTATCGGAGGGGGTCAGATCCACAATGTAGTCCAATCCCTTTCTGGGATCCGTGGTCACAAGGAAGGAAAAGATTTCCTGTCCTTTCCTGTGCGATCTCCATTCGTACTTGGAAAACGTGGATTCATTCCAGGGTCACGACATCTTCGGATTCGACCTTGATGTGTTCATGCACCGGATCGACCAGAACAAAGTTCCGCATTGGTCTCGCATTGGGCGACTGAAGCGCTCGCAAATGCCTCGTGTCGTGAGTACATTTATTGCCTGCAACTGGTGCGTTTCAGGCGCAGATCGGAAAAGAAACAGACACAGCAAACTGCCAACTCTATTGCATCTGTTGTCCGTTGTTGTGTGGGTTTGGTTGACGCAGCGCTTCCATCTTCTGTCTCCAGTCTGGACACCGCGGAGGGAAGGGCGGGGTGGGCGCGAGCGCCGCCAGTGGGCGCCTGGTGTGCGACGTACAAATCTCTGCGCGCGAGCTGATTCGCTGCCGCAGCTACGACCTGACGGAGCTGACGAGCCACGTGCTGAAGAAGAAGCGACTCGAGATCGACCCCGATATGATTCGCGGCTACTACAAGTGAGCTACTATCTGAGAGGGTGTTGAAATGCGTTTGTGTGTCAAGCAAAACATTTTGCTTCAATGGTCCTGAAAGGCAGCAATTCCGTTGGTTTTTCTGTCGATTATCAGTCGCAAGCGCTGATATTGTTCTTCCCGCGTTTCCTACTTTGTCCCTCACCGTATGTATGTGCATGTATGCGACCAACTTGCGGGGTGGGGGCAAGGTGGGGAGGGGGAGTCACGGTTTCTGTATTTGACTTAGTTTGTTCTCCAATACACATTTTTAGCATGCGGCTGATTTTCTACTTGTTCGTCTCGTTTGTTCTGTGCCTGAAATGGACCTGCCTCCAGCCACGCGCGGAACTAAATGTCTTTTTGCCTTGTTTCCGCGCAGCTCGAGCCCGAACCTGCTGAGAATGATGGACGCTTCCCTGCGGGACTCGTCGTACGTGTTGTCGCTGCTGTACGACCTGATGGTGCTGCCCCTCGCGCTGCAGATCACGTCCATCTGCGGCAACGTGCTGGCGCGCACGCTGCTCGGCGGCCGCTCCGAGCGCAACGAGGCGCTGCTGCTGCACGCCTTCACCGAGCGCAACTTCGTCGTGCCCGACAAGACGTTCGGCAAAAAACCCGCCGCCCACGTGAGTGAATTTTTACCGGTATGAACCAGTCTTATTCGCGCTGGCAGAATTGTTGTCCCCCCACACAGAAGATGGAGACTCTGAACTTCTTTCACTTTGATCTGCGTGCCTCAAGAGAGCGCGCACTCGCCTTGAGAGTTGGAAGGGCCGATTTGTTGGTTGCACGAAGTTCTTTCCGTCGCAGGCGGAAGAGGACGGGGAGGAAGGGGACGCGGGCGGCGGCGGAGGCAGGAAGACAGCGGGCCGCAGGAAACCCGCGTACGCCGGAGGGCTCGTGCTCGAGCCCAAGAAAGGTATGGGTTTAGTTTCTTTCCCCACACGTAGGGACTGGGGCAAAATCGTAGCGGATCAAATAGAATGTGAGATTGTGGAAAAGTCTTGTTCTGAGAAACCGACGACTCCAGGTTCACGTGTACAGAAACACGAAACTGGTGGAGTCGTTTAAATCTGAACGAAACAGTTGAAGGAACGTTCGGTTGCAGGTTTCTACGACAAGTGCATCCTGCTGCTGGACTTCAACAGTCTCTACCCGTCCATCATCCAAGAGTACAACATCTGCTTCACGACCATCTCCCGCGACTCGAAACCTGCGCAGGTCAGTCTGCGTGTTTGAAATCAAAAGAGTTCTTGAGTTCTAGCGAGAAGAGCCATGTCGTGTGTTGTTGGTGCAATCCTCACGTGTGTCAGCAGGAGAATGGAGAAGAGCCACTACTGGAGTTGCCGGACCAGGACCTGGAGCCGGGCGTGCTGCCCACCGAGATCCGCAAACTCGTGCAGAGCCGACGTCAGGTCAAGAGCCTCATGAAGGACCCCAACCTCAGCAAGGAGGCCTACATGCAGGTAGGCTGCAGTTCTTGTCGTGAAAGATTTGAGTTGCCGAAACAACAACCCGACTTGTGGACAGAAATTGTGCGGCTGAGTGCGGAAGAAACAGATCAGTGATTGAATCACACGTGACTGACCAATGGATCCATTTCAGTACGACATTCGGCAGAAGGCGCTGAAGCTGACGGCCAACTCGATGTACGGCTGCCTCGGCTTCACCTTCTCGCGATTTTACGCCAAACCACTCGCTGCCCTCGTCACCGGCAAAGGCAGGGAGGTGAGTACACATTTTGTTGTTGCCGCCGAAAAAATACGCACCGTTGAGCTGTGTGGACCATGTGCTCAATGCCTCTTGTTTTGTGGGACCATGATGAGCGGGTCATCATGTTGTCCAGTTTCGTGTGTCAGCCTTTTTGCAGTGAAGCACGTAGTGTCCAGTCACAATTGTTTGAGCGGGTGGGGGTGGGGCGTGCACAAGCAGAAAATGCACAACCCGAGAAGCCACGAGCGTTCGAAGGAGCGAACCTGTGTTGTGCACTGGCAACAGCTCTGGTGGTGTGATGGTTACCAATAATTTTCGGCAGCCACCACCCAGGATGACCACCAAGAATTTTTGGTGGCTGTCACCCAGTGACAACCACTACAAAAAAGCCATCGGAAGGGGATGGCCACCGAGGAAAACTTGTCGTCCCTGATGACCACTGTCCAGCATATAGCTTCCCTGGTGGGTGCTCATTGGTCGCAGGGGCAACAGCGAATGACAAATTCTTGTAGTTGTTGGAGTCACAATGACCAAAAAAAGTCTCTGTCGCCGTCATGTCCTCCCCCACCCCCCACACGCTTGACGTTGATTCCAATTCTGAGTTATCACCCAATGGTGACGCGTCTGTGTTCAAAGCTCTGCTTTCTTGTTTTGTTGTGTGAAACACACCGATTCAGCGTTGTGCTGATATGGAGCAACGCGTAGTTCTCCCAGTATCAGTGACGATGATATACCGGTACCCTGGTTAACACGACCCCCTGGGTTTGAGCTCGAAACAAGTCACATCGAAAATCAATTGCGAGATGTGCGCTTGTCAACAGGGACAGGTGTTCTTGTTTTCAGTGGAAAAAATGTAACGTCCAAAAATTTGGACGTCGCGGTGATTTTCGGATATCGCAAAATGGGCTGTGCTTTTTGAAACTAAATCTCTCGGGAGCTTCCATTGTACTCAATTTTAACAGACCCAAAAGAACAGAAAGTTACAAATATGAAAAATCAAACATTCTTACACCTAATTACAAACAAATGAACCCAACTTTATTCCATGTGTCTATTTTGAATAGTTTCAAAAAGTCTCAAATTTACTTACCTTATTACTTTTCATTT
>JAAUXT010145221.1_pt1 | contig 11363 bp, 6 predicted proteins | sample 7278171 | NCBI WGS metagenome assembly JAAUXT01 (sample SAMN14350112, study PRJNA611818) | marine sediment metagenome | isolation source: surface marine sediment (1.8m) | place: French Polynesia: Moorea | collected 2018-08 | reverse complement strand
TTTGCAGTGGAAATTTGCGGTCTGTTTCGGATGTTTCTGTTCGATTGCTTGCACACCAACCCACACTAACCGCAAATTTGCGGTTGTTTGCGGTGCAATCGAATACGCCCCTAAATTTGGTTGTGGCGCGAATCTCTCACCTCGAGTGCTGCCATCGTCATACGTGGGAGCAACATGGCGGCGGAGTCCCAGGTCGGTGTTTCAATGCTCTCCTGCTTCACTGTTTCCCCGGAGTTGGCGCCCTGACACCGAGCGATTGTTTGTCGTACGATGTGTCCACGTACCGGTTCAACTTGTTACAATCTCATCTGCAGTTGAAAATGTTCAAAACGCTCGCAAAATGAGCCTGGTTGAGAGTTTGGCTCTGCTGGACTTTGCTCCAACACGTTGTCAGTGCGGTGCGCGTGCACTTGTGTTCAACCCGACCTACAGGTCAGACAGTGCAGATCAAGATAGAGATTTGCTGACAGCCTGCTCCAAAGTCGCAAATAGATCTGAAGCCTCGTGCGCGTATCGAGGGTCGAGGGGCTGTTGAACCTCCCTTGTACCCATGCATGCAGGAGCGGTGAAGGCGTCCGGCTGCACACTCTGACAAATTTTGCTTCGGAATGAGAAACAAATTGCGACCGGCATTGCTTCGGGGATGGGAGATTCGAGAGGGTATCGAGCAATGAAGGTCTCAGGCGCACACGTGTTTCCTGGTGTGTCCTTGAACAGGTCTTGACAGTCAGAGCCAAAACATTGAGCCTTGTCAAGAATTGGAGCACTCTTCTTTCAACAGCTGCACTCAAAATACCTGACTTGCTGGTCTTTCAGAACTGGTGGCTGGCGCTGCGCGACCCCAGGGACATTTGGGCGAACCACCCTTCCTACCTGCTCTGCGAAGTAGTCTACTACTTCCTGGGATCCCTCACCCTCATCCATGGTACGAATTTTCCCATACACTTTCCTGTTCAAACGTTGAGCCCACACCAGCACCAGAATGCAGCGCGGACACAATCTCAAGCATCGAGACTGACTGCAAGAAGCCCAAGTCGGTATTTCCCTCAACGGTCAAACCAGGCTCTCGCACGCCGGATGCGCCAACCGTTGCGTCTCTGTTCTGGTCAGTCGCACAGGGATTGAACACACGACACAACCTGTGTTTAGTTGTCACCGTCCTTTTGACCTTTTACGTTGTGAGGTCAAAGCAAAAATCGTGTCAGGCTTTACGTGAAACCATCTCCTCAGCCCTGGGTCGGGGGCAGGTGGTACCCTCTCAGATCTGTGGTTCTTCTGCACCTCTGTGCCAGGGTGGGTTGCACCCCTCATGTATGTGTGTTGCTGCACAGCGCTGCGGCGGGGCGGGCGGTACCCGTACCTGTGGATCGCGACCATCTTCCACGGCCTCACGGTCGAGAGCGTCTCCTACTTCGTGCCCGACATCGACAACTTCTGGCACGGACAGACGATGGTGATGCTGCTGGGGCAGCGCCTCCCGCTCCACATCATCCTCTTCTGTGCGTGAAAACACTTTTTCAAAACCAGACAGATTCACTGAAGGCCTCAATTCTTGGTGGCCTTCCGGTTCAACTTCCGGTGGTGCCAAGGACCCACGAGGCACAGATTCAATCCCTCTCGATTTTGATGACTGAGCGCAAATAATTCAACTTAGAACTGGAAGTGAGACTCGTTGAGACCCGTTCCAATTCCAATCCGCAGGACCTTTATGAGAAAGACAACTTGTCCCAACCGTGTTTAGCGTGCAGAGGTATCACATGTTCGGACTCTGTGTGAACCTTGGTCAAACAGCGTTGTGTGAATATTGCAGATCCAGTGTTCCTCTACACGTCTGCGGTCGCTGTCTCTCGCCTGAGACTCAAAAGCTGGGCCGAGCCCTTCATGAGTGAGTTTACTGCCTTCAGATCTTCCACATGTTAAAAAGGGACAAAAGTTCAGCAACATGTCAAACATCAGTGACATCAAAGCCAATTGCTGTGCTGGCCGTTTCGGTCGTGCGATCACGCATGGGACCCAGTGCTTATTGACGGTGCGTCACAAAATTACGACCTCAGCGCCTCGTTGGAATTTGCCAATCTGCAAAAAAACTTGGTGTGTACGATGTGATAGAGCGTATATACAATATGTTTTCAGTGGGTCTGGGCGTGGTGCTGCTGGACGTCCCCTTCGACATCATGGGCATCAAGTTGCTGTGGTGGAGCTGGCACGACACGGAGCCCAACATCTACGACCGACACATGTGGGTGCGTGCAGCGCGCCTGCGATCCCCTGGACACAGAACGCCGGCAGACCCAGCCGCTAGTTACTGAGGGGTTCAATGTTGACTGTGGCAAAAAGGGTTCTTCCACCTTCGAGGTCAAGGGATGTCTGGATCCACTGGAGGGAAATGCAGAAAAAATTCATTGCGTGTTAAAGGAGGAGGTTCACCTGTGTTCAAGAAACGCACAAAGTGCACAGCGAAGAAAGTTCCACATTTCCTCCAAAGCTGGTCCCTGGTCTCGCCATGGGTCCATCGGAACATTTACTGTTGTGTGCATCACAGTGATGCGCGTTGCGCGTGTTGCAGGTGCCCTGGACGAGTTACTACTTCCATGCCACCTTCGCCTGCAGTTTCCACATCTTGTTTCACGGCTCCAGGAAACTCTTCACCAGCACCAAGGGTTACAAGGCCGACAAGTGAGTGGGCGCCTCTCGAACCTGAAAGTCCTTTTATCAGACGGTTACGTCCAGCCGGCACCCACTGAAGTGCATCGCCGCCCCCCTTCTGGTCTTTGGGTTACAACTATAGTCAAGCTGGGTGACAGTGGGTGCGCTGCGCTCATGATTTGACACGGTTGTGCGGTGTAATCGACGCCTTGTTGAGCTGCAGGCATTGATATGCTGGTTCTGCAGGACGCAATGCGTGCCATCAAGTGCTGAGTTTGGCTCATGTGATCGCGCGACACAACACTGAAGTTTTCCTCGTTTTCTTGCAGTTTCTTCAAGGAGCTCGTGTGCTGCGTGATCCCGGGCCTCTTCTCCTTCCCGATGGGGGCGCTGCAGTTCATGCCCATGTACCACACGTTCCACGATAACTTCGAGGTGCACACCGAGGTGTGCGTTTTCTGTCTCGTGGCGGTGTACGCGCTCATCGCGTGGAGCGGAGACCGGAACCCGGAGCCCGAGGCGCGGCCGCGCGTGGGCAGGGCGACCAACCGAGGTGAGGAGCGGGGGTGGGGTGAGCCGAGGTCTGGGAGGGCTGAGGGAGGTTGAAGGGCGAGTGGAGGTGAGGGAGGGGTTCACAGGCTGGGAACCGGGATGAGGGGTAACATGAAGGACAGGAACAAAAGTGAGAGGGACTGTTCAACCCCATGCAGGGGAAGAAAAGTCCACGGGTGCTTGTTGCACAAGTTGGACGAACCGGAAGGTGAGTGGTGTCCGTGAATGTCAGCGCGCGGGAGGAATGCAATCAAAGGGGTCAGATATCGAGTTCTTTACGAACCAAAATCGGGTACATGGGGTGTTGGAAAGGGTATAAACAGATCAGAAGAGTGTAAACTAAGTTGAGTGACAGGGCACAAACACAAAGATTTTGACACCAACCCAAGTTGAATGGGAACGAATCAACTTCAGTGAGAGGGTGTGTTTGTTTCAAACTGGATGTATCAGACGTTGCGTCTTTGTGCACACAGGACGACGCAGTGCTCTGTGGCTGGTAGAAACGCAAACTCCTGTGTGAAACAGGCTTCATTCTCTCGTGGCCCCTGTGTATGGGACAGACCCTTGTTGCTGCAGGCTGGTTTGACGAGATCGGGCTGCACGTGCTGTGTCACTACGTGTTCTACCTTCTGCTCGTCGTCTTCGCTCGTCCGGAGAACATCCGCTCCGACGGGCTGCACGAAACCGTCGGCGACTGCAACGCCGTCACGTCGCAGAAAACCGCCATCGGACAGGTACGTCCACGTGGAAACAGCGTCACGCTTTGCGTCAGAGAACACGTCAAAGGGCGTTGCGTCACAACCAGGCAAGGCGTGTTGGGTACTTCTACTTGCAGCTCCGTGAGGTACGTTTCAGCACTGACAAGTGTTCTTGTTCCATCGCAGGTTCTTTACAAGAAGAGTTTCCTCTGCGCTACCAACTACGACGAGGGGTACTACGACTGGCACTGCCGACCGGACGGGAAGCTTCCACCAGAGGGCAGCTCGTGGTACCGGGTGTGCGGGACGCCGTTTTCGAACCACGCCGAGTACGTGTTGGTTGTGAGCGCCTTCTGCGCCCTCGGGCTCTACGTGTATTACGTGATGCTCGCCCGGTCGGGGCGCCCCCACCCGGCCGACGGGGACCCCTCGCCGCCGCACTCGAGAAAACTCAAGACGAGGTAGATGGCAACAGCGGATCATCCACCGAGACTTTTCCATCCCGTTTCCCACCCCTCGTTGGTTCGCCCTGAAACATGTACCAAAATGGAGCCTTTTTACATTTTCCTGAACCAACCCAATCCTGAATGGGGCGGAAAACGTGAGATCCAATCAAACTGGTGCTGTGATTTTTGTGAGCATTTTCCCATCAGGTGATGAGGGTGTGTTCGGTTATGCGCACCTTTGTCTTACTCTTGCACCGGAGAAGCGGTGACACGTGTGCGATGCAAATGAGCGCAAAATCGAACACGGCCAAATGTCGTACGTTTCGCAGCAAATCATGAAAATCCACGATTTTACACTTATTTTTGTTGGAATGGGACGTCTGATTTTGTAGACCTCTCCATGCACGTTTGAGATTTTGCACAAGTTGGTGCTCAGGACAAACTGTGTTGCTGTTGTGCTTGTGACGTTCTGTTGATGTACCTTGAGAAGCAGCGTTTTCGCGCCGAACGCAACGCGGCCATTCGCACCTTTGGGTTGGGCGCGCGCAGCGAAAACTCACTGAAGTCGATCTCGTCTCGATCAATGGCAAAGCCTTGGATAGACGGATTTCAGCAAACAACAGATCTATTTTTTGTAATGCATCCGTATTGCTATTTATTCAATAATTTTCTTACAAGACCAACAGCAACAAACAAACAACAGGGTTGTCCACACTGGATTTTTGTACAAATACAAAAATACGTTTTCCATAATGTGTAACAAGTTGGAAATATAGAAGACTCACAGACCAGGTGACTCAACATGATATCAAGACTAGATTTGTGTTAGTGCAGTGGAATGTACAACGATGCGACTGCAGACGAGAAAGTAGAAAGAGACTGAAAAGACCATTGGTCGTGTAAAACTGCAAACATTTCTGAGAATTGAAGTCGCGTGGGGTGGGGTGAGGGGGCTCCAGAGCCCAGGGGGTTTCCTGCCCCAACTTTTTTCGCTACATGTCTGCACAACTGACAAATTTCTGCCGAAGCTGGATGTCTCTGGAGCCCCAGATCCCAATCCTGGACATGCAGTGGCAACAAGTGTTTTTGTTGTCGCTAAATCATGATCATATTGAAGCTGAAACGACACAAGGTGAAATTCTCCCCGCTGAAAAATGAACAAGAACAACGGGCGACTTGAAATTTGGAAGGCAATACTCGTAATTTCTAACCTCATCATTCAGATGTACAAGTGATTCTTCACTGTGAATGTTGCCAGTGTTGTCAAGGTACAGGTCTTGGAAACTTCGCTTGGTCGTCGGATCTGGCGAGCAAACATGTACACGGCGCCCGTGTACCACAGTGCGCAGTCACATTTGCGACAAGTGTGATCCACTACGCATGTACACCGTCAACTTCTTATGCAGTAACATCATTAAGTTCTCACTATGTTCAAGTTTTGAATAGACTTTCACAACACCCAGGTTATGTACACGTTTTTGCACTACACTGGTAGTAGCTGTTTCGTCAGGTCAACTGGCGCAGCGGGTCCATTAGATTTTTTCAGTTTTTACACGAATATGTACAATCAATTCATTCAATACTCTCGCATGCAGTCCTCCAAAGACTGGTGTTCTCTTTGTCCACCGGATGTTACTCTGCGCAAAAGCAGCGACGAACACTCAAAAGCCCCACCCAGGTTGTACGCCGAAAATCACACCCGGTGTCACGGTATCACACAAAGATTCAGTGTGTGTGTATGTGTATGTATGTGTGTGTGTCCCAAGACCATACCGGGTGTGTTGTGAGATATGCCAGTCGGTTACGTGACACCGGGTGCAAAACCACACAGCGACAAGAGATGTAAACGAAACGAAATACTGCAAGTTCCAACTGAGATCAAACCAAACAAACTGAGATGCTACTGCACTTTGGAATGCGACAATTTGAAAAAGATTCCTCTCCACAGAAAAGAGATCTGTTTGATACAAGTTTTTTTTTGGCAAGATACGGAAAATTGGACTCATTTTGTGACCAAAAAATTGTGACCATACAAGTATCAAACCGTCGAACACAGTGTGACATATCGATCCTGATTGTGCCACAAAACGTGCACAAATGAAAAACTTAACAGATCAAACAATTCAACTGACAATTTGCGCCGCACTTCCAAGTTTCTTCTGACCACAAACGACAGCCGCGTTTCCTTCTCGGTAGATCTATACAGAATATCACACTGCACCCTCCAGAAGAACAGAGTGCACTATCACGAAAACAACAAACACAAAAGAAAGCAAGACCCACCTCGTCCCACCCAATTCAGATCAGGACTAGAATGACCCATTGGTGTGAAATGCATTTCTCCCTCGAATCTTGGCCAAATCGAACTGACTTTATGGGGCAAAGGCGTTTGAATTGGGTGGGTCGAGTGCAACGCGTATTCATGTGTGACCCCCTCGATCACAAGACAAATCGGTGAGCAGCCGAAGCAACAACTTTGTGTTCAGTGTTTCCATCTGGCATTTCACAACCGGACACTTGCCTATTCCACACACATTTCAGTTCATTGTGACATTTACAGCAAATCCTCTTGGTTTTGAAAGAACTTTGTGCACTGTACTTGAAGACACCCCAACCCAAATCCGTCAGCCAATCCTCAGCCCAACCACAGAAGATCTACAACTGTCAACCAACATGGAAAACTGCGCACACTCGGAAGAGGTGGAACCAGGTACCACTGTTCAACCCGAGAAGTCTGTTTGAGAGGCTCCCTCGTCAACCCCATTGGACACAAAGCAGCGCTGCAGGACTTTTGTTGCTGGTACCAGCCATGTCCACGCAGAACCCGTGCAGTGCCCAGGCACCTGTGCAGAACTGCAGCAGTGCCCGGATACCCACACAACGCCCTGGGTCCCGCGCAGTACAAGGTGCCCTGATGTCCACAGGGCACCTGTGCGGTGACCTAGTACTTGCACTCGGGCAGTACCCAGGTGCCTGTGCAGTTCCCTGGTTTCCACGCAGAACCAGTGCAGTGCACTGGTACCTGCACAGTAACACGTGCAGTGCCTGGCGTTCATGCAGTACCCGCCTATCACGGCTGGGGTGACCGATTTCTGTTGCACTATTTACATTGTGAACTGTTCGACGTCAATAAAATATCCGGGTTCATGGGTGTGGTGCACTGTACTCACAAGGCTGTAAAGTCCCCAAAAAATCCTCGATCCTCTTGAGCCTAGTCCAGTCCGTGTCAATGCCTGGATCCGTAGACCGCGTTGCCAGCGGTTCCCATGTAGGACAGCCACAGCTGTTGGTGCTCGGGCAGGAACTGTGCGTTCAGGATGGAGCCACCCGCATTCTTGACGCTCTTCATGCCGCCCCCTAGCGTCACGTTGACGGGGACGAGACGCTTCTCGAGCATGACGTCACGCAGGTTGATTTTGAAGACGCGCGTCTCGGCCTCGTTTCGGATGTGAATCCCGGTCTCGTCCGTGATTTGCCCGATGTAGTTGACGGAAATGACGGCGTCCAGGTGCCCGTCTCCGTCCAGGTCCCCCACCGCGCCTGTACGGAAAAGCGGGCAAGTCAGAGGCGCGCGCGCGTGTGTGTGCATGTGTGTGTTTGGTGAGACTGACTTCAGGTCAGAGGGAACAAGGTCGTGTTTGCAGCACAGTGCGCACAACGTATCATTGAAGGTGGAGCGTCTGCGCCAACAACGTTCCACGAAATACGCGGCGCTGGCGCAAGTCCGAAACAGACAAGTTGCTGCAAATTTATGTCTTGTCAACCCAACAAAGGAAAATGCAATCCATCCCTTGATCCACCACAGGCCACAGGTGGCAGCATTCCCACTCACCGGTGATGATCTCGACTGGCTTCATCAGGGTGCACAGCTGACCCTTCTCGTCCGGCTTCTGCGGGCGAATCGCGGACGAAACGTCCCGGGAAGGCGAGGACGAAGGGTCCCGTGACAGCGTGGACGAAACGTCCCTTTTCGCGACACTGGGCGTCGCGTCGTCGCTCACGGACAAATCTGCAACAGGTCACCAATCATTGTTTGGCAAGCGTCAGATAGCAAGAGAAACTTCACACAACATTGGTGCTGCACGAAGATCTGGAGGGTACACCTCATACACCTCTGCATCACACGTGGACTGAACACAACACGTCAAATACACATCCAGTGATCCCAAAACCAGTTACTCACTGTACGTGGCCTTGATGGCTCCGATCTGGAAGACCCGGAGCGACATCCACGTGTTGGTGCGGTCGAGCAGCAGCACGTCGACGGCGTAGCGCGCTAGCTGCGCCTCCGGGGCTTTACACTCGCTCTCGACGGCGAAGCGGTCCTCCGCCGCGTCGATGTCTGCAGTCGGACCAAGAGACCAAGGTCAGAGAGAGATACAGAGAGAGAGAAGAGGGAGAGAGAAAGCAGAGAGACAGACCAGTCTCAAGTCAGATAGAGACGGAGAGACAGACAGAGCAAGAGAAACAAAGTGTGTGTGTGTGTGTGTGTGTGTGTGTGTCTGTCTGTCTGTCTGTCTGTCTGTCTGCCTGTCTGTCTGTGTCGCCCTTGCTGTCTGCAGCGAACTGTTCCTCCTTGATGAATGGTGCGAGCCAAGGCGGGTTGCTTCACACTGGGTGCGACAACATTGCGCTGTGTTCAGCGAAGCAACCCACGACGCACACAACGCACGACGCACCTGATGCACGACCCACCCAACGTGATCCCAGCTTCTCTGACGTCAACGCACCTGCGTCTGGCGCGTAGTTGCGTAGCAAAGTCTGAAGGTCGGGTATGTTGAAGTCCTCGTACCCTGCGAACGTATCGTCGTAGGCAGGCTCGTACCCAGCGCTCTCGTACCGGGCATCCTCCTCCTCAGGGTACCTGCAGCACAGGGGGTGTTGTCAGGGTTGGGTTCAGATGGGAATCCGTGAGGGATCTGAGCCCTGGCTGCACGGATGTTGCGCATCAGCCACACTTCTTACTTTGTCACCATCACACGACTTCAAAAATGCCCTCCGCTCCCCTCCTGAGCGTCGGGCCTCCTTTCATATCCTGGATCCGCCTCTCATTGTTATTTGACCTGAAATTGTGTCTCTTGAGCTCGCAGCACGTGGGTGTGTTTTGTGCAGTTTTCAAGCCTGTCCCCAAAGGCGACATAAAACTTCATTAGCCGGCTCCCTTTCCCTATCAACTCTGCAGGACCTGTGACAGTAATGGGACCAAAATGATTCACGGCAACGAAGGCCCACAAATTCCCATTGCCTTCCTTTGTCGTGTCCACGTGTCCATAACAATATGCAACGCTGAGGTGAGCTCGGTGAGGAATAATGCAGAGGTTGGAACTTGCGTGGTCAAACATCAGCAAAAATTAAACTTGGAAATGGGTTCTCATGTGGAGTCAGTGCTCGTGACCAAATGGAGGGTCCGCCCCTGCACCTTGTCGTACAAACAACTGTTCCCAACGATACTGTTGGCGTGCACGTGGGTTACAAAATCATTTTCTTCAAACGAAACACTGGCATTTGCGAGGACCGCACACGCTGTGATCACCAAGACCTTTCTTCACATCTCGAGTACTGCACTCAAACACCCCCAAAAACAAGGCCTGTGACAATCCACAATGCCGTTTCCGATTGTCCTGTGTCACACGGGTCACTCTGGACACAGGTCCACACACGTGACAATCCACAACATAACAGAACACTAAAATCGCCCCACCTGTCGTACATGCTGTATCGGGGCTTCTGATAGGCTGGCTGCTGCGGCGCCTGCACACGAGACGGGCCCCAGTTCGGCTGGAAATTCGCCGGAAACGGCGCCCCGTTGTTCTGGTTGTCCACACCCGTGCGTGTCTGGTACCTGCTGGCGGGAAAATGGGCATGTGTGAATGTGTGCGAGAAGTTTCCTCTCATTGTCTGCCGGGTAGAGTCTATGTTGGGAACAACCTTCCTTGCCACTCACTCTTTTCGTCTGGAACCCTGTTTCTAAATTCATCTGTATCCCTGCCCCGTCACCCATAACTGCTGAATCGCTCACCCCCAAAAGTTCACCATTTCCACTGGGTCCCCTCATCCCCAATCCCGATTTCACCTGGTTAACCTTCACCCCGCCCCGTCACCCGCGCCCTTCTCACCTGGCTCGCTGTGGTGTGTCTGGCTGGTACTGCCCGTTCCGCATGGGCGGCGGCTGGTAGGTTCTGTACGACGGGTAGGGGCGGTACTGCGTGTTGTATGGTGTGGCGCGTTTCTGTGGGAACAAACACACGAAGTGCAGCTGTCAATCGGGACGTTGGATTTGCCTGTGAAACCCGACAACGCTCTGATTGCTGAGTGCACTCAGTCAGCCTCAATTTGTTTCTGTCCGGACTCAACGAAGTGTGCTTCAGATCCCCTCATCAGGGTCCATAGAGAGGGTCACTTTCATTCACTCGAACGCGATGGCCAGAAAATATGAACCGCTCCGCCCAAAGCGGCGAGTGGAGAGGAAACTGCCAAGTGTTTGGTCGTCTTTGTCATAAGTTTTCACAGCACATCATTGCGTCCGTACCGTCCGCTTCTTCTGATCAGCGCTCGCTGCGTCCTTGTCCTTGTCCGATGACGTCGCCTTGCCATCGAGGCCCTGGACTCGGAAAAGGAAGACGTCTCTGTTGTTCGTCTTGGTTCTGAGGACGATCGGCGACGAGAACTCGGGCTGCGTCGTGTTCAGGCTCCACAGCTTGTTGCCCGACTTCCCGTCCAGAATCACCGTCTGAAGCGAACAACAAAAAACACTGGCAAACATGGCAAACTCTGGGATGCGATCCAAGCGAGGGGGCAAGCCTCCAGACCCCAGAAAACTGTGTCGGGAACCTGAATCAAGGACACCACCTTGGTTCCACCCACCGGGCCTCCCAAAGAATGATATCCACGACATCCCGGCAATTGGGCGCGGTCAAGCTCAATCTGTTCAATCTCTTTGGATTTTGCGTGAAAATTTAGTCGCGCGCCCGGCGGGGTGTCGTGGTGGGGGCGGGGGGGGGCGGGGGCGGGGGGGGGGGGG
>JAAUXT010065022.1_pt1 | contig 11363 bp, 11 predicted proteins | sample 7278171 | NCBI WGS metagenome assembly JAAUXT01 (sample SAMN14350112, study PRJNA611818) | marine sediment metagenome | isolation source: surface marine sediment (1.8m) | place: French Polynesia: Moorea | collected 2018-08 | reverse complement strand
TTCCAGGTCCCGCATGACCACCATGGCGCACTCCGGCGCTGACATGCGCTGCGGATGCAGGACGATCTCCGGCTCCAGAGGTGCTTCGTAAGGGTCATCCACGCCGGTGAATAGCCTGAGCTCACCCGAGCGGGCCCGCTTGTAGAGGCCTTTGGGATCTCGTTCCTCGCACACGTCGATGGGTGTGTTGGTAAAAATCTCGAGAAAGGGGATGCCGGCCTCTTCGTGCAGGTCTCTCACTTTGTTCCGGTCCGCCCGGTAAGGAGAGATGAAGCTGGTCATGGTTACGATGCCGGCATCCGCAAACAGCTTTGCGACTTCACCGATGCGGCGGATGTTCTCGGCGCGGTCGTCGGCGCTGAAGCCGAGATTCTTGTTGAGTCCGTGACGGACGTTATCTCCGTCGAGCACGTAGGTGAGGACGCCGTGCTCTATGAGCATGTGCTCTAGGGTGAAAGCAATGGTGCTTTTACCGGCAGCGCTCAAGCCTGTAAACCAGAGTGTTACGCCATCCTGGCGAAGGAGCCTCTGCCTGGCCTCGCGCCCCACATGTCCGTGATGCCAGGTTACATTGGTTGCCTTGACGACGTTGACGTTGTCCCAAGCTTTGTCATTCATAGGAGATTCCTTTGTGGCAATGCACGAGCAGCGTCGCTGCTCCAAGATCCGCACGCCTGGTGGAACCCACCAGCACAACGGCAGCGAGACCGTAAGTTAATGCGACGGGAATGATTGGTGCCGGCACGTCCGGACTCGTTCCCTCCGGACGCCGGGTACCGCAGACAGGCATCATTATAGGGACCACCCCGGCCCGGCGCCATGGCGGAGCCGAGCTAACCCACGTTGAGGACGCAGCAGGCGGACGGCGCTGCTACGCGGGCCTCGTGCGCGATGGGCAGGCCCGACTCACTGCCCGCCCGGCAGGCGTTTTTGGTGCAGCAGTCAGAGAGAGCCCTTTGTGGGGTTCCGCAAGCCCTGCTCTACCGGGTGCCCAAGTCCGTGCCAGCCGGCTCAACCCCTGACCGGCGTCGCGGCGTCAGAACCCGCGCGGGCTTTCCGCCGGTCCTGCGCCGCTTGGGGTGTAGCCGGAGCTGGTGGTCGGCACGATCTTGTCGATGGTGCTGCCGTCCTCCCGCATCCAGATGTTGACAATGTGTGGCCCGGTTGAAGAGACATTCACGTTGTCGCGATTGGGACTTGGCACGAACGGTCTCCGGGCTGCTAGGACATTCGGCAGGACGCGGCCCACACGGCCAGTCCAAGATGATTTGACAGCCCCACACTTTCAGGTCCGCGATGCTGCGCCGCACCGCGTCGCGGCCGAGCAATGCCTGTGGTGCCGAGGGGGGGAATCGAACCCCCACTTGGTTTCCCAAACCAGATTTTGAGTCTGGCGCGTCTACCAGTTCCGCCACCTCGGCATGTCCGCTTCCGAGACCCGATCGCCTCGCCGTGGATAGCGGGCGGGCGACTCGGCCGGCTTGCGTAGCATGGGGTTGCCGGGCAAGGGAGCGGGCGCGCTGCTGCGACAGCCACCGGCGCCCGCCCGGGACCGACTTCAGGAGTTTAAGAGAAACTCCCCGGCCTGGCAAAGCAGCGGGATGGGCATCCGGTGAAACGTCCCGATGCGCCTGAACGGACCGCGGTATCTCGGGACATTTGTTACCATCGCCGGTCATGCGCCGCTCAGAGTTCGCCTATGAGCTTCCCCAGGAACTCATCGCCCAGCATCCTTTACCGGAGCGCAGCGGCGCGCGGCTGCTGGTGTTGGACGGGTCGACCGGGGGTGTCCAGGACCGCACCGTGGCACAGCTTCCTGCTCAAATCGAGGCAGGTGACCTGCTCGTCTTCAACGACACCCGGGTTCTGCCCGCGCGCCTGCTCGGCCGCAAGGCAACGGGGGGAAAGGTGGAGGTGCTGGTGGAGCGTGTCCTGGATGCGCACCGGATCAGGGCTCAGCTACGCGCCAGCAAAACCCCTGGCGTGGGTGCGGGCCTGATCCTGGAAGGCACCCTGAAAGCGGAAGTCCTGGCGCGCGATGGAGGTTTCCATGAGCTGTTGTTTCTGGACCCCCGGCCGGTGAGCGAATTACTGGAAACGGTGGGCAGAGTACCGTTGCCACCCTATATCCGGCGTCTTCCCAATGCGCTGGACGCGGATCGCTACCAGACTGTCTACGCACGTCGGGCCGGCGCCGTGGCCGCGCCCACCGCCGGCCTGCACTTCGACGAGGCTTTATTCCAGCGCCTGCGGGCGCGGGGCGCCCGCATGGCATTCGTAACCTTGCACGTGGGTTCCGGGACCTTCCAGCCGGTGCGCACCCAGGAGATCGAAGCGCACCGCATGCACGCCGAGCATGTGGAGGTCTCCCCGCAGGTGGTGCGGGCGATCGAGGAAACACGCCGACAGGGCACCCGGGTCATTGCCATCGGGACCACTGCGGTGCGCGCCCTTGAGAGCGCGGCGGCGGAGGAACTGGCGCCCTATCAGGGCGATACGGACATCTTTATCTACCCGGGCTACCGATTCCGCTGCGTGGACGCGCTGGTCACCAACTTCCACCTGCCGGAATCGACCCTGCTGATGATGGTCTGTGCGTTTGCCGGCAGGGAACGGGTCCTGGCCGCCTACCGCCATGCCGTGCAGGCACGCTACCGGTTCTTCAGCTACGGGGACGCCATGTTCGTGACTCGGGCAGAGGGCTTGAAGCCGTAACGGCACCGGATGGCGACCGTGGGCGCGATAAAGCCGTTGCAACCACTCGAACACCCATGTCACCGAAACAGACGCAATGCCCGGCTGAGCCAGACCCTGGCGAGATTTAGCGGAGCCAACGCCCCGGCCGGGTCCTACATCAGCTGTATCGCCGTTTGTGATCGATATTTGCAAACAGCTGTCTAGCCCATGAGCAGTGACATACGTTTTGAGCTGCTGAAGACGGATGCCGGGGGCCGCCGAGGCAGGTTGCAATTCAGCCGTGGCAGCGTGGAGACGCCCGCCTTCATGCCCGTCGGCACTGCGGGCACGGTCAAGGCCATGACTCCGGAAGAGCTGCGAGGCGTCGGTGCAGAGATCATCCTGGGCAACACCTTTCACCTGATGCTGCGTCCGGGCACGTCGGTGATCGAGAAGCTCGGCGGACTGCATCGGTTCATGCACTGGGACGGACCTATACTCGCTGACTCCGGTGGGTTTCAGGTCTGGAGCCTAAGTGAGCTGCGCAAGCTGACCGAAGAGGGCGTGAGCTTTCGTTCCCCCGTCGACGGCAGCACCGTGTTCTTGAGCCCCGAGAAGTCCATGGCTGTGCAGCGGGCGCTCGGGGCCGACGTGGTCATGGTGTTCGACGAATGCACACCCTACCCGGCGACGGAGAGCCAGGCGAGGGACTCCATGGAACTCTCTCTACGCTGGGCTGCCCGGTCCAAGCAGAGCCACGGCGACAATCCGGCCGCCCTGTTCGGTATCGTCCAGGGCGGCATGTTCGAGCATCTGCGGCAGGCGTCGCTGGCGGGCCTGCTGCAGATCGGTTTCGACGGCTATGCTCTCGGGGGGTTGTCCGTGGGCGAGAGCAAGGAGGAGATGGCGCGGGTTCTCGAGTCGACGCTTCCCTCGATGCCCACCGGCAAGCCGCGCTACCTGATGGGCGTGGGCAGTCCAGAGGACATTCTGGCGGCTGTGATGCGCGGTGTGGATCTGTTCGACTGCGTGATGCCGACGCGCAACGCGCGCAACGGCCATCTGTTCATCTCCGGCGGGATCCTGCGTATCCGCAACAGCCGTTATCGGGACGACGAGCGGCCTTTGGATGCGGCTTGCGAATGCTACACCTGCCGCAACTACTCCCGTGCCTATCTGCACCATCTGGATAAGAGCAGGGAAATTCTCGGCTCACGCCTCAACACTGTCCATAACCTCTACTACTACCACTTCCTGATGCGGGAGCTACGGGACGCCATCGAGCGGGGGGAGCTGATGGCGCGTGCTCGCGAGCTCAGGCGCCGCTGGGCCGAGGGGCCGTGAGCACCGCGTGGTGCCGGTATCGCGCCGCGCAGGAGTAAATGTCATAATGCGCGCCTTTTAGTGTCGAACCGTCGAGGATAGCGGACCATGGGTTTCTTCATCGCTGATGCCTTTGCCCAGAATGCCCCCGCCCAGGGGGGAGCCCCGGGGATGGGTGATTTCGTGTTTCTGATTCTCCTCTTCGTGGTGTTCTACTTTCTCCTCATCCGTCCGCAGATGAAGCGCGCCAAGGAGCACAAGAAAATGGTCGGCGCTCTGGCGAAAGGCGACGAGGTCGTCACCAGCGGTGGATTGCTCGGCAGGATCACCAAAATGGGTGACGACTTCATCACGGTCGAAATTGCGGAAGGCCTGGAGGTCAACGTGCAGAAGCAGGCCGTGTCGGCCCTGTTGCCGAAAGGCACCATGAAGAGCCTGTAGGGTGCGACTGTCAGCGGTGTCCCAGCGATGATCAACCAGTATCCCCTGTGGAAGTATTCCCTGATCCTTGCACTGGTACTGTTCGGCATCCTCTATGCCTTGCCCAACGTGTTCGGCGAGGATCCCGCGCTGCAGGTGTCCGCGAGTCGCGGGGCGAGGGTCGATGAGGCGCTGGAGACGCGCGTTCTGGAGGCTCTGGCGCGGGCGGATCTCGCGCCCAAGGCCACTGAGCTGGAGGACGGCCGCCTGCTGCTGAGGTTCGATGATACCGAACGGCAGCTCCGGGCCCGTGAGCAGGTGCGGGACGAGCTTGGCATTGCCTACGTGGTCGCCCTTAATCTGGCGCCGTCCACGCCTGCCTGGCTCAGCAGTCTGGGTGCCTTGCCCATGTATCTGGGCCTGGACCTGCGGGGTGGTGTGCACTTTCTGCTCGAGGTCGACATGGAGGCGGCCGTTCGACAGGCCGACGAACGCTACGTCAACGACCTGCGCTCGCTGTTGCGCAAGGAGAAAGTGCGCTACAAATCCGTGCTCCGTACTGGTGGCGAAGGCATCCTGGTGACCTTTCGACAGGCGGAGCTCAGGGACACGGCCTACGATCTCATCCGACGTAATTTCGACGATCTGAGTCTCGCAGAGGAGGAGATCGGCGGCGAGTTCAATCTGCGCGCCACGCTCACGGAGACCGCTGTCCGGGAGATTCGCACCTTTGCCGTCAAGCAGAACATCACCACACTCCGAAACCGGGTCAACGAGCTGGGCGTGGCTGAGCCGGTCATCCAGCGCCAGGGCGACAGCCGAATCGTGGTGCAGCTCCCGGGCGTGCAGGATACTGCCCGCGCCAAGGAGATCCTGGGTGCGACGGCCACCCTGGAGTTTCGCGCCGTGGACGAAGGCCATGACGTGCAGGATGCCCTGGACGGTCGCGTCCCGGTTGGCTCCAGGCTGTACAGAACCCGCGACGGGCAGCCGGTGCTGCTGAAGAAGCGGGTCATCATCACCGGCGACTATATTACCGACGCTGCCTCTACCATCGACCAGCGCAGCGGCAGTCCCGCAGTGAGCATTCGCCTCGACGGCCGCGGCGGTCGCATCATGGGCAACCACACCAAGGACAACGTCGGTCGGCGCATGGCAGTGGTGTTCATCGAGAACAAGGTGGAAACCAAACGTGTCGATGGCAAGCCGGTGCGCACCAAGCGCACCATCGAGGAAGTCATCAACGTGGCTGTCATCCGGGATCAGTTCAGCAGCAATTTCCAGATCACCGGACTCGATAACACGGAAGAGGCGCGCAACCTCGCTCTGCTGCTCCGTGCCGGTGCCCTGGCGGCACCCATCGAGATCATCGAGGAGCGAACGGTAGGGCCGAGCCTCGGCCAGGAGAACATCGACCAGGGCTTCCGCTCGGTGATGATTGGACTCATCCTCGTGCTCATCTTCATGCCGGCCTACTATCGTGTTTTCGGCTTGGTGGCAGACCTGGCGCTGGTCATGAACCTGGTTCTCATCGTGGCCGTCCTGTCTCTGTTCCAGGCCACGCTGACCCTGCCCGGCATCGCCGGCATCGTGCTTACGGTGGGCATGGCAGTGGATGCCAACGTACTTATTTTCGAGCGCATTCGTGAGGAGCTGCGCAGCGGCAACACCCCCCAGGCGAGCATACACGCGGGGTACGAGAAAGCCTTTTCGACCATTGCGGATGCCAACATCACGACACTCATCGCCGCTGTGGTCCTGTTCGGGTTTGGTACCGGCCCCATCAAGGGTTTCGCCATCACGCTGTCTATCGGCATAGTGACGTCCATGATCACGGCAATCATGGGCACGCGTGCCGTCGTCAACCTGATTTACGGCGGTCGCCGGGTGGCCGCGCTGGCAATCTGACTGACTCACTGGATGCAGGGCACCACGTCTTCCCGCTGACAGACAGGATCCCAGGAGCTACCGACCCATGCAGCTGTTCAAGAGCCAGACCCACTTCGATTTCATGGGCAAACGCCGCCTCGCTCTGTTCCTGTCCGGAACTCTGATCATCGTCGCTTTCGTTTCCCTGTTCACGCGAGTCCTCAACTTCGGCATTGATTTCACCGGAGGCACGTTGATCGAGGTGGGTTACGCCGAACCGGTGGATCTCACCGGCGTGCGCGCAACTCTCGAGCAGGCAGGGTTCGCCGAGGCCGTCGTACAGCACTTCGGCACCGCGCGCGATGTGCTGATCCGGCTGGCGCCGCGTGATGACGTGAGCAAGGCCGAACTGAGCGATCAGGTCTTCAGTGCTCTGCAGGAGGCGCGCGGAGGGGAGCGGCTGAGTCTGCGCCGAGTGGAGTTCGTTGGCCCTCAGGTCGGCGATGAGCTGACAGAGCAGGGTGGGCTCGCCATGCTGATTGCCTTGGGGGCGATACTTGTCTACGTCGCGCTCCGCTTCGAATATCGCTTCGCCGTCGGCGCGGTGGCTGCACTCGCCCATGACGTGATCATCACCCTGGGCTTTTTCTCCGTGTTGGGGCTTGAATTTGATCTAACCGTTCTGGCAGCGCTCCTTGCCGTCATCGGATACTCTTTGAATGACACTATCGTGGTCTTCGATCGGATCCGCGAGAACTTTCGCAAGATAAGGCGGGGTACGCCGGTTGACGTGGTAAACACCTCGCTGAACCAGACTCTCGCACGCACCCTGATGACATCCTTCACGACCCTGCTGGTGCTGCTGGCGCTGTTTTTCTTGGGCGGTGAACTGATCCACAGCTTCGCCACCGCGCTCATTGTCGGTGTCCTGGTGGGCACCTACTCCTCCATGTACGTGGCGAGCCCCACGGCCCTGGTTCTCGGCGTGAGCAAGGCCGATCTCATGCCCGTGAAGAAGGAAGGGGCAGAGGTGGATGCGCGGCCTTGAGCCTGCCCTCCTGGCTCGCGCCGCGTCTTGAAACCTGCGCCACGGGGGCCGCCGTTTCGACAGGTCTCGTTCTTGACTCGCCGCGATGGCGTGGGCGCGTTCCCGCGCGGCTATAGGCGGTCGGCGAACGGCAGAAGATGGAGGGCGGAAACCGGAGCAACGAAAGTAGGTCGCGCGATGGCGTGGTCTCGTGCGAGGTTCTGGTAGGCTCGCGAGGGTGGGACCACGAGCAGTGGGTCGGCGGCTTTTACCCTGAGGACCTTCCTGCGGACTGGCGACTGACCTATTATGCGAATGCCTTTCGCGCGGTTCTGGTGCCCGCCGACCGATTGCTCGACGTGGTTGCAGACGAGGTCGAGGCGTGGCGGGAAGATGTGCCGGAAGACTTCCGGTTCTATTTCGAGATCTCGCGCGACCTGATGATGCGCACGGGTCACGCCCGTATCTTGCGCCTGCTGGATGCCTTGGGAAACGCCGTGGGCGGCGTCTCGCTTCGGTTTGACGCCGCGTCGCGCCCCAGCCGAGAGCAGCTCGAGCCGTGGCTGGACGCCCTGTGCGGACAGTGTCGACTGGTTGCAAGCCTCCCTGTGGAGCACGCCTCCTCGGAGCTGAAGCTCACGCTCGCGGAGTACGGGGTGGCGGCAAGTTGGTCGCCCGGCGTTGCGCTGTGGACGCAGACAAGAGGTTGCATGGGCTTTCTGGAGACGCCATCGCGTAACCCACGGGAGTTGCGCAAGCAGGTGGAGGCTTTCGTGACCTGGGCCGGTGACTGTGAACGGGCGCTGCTTTGCTTCCAGGTCAACGAGGATGACTGCCACACCATGGAGCAGGGGCGAATCATCGCGGAGCTGTTGGGCGCATGACGATGCGGGATCTTCCCGAGGGCGGGCGACGCCTCGATTGACTGGGCAGACAGATGGCCACCGTGAGTTCCACCGACTCAAACGTCACTTCACCCCTGGTTGTCATCGAGGATCTGCATTTCTCCTTCGGCGGGCGGATCATCTTCGACGGGGTCGATGTCAGGATCGCGCGCGGAAAGGTGACCGCCATCATGGGGCCGAGCGGCACGGGAAAGACCACTCTGCTGCGTCTCATCGGCGGCCAGATACGCCCCGCACGGGGTCGAGTCTTGGTGGACGGAGAGGATGTCCACCGCCTGTCCAGGGAGCGCCTTTTCAGGCTCCGCAAACGCATGGGTATGCTTTTTCAGAGTGGTGCGCTGCTCACCGATATCAGTGTCTACGACAACGTGGCTTTTCCCCTTCGTGAGCATACGCAGCTCCCCGAGTCCATGATCCGGGATCTGGTGCTCATGAAGCTGCAGGCGGTAGGTTTGCGGGGCGCCCGGGATCTCATGCCCCGGGAACTCTCCGGTGGCATGGCCCGGCGCGTGGCCTTGGCTCGGGCGATCGCTCTCGATCCCACGATGATCATGTACGACGAACCGTTCACCGGGCAGGATCCCATTTCCATGGCCGTCCTGGTGCGCCTGGTGCGACGCCTTAACGACACCCTGGGTTTGACCAGCGTCGTGGTGTCCCACGATGTTCTTGAGACGACGGACATCGCCGACTATGTCTACGTGCTGTCCCAGGGCAAGGTCGTCGGTGAGGGCACGCCCAAGGCGCTGGGTCGTGCTCAGTCACCCTGGGTAAGCCAGTTCATGAACGGTCTCGCGGACGGGCCCGTGCCGTTCCATTACCCCGCATCGGATTACATGGCGGATTTGATGGGGGAGAGCCCGGCATGATCACCGCCCTGCGCCGCCTCGGACGAGGCGGACTGTCTTTCTTCCAACGTCTCGGGCGGGCGCACATCTTTATGGTTTATGTGCTGGCCGGTTTCGCGGATCTGGTGCTGCGCTTCCGGCTTGTGATCGTCCAAGTGTGGTCTGTGGGCGTGCTGTCCCTGGTCATCATTGTCGTGTCGGGCTTGTTCGTGGGCATGGTTCTTGGGCTGCAGGGCTACAACACACTCGTGGACTTCGGTGCCGAGGAGTCTCTTGGCGTCGTGGTCGCCTTGTCTCTGGTGCGTGAACTGGGCCCGGTGGTCTCAGCGCTGCTGTTCGCGGGTCGGGCGGGCTCTGCGCTTACGGCGGAGATCGGCCTGATGAAGGCCACCGAGCAGCTGGCCGGCATGGAGATGATGGCGGTGGATCCGCTGCGTCGCGTCGTCGCGCCACGCTTTCTGGCCGGTATTATCGCCATGCCGCTGCTGGCCGCCATTTTCAGCGCGGTAGGCGTGCTCGGCGGGTTCTTCGTCGGCGTAGGGCTTCTGGGAGTGGATGATGGCGCATTCTGGTCCCAAATGCAGGCCAATGTGGACCTCAGGGAAGACATCTACAACGGAGTGATCAAGAGTCTGGTGTTCGGCGTAGTGGTAACCTGGATCGCGGTCTTCGAAGGTTACGACACGGTGCCGACCTCGGAAGGGGTTAGCCGGGCCACCACGCGCACGGTCGTGCATTCCTCGCTGGCGGTGCTCGGCCTTGATTTCGTGCTTACCGCGCTGATGTTTTCCAAGGTGTGAGAAAGGCCGGGGGAATTACGCAATGTTGCAGTCCAAGATGGTGGAGATCGGGGTTGGACTATTCGTGGCGCTCGGTCTGGCGGCCCTGTTCATGCTTGCCATGAAGGTCAGCAACCTGGCTGCGTTTACCGGCGACGCCACTTACCAGGTTATCGTGCGCTTTGAGAACATCGGTGGCCTGAAGGTACGCTCGCCGGTCACTATGGCGGGCGTGCGAGTAGGGCGGGTCAAGGCCATTGACTTCGATGACACGACTTATCAGGCTGTGGTTACACTGGGCATCGAAGAGCGTTTTCGCCGCATACCGGCGGATACCACGGCCAGCATCTTCACTTCCGGGCTGCTCGGTGAGCAGTATGTGGCGCTCGATGCTGGGGGAGAGGAGGAATACCTGGGAGAGGGCAGCGAGATCCTGCTCAGCCAATCCGCTTTGATTCTCGAGCAGGTGATCGGCCAGTTTCTGTTCAGCAAAGCGGCGGAAGGACCTGCAGAGGCGTCGGTTTCTGAGGAAGGCCCGGGTGCGACGGGCGAAGAGTCCGGTTGGGGCGGCTTCCCCGACCCCTTCTCCCCGTAGGCCGGCTGTCTCGGAGCAGGTGGCTACCTATCGGTCTACTCTAGCCGCCCGGAGACGGCGCGTGGGTTTGGAGGGGCTCATCAAGCGGCTCGCGGCCCACCGTGCGGGGAAGAGGCCGTGAGCGAGGTGACCCTGACGCCATCGGCGGACGACCGCTACCTGGTCTCGGGGCCACTCTTGTTTCAGACAGTGTCTGAGGCCCGCAAACTGGGTCTGCGGCTGCTCTCGAAGCACCAGGTCATGGTTCTGGACCTGAGCGGTGTCGCGCGGGCCGACAGTGCCGGCCTTGCGCTGCTTATCGAGTGGATGCGGGAAGCGCGTCGTCGCGGTGTCAGCGTACGCTTCGAGAACATCCCTGAACAGCTGCAGGCGATCGCCCGGGCCAGCCAGGTGGATCAGTTCCTGCCCTGATGCGTTGCTGGAATTTCCGTTATCATAGTCGCCCCCCGGCAAAGCGCTGGAGTCAAGCCCCACAGCGGCGGGTGCGAAGATGAACGAGCACGAGATCAAGCAGAGGATTGAGGCGGGCCTGCCCGAAAGCCAGGTTGAGGTGAGCGGTGACGGCCGCCATTTCGAGGCGGTCGTGGTTTCCCCAGCGTTCGCCGGCCGCTCCATGCTGGAACAGCATCGCATGGTCTATGCCAGTCTCGGTGACAGCTTCCAGTCCGAAGCGCTTCATGCCCTTTCTGTGAAAACCTACACGCCGGAAGCCTGGAAGGCGCGTGCCGAGAAATGACTGGCCGGGCCTGATCCACTAGCCCGGATTTCTCACCAGGCGGACCTTGGATCGGAGATTATGTTGGCAAACTCAGCACATTGGCTTCACCGAGCCCGCCTTCCTTGTGAACAGCCTGTCCTATTCGGTTCTTGGCCCACTCTGGCTTTGCATCTTGACCGATCCCCCTTGAGACATAGCTACAG
>JAAUXT010107272.1_pt1 | contig 11364 bp, 16 predicted proteins | sample 7278171 | NCBI WGS metagenome assembly JAAUXT01 (sample SAMN14350112, study PRJNA611818) | marine sediment metagenome | isolation source: surface marine sediment (1.8m) | place: French Polynesia: Moorea | collected 2018-08 | reverse complement strand
CCCCTGCGCTTCCGCGACCATCAGGGTTCCCGCCTCGGAACTTCTTGTTTGATTTTCCAAGACTAGAGTTTCCCAAGGTCACTCTCACCTCGCCTCCATCCAGGATCCGCCAGAGAGATCCAATAGGGGTTTTCACGTTGGTGACGCGCGGTTGGGCGGCGTCAGAATTTTTGACGCGTGCATCAAAATTCAACGTGACGCCCAATGGAGCGTTTTGACGCGGGCGTCAATTTTTTGACGCGCGCGTCACCAACGTGAAAACCCTTATTGTGCCGTTCTATTTTCGCGTTCCGGGAACCCGGATCACCACCGGTGATACTTTGGACATGACCAAAAACGCACGCTGCCAAGAGTCAATGCAGACCAAGTTAGAATCCGGTGAGATTTGGTCTGGTCTGCAGCCGCAGTCGGTTGCGTGAAAACTGAGTCTCATGATGTGATGTCCCTGAAGGGCAATAGCATTATGTGGTTGATACCGAATTTTTTTTCGTGTTTGTGGCACCTCAGCCAAGAGTTCCAGTCCCACCATGCCAGATCACGTCTCCCATGAGGGAGGCAGAAACTATAGTTTTCTGCTCTAGTATCTCAGTCATACACGGAAAACATGGCAGTTTTGCCCAATGTCGTGTCCCATCACATCACACCCTGTCTATTGGTCCAGCATCACAAAGTATTGGATGTTTTAGCAATAGGCTCCGCAGCCGCAAAACGTACACGTAACACGTAGCCTTCAGATGCATCTCCCCTATTTTGGAAGGGTCCACAATTAATTTCTCTTCACTTCCCAAAGTCAGAAACATGAAGAATCCTACATTTTCTTTTTAAGGTATTGAGTATCAAAACAGCTCACAAACCCAACAGTGAAGTCTTGAAAATAGTGTGAATTTTATTTGTTTTCATACTTATGGACTCTTCCAGAAAAGGGGTGTTGCATCTGTGAGCTACGTGTTACGTCTGCGTTTTGCGGCTATGGAGCGTCTTGCTAAAACTCCCCTATGTGACTTTCAGCCCAGATCTTTTATGTCCTGTCTCTTCCCCAGCTATGTTACACAGCACATGACATCTCAACCCAGATGTCCTATGTCCTGCAATTTTACATCACACCTCTCTCTGTATCCCAGCCACACACAGCATATGGAATTTCAGTTCACATGCCCCTTGTCCCAACCCATTACACCACACCCATGATACCAGAGTTTGGGCATGTTCTTTCTCTCTCCCTGACCCCTGGAAAACCTACTTCCCCATGGAAGGCAGTGATTGACTTGAAACCAGAACTACAGTTTGTTCAGCTGGTGCAATTGAGAGAGACCAATCAGGTTTCGAACCTGCAGGTTGAAAGCTCAATAGAAGCTCGAGAGAAGCTCGCAAAAGATGTGATCAAATGGGCCTTTTCGATTGACCCTAAAGTCACCGCAAATTTGCAGTTGGTGTGGGTTGGTGTGCAACCAATCAAACAGCCCAGCATAAAACAGACCACAAATTTCGACTGCAAACAGTGGAAACTCACTTTTGATGTTTCAGTCTGTTGCGGGCAGGTGCAAACTCAACCCGAAATTTGCGGTCCAATCGAATACGCCCAGGGTCACTTCAGGTTTGTCTCGAGAACGAGCGAACTCAAAGCTCTGTTGAAGCAACTTGGAAAATGTGGCATCTCAGGTTCCTCTCTTATCGTGTGACATCTCTTACCCCAGCCACACCACAAATACGTAGATCTGTGGCATCTCAGCCCATTGAAGACCAAACAGCCTGGGGACATCGCACCCCGACTTGCCTCTCGCACTGCTTCTCACTGAATTTTATCGCAGAAGGGTTGTTCCGATTTTGTCCAGTCTTGATCTGCAGATGCAAATCGACTGAAAACAATCAACCAATCAACCATGAAAACCGAAACAGCAACTCACAATCAAATTGTGCTCTTCCTTGGACCTGTCAGCCTTCTCAGTTTCTGCCATGCTGCTTTTCAAGCTGTGGGCATCAGGCAAAATTCAACCTTCCCAACACCATTCTCAAGCCGCCCTTGTGTAGCACTAATAATCCTCAGATCTAGCCTGGATTATCCTTGAAACTTAAAGTCTTGAAAAGAATCATCTTCTTGGCGATGTGAACCACTTTCGAGTCATAAAACCGTCTCTTTTCATGTGAACAAGTTGCAAGGTGCACGCTTCGCGTTTCCAATGTAAACTTCTGAAAAATAGTGCCGCAGTGTGAAACAGATCATTGCGCGAACCAACAAGCAACTAAATCCCGAGGTTTGCCAATACTACAGGGAAAGAAAAGGTTGTGACGTTGCTAACTACATCTCAGATATGCCTTTCTGATAAGACAATCGGTGAGTGCAGTTTGTGAGAACTGTATTTGGCAATAATCTGTTTCATCGGTTTCATCAGTGACATCTTACGGCGAAAAAGCTTTCCCGCGTCAAAGAGCAGCTCTTCGGCGCGAAATATAAAGCTGTGCGCAAGCAGCAAGACTGAATCGCGTAATTAAACAATTCGAGGACCAGTTGGCACACGTTTGCCTGTTGTAAATGTCAAGAATTGGTCAAAACCGACGCCATAAAGACGTGTCGAGAATGGAGGTTTCACGATTTTATTCCAAGATTTTGCACAAGCACAAAACAAAAGCGCGCTGAAAAATCGCGCCTGCCAAGTGGAGACACAATCAACAAAACGTGTCAGCTTTACTTTTATGAAAGACAAGGAATCGTTTGCGCGTCAACAAAACAGTTCTTTCGCCAGTCGTCCAACATCATTTTTCTTCTTCCTGTTCTTCTTCAGATCCCTCCTCCGCGATCGGCGATGCCTGCAACGAAACCTCTGACTCAGTTCAGGGAGCCCTGGACCCGAACGGCAGCCCAGTCCTTGAGATATTCGGCCAGCGAGCTTTGTGTGTGCTCACAGTCAAAATGAAATTCACGGGAGGACAACCTTGCATCAAAGCACGACTTTTCCGTGTCAAGAAGAACGTTTAGATACTCGCTGCATGAAACATGCTGGTCAACATGTGTCAACTCGAGCGCAATGCTTAGGTACATCCGCTCGTGCTCACTGAATGAAAAGGCCTGTACCTTGCCCTTGTCCCCTTTCTCCTCTTCCTCCGACTCTGCCTCCGCCTCCTTCTCAATTTCGATCTTTTTCTGCTCCGCTTTGCGCTTCTCAGTCGAGATGATGTCAAAGAACTCCTTCTCGGCCTTGGCGACCAGGTCGTCGTCGGGGTGCTCCTCCGTGTGGTCGCTTTGGTCGTCGCCGCCCGCGCTTCGCACACGCTGCTTCAGTTTGATCTCCCGGTGCCGCGCCTCGAGAATCTTCTCCCGTCGCGTCTCCCGCTCAAATATCTGTGCGACGTGAAGGGGAAGAGCGATAAATTTTTGCTGATGGTTGTTTCTAAAGGGGCGGCCACACAGGGTTTTGACGCGTCAAAATTGACGCGAGTCAAAAATGTCTGCAGAGATGTTCCAGAGTCATGCCTCAAAATTGATGGATGCCTCCTGTGTGGCCAGTTTCATTGAAAATAGTGGTAAGATGTTTTTGACGCGCATCAAAAATAAACGCGTCCTGTGTGGCCGCTGCTTAACTTCAGGAATTGCAGCCCACACACCGTGGCCTTTGCTCACCGCGGTCACTTGTGCCTTCTCATTGCGTGCGGCGGTGCAGAGTCCGTCGGAGAGCTCGAGAAGCGTCGTGGTGCCCGTCTCCGACCCCGTCACGATGAGCCGCCCCGCGTCCTGCACCCGCAGTGAGTGCAGCGCCTCGTCACAAACCTGCGGTGAAGCAAAACTGCCGAGTTTACTGCAAAGCGTAGTTCATTTCCATTGGTTTGTCTTTCGTGCTTCTCGGTGTTTCATGCGAACTTCTTGAGGATTCTCTGACCAAAAAGAATAAGATGGGTGCTCGCCTGCAAACTCAAGGTCGGGTCCTTCTGCTTGAAGACGATGTCCCAGACATCGAGGGTCCCGTCCAGTTTTGTTGTGAAGAAAACGGCGGGTCGGGTCGGGCTCCAGCAACCGTCAGTCAGGTACGACATGTGGTATCTGCAGCAACACGAAACATGCGCTCGGACTGCCATCGGACTTTCGGTCAGTGGCGCCCCCTTTCCCTCCACAGAGGTGCAGCGTATGACATGCGCAGTTGTTGGCCCAGGTACATGTGCGTGGATATTTGTCCGACTGGTTCACTTTCCAACAAATGTACACACTTACTTGGTCCACATGATGGAGGACTCTCGAATGTCCTCGGACCAGATCCTGGCCGTCCAGTCCCCGACGCTGAGGAAGTTTTTGGGAAAGAACGGGTTTCTCTGGACGCTGTAGACGGGGCCGTGGTGACCTGGGTACACCGAGACGACTTTCTCGGCCGGAGTCTTCGCTTTACGGTTGCACGACATGATGATGCCCTGCTCCGTACCCACCATGAACTTGGTTGGCTATCGGAATCAAAGTTTTCAATGTATCAGTGTGCACAACATCATCGTTAGTTCTCTGAAATCCAGCTGCGGCCAAAGTACAGTCCAGTGCGTGAACGCCAAAATGCAAGCAGCCTCGAACACTGGTTCGCCATCGCAGAGACACTGCAAAGTTTCCTCACAAAACGTCGTCGTTCGTCATACTTCGGGTCAAATAGTGGACTGAATATGGTTCAGCTGATGAAAATGACCAAAGGTAGGGATCCTTGACCCACGGACCCATGGGAGCAGCAGAGTTTCGATCAAATGCATTGTGCCTTGTCACATACAGACACAATACAAGTACAAAAAAATGTCCTTTTTTTACATGTTAGGCATTGTATAAAACTGGAATTGCAGGACATTTTCCTTGGAGAAACCATGCACACGACATGCACAATGCACTGCAAAACAAAAGTCGTGATGCTTTGCATCAAAAGCAATTTGCACTTCAAAGCTTGATTCCATGCACAAACAAAATATCCCTCAAACAAAACAATCTACAAAAACACGACACTGCTCCTTGGACCGCAACCGAAGGCGCACAACAGGGACACAGCAGGAAGGAGTGACACCAATGAACATCGCGTTTCGTTTTCCCTTTGTACGAAAAAACCTTACCGTGGATGGGTCGAAATCTAACGCATATCCGGACAAACGCTATCCATGCACAATTCAAAAATGCACAATCAGAAAAAAACATTGTTGTATCGTTTGATCAAATTGGAAAGGGGCAGGACAATCTCATGCAAAACCTGGTGAAAAGAGTTTGTTGAGTTTGAAAATGGGTCAAACTTGGTTTTATTTACAAGGATCATGTCAAAACCCGAAAACAACTCCACTCAAAGAGTGTCTTTTTCTCCCACAAAAGGACGTGGAAGTATCACAATGCCTTGGGTGCCAGAGTAGAAAAAACAACTCACCAGGGTGGGTTCATATTCGAGAGCAAACGCCCCCTGTGATTTGGTGACGTCCTGTTTTTTGGTCGGGTCCAGATACATCACTTCGGTTGGTTCTCCCATTTTTCGGATGTCCCACCACAGCACCTGACCGTCGGTGGAGGCTGAGAAACACTCAGTGCCCGTCTTCGACTGAAGCCAGATCGTCTTGTAAGCTGGATCTCTGTGACTGTGTTCAACTGGTGATGTCTCAATCGGCTGTGATCCTTTTCGCGTATCCCAGAAGGCTAGTTGGGCACAAGAGAAATTCCCAATACATGTGATGTGTATTTATCGTGCTCTTTCACAAAGGAAAGTAAATAAAAACAGTCCCAGATGAGGATTCTTCAACCTATCATGTGTCCAGAAAAGATGTTTATCGAAACAAATAATTTGTCGCGTTCATGCCCTTGACGCTGCTGCTGGTGTTGGTTCTCGCTTCAGAGTTTTGACGTCAAAGTCTTACCCAGTTGTCCATTGTACTGGCCACCGATGAGGATGTGCGAATCTTTCGGGTTGTATTCCAGACAAACCAAAGGCGAAGTCGGCTTCAGAGTCACTTCTGGCTTGTTTGGATTTTCTGTCGAAGACATATGACTAGTCGCACACACAACGGAAACAATTCGAATGTCTTCCTTGCTGACTCAGTTTTTGGCAAGATAGTCCTGTTTTACGTGCCAACCCAAAACGCGATATTTTGTCAGGTAAGAAACGCACCGATTTCCCAGATGTAGGAGTCCATGCAGGTTTCGAGTGCAGCGCCTTGGAAATGCAGGTTGCAATAGGCTATGGCCAGTTTCCGTGGCCCGTCAGGAAACCAGGACATGTGAGTGGCTGTTCGCTTTACTGTATTGGGATCTCTGAAAAACGAACACCTGACTTCACGATTGCGATCTAAAAATTCGAATGACGAAAATAACTTTTTTCCTGTATTGCCCAACATTTTCAGAAGTGTTTGTCTGTTGGAGACTGAAGATAGAAATGCAGGACCTGAATACGTTGATGGTTTTTGCAGATGGATGTTCCTCTGCGGAATCAGCAGCCATGTGAGAAAAGTATTCTTCGTAGATATCGATGCAATTATTTTGTCGAATACAATGTTCCATCGTCTACAATACAAATGTGAAACAATACTATGTGCCTGCAAGTTTCCTGACATGGTCATATAAGGTGTTGTTTGATCCACAGCTGACAACTGAACATTGATGAACCTCACCACAGCCAGCTGCTGGATTGTGTACATGTAGCTTTCATCTTTCTCCACCTTCTTTCGGTATCGCATGACCTGTTCAATTTCTTGAGGATTGACGTCCTTTGGCCAACCTCCCTCTGTGTGGTTTATGCCCCTTGTGTCCGTTTCGAATCGCTCCGTGTTGACCTGAAACAAATTGACAAGGTGCAAAGGCAATGAGATCGGTCTCTACTGTGAATGAGATCGGTCTCTTCTGTGGTGTACAACTTCTCCAAAAGCTGATATGCGTAGATTTGTCAACAGATATGCCACAAACACACCTCATGTTCTGACATTTCTTGGACATTTTGAATGCCCGTGTCGACTGGGTCCCGTTCGATGAAGTTTTCAGCAAGACTTGGATCAGGAAGTATGTCGACATGCAACTCTGCCGGACGGTCAGAGAAATTACACTGTCGGCCAAACTCGGCTCGCTTCTTCGTGTACACGTACACGATCTCCATGGCGCCTGATGACGCGGCGTGCAGAATCTAGCGCCTGAACTGTTCTGCAAAGAGAATCTTCGTTTAGATTTGGGTCTTTGCAAATCTGTAACGGCGAGTTTTGCTGGTTGTACGGTGTGCCCATTTCGACGCGATGGTATAGATTTACAATAGACTCCAACATTTGTGATGCCTTTGTGTGAACTGCATTCGCACAACGATCAGAGTCGAGGTCTGGATCAATCAGCGCGCAACCCCATCGATGCTTTCGGATCAACGAAACACCACCGTCCGATCACAGACAGAAAAGGACACCACGTTGAGACCCACCAAGTGGTAGACTACAACCAGCTGTTGGAAATTTTGTGGATTGCAATGTTCATTTTGTCATCTGAACATGTCAGTTGTTTCTGTTGAAATGCGAAATGTTGCTAAAAACTTGTTTTTGACTTACCACTCACTGGCTGGCTTCGGTGCGTTGCTACGAAACAGCAGCTGCGCAGTACCTCACTTCCGCTCCAGCGAAATTACCTCCAAATCCAAATGCTTTAACAAGTCAGCTACAAAGCTGCGCAATCTTCGTAGAGCTATTGTTGGCACATCTATTGTAACTATTCCATCAAAAGATAAAGAGAAAGCCAGTAAAATGTAAGTCCCTCGGTACAAGTTCAGGCAGAGTTCGAAGTGTGGTCGAGCTTTAGGATTTGTTTTGAAGATAAATTTGCGCAGAGCGTCCCGCTGCAGGTTTTGAAGAGGCGGAATGCTACAGATGACCATCAGACGATTGGTGATCAGTCATTTTTGTGATTTTTGCTCTGCAAACTTCATCTCAACACCATGTCAGGTCAAACTTATGCAGAACAAACTTTACCACAATCAAGGTATGAGCTTCAAGTGGTGTCAACGCAAATTTTAATGTCAGTCAATCAACTGTTCAATTGAGGGTGTCACATGACGCGTCGCTTCGTTTGCTGGTCACGATCTATCCTGAGCTGTTTCCGTGCTTTCAGCAGTGCAACAAAGGAAGAATTGAGTGATATATTTCGCAAACTTGTCCGAAGTTTCAAACCTGAGGAGAAAGAGTCAGAAAGAATCGCTGTTCTCCGACAACTTTTCATTGTCACCAAGAATTCTGAACATGTGAGGTATGCTTTGCGACGGCCCACAGAACTACACTCCCGACTGGTTCGACAAGTGACGTTTCGTATTTGCGGGCGAAACATTTCAGAAGAGAATTCTTTTGTTTCGTAGCGTTCCTCAAGATGTTATCAACACGCTGGCACAAGGGTTGGCGTCGCCAGGAAAAACCAAAATAACAACCAAAACCCTCTGCGGTCTCATTCTGCAAGAACTCGTTCCCGGGATCGCACTCAGTTTGTCCCTTGACGCTGCACATTTGGACGAAAATCAAGTTCCGTCTGTGCTTGACGTTGCAGCAGTACAGGTGGGTTCGTTTCGAGACAGCAACCTGTGCACTTTCGAGGGAATAACACACGAGTGAGAAAAATGCACACGTTTTTCTTTTTCTGCAGAGTTGTAGCGATCCCGACGTACTTCGGCGTTTAGTGCCACAATTGATCAAGTGAGATGCGCCGTGGTGTTTTATTTATTTTTTATTTTTTGTCTGAAGTTGGTTTGGTACGCACCATGTCGCTCTCCTGCGATAGACAAGATTTCACCGCATTCTTCATTCAGATGGATATCTACAGTTGGGCTTCACGTCGATGTTGTGTCATCCAGCCTCTGCGTCACGGCGACAGTGCTGACGATCAACAGGAAAAGTTTCTCGACAGGTGAGATTCCACTTGTTGAAGTGAAAGGCGAGTTTAGTTGTCTCTCCAATGATCTCCTCAAAACAAGGGACTCTTTACTTTCAGAACAAAAGCGCATAATTTCCTGTCAGATTGTGGAGTGGTTGAAAAACGTCAGTCTGCACCAAGGGGCGAACCCATATTCTCGGGGACTATTCAAGAAGGACGGAAACGAGGATTTTGTCGTTGAAATGGACGGAACACCTGCGAAAGGATCGTTCACTGTCTTGTGTGTTGGTGGGATGTGCAACATTGCTTTTTGACGATATTTGCTGAATTAGGAATGGTGCAATTTGCCTCACGTTGGTTGTGTTGTTGTGTTCTGATGTTTTCTGCAAAGATCTCGTCTCGTCTGCTCTTCAGGTCAGTATTACAGAGCAGACCAGCTGCTCAACATCTTCACATTTTCGCTGCTGAGACAGTGGCTCGAGTACGAGTCTTCCTGTACTGGCGCTGAAGACATGAAAGAATCAGAAGCAACTTTAGACGCTTCAGTGCAGTATTCTCTACGAATCCTTGAGCAGTGCAATAGAAGTGAGTGAATTTGTCTGTGTGTCCCAACCCAACCCCTGTGACGGCGAAGTATTTTCCTTTTGTGCATTGTTGCTGTCTGCAGTTCTGTCTTGTCTCGATGGATCTACCATTGGCAGTGGCCGAAAATCTCACAGCAAGATTGTACTTTATTTTTGTTTCAGAAAGTAAACTGCCTCATGACATGGAACTTCAACAAGCCGTAGGTTATCACCAAAGCCGCACTTTTCATTGGTCACACATATGTGCCTCCTGTTGTTGATTTTGAAATGTGTTTCTTCATTGCAGGCTCTGATTGAAGCGATCTCACAACTGGATTGTGTGTGCTCGCAAAATCCAGCCTTCATTCCAAAAGTGTTTGAAGAAGTGAAAAATGTCAGCTCCAAAGTGTCGGCAAGTCAGCCTCGAGTTATGGTGCCTCTGATGCAGTACTTCCTCAACCACAGTTAGTTTGTGCACTTTTGGAAAGACACATATTTTTTTTTGACATAAGTAACATGCTGATGATTTTTTCTTGTTCTTGGCAACACTTGCTCTCACTTTCCCAACCAAGCCTGCAAAGAAACCTGCAAAAAATTCTACTGTCAGAAATTGAGGCTTGTAGACTTCGAACTCGGTTCGTTCCGTTCTGGTTGCAGGCGACGCTGTCGTGCACGACGCCTTCCATGTGTACGCGGCATTTTTCAACGGTGTTCTCGAGACCAGCTTTTCAAGCCCGACTATCTCATTTGAAGCCATGACGTTCATCAGGAAGAATCTGTTCATTTTGTGCAAAAGGACGCCGCTTCTGCAAAAATTCTTTCCCAATATACTCAAGGTGAGCTGTGATGTTCTCGTGTCAATTCACAAGGAGACAGACTTCAGTGAAGTTCCCTGTTTGAAGATCATGTGAACGATTTGACATATCCAGATATTTGCGTGGCACCCAGGGACGTACATCTCTGACATAGCGGACATCGTTTCATCATTTCTGTCACCCACAACATCCATAGAGGTCAGTGCATTCCAAGTGAGGTTTCAGCTCAAGAGGGCTGTTTGGTCTGAAGTTCAACTGTTGGTGCAGACTGTTCAAGTGTTACAAACAGAGAACGGTAAAAGTGTTTTCCAATGCTTCAAAGAACCAAACAGTTTGCGAGAGTGTGTGTTTGTGCGTGCAGGTAATTCACGCACTCCTTGATCTGCCGTGCTTGTCGGCGGCGTTGGAATTGGCGCGCCAGGGGGGTGGGAGCGTTGGCGGCGCCGTCGACCCGGGTGCGGTGACGGTGACGGCGCTCAGCGACCCGCGCTACAAACCGCTGTTCAAGTTCATCCTGCGAAATCAGAGCGGGTCTGGAGACACCATCGACAGGTTTGACCCCTCACTTCATTTTCTTTTTGTATATTTGTGTCCTTGATCATTTTTTTTGCAGGTTCACTCGCAATCATTTTTTTCTGCTTCCACAGCCTTGTCTTGTCGTTCGGCCATCCCAGCTTTTCTGGTTCTTCTGTTTTGCACGAAGGTGTCTGTATTTCAGGCTTTCTGTGCTGCATTCGACACTAGAGGGACACAAGAGCCACCCGCGTGTTGTAATGTGTGCGGAAGCTGTGCCCATATTGGTCAAGTGAGTTGCTTTCTTTTGAGTTTCGCCAAATTGACAGTGACGCGTGCGCAACCATCTGACCCAGCCAAGAAGTTCGACCGAGCCCAAGAGAGACAAACTGCAGACCGTGCAGCGTTTTTAAGCGTGTGGTCCCGAAGGGTGTTACCACACGCTTAGTGTAGTCACCATCAGTCTGTATGTCCATCCGTATGTGTAACTGGGGGGGTGGGTTGGACCCACTTTTGGAAAAATAGTCAGTGAGCATCACTGATCATTTCTGGCCATTTTTCCCAAAGTGGGTCCAACCCCCCCCCCTGAACTTGAAGGTGTTTATGAACTGCGAACGTTTGTATGGACCACACGCTTTTTATGCGTAGCATTCTTGTT
>JAAUXT010132213.1_pt1 | contig 11366 bp, 14 predicted proteins | sample 7278171 | NCBI WGS metagenome assembly JAAUXT01 (sample SAMN14350112, study PRJNA611818) | marine sediment metagenome | isolation source: surface marine sediment (1.8m) | place: French Polynesia: Moorea | collected 2018-08 | reverse complement strand
ATTGGTTTTTTGCCCATAAAAATACGTAAAAGCAAAAATTTGTTCTTTTGACACTTCGTGCATCAACTACAGCCCGAAAGTGAATGAAAAAACCAAACATGACCAAAATCGAACAAATAGAACACTTTCAAACTCGTGTTCACAGACTTAGCCTTTTGATGCCTATAGGTGATTTTCACCATCACCATACATTATACATAATGTATGGTTCAAGGTTCAAATCACCTAAAAACTGCTGTACACATACTTTTGGAAGATGTTGCTTGCAGGTGCTTTGATTTGGCTAGCACCGATTTGGCTCGTTTGAGCCCAAATCATCCAACCCACCTCAAATCACCTAATTACACCTCCACTTGGATCTCAAAAGATCGATTTATGCCGAGCAAGTCACCAAACTCCATAGATGACTGCGTACAGACTTCTTGTTGTGGTGTGTATGTTCAACACACTATCAAAATGGGCATTTTGTCCTGGCCCCAACTGTTGATGAATTTATTGTTGCGTCATAAGGATCATGTGCACTAATACGCAGCAAAATACATTTTTGAGAAAACTCCCAAGAAGACAATTCCCGAGAACAAGATTTTGACAAAAAGTAAGAAAAATTCAATTCATAGCTTTTGGACCATTCTCTGATCAAAGTGGAACCCTTTTGAAAATAGAAGCCAATTTTTGAAATGGATGTGCATTTTTACAACACTGTAAAGATCATACTGGCCCTTGTGTGTTGGGGGCTGAAGCGCTTTTCACATTGATGACGCGCGGTCATTTTTTGACGTCGGCGTCAAAATTCAACATTGAACCCAATGGTGGAATTGTTGACGACAGCCCAAAAGCTGACGTCAAAAACGATCGCGCGTCACTCAATGTGAAAACCGCTTGAGTATCTGTACCCTCAGTGTGAACCTGCCCTGTTCCCAGCACGAGGCGGAGTCAATACTCATCAGTCTCAGGCCAGTACTCATTGATCTGTGATCACACAATCAAATCTCTTCTTCCAATGTTGTAAAGGAAAGCTGTAATACAGGCGGTGGCTGTGCAATCTGGTTTCTCAAATCACCGCGAGCTCCAATGGAGCTGTTTGTTGTGTCTATGAACAGAGGGCGGATAAAAGGTGGTGCTCCAGCGTTCCTGTGCACACCCAGGTCACAGGATGAGCGGCAGGGGTGGGTACGCACCCAGAACAGCTTCTTGATGCTCATTGGTTGGGGCCAGGAAGGCAGATCAAGACCCCACCACGCCTCCTGTGTGAATGCCCGTTATTTTGCCCATGTTTGGCACAGGGCTTCAGTTAATCAATTCTCATTAGTTCGTGCAGGGGAGGGAGCATCCCCGAGTCATCTATCGATGTGTGGGAGATAATGGGAACATGATTGAGTTTGCGCTGTCATGTTCAGAGGATCCAGGCAAGGAAACAGAGGGAGACCTTCGGGAGCCAGGGGGGCCCATTCACGACTTCCATGGCCCTGGTTTGACCTGTTTCCAACACACATGCAGCGTGCGCCTGGCTGGGTAAATCTACAGAACCTTGCTGGTATTGTCTTGACAGTTCCCACCGGACAAAATGGGTATTAACCCCTTCGTTGGATCCAGGGGAGTGAAATCAGTCTTCTGTGGCTGATCCAGGGGGCCGGCCTAAAATATACGTTGCCGCGTGGGCCTGACCAACCTTGCTGTGTCAGTGCTGACGGGAGGAGAGGAAATTGGTGTTTACAACCCGCTCCCACAGGATCCAAGGGCTGAAAATAAACATTTTCCATGAACCAAAGCACACTGTGCCACACGCACACTGTATCCCTGGAAAAGTGAAGCGCAGTCTGAGTAGTGCAGGTTTGAGAGTGCTGATGAGAGGAGAGGAAATTGGTATTGACTCCCCATAAAGAAGGCACCATCCTCAGGTAGATCCAGGTGGGACGGGGTCTGTATCATCGGGTGGATCCGGGGGGCGGGGCCCTGACCCTGGGCCCATGTTGAAAAAGAACGTTGGCCGGCAGCGGGGAGCCTCACCATGAGCACGCTGAAAAAGAGAACATTTGTCATGCCTCGTGTGAACCAGTTGTTCTCAACGCCACTTATATTGTCAGTGTGTGTAGGTCTGTGACCGTTTGACCCAGCCCAGGACAGCCCCCTGAGCATTATTTATGCTCGTAGCAGGGCATGTTGGGCACATAGCCTGGGAAAAGCACAAGTGTTATTTTGATTCTGGACACCAAAGAGGTAACATCTCTCTCTCTCTCTCTCTCTCTCTGACCATTCTGATTGGCTGAGGCAATTTTGCATTCAAGGGTTTTTGGTGCTGAGTCCAAAGGGAGGTACAGCATGCTATGGGCTCTCATGGAATTTCCGCGACAAATGACCTGGAAGGCACACTCGTGTTCATGTGAAAAACCAGTCCGGAACAATCCTGCTAGTTTTCCAAGTGAAGTTTTCCCACCCGACACTTGAAATGCATTGCCTACCCACAAAGCCACTTCGGCCACACACCCACCGTGACTCATACGTGTCGCCCCCTACACTTGGGCCCTGGATCCACTGCTGGGAGCCACCATGCTCCTCTGAGTTTCAGGTAGACAAGCTCCTATCTGTCTGTGTCTCGGGGCCTTGAGCCGCCATTATCTGAGGAAATTGTCTGCGGATCACCTCGCGTCGCCTCCAGGGAGAAACACGGAGCTGTTTCCTGGGAGACAGGCCGTTGCCCTGGAGACTCCCCATCAACGCAGAGAAGCAACAGATTTCTTCATGACACATTGCAAACAGGAAGAAAATGCGAGTTTGTTGTGGCATGGAATCCAGTCCAAAGGCAGTCAGGTTGACATCAAACTCGCAGAGAACTGAATTCACGTTGAACCAGGCGCACAGGGAAGTGGATTTGGTCATGCCTTGCCGCAGGGCTTGCCAGATGGGTTCGTATGAACCCGCGATTTCATGGAGAGAGGTGATGTTCCTGACGTACCCTTCATCCCACACATCCAACCATCCCTGTCCCGGTATCTTCTCCACCTGCCTTCCTCTCACCTAGATCTTTCACCTGGATCAGTTCCCTCTTCATCCACCCTGGATGGTTCTTTTCCTTTCCAACGTGTTACATCGTACATAATGTCAAATGTTGTCCAATCAATTACAGCGTCCGTTTCACAACCTAGAGCTACCTACCCCTCTCTACCCCACCCTTTCATTCCCACCCTCCTCCCCACCCTGATCCACCCCTACTCCACACACCCCTCCCTCCCTCCCTGTTTCCGTAGTGTGTATTGATGAGTTGGTCTCGCGTCACACAAACCGTCAATGGCTCCACTTAGAGCTGCCACTCTGCGTGTCAAAGTGCCATCAGTCATCATTACACCGGCACGTCCGGGCCTGTCAGAGTCACTTCCGGTGTAATGGGGTTCCATTTCCCCAGGGTTGCCGGTGTAATGGGAGTGCATTCCCCCCAGGGTTGCCGGTGTATTAGGAGAGCATTTCGCCAAGGGTTACCGGTGTAATGGAGCCTTACCTCCCACGAGGAGTGTGTTCCACCCGGTGTGATGTGGTGCGTGGCCCCCATGTGTTGTCCCGTGCACCAAGTCCTGCCCCAACCCATGGAGCACGTGGGGTACTGGCGAGACAATGTGTCAATTTGTCAGAATCACACCGGACATCAATGACCATGTTGATCACAGAGCAGGGACCATGAAGCTGTGGAGCACCTGACTTGGGACCCCTGGTTTCTCTTTTCCCGGTGTGTGGCCATGCACTGACCCTGTGTTTCCTGACTCTGCCCCTCATCCCACCCACTCCGGTGTCACGTGGTATGGTGCACCTGGCTCTCAACACCCGGTGTGGTGTGGTGCAGTGTCCCTGACCCTCTGTCTCTGGATCTGCCCTGCATGAACAGAGAGGTGTGGCCCCTTCCCTCAGCCCCTGGATGCCCTGCCCTGGTGTGCTTTTCATCCCCGGTGTGACATGATCTGGTGCATCCAACCCTCTGTCCACTAAACCTCGTCTCCACACATGCACCCGGTACAGTGTGGTATGGTGCACCTCCTATATCTGCCCGCCCCCCTGGTCCTCACCCCTGGATCTCAGGCTGCGCCTACTCTATCACAGCCATCTCATGCTGGTACGTATGGTGCACCTCCCACATCGACCTCACCTCTGGATCTGCGCCTGCACCAGAACAGCCCCCGGACCTCGCTCCTGGATCTGCACCTGCACCAGTACACCCATCTCCAGTGTAGTGGGGTGTACCTGACCCTGAGCCTCCTATATCACTCCTGGATCTGCGCCCACACCTCCTCCCAGTACAGCCACTTTGCGTGTCAGTGCACCGTTACTCATCATTACAGTGTGAGCAGGGAGGCCACGGAGTGAAGTTATAGGGGGCCACGGCCTGGAGGGGGAGTATAGTGGGGGGAGTGTGTGAGCAAGGATGGTGCGGAGTGAAGTTACGAGGGCCAGGGCTGGAGGTGTAGCCTGGTGAGCGGGTAGAGGGAGTGGGGTCAGGGCTGGACGGGCGCTGGTGAGGGAGGGTGTGAGCAGGGAGGGTGCGGAGTGAAGTTACGAGGGCCAGGGTTGGAGGTGTAGCCTGGTGAGCGGTAGAGGGAGTGGGGTCAGGGCTGGACGGGCGCTGGTGAGGGAGGGTGTGAGCAGGGAGGGTGCGGAGTGAAGTTACGCGGCCCAGAGCTGGAGGTAGAGCCTTGTAGGGGGAGAGGAGGGTGTAGAGCCAGGTGTGAAATTAGAACCTGCAGGGGACCGACAAAAACACCACCCGGTGTTGCACTCCTTGTTGAAATCCGACCTCCGATTCGTGTCTGTCTCACCAGAACAAAAATTCGTGATGAGGAGTGACAACGTCAAATGGTAACATCTGGTTTCAGGATGATACAAGGAAACAATGACCTGTCTGCCTGCCCATCCACCAGTCTGAATGTGTGTGTGTGTGTGTGTGTGTGTGTGTGTGTGTGTCTTTCTGTCTGTGTCTGTTTGTTTGTCTGTCTGTCTGTCCATCTCCCCTCTCTCTCACTGTCGCAGTGCGGTTCCCCACACTATCTCTCTCACCCTTTCCCCCTTTGTTTCCCATGAGATCCACCCCTTTCCCCACCTTACATCTTCCCCCTGGTACCGCCCCCTGTTCTCAGCAGACCTATTGACTAGGCGGCTTCTGTTTCTCTCGCTCCTCCCCCTGGGCTGCTGTATAGATTGATATGTTTGGTGCGTGTTTCTCTCCCATTGATCCTCATTATCCCGAGACAATCAACAATGAACAGCCATCAAGGTGTGGAACAGGCGCGTTTAGCACCTGGAAGCGTGGCGCGGGCATCAGTGATTGAATTGCGTGTTTCATCACTGCAGGTGTGTGGAGTAGGTAGTTTTACCACCTGAAAGCTTGGTGCATAGAAAGCGTGGCGCCTGGTCCTTCATCACAGATGGACAAAATTGGGAGGTTCAGCACTTGAAAGCGTGGCCCATAGATACAAAATGAAATTGTGTGTTGCACCATGACAGAACAACAGAACAGAGAGGTTTTGCACCTGAAAGCGTGGGGATCGAGGATGAGGATGCGTGCTCCACCATCACACATGGACAGAATAGGGAGGTTCAGCATGTGAATCCGTGTCTCACCAGCCAGTTTGCATTGGTGTGTCATAATGCGTGAGATGTTCGTCTGAAGCATGTCCCCTGAGATATCTGGAAAATTGAAGACAAAATTTGTAATTGTATTTTTTTTCTGTGTGTGTGTGTGTGTGTGTGTGTATGTCTGTGTGGGTTGCTATTTCTGGTGTTGCAAAGTTTCGGCAGCAAGGACAGAGGGGCAGCAACATCTCGTTTGGCTTGAGCGCCCAGTGTGCACCGGCCTCACTCACCCCACAATGGACATGGTGTGCACCCTTGGGCCACGTGACGCACCCGCTGTACCCCTCACCACATGACACACCCGCTACACCCCTTGCCACATGACTCTCCCGCTGCACCCCTCCCCATGTGACACACCCACTGCACCCTGTGTGACGCACCCGCTGCACCCCTCACCACATGATGCACCTGCTGCACCCCTGACCACATGACGCTCCCGCTGAACCCCGGCCTCGTTCCCGTTCCTGTCGCGGCTCCATTTCCGGCGCCGCACCACATCCGGCGCAGGAGGCGCAGTAATTTCCGGGAGCAGCGGAAACAGCCATGTCGCCATTACTGCAATAACCGCGCTACAAAGAGAGGGAGGATCCGAGGGGGGAATCCAAGGGGTCGGGGGGCACCTAGGGATCCAGGAATCCAGGCCAGAATGCTCAATGGGGCAGCAGGAAGACCAGCCATAGCACTGCAGTGGGTGAGAAGAGGGAGGAATCCAGCAGGATAGGGAGGGACTGACTGTCCAGGCCAGTCTGGAGCCCTGCCAGGGTGCGGCGGGGTGGGGGGTAGGCGTGGAGGGCGGGGGTGCTTTCGGGGTGCCCGGGGTGGTGCGGGGTGGGCCGGGTGGGCGAGGTGGGGCGGGGCGGGGAGCTAGGGAGACCTTTGTACCAGAGGGGTGCAGTGTTTTCTCTTGCAGGGTGAGAGAGGGGACAGGGCATCCGGGGGTGTCCCATTTCCTGGTGTTTGGTGCACATGTAAAGGGTGGATCTCCACTGGGCAGGGATTGTGAAGGGCTAATGTTCAGTGAGTACCCCAGGACAGACACATCGTATCATAGGTCCCTCTCTTGCACGGGCCCTTCTGGGTGAGACGTCACATCAGGAGTCAGGTCTTACTGTCTTGGGCACCTCACCGCGTGAGACCACTACTGTATCTGGTTGTGGTTCTCATTTCCCCACACGCTGCCACTGGATGATATCCTGTGCCACAGGTCAGACACACCTCAAGGTCAGACCAAACTCAAGGTCAGACCAACATCAAGGTCAGATCCACATCAAGGTCAAATCCACATCAAGGTCAAACCCACCTCAAGGTCAGATCAAGCTCAGAGTGAGACAAACTTCAACGTCAGATCCACCTCAAAGTTAGACCTACCTCAAGGTCAGACCCGCCTTAAGTTCAGACTCGCATCAAGATCTGCATCGAGGTCAGATCAACATCAAGGTAGATCTACAACAGACCTACTCCCTGCTTCAGAACCCCCGTGCTGGACAGAACCCTGTGTCTTGTCCCATCTTCATGCACACAGGTCCGCCCCCAGCCTGCAGCTGCATCTTCTTCCCTTCCCGTCTTCCTGTAATAGAGGCTGATTGAATGCAATTTTTACATCAAACAAGGCAGCTTTCTGTGCTGGATACAGCTGTCCTCGTGTGGGAACACGGAGACTGCATTCACATCGGGTGCGTCACTTCTGCATTGGGGTGAAGTTCAGACAAGGTGCGTCCTGTCCTGCATTTTCAGTGATGTCTGCATAGGATGCGTCGCACACTCCATTTATCGTGGCATTCCATGAGTGCGTCAAACATTGCGTTTTCAGTGGTGTTCACACTGAGTGCAACACATACTGCGTTCTTGCTGATGTTCATACTGGGTGCATCACATGCTACGTAGCGGGTGATGCACCAGGTGTGCACTCACCCCAAATCTCAGCCGAATAGCCTTCCCCTCCCAGTTACATCTACAGACGTCATCAAAGCTACACAGCGAATCTGCTCATGTGGAACATCTCCACAGCAGTTTGCACTGCAGGGGAACCAAGGGGTGGAGGGGTGGATCCAGGGGCTGAGCAACCTGACCCTCCCCCTTCCTGTGCAAACAGGCATGGTGTCCATGGTGATCCAAGTGTGCAGGAGCCAATGGGCCTTGTCACAGGTCCACCAGGCCAATGCATCCAACCGTGGCAACTGGTATGATTGCATCAATTCCTTACTCCAAGGCAGTAAAAGGGAAAAGAAGTCAACTCCAGAACATCCACCCTGAGCAAGATGCACATCCTGTCAAGTGGCCAATGCAGACTGCAAAGACTCAAACTCCAGAAGTGGCTATGGACCCGGTCATGGAGGAGATGACTCGAGCCATCCCTTCCACGAGAGGCCACATGTTCTTGGGGCCATCGGTGACCGCTTCAAGTCTGTGTCGCCAATCATGCTCCAGAGCACTCCAGATTCAGAAATCCAGGCCTTCCGGGATCTGGACCATCAGATGTTTCCTTCTCGGCCCTTCAGGGGGGTTTATCTTCTGTCCTACATGAATGATACTTACCCGGTAGTTCTCCCCACTCACTCCAGACGCACCATCATCACAGAGCAGCTTTCCCGAACCATGCTGGAGCTGGTCAAGCAACTCCCCCAGAAGGATTGTCTGCTCACTAGGAGCGAGTATGTGAAGGCTAGGAGCACAGCTGTGGATCCTGTCCCCAACAGGCCCGCTCGCAGAATGGTGGAGACAGCTTCAACTGCCATTGGGATGGTGGAGACAGCTTCAACTGCGGGAGAGACATGCCCCTTGCAGGTAGCCCAAGGAGGTTGGGAGACAGACTCCCACACAGAGGTAGAAGTGGCTCCAATGGAGCCTGCTCCCTCCCAAGGTGTGTTTCAACCTCTCAAGGCAGCTCCCCAAACGGATGTTTCTCAGACTGCAGTAAAGCCGATTTCATGTCGTGTGCCTACCAAAGCTCAATGGAAAATGCCCCCTCCTGATCTGAGTGTGGCCATCCAGCTTAGTCACTCCCCGCAACAGAGCTGCACTGAGTCTTTTGATCTTGGTGGGGATGAGGTACCACCCCCTGAAGATCCAGACCGTACTCTTGAAGCAGAGGAGCAGGATGATCAGCCACCTCGAACCGTTTCAGCGACTGTTTCGACGACCATTTCAAAACCGTTTAGCTCCACAGATGCTAACAGTGACTCACAATGTACAGAGGGTGCCACAGCCATTAAAGTCATAACAGCCTCAACTTCGAAGCCAAGGCTACCCATGCCCAAACTCATGGAAGATGGGTGTGTGCTTCCCCCGTGTACTGTAAAGAGCTTCCCGGCACCCCACCCTGCTTGGAAGATCCAGATAGGGGAGAGGGAACTCTCAGACCTTCTCCCTAAATCCCTGCCAATTGTCCCTGGGGTATTGGGCAATCGAAGCATGCTCTCCTGGAATTGGAGTTTCAATGGTTCATTCCCAAGGAGCAACTCAGTGAATCACAGGCCCGTCTGCAGACCACAGCCAACATCCAGAAAGCTCTACGGACTGCTCTGATCCACCCTGCAGTTGAGCAGGGTCTGCTCCCCACCCCCACCTCAGATCACCACCCAGGTCTCGTGACAGTTGAAGACTTGAGGTGTCTCACCCAGGACGACCATGTAAATCTCAGCATGAATGGAGTTGAATTCTTCTATCCCGTCCTGCGAGAGCATCTCCTCGGTGGCTTGACAAAAACTCAACAGTACCTCCTGTCTTGCCTGGTGTTTGGGTAGTATCCATCTCACTTCCGCCAGAAGAAGGTAGGCCAGAAGATGCATGAGCAGCTGACCCTCTTGGCAGACCGCATTGAGAAGTATGATGGCGGTTCCACCACCTTCCAGGCCTCCAAGAGTCTCACCATGTGCCCTTTCCCAGAGTGTTTCTACATGTGTTCATCACAGTACGCCGCAGTGAAACATGCCATGCACGCACACTACCACACTTGGGTGGTTTGTGGTACCTGCCTGTGTCACTTTGCTCCAAGCCTCACCACAAACGTTTCATCGGGGCAGAGTCTCGTCACCTTGAAGGAGCACATTCTGCTGTGCAGGAGCCCTGCCGGTTTGTCCATGGCCGAGGCTTCCACTGAAGAAGTGCCCTCAGCGAGGAGTACACCCGTGAGTGTCTCAGCATCCATTGGTGCGCCTGACGACGGTGCTAACACTGTTGATGGCGATGCTGATGGTGTGAGTGACAAGGGAGGGGCCCAGTGGGCCTCAAGGAAGTGGAACCTCGCGGCCGTCCTCGTGGGCGGTGCTGACAGTTCAGATGATGAGGAAGAAGCTGAGCAGGCCTCAAAAAAGTGGAACCTGGTGGCCATGCTCGGAGGCAAGGAGAGCTCCAGAGATACACGTCCAACCAAGCGGTCCCGGAAGGCCAGAAAATGAGGCAACCATCTCACTGCATTTCTGGGGGGTAGGGGGGTTGGGCATGGGAGTTCCAAAAAAGATAAGTAATCATTTCAAAGAAGTTGTTTCATTCTGATGAAACCTGTGATGTATTTATTCTAGATGTGCTGAAAATTTTGTAGTGTTCGAGCGTGTTTTCGCTCTTAGTTTTGTTCAACTCGTAGTTTTGTCTTTTGACTTTTATGTAGGAAAAAGGGGTTCTGTAAGGGATGGCCAGGTGGGACAGTTCACTGTTTCCCCAGCCTTTTCGTATTGTTTCTCTCATTAATCAGGTAGGGTTGACTTTTTATTTCCAGGGTGTCGTGGGGACCCCGGGGTCCACCCGTTCAGAAATCAGAAAATAGAAATACTCCAGTTGAAGTTTGTTCTTTTGAGTCCGAATCATTTGTTCCATGTGCGGGCCGTACGGCTGGCCCTCCTTTCCATGAGTGGCCCGGCTGGACGGCCCCTTTGCTGGGTCATTCAGATTCGCTCTCGTTTGCAATTTCGGGGAATGGGGGTTTTCTTGTGATTGTAACAGTGCTGTAAAAGGGGTTGTGAATGTTTAAAGTTTTCAAAGCGGTTGGATCCGCGGACCTTTTTGCCTCACTAGGACAAGTGGGCCTTTTGATCCTGTATCACAGAGTTAGTGTTTCCAGAGAAGATGTTTTCTTGTGATTTTATTAAATCGAGGGTGTGGATGATTTTGTTCCCTGAGATCATATTTCGGGCATTTTCTGTTTGTTCACCCTTTTCGATCATGAGCCATTCTAACCGCCCATTTGGGACATGATTTTCAACAACTTTTGGTCGTTTTACAATGACCATTCCAAATTAATTGTTTGAAACATCAAAAATAAGAACAAAAACGAAAGAAACGTAATAATCCATGAGATGTCAAACATCTCCAAAAAATGGGTGTGTCCCAGTGGTTGGAGGTCCATTTTCCACGAGGTGTCGCGCCCTGTTGTTGACCGTTCTGATTCAACCGTTCAAGGGGGATGCATTCTCAAATGGGCCATTCAAAAACAGGCCCCTGAGTATTTCTGATCCTGGTTGGTCCGTTCAAGTTCGAACTGTTCAATGCTTTCAACCGTTTCAGGGTGAATTTTCATTTTGCCATGGACCTTTGGGAGGGCGATAATGGGCCGTTAGAACAAGGTCCCGTTCTATCTTCCCTCCTCCCCCCGGGTTTTTCAGAATGTCACTCCCCAGTGACTAGTCGTTAAAGGGTGTTTTGAGTGGTATTTGTTTAACCTGGCCTGTTCAGGCCTCCTCAATCTCAGAACTGAGCCAAGTTCCTAATTGTCGAATGGCTCCAGGTTTATCCCTTATTTTGGATCTTTTGAAACAGTT
>JAAUXT010086869.1_pt1 | contig 11366 bp, 13 predicted proteins | sample 7278171 | NCBI WGS metagenome assembly JAAUXT01 (sample SAMN14350112, study PRJNA611818) | marine sediment metagenome | isolation source: surface marine sediment (1.8m) | place: French Polynesia: Moorea | collected 2018-08 | reverse complement strand
TGATTTGTGGTTTTGACAGCTCTACTGCTTTTTGCAGCTCTGGCAGGGTTTGCACCTGGGCCTCTGAGTACTCTGGGGTGACGAGTCTCGTTAACTCTTCCTCAGATTCCTCAGTTGCACTCAGCTGATGTACTAACACACTGTTGATCTTTTCAGGTATACCTGCACTGGCACCTTTCTGCACAGGTCCTGGTGAATGATCCTCGGAAGAATCCTCCATGTTGTGTGTGGTTCGGGTCCTGGGAGAACCCATCCTCACAACCGCCACTGCTTGCAGCACTGCAGTAAGGAGCAGCCTCGGCTCGGCAAGACTGCCACAGTGGAGTCAAACTCAAGCATATGCTTCAAACGTTTATTACTCTCCTATCTCAAGCAAGGTAGCTCTTGACAGATGCAGGGTGTCGTGGTCGTGGCTTTAAGTAGGTGGCTCGAGCTGCGAGTTTGGTGTGCAGCTTCAGCTTCGTGCAGCTCCGCTGAAGCAGCTTCATCGGTGCTCAGCACCTCGTCCAAAAGCTGGATCGCACGCGTGGGAAGAGCCAACTCTTCCACACGACATCTGGTTGTGGATGCAGATCAAGAAGATAGTCACTTCAGAGGGGGGGGGGGGCTGACACCAACTAGAAAGCTCACGTCTCGAGTGCGTACTGAGGTTATGGCTTTCGAGGATGGGCAGTGGTCTGGATTTTATCGTTCAGAGCAGCTGCTGTGTTGTAAAAGTGTTTGCATACAGGAGTTATTCCCCTGCTGGAGCAAACACGAGTGATACGAGCTGCCGTATTCTTGTTGACACGAAAGGCAATCGTGTCTTATCGGTGCAGGTTTTATCACTTGTCCACCAAAACGGAATGGTTCTGTGTTCGTAGCTACTTTTTCGTTTGATCGAAGCGGAAGTTGAGGACTAAAATTGGTGAGATGTGCCATTCGGTCTGCTTTTGTAGATAGACACTGCGAGTTCAGAATGACAGTGGGCACATGACGTCTTCTCCACTGACACAATGGGAAGTCTGGAGTACTTCGTATTGGCGATGACTGCTGCTAGTTTTTGCGGATATGCTCTGCTTTTGGCTGTGATTTTCTCCAATGGTCATCTGTGGACGAACACAAACCGACTAATCGTCGCATTGAGCATGTCGGACGTCTTGAATTTGTTGTCGACAACGCTGGCAGGATTTGTGGGACCAGTTGCAAGCTTGACGGAACACAATTGCATCGTGCTGTCCACGCCAGCGCTGGGCTTTCCATTGGTTTCGATCAACTTGTTTCTGCTCGTTGCAGTGGAGAGATACATTTCTGTATTTTATCCGCTTAAGTACCACAGTTTGCTGACGTGGAAACGTCTCATGTTCTTCATCAGCGTTGCATTCATCTTTGGATTCTTTGTCGGTGTGTTGCCCATAATTGGGTGGAACAACTTGAAAAGGCATCACGACATTGGCTTTATTTGGACGTTCAACGATTGTCATCAATTCCTGGTTCTTAGAGGTGACTACCTGGCACTTGTGCACTTCATTACTCTGGTGGAAGCGATTGTTATAACCATTCTGTACGTCCGGATATTGATTCTGGCAAGACAGTTGGCCAAACGTATCGCTGCGCAAAGGCAGTCGCTCACGAGTCAGTTTCGTCAGAATTCTGTGGACAGTGGTTTGGATGCAGTGGTTACAGACAACGTCAAGGTGACGGTGAAACGGCGGACTGCCAGAGGTGTGAAGATCCTGTTGTTTCTGGTGATCGTGTACGTTGTGACAAAATTTCCCCTCAAGGTGTGCAATGCAGTCCAGTATCGTTTCTTCATGGATCGTACGATTTATGCTCTCAACGTACCCAGGGCGTACTACGTTACCAGCATCGTGCTGTCTCAATCCAACTCCGTTCTGTACCCATTCATTTATGCCTTTGCTAACCACGACATTTATGAAGTGTTGAAAAGAAAGCTGACATGCACAAAAACTCTGGTGATTTCTGGAGCAAATCTGACAATTCAGGATGCATCAACATGAAGTTTTGTGCTCAACTGAAAACTGACGAGAAGTTCTTTCAACAGCTTCATTTGGAAGAGATCTTTGCAAATTTCACATTTTTTGTGTTTGAGAGAGGACCCCAACAGATTGGTTCTTTGTGTACTGAATTTATTTTTGCAATCAAAGACGTGAATTTGCACACTCGAGACGCCAGAAGAAGTCCGTCAGGCCTTCTTGCCCTCAGACTCACGAGCACGTGTTTGTGGAAAAACTGCATGTGTGTTTGGAGCTGCATTTTATGCCAGGAGATTTCAGGTGAAGAGTTGCCAAGGAACTGCTGAAGCTGCAGTTGATGTTCACGTGAACACAAGAACGAGTTCGTCGTGCACAAGTGTTAATTGAAGCTGCACGGTGAGTATCTGCATCAGTGTGAAGTTGTGTGCGAACCAGCTGGTCGAAACATTTCATTTTCAATCGAGAAAAAGCGATGGAGGACACATCTGATCTCCGAAGTGGAAATTCTTGTGCATTGTGTGGAATCGAAGAGTAGCAGGTGATTTGTGAAATTTGGCTAGTCTGTGGTTCGTGGATCTCGAGTTTTTTGTGGGTACATGCACTTTCTCCTTTTTCAGGTGTTGATTCTCGGACGTGAAACTTGAGCAAGGGGCTTTTTTTGTTTAAAAGTCACCATGGTTGATGCAGATCCAACAACGTCGTTGAAAGCAGTCAGCCAGTTCACTGCGGGAGCTGTAGGTAAATGTGTTTGATCGCTTGGATCCATGAAGTTTTGACAAAAATTTGGTTTGGTTTTGACTTTGTCCAGTCATTTTACGTTTTGCACATGTGTTTCCGCGCTTGTCTGCAGCTGGCGCTGGAGCGATGTTCGTGGCCTTTCCGTTCGATGCAGCAAAGACGAAGCTTCAGACATTCCCGAGAGAGTACAATGGCCCTCTTCGCTGTCTTTTGGAAACATTCCGCACCCAGGGGACAACTGGGTTGTACCGAGGGCTAACACCTGCGATATGGAGCAATGTCAACGAATGCACTGTCGTCTTCACCTCGTATGGAGTGTGGCAGGATTGTGTGAAAAGAGCTTTCGGAGTTGACAGAGACAGACAAATGCACAGAGGTGAACGGGTTTTTGTGCCCGCCTGTTTTTCATTGCTCTTTTTGTGCCAACCCACGACATGTGCGACATTTTTTTTTCACCTTTACTTTGCAGGACATAATTATTTAGCTGGCGGGCTGACTGGGATCACAGCTTCCGTGTTTCTGTGTCCATCAGAACTGGTCAAATGTCGTCTTCAAGCGTTGAAGGAAATGGAACTTCGAGCAGAAAAACGGGGGTTCAAGCACCTCCAATTAGCTCCAAAGTGAGGCTGGAACAAACGAAAAGGGCACTTCGGAGATGGAGTCGATTTTGTCGAGAACTCGCGTTCCCAGATGACCGGTATGCTAAATTTAAAACGCGTTCGGTTCAGTGTCTCCATTTGGTGTTGTGTTTTTGTAGACCAATGACTTTGGCAAAACGGATTTGGAGGGAAAGTGGGCTGAAAGGGTTCTACAAGGGCTACGTTGCAGCTTTGTGCAAGCACACGGTGGGTTTCTCTTGCTTCCTCGGCACTTACGAACTCTGTCGAGAGTCCTTCACTGATCCTGGACACGCAAAAGATGAAGCTGGTAGGGCATTCTCAAATTTTGGTGTCGAGTGTGATTTTTGTGACGAGGTTCATGCACTGGCTTCCCCAGCTGAGGGATGGTGCAGCTGGGAGCATCGTGCAGACCGTTGCACCATAATTGGTCTGGACAACTCTGGGGAACTGATGTTCCGTTGAAACGTGTTTGCAGGACCACTGGTCAACTTTGTCAGTGGTGGAATTGCGGGCGTGGCGTACTGGGTCCCAGGATATCCGCTGGACAACATCAAGGCGCGAATCCAAATTGACTCGGCTCACACCTCCACGCCCAGCTTCTCTCGTTTACTGTGGGACGCGTCGCGCACAGAGGGCAAGTGTTTCACCGACGTGTGCAATTTGGCTCTTTGGCACAAAAAGGAGCGTTTATCGAGCGAAAATTTGGAATTTGTTGCGAGGACCGATCCCTGCTTGACAACTGCTGGAAAGGCGAAAGCTTTGTAAGGAGAGTTTGTCAATTCTCTGACCGTCGTCGATCGGTTTGCACTGTCTGACCTGTGCAGATGCAACGTTGTAGGTCTTCTGGGTCTCTACAAAGGGTTCAGCACTTGCCTGATGAGGTCTCCGTTGGCGTTGGGAACACATTTTGTCATCTACGAAACTGTTCGCAAAGAAACCGTGGAAGTTTTATTTCCATACTTTGACGACGGCTGATCGGAGTTGCAACTGTACTTTACGCAAGAGCAACCGCTTCAACCGCTGCTCGACCTCAGTTTGTCAGTTTTGTCCTCAACGAATAAAACCACGCGTCATTGCAAACACGCCTTGTTCAGATTGTCAGCACCGGTGTTGTTGGCGGTGCACGAACAGATGCCACCCAGTCGACTGTGGACATTGTTTCACGCTGTTCAGTAATTGCACCATCCTGGGAAGACACGCTTGCCGTGAGCCGCTGCAGCGTGAGATCTGTTTGTGCACGCCTCGCGAAACGCTCCGCAATGTGAACATCTGAGGGTTCACACACCGAGATCAGAGAAGACTTGGTGCACTTTTCCAATTTTTTTTATTGGTAATTTCAGTGGAAACGAACAGCACATCGTCACGAAAAATGGACGAGGTGGGCAAGAAAATATCACAGCGCGCACAAAACATTGTAATAAAACGGTAGAATTCTGCAGTGTTCAGCTTTGTGATGAGGTGAATGGGTTTGTAACGATGCAATGCATCAGGAACTTTTGATATGTTCTCTGTCAGCTGTTTGCAAACGTGAAATAGAACGTGAAAGTGAAAGATGGGGCACACAGAACGTCTTTCAGACACGGGGGGGGGCAAACTTCAAACATTTGTGTCCGCTTTGAACCACAAGAACAAAAGCAGGAATGCACACAGATCTCGGACGGACCACAGTTGTTGAGCTGTCTGCAGAAGTTGTACGCGTGCACGAAGCCGAGATATGCAGTCAGCGCGAACAAAGATGCCAGTTCAGTGGGTCACAGTTGCAGGAGATCGTCGCAGTGCAAGTGCTTCTGCCTGTATTTCACAAGCTGGCAAATTCCTTGGAAACCGACCATTGATGCTCCCATGACACAAATGTGCATAATCTGATGGCTGTGAAACTGAAAGCAAAGCGTTGCACGAACATTCGATTGAACCGTCCTGACTTCTATACATCTGCGTTCGACATAATTCTTGTGAGCTTTTGTGGAACATTATGAAACTTACCATGATGTCAAATTTACCAGGCCACAGTCTCTCCGGAATTCGAAGCGCGTAAATAGCGCCGCCGCACAGGTAAATCAGAGCCATCAGAACGAGGCAGCACAGCGCGTGCAGGCTGCGCAGTATTCCCTCGGTGAGGATGTAGTGTAAAGCCGGCACCACACCGGACAGGCCGAGACCCATGAAGAGTCCTGGAAGGAACAACAATGTTTTCGTCCGATTCTGAAGGAACGGTCCCGTGCAATGACTGAGGTCCCCCCCCCCAACACATTTCTGAAGGTGTTTACACCCTGAACATTTGGCACAAACAGGCGGTGGGGTGATTCTTCTGGATGTTTGCAACGTGTCTGTGTGTGCGTGTGTGTGTGTGTGTCACTGGGTCAAGGTGGCTTGAGAGCTCCTGTCGTGTAGGGTTACATTTTGGGTCAGGAACCTGTGAGCTGAGGGGTGGCACACTGGTCTCTGGAAACAGAGTTCTTTTCTTGCATCCAGAGAATCACACAGGTTCCAGCTCTATGGCAGTGACCGCATAACGTTTTGGTCAGTTTGGCCAAGTTCCATTGACGCTGGGCTCAATTGAACGTTGTTCTCCGTGTGACCCTGAAGGTCAAAGGACTCAACCTCTCGCCACAGACAGCATATTTGGCTGAATCTGATGGCTTTCTTCAACCCTGGGATGTGTCTGTCAACCGAAGAAATGTGTTGAAACAAGAGAATCCGACGGACATACACGCGGACAACTCACCGGCTCTGAGCGGACGATACTCTGGTTCCTGAAACTTCTTTGTGAACGCCACGATAATGCAGGCCAGACCGAAGCCAAACACAGACAGCTGGTAAAATACGGCACAAGCTGTCCGGCAGTAGAACCCGTAATATAGCCAAGGCGTGAATGAAGCCACAATCCAGATGATGATGCCCAGGTAGTCGAGTCTGAAACGACAGAGTAGGTTGCGTACACAACGGGTCCGAGTGTTTGGCACACCCCTGCCTTGAATTTTGTGGCACCAAGGACCTGTTGAAGCAACTCACAGTTGTGTTCGAGGAACCCCTTCTTTTGATGCTCTATTTGGCAACAAGTGTGTTTCAGTGTCGAAAGTTAGATTCACTGGTATGTTGTGCAGATCAAGAATCGGGGTTGGAGGGTCTGACCCAGTGGCGAATATGTAGAGTCCCACCCTCAGAAGCTCACAGTAAGGGGGGTCTGAAAGGCCCTCCTGACCGCAACAACTTGAAAATTGCAACAAGAAAATCCCCCCTCCCCCAGAAATTGTGCCTTTGGCGTGAAAAAAGAGGGTAATAAAATTTCAGAAGGAGGGGCGGTCCGCTGCGGGTATGTACTCGTGCCCGCTGTGGTTTTCAAAACTACTTTGCTGTTGTTGACTTTGTGATCGAGATTTTGTTCATGTACGAATTTTTGTTCGGAACAAATGGTGTTGCTATCTGAAAAAAACATGTTCATTGAAGCTTCTGATGCCTGTTGCGCAAAATATCCGATTGAATGTTCGATAAATTGTCGTGCTTGACATTTCAGCAAATTTTTTTTTCTCCAATGAGTACTTCCCGCTTTTGGCCCGTCGTTGCATGTACCTTTGGAAGAAAGAACAGACGTTGGGAGAGTGGCAGGCGAAGATATGGAAAGTTGCAGACAAGACCATGCCAAGCACTGCGCTGCCGAGGTAGATGGAAAAAGTCAGTTTCATTGGCGTGTCCACATCGCTGGCCAGGAACACGACCGTGTACGCGGCGAATGCCACGGCACCTGGAAAAACGCGCGATTGATAACAATTACAGTGCTCATTTGATCCAAAGTGCAGTTTCATACAAAACCCCAAGAATTTGGTCATTGCAATTCCCGCGAGCAAAGTGTTTATTTTCGAGCGGTCGTCTCAGTCATGCCGTTGAGAAATTCTCTCGGTGACCCGAATATTCCAGCTGTCCCGGGAATGTTTAGGGTTTCGACTTTTGTTTCACAATCGTGCAAAAGTGGCCACGAATGATCATTTGACAACACAAATCGAGCGCTGGGAACAGAACATATGTCGTCCACAAGGAAGATTGAAAAACAACTTGACTTTCACGAAGAGTTTCCGAGTTATTGGGCAGGAATAAGTCAGAAATATCCGTTCAGAGTAACCCTTTGACTGAGAAATTTTTGAGTTGCCCTCAACTCCGAAATATCCAAGTTACCCTTTACTCAGAAATTTACAAGTTGCTGCAACTTGGAAATTTCTGAGCAACTCCAAACTTAGAAATTTACAAGTTATTCGAGGGTAACTTTAAAAATTCTGAGCTATGTGCACGGAAATCACTTGAGACTCAGAGAAAAACTTGAGTCTCTGAGTCGTGTGTGCCATCAGGTTCGATGGAGTCATTTTTCCCACCTGACACACACCACTACGTCCCACAAAAATAGCTCCAGGGAGCAAAAAGTTTAATTAATATGCTTTTCAAAAAGTACCAAAATTGAATCCTCACTTTTGGTGACTTAAAAACTGTGTCAATATTTTGGAAAATTGCAAATCAAATGTACCCAAAAGATGCATCAACCAATCCTCTAGATTTGCCTGATTTATATCTTTTGTGAAATATTTGTACTTTCTGAGCAATTTCACATTTTCTGAAATGAAACCAATGAAAACAATATGCTCCAAATTGACCTCATTGCACTTGAAAACTGGGTTGCTTGATTTAGATATTTTTTTTATTTTATTTCATGTACTATCTTCAACTCAGAACAGACCAAATGGAACCAAAAAGCCCAAAGTTATACTTGATTGTCATTTCAAAACAGCTGTTGACAGGATTTACCCAGGTTATGTCTGAAGATGACTCTTCTGGCTTGACACTTCAACTTTGGACTACAAAAAAAAAACATGTAAAAAATTTTGAAAATAACAAATTGTATGTATCCAAAAGATGCACAAACTAATCCCCTACATTTGCCCAATATACATCCTTCACTAAATATTTGTACTTTCTGAGCAATTTCATATTTTCTGAAACAAAACCAGCCAAACACTTGACCCAAATTTGACCTTTTTGCCCTTAAAAACTAGCTACACTTAATTTGGACCATTTCCTTTTTTTGCACTGCACCTTGGACCAACAACAGTACAAATGGACCTAAAAAGTTGGAAACTGTACTTTTATTTCATTCTAAACCCTTGTCCACAGGATTTCTGTCCATGATGCCTTGAGGTGATTTGTCCTGCTTGACACTGTCTGGCTTGAAAAGCCAAATAGTGCTAATCTATCAAATCATCTGAAAAGGAGGCAGAAAAATAAAAATTCCAACTTTTCATTATCTCTGGTTTGTTTGTGTTTGTAGCTCATGCATGGTGTCACAAATCAATGAAACTTGGCATTTTTTTCCACCAAATCACATGCAATCTTCACAATTTTTTTCACACTCCCTCTTGGTTGTGTGAAAAAATTGTGAAGGTCTAGTGTGATTTGGCAGAGAAAACACCAAAATTCATCGATTTGTAACACTGTGCATGAGCTATACAAGTATGACTGAAGTATCTTTCTGAGACATAAAGGAAATTACACACAAGAAATGAGAGCCATCTGAGAGCTGTTCAGTCAGCTACTTGTGAGCTCATCTCAAGTCTTTTGTCAGTCTCAAGTGATTACCAGACTGCTGAGTTGCCTTTGAACTCAGAAATTTCTGACTTCCCCTCAAATTTGAAAATTCTGAGTGATCCCTGAACTCAGAAATTTCCAAGTCACCCTCAAACACAGTTATGTCTGAGTTGTCCCCTGAGTCAGAAATTCCTAAATTACCCTCAAACATAACATTTTTTCCAAGTTACCCCTGAACTCAGAATGTTCTAAGTTACCCCAACTCAGAAATTTCTAAGTTACCCTAAACTCAGAAATTATGGGGGATTACTTGGATGTTCAAAGTTTAAGGTCACTCAGAAATCTCCAAGTTACCCCCCCCCCCCCATAACTGGGAAATTTCTGAGTTTGGGCATAACTTGAAAATTTCACAGTTGCCCCCAAACTCATAATTTTCAGGGTTTCCACCCCCTGATTTGAACATTTTTGAGTCACCTCCTCACTCGGAAAATTCTGCATCACCCCACGACTCAGAATTTTCTGAGCGACACTCTGACTTGGAATGTCTTGGTCAGTCTCAACTCAGAAATTTCCCAGTTGCCCCAAACTTTGAAATTTGCAAGTTATGGGCGGTAACTTAGAAATTTTTGAGTAACCCCCAACTCAGAAATTCATGAATTGCCCCCTGACCTGGAAATGTGTGAGTACCCCAAAACTTGGAAATTCCTGAGTTTTGCCTAAAGAAATTTGTGATTGACCCCCTGACATTCTCACAAGTTTGGCAATTTCCGAGTTACAGCGGGGGGGGGGGGGACAAGGAAATTTAAGTTACCCAACCAGCCGGACACAGGCAACAATAGCAGCGCAAGCGGCTGACGAAAACACTGGAGGATAACCCATCCCCGAGTGAAGTCAATTTCCATGCATGTTTTCCCGAGGGCTTTGCGTTATTTACTCACCAATGAGATGAGTCCAGATGTTGCCAGTTTCTGTGTGAATCTTGAAGACGGATTTGAAGCACTCTGCGACCGAGTTGAGCTGTGGTCTGTGGTGTTGATGCAGAAATTCATTGTCTCTAAGGAAAGACGGCAGGGCGTCGTGGGGAAGTAACTTCTCTCTCCACGAAGAAGCAGCTGCTCCAGCATTCTCTTGTTGTACTCGCTTGCCCTGTTTTCTTCGTTGGACACCGAACATCTAAATGGTAAGTACGCAAACAGATCTAGATTTACGTCGATTTTCTTTTCTTGTTCCAAATTATGTCTTGCAAAACTTTTCAGATCTGGGTTGAGGGGGGGGGCGCACTTCGGACTCAGCCTGTCATAGATCTAACCTCTGAATCTCAAAAAGGGGGCAGCAAACCGGATCAGCTGGAGGTTGTGTGTGTGTGTGTGTGTGTGTGTGTGTGTGTGCAATCACGAAGCTGCTGAACAGAAAATAGCCTTATCCTCGGTCGATCTCCAGTTGCTCTCCCCGCGATTCTATTTTGAAGAGGATCCTTGTTGCTGGTGGACAAAAGTAGATCTAGATCCACCTACACAAGTCTTTTGTTTCTTCTTCTGCTGGCCCATTTGCCCCACTGCTCCGTGAGCCGAAAGAACCAAACTGTCGCCGTAGATCCTTCCTGGCGTCGTTTTGTAAACAAATATTTTCGTAACAATGTGTCACGACATCACATGTCCATTTACCGTTCTTCCTCTGTTTTGCACCCAGATTACGCAACTGGCACACTCATCAACCACTGTTTCAGCGCACATGACTGGATTGCCTCTCCCTCAAAGAACAAAGTACTCCACCGAGGGTGAGGTCAGGTCAGACCGGAAGGGCAGGGGCCCAACCAAACACTGTAGTGATATCACAAACGAACAGGTTGGTATCTCAGGTTCTACAACTCTGCGATCTCTAAATATGTCGTACGAGCTCGCATTGTAGTAGAAATGGGTTCTCACCCCACAAAAAGGTTCCTGTTCAATCACATATCTCCTTTCTCGACCAAAGGTCTTGAAAAGTCATTGTGTGATTTTACAGGAACCATTTTTGTGCAGTGTGAGAACCCTGTCAGAGACTGTCCCCGAGGGAGGGAACCTCTGCATTTATTGTGTTCAATCATGCCATCTAGTGAGTGGTGGTTCTAACATTTGAGGATGGTGTGTCACACCACACTCCTCCCCCACTAGGGGGTATTGGTAATTTTTAATATTCTGAATATTTTTATAATAAATTAGATAGAAAATAGGAAGATAATAGCACAATATCACTATTTTGCTGGCTTTAGCCTGTATTCCTCCCCACCATGGGGTGATCACATGACTTAAGTTTTTGGGTGATTTGAGGAGCTGGTCCGATTTCTGAGCTTTTGGAAAAAGCCAGCAAAATCGGAGCAAGTGAAATCAAATCACCTACAGGCAGGGTCTTCCAAAAGTATGTCTACAGCAGTTTCATGGTCAAGATGATTGATTTGGGATCTTTTGGGCTCTTTTGGTTCATT
>JAAUXT010110808.1_pt1 | contig 11367 bp, 10 predicted proteins | sample 7278171 | NCBI WGS metagenome assembly JAAUXT01 (sample SAMN14350112, study PRJNA611818) | marine sediment metagenome | isolation source: surface marine sediment (1.8m) | place: French Polynesia: Moorea | collected 2018-08 | reverse complement strand
TGAGGATTTTTAAATTGTGGAATGTATGCAGAAATATATTACATTTTAGCCATAATCAGAGAATAGTACAAATATATTACATTTTAGCCATGATCAGAGAATAGTACAAATATATTACATTTCAGCCATAATCAGAGAAAAGTCACTGAAACAAGACTTTATTTCAAACCAGAATATATGATAGAAAGCCCCACAAAAAGTGCTTTTTTGCTTTTTTTTGGAAAATTGCTGTACGAGGACTGCATTCCTTATGGAAACCAACTCAAGTTGCTTTTGGGGCAGACCAAGTTGAAAATTTTACAAAACATATGAAAATTTTCCCTTTTCCCTTTCTCGCGCTGCCTGTTTGTTGATCTTTGATCTCTTGCTAAGTTTCTGGGTGAACATATTCTGGATCTGCCCCTCAAGGAAACAATCAGGCGGGTTCGTCGCGCCTTCGGCGGTCTGAGACCTCCAAGAACCACATCTTTGCTTCACATAATGAAAAGCAATTCGCGACACAACAAGAGCAAATTGAGGGAGGTGTCTGTTTCTGAGGAAACAGGGATTCGGGGTCTCAGACACTTTCATCCACTTGAGCTGCCTTTGCGGCAGGGACATTCATTGTTTGGACATCCATCGTGGTTTGCGGGCTTTGTTACCTTGTGTGCCTGACGTTGACGTCATGACAGACGTTGCTGCTGCATTTCCTGCCAGTGCACTGGGATCATGGCGGAGACGCAGTGAGAAGGTAGATCTAAAGCACGTGCGGTCCTTTTCCAACGTGCCACAATTGCCAGGTCGGTAGCACAGATACCATTTGGTCACTTGTCATTGGCTCTCAGTGCAAATTCAGGGCAAGTTTGGTCGTCTATGTCACTGATCTGGTCACTGATCTGGCAATTGGGGCACTGCGTGCATCGAGAGAAAGGGCATGCTTAACCTGGCCAATTCCTCCTTTCCCCGCTGCTCCAAGATACTGTACCAAGGTTTCTCTGTCACCAATTGCACGTTCTCACTGCTACGAGGCTTGTTGGACAACAACTTCGGATGGCGACTGTGACGTGGTGTGCCAGAAAAACGCACATCCGTTGGTAATCAGGCTGTTGTTGAAAATCTCCAGCCTTTTCGCTGCCTACATGTGGACATAAAATTATATTTCAGAAGTCTCACTTTGATAAAGAGCGCTGCTGCTCCGGCCTGACGTGCGCGTGCGCGTGTTTTGCTGTCTGACGGATGGATTCTCAAACAGGAAGCAGGAAGACGATACTTTACTGTTGTCAAGTTTGCACACGTTTTGTTGCCCCGTGCCTGTGGCAGATTCAGGAAGCCGTGCTTTTTGTTGCAGCCCCATGCATCTGCTTGGCAAAGCAAACGTTTTGTCTGTGCACGCTGTGTTCTCTTGGGAATCGAAGGCGCGGGGACAACAATTGACATCTGCAACGGTTCTGATCAAACGCAACACACGCGCATGTCCCCATCTTCGTTATGTTTTCTTTTCGGTTTTGACTGAAAGTAAGCCCTGCCCATGCCCTACATCTGACGGAAGGGCCAAGTTGGCAGGTGCCAGACTCACACTCTGCATGCATTTGTGTGCGAAAAGAAAACGGATTTGTTTGGTTGGTGCACCACAAACACTGACGAAACTTGTGTTTGTGCAGCGTGACTCTGTTCTCAAGATTACAAAGGCAAGGTTTGATTCTCTCAGACGCACGTGATGGATGACAAAATCCGGTCCAGACTACATGTACTCCCGTGGCCCCCTTGCAGGATCTGCATGATTGGACACCTCCCAGTCTGGACAAGGTTCGGGCCGAAACCACGCACCTGGACTCGCTGCAGGTGGCTGGTGCTGATGTTGATCGTGCATCGAGAAGGAAGGGAGGGTAGACAAGATCGGTGCGCCTGTGGAGGGCTATGATCGGCCGAGGAGAACCCTGTCCACCAGAGAGTCTCAACCGAAATGAAAACACACACAGTGGAAACAAACACCACAAAAGTGAAAGTAAGGGGAGAGGGGGTGTGTGTGGCTGTGTTGTGCCTGCAAATGGCGTCTCAAGAACAACAGCTTGTGCTGTGAGATGACAAAATAATGCAAATTTCTATGTGGCATGAATGCCGTGGGCACAGCACACGACAATTGAAATGGACCCACATTGATTCAATACACGTCACATGTTCAGGGGATGTTGTTTCTGAAAGCTATTTATTCACTAACAACTGCAAGTGGGCATTCACGCGTTGGACTTGGGTTACAAATGAAATGTCAACCAAGTGATTACACTCACAACTGTTCGTGACACAGGACTTCATTGTCCTGCTTCTGATGAGGTTCTCATTGTTGACGTCGGGGCCTCCCTGGGACGCTGCGCCAAACAGACGTGCGACCACGTCTCGCAGCATTCTTGTTGGGAACTCCGTCGTGCGCTGCACACATGCCTTGCTATTTGCGTGCCATTTTTCAATACCGTGATGGATTTTTGTTTGGTTGGAAAACGTTCGTGTGATTCACCTCGTAGTTTCACACAGGTCTGAGTCACTCATCTCAGGAATGTTGACCCTGCAGTGGCACACATTGTGCGGAGGCAACAGTTCTGCTTGTGGTAATGTTTGCAGCCTCTCATGTACAGTGCCAGAACACTGTTTGGAGTCGTTCTTGCTCAGCTACGAACGAGCAACATGACTCTGACTCGCGTCAGTTTCAGTTTCATTGCTGCAACGCACGACGTGTGTGTTTGCTTGACAGATCATTCTCTGCAGAACGTGCAGCCGCAAATTGTTTATGTCTTCACCCAAGCCATACACTGCTGATTGTGCTTTGAGATTGATGCGCACTGCAATTAACACAGGCGGTCCAAGGCGAGGCCAGACGGGCTGTGCCTTTTTCGTTTGTACACAAGCAGAAAACCAACATGACGGGTGAGAAGAACCACGGGAGCCCGGTCTGCCCCTGTCGAGGTTTGGCGCTTGGTTTCTTCACAGGGCGCAACTCGTGGCCAGTGCTTCTGTCAGTTCCGAGTGGAGCCTGTGTGGTGCTGCGTTGCGTAATTGTCCCTCAATTTGGCATCGCGCTGTATCTTCTCGCTTGCCCGGTTGAAGCAAAGGTCCCGGAAGTTGGGTCTTCCCCTGACCTCCGTCCCATATCCGCCAGAGGAATGTGGCCGCTGTGAGCTGTTCGTGGGTGTACAAGTCTTTGTTCGCTTCTGTCTCATGGCTTTGTCAACTGAAGTTCTTGATCAAAGGAGATAACGGGTGAAGGCGCTTTGCGCCCTGCGCAAAAGTGAGTCCCTGTGATCTTCAAAACGCGCGACGCGTTTGATGCTTCTCTTGTTTTCTTCCTCAAATGTCGTTCCATGTTCCAAATTTCTCAAAAACAGATGGTTCTTTCAGATGTCTTGCAACACTGAGGGCTTCTTGATTTGTGTGACCCCGCTCACTGTGATGACTGTTTCGTCAGACATCTACTCAAACTGATGCTGTGGCTTCACTTGTGATTTCTGAATACTCTCGTATTCAGCGATCTGTTCAGTTATGATCTGGCGACAACAGAAAAGCAACAGCAGAAGACAGTGTTCTTGGCACACAAATGGATCTCAAATTGTTCACGCGAACAGTGCTGGTGGCTGAGACGATAATTCGGTCCTGTTTGTGTGTTAACACCGCTGCCCTGAGGGAAGTCTTCTGTTCTGTGCCTGTCAGCACGACGAGCCCGTGTTCAGGATGTAGGTGCGTGCGGAAAAAGAGTCACTCGTATCCTGCACAAGAAAAACATTTGAAACAATGGAGAGGATCATACAGACCCAAGATTAATCACGTATATCCTTTCAAATTTTCACCGTCACGTGCAACGTTGTGTTTCTTTCTGTGTGGTTTTGAAGTGTAAATCTGGTCCCGGTTCACCAGAGGTGGCTCTCTTGCCTTCATGACCCATTCCTGGATTCACGTAGAGTGCAATGACTGCTTGAGCGCTACCCTCGTGTTTTTCACGCAGAAAAGTAAGACGTTCGTTTCCTGTGGTTTTACGGACAAGGAAAACAACAGTTCAAAATTGCCTTTTTGCCGAGGGCATTTGTCTGTTCCTTTGAACTTCGAGACAGGTCACGTAATTGCTTTTGCCTGTACGAGGTCTGATCGGTTAGGAGCGGAATTTTTGAGTAACCCCTCATCGACTGGATCCAACCGAGTCGGCCTTTACTCATGGTCGACCTTGGACTGTCTGGCAGGCGTGTTGCGATTTGCAGGGCATTCAGTGCGACAAGCAGAGAACAGTGAGCAACTTCGCGTCGCCTGATACGGACAGTCGGCGACCCTGTACATTTCAATGTGAAATCCGGAACTTTTACCAGTTTGTCTCTTGGTGTGAAATCTTTGTGCGGTCATGGACCACTCCAGGGAGGTTCAGCGGTCTGAAGTGCGCCTTCTGGCCAGACAAGGCAACAGACATTGTGAGATGTCACCTGCACAGCAACCACGCCCTGAGTTCCACCACCGTCCATCACTGGATGACAGCGACCTTCACCGGGCACAGGAACTTCAGGACCCAGAAGCCGACAGGAAGGCCACCCAAACTGACCCCGGACGTCCTCCAAAGGATCAAGGATGCGACCAAAGCAGATCCCACCACCACGATCCGCCAACTGGCTGCCCAGTTCCAGTTGGGAACTGCAATGATCCACAAGGCTCTCAGGTCAGTTCTGAAGCTTCGCAAGCACCCGTGTGTCATGCGCCCTCATGATCTGACCGCCGCCCACCGCAGAAGGCGTCTCCAAGCTGCACGCCAGATCTTGGGCAGAATGAGAAGGTCCCCCCGCTGGTGCTCCAAGGTCATCACAGCGGATGAATCATGGATGTACATCTACAATCCGACCCGGAAACAGCAGTCCACAACATGGTTAGAAGCTGCAGAATGCCGTCACTCAAAACCGCGCCATGAAATGTTGACAAAGAAGGTCATGCTCGTCGCCTTTTGGGACGCCCGCAGCATGATCCACAGAGAGTTCGTGCCCAATGGAAGGTCAGTCAACACTCAACTCTACAGAGAGATCCTGTGGCACATGAGGGAGTCTGTCCGGAGATGCCGTCGCGAGTTGTGGTGCAACCACCATCATCAGTTTTGGCTTCAACACGACAATGCCTCCGCTCACCGCTCACGCCTTGTCCGACATTTCTGCGAGGTCACAGACACCAAGATCGTCCAGCACCCACCCTACTCCCCGGACCTGGCCCCTTCTGATTTCTTCCTTTTCGCCCGGATCAAGAAGGAACTCAGAGGGGTCAGGTTCGCCAACGTCGAAGACCTCAAACAGGCAGTGGATGTTGCGATCGGAAACATTGCGCAGTTCGAGTTCGCCCATGCCATGGAAGTCAGCTGGTGGAAAAGACTGCTCCAGTGCATCCGTGAAGAAGGTGCCTACTTTAAAAAATGACTGGAACTTGCCCTGACACTTGGCCACACCCTGGTGCATTTGGTTTGAGGATTTGGACACGCCTCCGGACTGTGTGACCCATCGATGTTGACAAGTAACCGCAGTTGTGTTTGTCTAAGTATCTGTTTTCATTCTGTTGAAATTTGCCTGTTCTTTGGTTTGAGCATGCTTTGGGTATTAAACATTCCATTCTTAGAAAGCATTTCCAAAAAGTTCATTCTTTGTACCGCGGTACTCAAAAATTCCGCTCCTAACCGATCAGACCTCGTAATGTGTTTCTGTACGTTTGAGGTTTCCGATGGGTGGTAGTGGTACGCGACATTCTATCGCCGTTCCATCGAAGCAACTTTGCAGACCTGTAGCGTGTACGAGTGGGACCAGTTCTTTTCGTTCCACAAGTGGAGCACAAGTGGGCCTGGGACATGAGTCGTGAATCTGCCTGCCTCCCAGAGATCAGGGGCAAAAGCTCTCCCCAAAAACAGTTGAGCCCCAAATGCCTTTGTGTCCACAGGCGCAAGGGAAAGGTTTTTGCAAAAAGTTGACATCGGCCCCAGTTGGTCAGGCGTCCTGCCGAAATCATGGAACCATTTTTTTTTCGGCACTTGATATCTGCATGTTGACTTCAGAGATGCTGTTGGGAATCACCTTGGAATTGTCGTGGCACACACGATTTCTGATTTTACTGTTGCACCTCTAATCTGCAGTGTCGTCTGTATGCGTGTCCAATGGCTTCCGAAGCACCTCTGTCGCGCCTCCAATTTGGCAATTGGACCCAGCCTTGTGGAAAAACAGCTTTGAACTTGCTGTCTTCTTCAAGCAGGCAGATTGTGTGTCTGAGAGTTAATCTGTTGCTGTCTGCAGATTGTTTTGTGAAAGGATCAGATTTCGAGCCAAACGAGGCCGAATTGGCTGAAGGCTCGTGCATTTGTGTCCTCGGCCATAAAGGTCCGCACGAAACTCAAATGTCTTTCTTTGACCTTCAACAGAGCAGAGCCTTCTACCCCCGGTCCTTGCCCCTTCCCCAAGTTTGTCCTGCTTGCTTGCTTTTCTTTGTTTTGTTTTCGAAGTCGCTTGTGGTGAGGGTCAGCCCTGAGTCAGGACGAGGTCTGCCCTCGACAGTCCCAATTCTGAATCCGCTGGAGCTGACAGACAGTGAAGCCTCCCCGTTGAGAGGATATTTCTGTCGCATCCTTCAAGGCGATGAATCTTCCGGCTCTTTGGATTGGCCGGTCGCAAAAAAGACCTTGATCCCGCGTTACATGAACGAGATGAAGAGACACAGACGTGAGGCGCAGTCGGGGGCAGGTCTGGGTGCAAGGACGCTTGAAATGTGACTCCTGCAAGTGTTTTTTTTTCATTTCAAGTTGGGAAGACCCACCTCCTCCAAGTCCCTCCACTAAACCTTGCACCCACTCCTCGGAACCAGAATGCGATTGTTGGACCCAAACTTGGTGTGCATGTAAAGTGCTGAGAACACGTGTGATCGATTCCAGCCAGGAGTGGATCTCGAGGGTGAACCCCCGAGCCACCAAAATGTTATTTGCGCCCTGCACGCGCACACCCAACGTGCTTCACTTTGGTGTCGCCTGCAGCGAGGGGACCGACCAGTTGACCATGTCCTGGATTTGCCTCTGCGAGGATGTCTCCGACGTGCCCTGTGATTGTAGACAGTGCTTCGCAAACAGGTGTTTCGATCCGAGATGCGACGCTTTCTCCTCGCAGCACGTTCCGTGAACCCAGAGGAGATCTATGCCTACGCCGGTTTCACACTGGACGCGACGTTCGTTGCGTCGTTGTGCAAGTTAATGGGCGCTGCGTCTCTACTTTCTCACACTGGACAGGTGCTTGTGCATTGTCGCAAGCGACACGAAGCTCATCAACTTGAAAACAAACTGAAACGCATGGATCCACATTCAGCGTGAATGAGGCCCCGGTCGATCCCTTTCTGCGTGGTGCTTTCATTTTATTTGTTGAAGCCTCGGAGTGTTTGGTCTTTCACACACCTTTCGAAACACTGCAGCTGTGTGGCGACTCAAGTTGTTTGCCAAACCAGAACTGGGCATCTCAACTGAGTCAATCCGATGCTGTAGACCACTGATCCACATGCAGAAAGAGTGGGCACAACAAGCAAAAAGGTCCATGCACGAGTCAGCTGCCGAGGAATTCCGAAACGGCGTTATGTGATCGTTTCACACAAGCGGTTGTCTGAAAGTCCAACCTTGAAAAGCAGCATTCATGGGAAAATTACAACGGGTGTGTTGTCAGGCGGAAAATGAAGAATTTCGGGTGATTGGGGGAGGAAAAGCTCCGCACCGCTTGGCATGGATTAGCTGGAGATCACACAGCTCCATTGGGCAAAATGTGACTTCCAAGTCAGTCTTGGCTGATGCAAACTGATGTCACTCTGAAAACTTTGAATGAAGTGTGGCAAGGTGTCTCAATGTAGGGTTGTCACAGCTGCAAAACTTTCGTGCTCGTGCGCGCTCCACTCTCGAGGGTCCACAGCTGCAAATGTGGCACTGTTTTCTGAAGGATCCAGGGTGAAACAGGCTCTCCGGGTTCGCCATATTCCATAATTGTTTGTTTGGAAAGAAACACTTGTTTTCCATCACAGGAGCAAAGTATTCACTTTGTGCAAGAACCAACAGAGAGTTCAGCAAGTTCTCCCCCGGGCAAACACCCCAGTCAGGCACATTCAATATTCAATGTCAACAACTTGGGTCAAATGTTTTGCGGTCAGGTGACAATTTGTTTGCAGACATGCCAGAGTTTGGACCTTGTTTCCTTTCCGACCTTCTCTGCTGGACATTCTTTATCGTGTGCCGTTTCAACGAGTTTTTCTGCCCGTAGCCTCTTCATCACTCAAACGATGACAGGCCATTGGTTCACTTTGGCAGTTTCTCTGTCCCGAGCAACCCATCAGCATGTCCGTTCACTGCTGATCACGGGGAGAGTGAGGTGCAGAGTGATCCCAGCGCATTGTTGTGGAAGAGCGTGGGTCGACATAATTGACCTCTTCTCAATTAACCGCTGCAGTTGTTCCAGCAATGAGCAGCACCTGCCTCGTGGCGTATTCAGATGGTGCAGGTGTGGATCCGGTTGATGTCAGGGCGAATCCGAAGGGCTCACTTCACGGCACACAAGTGTGTGTCAAATTAGAAATTGCCCCTGCACCCTTGGGATCGACAGTTTTTCATCAGGGCGCAGACTTTCTTCAGATCATCTCATGAACAGGTGAGCAAAGTACTTTTCAATACTATTCCTTGACCTGTTCCTTTGGCACAAGGTTGGTTTCAATTCACACAGCTCAGCATGCTGATGAAGGGAGGGTCTCTGTGACGTTGGACTGGCTCGCGGCGTGCAAAAACTCCACGTTTCTCCGTGGCAGTCAATCTTGCCGTTTACCAATTGGACAACATTGCACCGGAAGGTCTGCTTTCATTAGTCAGCACCATTTCCCGTTGTGTTTTGTCGCTGTCGACACAAGAGTGAGAAGGATTCCGCACCAGATTGATGGGTCTGGCCTGCCTGTCCACAAACGAGTACAGGAACTGTCGGGCTGAGGACGACGTCACACTGGTACACGTGCAGTGTGCATAGGTGTCCCCCTTTCAGAATGAACAACTCAAAATGTCACGTTGGCATCCTCGTGGATCGTAACTGACATTTTTTGCTGACCGGTGTTCTTAGCTTTTGTTTGAAAGTTTATCATTTTCTTCTCCGAGCAAAACTTGTGTTGATTACCATCACAGAGCCACACCTGAGGCCAAATTACTGACCATACGCGCACAAGGAATGAATCTGGTCGCTTCTGAGAAGTTTTCCTGCTGACAATGCAGAACACACTGCAGGAAATTTCACCAGATTGCAGCGTTCCTGTGTAAGATGCGTTTTTCCATTTCTCTGACTGACGAACGGGTTTTACTGGGCACGCTGCTTCTCTCCCGGTCAAGAAGGCCCCTACCTCCCCTGCAGCAAACGACAAGGCCTTTTGGTGACCCTTGTTGTCTTTACCATCGACAGGCTCAAATCGTAGGAAAGCCGGGTTGAGACTTTATGTGGTTGTGTGAAAAAGATGCAACAGTGAGCCAAAAATACCCACTGATTTCTTTTGTAAGTTCCACTGGTGAGTCGTTCTGGAGCTGGCCGACAGGGAGTCACAGTGACATGTGAGGTGGAGCACTCACACAAGGTCCACATTTTTCGGGTGCTCAAAAGAACAGTTCCGGAGATACAGGGCCACCTGGCAGTTCAAGACACTCGTAATGAACACCGGGAAGATCATGAGAAGGTGGAGTCCTGGCTCTGTGGCCCATCAAACTGATTTACCTCTCTACTTCAGTCTGCAGACACAAAATATTTGTATCAATGGCCTTCGTGACGTTCAGGTTCGTCCTGCGTGCGGCCGGTCCCAGAGCAAAAACATTCCTCAACTCGACAAAACCCAGTGACCCACGTTGCAAAGTTTTACCAAACAACAAAACATTTTTGGCGTGGGATGCTTCCCTCAATCGCTGGCCGAAGAATTTGTTTGAACTGCTTTTTTCTGTTGAAATCAGAAATGTCCTTGACTTTTACTTGTCAACAGTTTGATCGCAAAGCCGTTATTTGTGCGATGAAACGGAGACACCTGAAGAGACCTGTGCCAGATGAAGGGCAGAACCAGTTCACACAGTGCGAACTTTTCAAAGTGATTGCAAATGGAATGGAGGGAAGGTAATTAAGTTCCACCCATGTGTTTCCGGAACAGGAAGACATTGGCTCACATCTGATGGCCAGGTCATCCAACTCTTAATCACATACAGTCAGACAGCAGAGGCGGATCAATGATTTTATCAGCAGACAGACTGTCCGGAGGGGCAATGGGAGGAACAGCCAATTAAACAGAGAAATAATGAGCCGCAAACAAAGAGGGTGTTTCTCGGGGACGTCTGGCCCTTCGCCACCTTGCATCCGCTTTTCTCTTGATTTTGGCTGCATTTTACAAACAACCCACTCAATGACGCTTGAGCACGACACAAACGCGTTTGCCTGCATTGCTCACACGCTCACAGCCGATCGCAGAACTCAAGAGCCACCTGCACAGCCGGATCTTGGATTTGGAAAGGGACAAGGGACAAACCTCGATTGGGCAAGTTCCAACTTCACAAAATGTTTTTGTGGGAAACTGGTGGAGGTCGATCGCCTGGGATGGATCCACGCTGCCCTTCCCCAAAATCTGCACTGCTGCACTTCACCCCTGGTTCAACTGAATACGTTTGTTCTATTTGTTTCTCAACAGTTACAAATTGGACGCTATCAGTTCAGTCAGTAGACAGAAATGGCGTGCTGCAACACGACAAACGTTCATACTCTGGTCAAGCCCGACATGCACGGGAGCTGGGGGTCTCTGTGTCCTTCCATGAGAGTATCCAACCCCCAACCCTGGCGAGGGAGCTGGGCAACACAGCGTTTTCGGCGTGTCAGGCAGATGAAGGCAGAGGCGAATCAAGCATCTGCTTGAGAGAGCAAGCCGTCGCAGTGGGGATCTCTTTCTTTTTCGGCAAACTCTCTAAACACGAGGTCTGAGCACGTAGCTTTCGAACTTTGCTCGAATGCAGGCTGATTTCGAAGAAAAACTCAAACAAGAAGTTCCGAGGCGGGAACCCTGATGGTCGCGGAAACGGAAACTGTCCCTGCTCTTCCCTGAGAAACCCCACATTTCCTGTCTAGACACATTTTGAAGCACATGTTAAGTTGGTGTGAATTTGAAGAATAACCAAGGTGAGAACCAGAGATCTAGACTTTATACATGTATACAGTTGGTGTGGTGAATGTTTCAGTGGATTTACAATGTTCTGTGTATGTATGTGTGTATCTGTGTGTTCTGGCAGAGGGGGGAGGGGGGACTGGCTGGGGGAGGGGGCTCAGCCAGAGGGGGGCGGGGCTGTCGCAGGGGGGGAGGGGGTGCACCAGTGGGGGA